>Ga0136614_10001348_pt1 | contig 14338 bp, 11 predicted proteins | sample AntDrymUQ2792106_2_FD_106643 | JGI IMG/M metagenome (GOLD analysis project Ga0136614, IMG submission 106643) | Polar desert sand microbial communities from Dry Valleys, Antarctica - metaG UQ279 (21.06) | ecosystem: Environmental > Terrestrial > Soil > Desert | place: Antarctica: Dry Valley... | reverse complement strand
CCGCGAGGCCGCCGCACTTACGTGGGCCGCCGAATAAGGAGACACGTCCTAGCCGCCCTTCGTGCACCTCCCCGGAAATACGCTCGCATTCGAGCGCCCCTCCATCCCCGCTCGCGGCGTTACTCGTCGCTCACGTACCCTCCGGGTACGCTCACTCCTCGCGCCTAGCGACCAGGGCGCAGTGACGCTCTCGGTGCTGACCGTATTTCCGGTGCGGAGCACTTAGGCGTCACGGCCGTTGCTACGGCCCCCGCGATCCCCGCCGCCGCCGTCAAAGCGATGCCGGGAGCGAGCCTCGAAGGCGGGGGGGCATTGGGCAGCAGCGCGTTGAGCCCCAGGCAGGCGGCGGCTGCGAGCGCGGCGAGACCAACCGCAACCAGAGCGGCCCGTGCACTGTGCCCCGACAGCCTCAGCGCGATCCACGCCGGCACCAAGGCCAACGCAAGTCCCCAATAGGCGGCGAGGAGCGCGCCTCTCACGTCGACGAGCGTCGCAGCGCGGCCCCCGACCAGCGCAGAAGCCCGATCCGGAAAGGTCCTGTCGCTGAACGCACGGGTTTGCTCCACGAGTGCTCGTGCTGCCTGGGATCCCGGCGCGACTCCGATGCGAAGCACGAGCCTGGTGAGCTCGGTGCCTGCGACCAGCTCCTCAGACGGCTCCGCCCCCAGCGGGCTCAAGAAGAAGTTCTGCGCCTGTTCTGCACTCGCCTCGGGCACGAAGGTCGCTATCGATTCCACCTCTTCGACGCCCTCCTGCCTCTCTAGCGCGTGAGCGAGCTCGTATACGGGCACGAACCCATCGCCCCGAAAGCCCTCCGGGTCCCTGATCACAATCTGAAAACCGGGAGGAGCCGAAACGCCGGTGGCGTCTAGAGGAAGCGGCCGCAGCGCGGCCCCCACCGCCAGCACCAGCAGGGCCGTGAGCACCAGGACCTTCGCCACTTTTTCAAATCCCCGCCTCTCGCCAACTCCCCGGCCTCCTCGGCCCGTCCCGAACGGAAACCCGCCAAGGCGCCCAACCACCGGACCCAGGCTTATCGCCCCAGCCCACCCAACGACCGTTCCGGCCGCGGCCGCTGCGGCCGCGCTGCGCAGCGAAGGGACGTCTGCGACCCCTACGCCCAGATAGAAGACCACCGAGACGAACGGCCCCAGAATCGAGCGGCCCCTGGTCTCCAAAATTCGCTGAGTCATGTGGAAGCTTCCCGCGGCAGCCACCGCCGCCACCGCGCCCGCCGGACTGCCCAGGCCCAACAAGGCTGCCAGGCCCCCTCCACAGAGCGCGGCTACCGCCGTCGCGCAGCCGGCTGCAAGCCCCGCCCGGGCGGACCTGCGCGCTCCCACCACTGCGAACGCGAACAAGCCGGTCGCCACGGCGGCGATCACGACGCTCGGGGCCGACGATGCTCTCTCACCCGCTGACCCACGGATCTGTTCGCCGAAGCGTTGCTCGAGGAGGATGCCGGCGCGCTCCGAGTCCGAGCCGCGCGCGATCAGCTGGGCAGGGGCGATCTCGCGTACGGCCAGCACCCCCAGCGCTACCACGAGGGCCATCCCCCACAGGACCAGGCGGGGGGAGGTCATCGAGTCGAACAGCTCCGGAGAACCACTACTCTTGGCCCATGTCGCAACAGGATCCGGAACAGATCGTCGCCGAGCTTCGCCTGCGCGGGCTGCGGATGACCCCGCAACGGCGAGCGATCGTGGTGGAGGCGCTGTCGGCGCCGGGACACATCAGCCCCGCGGCGCTCGCCCGCACGATCGAGGAGCGGGTGCCGGGATGCAACACCTCCACCGTGTACAGGACTCTGGCTCTGCTCGACGAGCTCGGCGTGTTGGCGCACACCCACTTCGAAAGCGGGGTCGAGTATCACCGGGCCGAGGAGGCGGGGCACGTGCACCTCACCTGCTCGCGCTGCGAGAGCTCGTTGAGCCTCTCGAGCAGCGATGTCGAGCCACTCCAGGAGCTTCTTCGAGAGCACCACGGGTTTCAGGCCGATCTCACCCACTTCGAGATCACCGGGGTGTGCCGGAGCTGCCTGGAATCCAGGGCCACAGCCGGTCCCGGCAAGAGCGAGGGGCCCGCCCCGCACGCCTAGTGGTGGCGGCCGGGGCGGGCGGGCGCCGTCTCGACCTGGTCTTCCAACAAGGAGACGTCTGAGATCTTGATGGTGACTCCCGGACGTGGCTGGACGGGCAGCTCGGTGGAGTCCTCCAAGTCGGAGTCTTCCAGGCTCGTCACCGTCCGTTGTCCCCCGGCCTCCCGAACGGCGGAGTCTTGTATCTCGTTTCGCCGCCGCAGCGCGTGGCGCAGCAGCTCGGCGGCTTCCCGTTCGGCCATCTCTCGCAGCCCCCGAGCGTCGCTGGCGGCCTCACCCATGATCTCGACCGCCTGCTCGCGTGCCTCGGCGACCGCCATCTCCGCCTGAGCCTTCAGGTTGATAGTCTGACGGTGCGCCTCCTCGACGGCCCTCTGCATGATCTCGCGCGCCCGCTTGCGAGCCTCGGTCAAGCTGTTCTCGGCCTCGGCGACTATCTCCCGGGCGCGATCGCGCGCCGCGGCCAGGGCGGCCTCGGCCTCTGCCGCCAGCTCGATTGCCCGGCTGTGCGCCTCGGCCGCTGCCGGAATCGGCGCCTCGGCCTCGTCGCTGGGAGGAGTGCCAAGGTCTGCACCTGTGGTTCCTGGTCGCACGTCCTGATCTAGCGAGGCCTCCGGTGCAGGCTGGGCGGGGTCGGCAAGGGGGCTCGACACGGGCTCGGGGGTGGGATCGAGGCTCGGCTGTGGAGCTACCGCAGCCTGTCGCTCCGAAGCAGCGGGAGCCGGGACCAGCGGGGTGGTGGCCTTGGAGCGCCCCGTGGCGTGCGTGAACCAGGGCCGCGCCCGGACCATGGGAGAGCCCCGCTGCGGTTTCGGAGAACCGATGCGCCGGGCGAGCGCCAGAACGCCCGCGGCCACCAGGACCAGTGTCAGCAGCCCGGTGGCAATGTCCAGGTAGGTGATCACGCTCAGCCTCACTCGCTCTGCTCGGGAGGGATCGAATCGTTGAGCGAAGGATATGCCGGGACCGAGCGCTGTTGCTCGAAAGTCGCCGGCGCCGGCCTCCTCGAGCGAGAGCCGGGCGTCCGGTCCCAGCTCGTGGCGCTCCGAGCGCCCGTCGGGCCCCTCGATGCTCACTGCCGAGCCGGTAGGAAAGCCGAAGAGGGCGTCGCTCACATCGAAGACCACATGGTTCGTGGCGTGGGGGCCGCGGGCCGCGGGCGGCTCCGTGAGCGGCCTATCTGCAGCAGAGCCTTCGAGAACGATGTCCCAACTCTGCTCCCGGCTCGGGCTGAAGCGTGGCTGCCCCGGGGCCAGCCGGTCGCGGCCCCCCGCCACGACTGCGTCCACGGCGTAGCTGATCTCCTCCGAGCGGATGCTTCCGCCGCTCTCGCGGGCGCGGCTGCCCGGGAGCCACTGGGGCCCGTCGGTGGCCAGCGAATACCCCGTATCGCGGTCATCGATGATCGTGAGGGAGTCGATCCCCTCCGCAGCGATCGGATCGCCGGCGGTCGAGACGAAGTTCACGGGGGTCGGATAGCTCACGTCGAAACCGACTTCCAGGGATGTAAACGTGGTCACGCTTAGCCTTCTCACGCTCGGAAAATCCCCGTCCGACCAGTGGGCGAAGTGCACCCGCACACCCGGCTCGACCCTCTGAAGGTCTGGAGCGGTCAGGTTGTGGCTTCCCGGCCTCCTGAGCCTCGCCAAGGCGAGTCCGTTGTGATCGGTGGTAAGTCTGCGCCCGTCCAGGAGCAAGCGGACGCCCTCGAGCGGCGGTACCGCTTGGATCGTCACCGGCAGATAGGGGGCGACCTCCTGAGCCGCGGTCGGCCTTTCTTGCAACGAGCTCGGCGCCAGAGTCAGCAAGAGGGCGGCGGCAGCCGCCACCACAAGACGTGTCATAGGGGACATTGTGCGACAAAGAAGCCGGCGCAGCGGTATCCCGCTGCGCCGGCTTCTCTTGCCTCCGGCTCGCCCCCGTGCCGGAATCCGTTCTCGTCCGCTACAGGCCCGTTACTGGCGGGGGCCCGAGTGGACGTGGGCTCTCAGCCCTGACCCCCAGATCGCAGTGTCTAGAACTCGCACCCCAGGTCGGAAGCGGTGCCCCCACTGCAGTTGTCGATGCCCTTGCCACCCAGAAGCCGGTCGACTCCCAGACCACCCTTGAGCACGTCTCTGCCGGCGTTGCCCTCGAGGTAGTCGGCCTGGGGGCCACCTCTTATCTCGTCGGCTTCTCCACCGCCGAGGAGACGGTCGCGGCCGGCACCGCCGTCGATCTGGTCCCGGCCGTAGCCGCCCTGAACTATGTCCTCGCCGTCGCCGCCTGAGATCACATCGGCCTGGTCGCCGCCGGAGAGGAAGTCCCGGCCCCAGCCGCTCATCATCAGATCGGCGCCGTCGCCACCGTAGAGCTCGTCGTTGCCGAGGCCCGAGTAGATCTCATCGTCTCCACCCAGGCCCTTGATGCGGTCGTCGCCCCCGAAGGCGCAAAAGACATCCGCTCCGGAGGTGCCGACCAGGACGTCGGCAGAGGGCGACCCCGCGATGACCTGGCCACCTTTGCCGGTGGGCCTGCGATCGCTGTAGTTCATTCCCGCACAGGCGCCGGCTCTGATGTCCGGGACGTCCCAGGTCTTGGTGACCACATCGGTCAGGACTTCGTCGCCGCCGAGGGACTCATCCTGAGGCTCCTCGTCGCAGCGGCCGCCGTCACGCTCCTCGACTCCGAGCGGCTCGTAGTCGTTGGCCCAGTTGTAATCCTCGTCGACCCAGAAGCAAAGCGCCGCAGTCCCGGCCTGGCCCTCTGAAGCCGCCACCCTGATCGTGCAGCGTCCGGTGGAGTCGGTACCGTCGGGGTTACCCGGCGAGGTACAGGCGTTGTTGTAGTCGGGGGTGATATTGGCAGTGCCTTCCTCGAGCCCGTCGGAGTTGTCGGGATCGTTGGCCCCGCCGAGGTTCTCGAGATCGACATAGGCGCCGGCAATGGGTCCCGAGGGACCTTCTACCGAGCACGTGTAGGTTCGTGCCTGGCTGGTGAACCCGGTATGGGTCTCGGTCTCACAGTCGAGCTCTGCGCCGTCCTCTACTCCCTCAAACCACCAGTTGCCGATCCTGTCGGTGTCGTCCGGCTCGCCCACAGTGCCTTTAGGAGTCAGCTGAGGCTCGCTGGTGTCGAGGTCCGGCGTTGCGTTGTTGTTGTCGTCGTCGACCCAGGCGATGATCTCGTCGTTGCCCTTGGTCGTGCCGACATAGCTGACCTTGCAGGTTCCGGTGCCGTCGGCGTTGCCGTCGGTCGCGGTGCAGGACTCGTCCGGCGTATCGTAGCTGGTAGAGGCGTCGGGATCGTTGACGCTGCTCGCGCGCCATTCGATATCGATCTCTGCGTTTACTCCGGCTGTCATCCCATCGACCCTTGCGGTGAGCACGAGCTCGGTGCCGGTCTCGCGCAATCCCCCTGCCGGCAGGAGTGTCAGCTCGTATCCGGGGACCGTCTGGGCCAGCGCCCCGACGGGAACGGCGGCCGTAGCGGCTACTACGGCCGTGATGAGAATTAGTGCCCGCGCGGGCATAGACCTCGAACTGCGCATGCTTCCCCCTATGTCTCATTCGGCGAAACCCTGCGGGCGGGCGCCCGGTTCGGCTTCGTCCGCCTATTTAGATTGCATTCATAAAGCTAGGGGGTTCGGGCCAATTGATCAATTGTATCTAATACGTAGGTTTGAATACTGAGGGTTATAGTCACTCCCCAACGATGATGTTCGGAGGGGTGGAGGCGGGCGGCACCAAGTTCGTTTGTGTTACGGGAAGCTCCGCGCAGCACATCCTCTCGGAAGCTCGCTTTCCCACGCGCACACCCGAGGAGACCCTTGCCGCAGCCACCGGGTTCTTCTCAGATTTCGTATCCTCCGGAGGCGGGCTCGACGCTGTGGGCATCGCCTCCTTCGGACCGCTAGAGCTGCGCCGTTCGAACCCCGAGTACGGCTTCATAAAGTCCACCCCCAAGCCCGGCTGGTCCCACACCGACATCGCCGGGCGTTTTCACAAAGAGCTGGGGCTTCCGGTCGGCTTCGATACGGACGTCAACGGGGCCGCGCTGGGCGAGGGCCGGGGCGGCGCGGCCCGGGGACTCGGCACGTTCGTGTACATGACTGTGGGTACCGGCATCGGGGCGGGCGCGGTGATCAACGGCCAGGTCGCCCATGGCCTCGTACACGCGGAGATGGGCCACGTCGTCGTACCCCGGCTGCCGGGCGACGACTACCCCGGCGGCTGTAGCTACCACGGCGACTGCCTGGAGGGGATGGCCTCGGGGCCTGCCCTCGCGGCTCGCTGGGGGCCGGCCGAAGAGCTGAGCGGCGGCAACCTGAGCGACGCCGTCGAGCTGGAGGCGTTCTACTTGGCGGCGGGGCTGCGCAACGTCGTCTACACGATCGCTCCCGAGCGAATCGTGCTCGGCGGAGGAGTGTCTCAGATGCCGGGCCTTCTGACTCGGATCAGGGCCCGGCTACAGGAGACCCTGGCCGGCTACCCCGGTCTGGCCGAGCACGAGGCTTCGGACTTCGTCGTCGGCGCGGCCCTCGGGGGCCGGGCGGGAGCGGTGGGGGCTCTGGTCCTGGCGGAGATGGCCGCCCCGGAGGCGTGAGCCCGGCTACCACGGACCGGGATTGGGCTCCCGGAGGGTCGCATAAGCGGACCGTGGACACTCTTGAAGCGCGATCCTCCAGCGGATCGCTGATTAGCACACAGAGAACCGTGGGTAACGCGGACCGTGGACATTTGCCACCGCGGCGGAGGAGCGCGAACAGCGCCACGGACTCCCAGCCAGTCGAGGTTGAGGTCCTTGGTGAGAAAGGAGGCAGTGATGAGCCTTGCCCGCCGCACGGGCGACGAGTAGGCGGCGCGATTGGTGCATGAAGCCCTCGCGCGTGAGCTGCCGCCTGCCTGCGTCCACGACCGGGATACCCTCCTGCGAGAGAACCACCGCGCACACAAGCCACCGCAGCGGCTGTACGACGGCGAGGTGCCCGTGCCGTAGTCAGGCCCGGGCGCCGGCCAGCAGCAAGAACAGCGGAATGCGGCTGCGCCGGATGAACTCCTCTTCGTCGTCGAACCGCTCCCGTTGCGGTGGGCATTCCCGCAGGGCCGTCAAGGCGAAGCCGGCGCCGTGCAGTTCGGCGACGTAGTCCTCGACGGTCCGGTGATGCCAGACAACCGTCGCACCAAGCCAGTGCTGCTCACGTGGGCCGCCAACGAAGTAATCATCCACCACCCAGTTTGTGCGCAACTCCTCCGTGCTGGGACGAGCGTCGTGGGCAGTGATGACCGGGTGGACTACCGTGAAGACCACTCGACCGACAGGCGAGAGACACGCGCGCAGCACCGGTCCGAGATCTTCGACGTAGTGCAGCGCCAAACGGGAGACCACCAAGTCGAAGGCGTTCGTCGGTGCCGCGAAGTCCTCGATGTCTCCCTGAATGACTTCTCCTGACGTGTCACGCAGCGTTGCTCGGGCTGCCTGCACCATGTTCGCGGACCCGTCAATGCCCAGATAGCGGCCGCAGCCGGCGTTCAAGAGCACTGCTCCGATAGCGGCGTCTCCGCACCCTAGGTCCACGACCCGAAGGCCCTCAACCGAGCCGATTTCCTCCATAAGCGCCGACTCCTCCATAACGAAGGTCGGATCCGACACGGTTGACTCAGGCTGCTGGTAGCGCTCGAAGGCTCGTGGGTCGTCGTAGAACGCCCCACCACGCCGAGCGCCCGCTTCCCCCGAGTCGTCATTCCGCGCGCCACTCATGCTCCGGAAGCGTAGGTCAGCACGACCCGAAGGCCAGCGGTCGCGCTTACAGACATTCCAACTTAAGTCCCCAGGGGACAACGACAGCCGGTTGGGCCGTGCGTAATCGCTGTGAAGAATGGCGTTGTCGAGCACGAACGCTGGACCACGAACTCGGACGGGGCGACCGCTCTCCCTGAGGGCAGGGTGATCGTGGATTCTCAAGCCCCGGTTGAACAGGACGACGGCCGCCAAAATGGCCTACCCGGGAACTATTTTCCGAGCAGAGCCCTGAGCGCGGGCTCGAGCTCGGGATGGCGGAAACGAAAGCCTGAGCCCTCGAGCTTCGACGGAAGCACCCGCTGGCTGAAAAAAAGCATCTCCGTGGCCATCTCCTTGCCCAGGACCACTTCAAGGGCGATCGGGGGGACCGACAAGAGCGTGGGCCGTGACAACACCCGGCCGAGGGTCGCAGTGAACTCGGAGTTGGTAACGGGATTCGGCGCCGTCAGGTTCACTGGGCCCGACACATCCGCCTCGAGCAGATGCTGCATCGCCCGCACGTCGTCTTCGAGCGTTATCCAGCTCCAGTATTGGCGGCCCGCGCCGAGTCTGCCCCCCACCCCCAGCCGGAACGGGATCATCTGCCGCTTGAGCACCCCGCCGCTCGCATCGAGCACGAGTCCCGTGCGCATCGTCACGACCCTGATGCCGGCGTCTCGAGCGGGGGCCGTGGACTCCTCCCACGCCTGCACGACTTCTGACAGGAAGCCGCCGCCGGCGGGGGCGTCTTCGGGCAGGGGCTCGTCGCCCCGGTCTCCGTAGTAGCCGATGGCCGACGCCGACAGGAGGACGGCTGGGGGCTTATCGAGCCCTGCGAGCGTTCGCGACAAGAGCGTGGTGCCCTGGATCCGGCTGTCCCTCACACGCCGCTTGTGAGCCTCGTTCCAGCGCCTGTCGCCGATCCCCTCTCCGGCCAAATGGATGACCGCGTCGAAGCCCTCGAGCGCGGCCGGGTCCAGCTCCCCGCTAATTGGATCCCAACGGACATCGTTTGAGGAGGTCCCAGCGCTCCTCGAGAGCGCGCTCACCTCGTGGCCCGCCTGGTGCAATGCGCGTCGGAGCGCGCCGCCGATGAAACCGCTCGCCCCGCTCAAAAGAATGCGCACCTCAGGCCCCCGTTAGCTCATGTAATCGGCGCCTGAAGTCAACCACGCCCATGGGGTGCTGGGGGATGCCGCGTCGAGTGACCATACGTGCAATAGTCGGATTGACCGCCGAGCAGGGGAGGAACCAAAATGGCATCACAGAAATCCGTGGGCGCGTCCAAGCCAGAGCGTTTCACTGCAAACCTGTCGGACTATCCGGACTTGGTGATCATCTACCTCGGCATGCGCGCGAACTCTGTGGGCGGCATCAAGACCCTGGCGAGCTTCGGCCCCCAGATCCGGAAGGCAGTTGCCGATAAGCCCGACGGATTGTTGCTTCACGAAAACCTGGTCTTCTCGATGGTCCCCCCGCATGCGGGGATGCGTCAGTATTGGCGCGATTTCGATTCCCTCGAGAAGTGGGCACGCTCGGGCGTTCACTCCAGGTGGTGGAAAACCTTCCTGCGAAACCGAGCCGGCACCGGCTTTTGGCACGAGACCTACTTCCGAGGCGGTCAGATCGAATCCGTCTACATCGACATGCCGCCCTTCGGGCTCTCCAAGTTTGGAGACAGAGAACCGGCAAGGGGGTCGATGTTCTCCGCTCGGCGCCGCCTCGGCATCGACCAAGATGCCACCCTAGAGTCGGTAATACCGGAGCAGGACCTTTACGAGACCTAGCTCCCCCAGCGGGGCGGGCGAATGGGCCGCGCGGCTCGGCTTGCGCCTCCCTCACAGCTCAAGCGACGAGTAGGCGACAACTCCCCGGTGCAGGGAATCGGCGCATGTTCGCAAGCTCTCGAGCAGGTCACCCTCGGGCACTGCGTCGATCAACTGGCGTACGAGGTCGATGAGCTGTTTGGTGGAGCGGACGAAATCTCCGGCGGCGTCGTCGGGTCCGAGCACATCCTCGAGCCCGGCACCGGACGCCCACCGATAGGCCTGCTGAGAGAAGCCCGGGTCGGGCTCGCGCGTGAGCTCGAGCCCGCGCATCTGCTCCTCCGAGGAGATCTCTCCCCACAGCCGGACGAGCCGCTCCCACGCACGGCCCCCGCCCTTGGTGGACTGCAGCACGACCACATCCATCTCGGGGCCGCGCGTCTCGTAGACGAGGCTCGAGAGCAGGCCGGCGAGCTCGGCGGAATCGAGGCCCTCGAAGATGCCTTCCTCGAGCGCCTCGACCACGAGCAGGTCGGATTCGTTGTAGATGCGGGCCAGCGTCTCCCCCTTGGGCGTGAGGGCCCAGCCCGACACGCACCCAAGCCGATAGAGCACTTCGAGGACCCGCTCGAAGCGGCGGCTGAGAGTCTGTGAACGGCGGCTCACGCGGCGCTCGATCCCGGCGACCTCTCGCTCGAGCTTGACGGCGCGGCGCCAGAAGTGGAGGTGCCGGTTGAGCTCGGGGCAGGCCTTGCTGGGATGCTCCTCGAGCGCCCGCTGAAGGTCGTCCGAGGCCTCTTCCGCAACACTGTCCTGCGGCGAGCGCTCCACGTGCAGGCGGCTCAGTCGCCGGGCCAGGAGCCTGCGTGAGCGCGCGTCCTTGGGCTGGAACGCGGGAGGCAGTCGCAGGCGCCCGGCGACGCGCGGGGGTGCACTCAGGTTGTAGGGCTGCAGCCAGGTGACCGCGCGCTCCTCCGACATGACCTGAAGGCGCGGCCCCCTGTCCTGCCCTTCACTCACGTCGATCACAACGTGGCGCCCCCGCCGCTTGCCGCCCGGCAGGTCGACCACGTCTCCCGGGCGCAGGGCGCTGAGGGCCCCGGCGACCGCATCGCGCGACGCCCGCCCTCGCTGCTCCTGGGTCTCCTTCACGCGCCGTTGCAGCTCGACGTAGCTCCCGATGTCACCGTATTCGCAGCTCGCCTTCTCTCGATAGGAGGCGAGATAGCCGTCGAGGCGGGCGCGTGTCTGCTCGAGCTCGACCACCTCGCGATCGGCCTGGAACTGAGCGAACGAGGAGTTCACCAGGTGCTCTGCCTCGGAGCGGTCGTAGTTGCGCATGAGGTTCACGGCCATGTTGTAGGAGGGGGTGAACGACGACAGCAGCGGATAGGTGCGTGTCGACGCCAGCCTCGAGATCTGGTCGAAGGACGCAAAGCGCTGCAGAAGCACAACCGAGTGCCCGAGCTCGTCTATACCCCGGCGGCCGGCTCGCCCCGAAAGCTGCGTGTACTGGCCCGGGGTGATCATCTCGTGCTTCTCGCCGGTGAACTTCATGAGGCTTTCGATTACCACCGTGCGCGCGGGCATGTTGATGCCGAGCGCCAGAGTCTCGGTCGCGAACACGATCTTGATGAGGCCCTGCTTGAAGAGGTCCTCCACGATCTCCTTGAACGGCGGGATCATGCCCGCATGATGCGCCGCCACGCCCCGTGTGAGGCCCTCGAAGAGCTCGTCGTAGCCCAGCACGGCGAGCTCGTCGGGACTGAAGTCGGCCGTTCGCTCCTCGGCGAGCTGCGTGATCGCCCGTTGCTCTTGAGGCGTCGTGAGCCTGACGTTCTCGGCTACGGAGCGCGCCACGGCCGCATCGCAGCCGCGGCGGGAAAAGATGAAGTAGATCGCCGGCAACATCCCCTCGCCGTGCAGTCGCTCGGCGACGTCGGTGCGGGCCGGTATCTGCCGTCGCCGGGTGTGCGGCCTCTTGCCGCCCCGCCGAGGGCGCTCGGCGCCGCGGCTACGCCGGGGGTCGAAGGCACGAGCCTGGGAGTTGGGAATGGGGCCTCCGCCGGGGCGCTGAACGAACATCGGGAGGAGCTCGTCGGAGGCAAAGTACCAATGTCTGATCTCGACCGGGCGGTGCTCCTCGATGATGACCTCGGTCGGCCCCCTGATGGTCTGCAGCCAGCGTGCGAACTCCTCGGCATTGGATACGGTTGCCGACAACGACACGGTCAGGACCTCGACCGGGAGGTGGATGAGGATCTCCTCCCATACAGCACCCCGGTAGCGGTCCTGGAGATAGTGCACCTCATCCAGAACGACGCAGTGGAGGGTGTCGAGACCCTCGGAGTCCTCATAGATCATGTTGCGGAGGACCTCGGTGGTCATGACAACGACGGGGGCGTCGCCGTTGACCGAGTTGTCGCCGGTCAGAAGCCCGACGTTCCTAGGCCCGTAGAGGGCGCAGAAGTCGGCGAACTTCTGGTTTGACAGCGCCTTGATGGGAGCGGTGTAGAAGGTCCGGCCCCCGCCTCTGAGGGCCAAGTGGGCGGCGAACTCCCCCACCACGGTCTTGCCGGCGCCGGTGGGTGCGGCCACAAGCACCGATAGGCCTTGTTCCAAGGCGGCCAGCGCCCGGCGCTGGAACGAGTCGAAGGGAAAATCGTAGGACGCCTCGAAGACCTCCGGAGAGATCCGAGCGCCAGGATCGCTAGCCTCCGCCGCTGCCCTCTCCCGCCCCCGAGCCCTCACCCTGCCCTGATCCGGCGCCGGCTCCGTCCTGCGGCTGAGCCGGTGGGAGGCTGGGCGGCGTCAGCCCCGAAACCTCGAGGTCGACCTCGACCCGTTGTTCGTCGAGCAGCACGGTGGCGCTCTGCCACAACTGCCCCCCTTGGTCGCGTTGCTCGGCGGCGCGCGCCAGCACCTTGTCGGCGAGCTCGCCCTCGATCTCGGCAGCGAGCGCGTAGGTCTTGGCCGCCGCCAGATAGATCTGCGCCGACTGCAGAAAGAGGCCGTGGGCGCTCTGGGAGGCGCCGGGAGACAGCACTCGGGAGAGGTTCGTGTGGGAGCCCTCGATGCTCAGCCTCCAGGAGGCGGCTCGGTCGCCAAGCGCCTTGCGGGCGTCGGGTTCGCCCACGCTCGTGGGAGCTGTGCTCATGTCGGAGGCCGCGGGTCTGAGCGACTGCAGGACGCCTCTGACCTCGCCGGTGTAGCGGTCGAGCGCATCGGCGCGGGCTTCGGCGCCGCCGTCCTCCTGGGTCGAGGCGATGGCTGCGAACACCCCGCCCACGAGGGCCAGCACCACGATCACCAGCACCGCCCGGCCCGGCCAGGTTCGATACCAAGCCGGGGGCTTGCGGGGTGCTAGGACCGGGCGCGGGGCCTCAGCGGGCCGGCGCCGTCCCTGGCTGCCGCGTGCTTGTGCCTTCTTCTTTCCTTTTACCGGCATAACGCTCGAATCGTACTAAGCCGGACTGGGCTTCTTGACGCGCCGCAATATCAGGATCGTGACCTCGTAGAGCCCGTAGAGCGGGAGCGCCATGATCGACATCGTGTAGGGGTCCTGGCTGGGAGTGACTATCGCCGAGAGAGCGAAGATCCCCACCAGGGCGATCTTGCGGTTGTGTCGCAGCTGCTCGACCGTGACGGCGCCGACGAGGCCCAAGAAGATCAGTACGAGCGGAAGCTGAAAGGTGACGCCGAAGGCGATCAGCACCAGGCCCACGAAGTTCAGGTACTTCTCCGCAGTGATGATCGGGTTGAGGCCCTGGCCGCCGAGCGAGATCAGGAACTCGACCCCCTTGGGCAGCGTGAGATAAGCAAAAAGGAACCCCACCGCGAACAGCGTCACCGAGGACAGCAGGAAGGGAATCGAGTAACTCTTCTCCTTGGGGGTCAGTGCCGGCACGACGAACGAGTAGAGCTGGTAGACCCACACGGGCGAGGCGAAGGCGATACCCGCCAGGGCGGTGAGCTTCAGCCGGAATTGGAACCCCTCGGTCACGCCGATCACGTTCAGCTGGCACCCGGTGGGCCCGAGGAGCCTGTCCGGCAAGCTACACAGAGGCCTCGTGAGCAGGGTCAACAGCGGCTCGTAGAAGAAGAACGCGGCTATCGACAACCCCACGAACGCCACCAGCGACACCATGATGCGGGAGCGCAGCTCGGAGAGGTGGTCGACCACCGACATCGCCACCTCGCGCCGGCGCTGCTTGCGCCGAAGCCGCAACCGCAGCCGCCGGCGGCGGGCGTCGACCGTGTCGCTCACTCGCTGCGCTCGACTTTGGAGTCCCCCATACGGGTGGTGGTGGCCGCGGCCTCCGCATCCTGTTGTCGGCGGTTAAGGCGCTCGAGGTCGTCCTTGATTGAGGAACTCTCGTCGTCTTCATCCTCGGCACCTGAGTCGCCCCCAGCTGAGTTCGCTATTGAGGAGCCCACGTCGGTTCCAGAGTGGGCTTCCGAGCCGCCCCTAGCTGAGGCCTGGATCGAGGAGCTCTTGTTGACTTCCTCGTCGGGGTCCGAGCCGTCCGCACTGGAGTCCTGGATCGAGGAGCTCTTGTTGACTTCCTCGTCGGCGTCCGAGCCGTCCGCACTGGAGTCGTGGAGGGTGGGGCTCTTGTTGACTTCCTCGTCGGCGTCCGAGCCGTCCGCACTGGAGTCGTGGAGGGTGGGGCTCTTGTTGACTTCCTCGTCGGCGTCCGAGCCGTCCGCACTG
>Ga0136614_10001347_pt1 | contig 14338 bp, 9 predicted proteins | sample AntDrymUQ2792106_2_FD_106643 | JGI IMG/M metagenome (GOLD analysis project Ga0136614, IMG submission 106643) | Polar desert sand microbial communities from Dry Valleys, Antarctica - metaG UQ279 (21.06) | ecosystem: Environmental > Terrestrial > Soil > Desert | place: Antarctica: Dry Valley... | reverse complement strand
TTCGTCTGTAGCGCTGCGGGTTATTACGCGCAGCCGGGCGCGAAAGTGATCTACGATGACGGCGGGGCGGGCGAAGTCCACGGACGGATCGGCGTCGGCAAGGCTTACGAAGTTTCGTGCAATCAGTATTTCGCGCAGTTGGCCGTCAAGCTCGGCCCTGAACGACTCGGCCAAGCGGCGCGACTGCTCGGCATCGGCGCTTACTTGACACCGGGGGAAGCGACGCAGGCGCGGCGGCAACCCGAGATTTGGAACGCGAGCAGCCCGGCCATCACGCGCGCGCTTGCGCCGGCGGAAGCGACCATCGTCGCCGGCCCGAAGATGCGGCCTTACGATCTGGCGATTGAAGGTTTCGGACAGGGCTACGCGGGACAGATGACGCCGTTTCAAATGGCGCTCACGGCCTCCGCTATCGCCAACCTCGAAGGCAAGCTGATGAAGCCGAAGATCGAATATCACTTACCGCCACAAGTTTTCAACCAAGTCATTACGCCGCAGAAAGCGGCGGACATGCGCCGCATTATGGGACTCGTCACCGGCGGTTCGGCGGGGACGGCGCGCGGCGTCTTCGCGCCCGTTAATGCCGCCGGCATCACCACCGGCGGCAAGACCGGCACAGCGCAGAAGGATGTGCCGGTTTATGATCCGAAGACCGGCGAGATCAAGACCGTCAAAAAATACGAGCGCGACCGGCGCGGCAATATCATCCGCGAGTACGAGCAGATCGTATTGGCGGAAGAAAAGCGGATCGACAGTTGGTTCCTCTGTATCGCGCCGCTCGATTTTCCGCAACTCACCATGGCTGTCGTCATCGAAGGCGGCGGCTACGGCTCGCGCGCCGCTGCGCCGGTCGCTGCCGCGCTCGTGCTGAAAGCGAAAGAGCTAGGCTTGCTCGGCAACATCCCCACGCCGGCGAACCAGCCGCCAAATAATCAGCCGCGCCGCCAACAGCCGCAGCAACCGCGCCCTTCGCCGCAACGCCCAGTGCGGAATCAGGCGCGGGATGTGGCTGAAAGATAAGGTTCGAGGTTTGACGTTTCTAAGTTTGGAGCGGGAATGTATGTACTTGATCGATTCTGTTGCCGGAGTTTAGGGCTATGGGTTACGACATACATATCACTCGCGCAGAGCATTGGGCTGAAAATCAAGGGCGTGAAATTACGGCAGAAGAATGGTTGGCTTTCGTTGAAAAAGACTCGGAGTTGAAGATTGATGCTGCTAACGGCGAACATTTTGCTATTTGGAGCGGAGATTCTGGCGCGCCGCTCGCATGGTTCGAGTGGTTCGCGGGCGATGTTGCTACGAAGAACCCGGACGAAGAAACAATTGAAAAGGCTGTCAATATCGCTAAACATTTCAATGCTAAGGTTCAGGGAGACGATGGGGAGATATACCCCGGCGGCGGAAAAGAACCTTATTACGAATAGGTTGGTTTCGATGTGAACGCATAGTTTGAAATTTCAAATATGAGATTTTGTTTTAACGCCGTCGTATGAAAAACCGCGCCTCGTCACATCTGCTTGCGCTGTTCCTGATCGTCGTCTTTCAGGTGTTGGGCTACATGGCCGTTTACGATGCGGCGTTATTGCGCGGTTACGAGCCGTCGCTTACACGCATCGGGCGCGATCTGTTTTTGTACGTGCCACTTCTCTTTTTGGTGCTGTGGCTCTCGCGCCGGTTTAAGTGCGCGGGCAATTGGACGTTGTACACGACGGCAGTGTTGCTCTTTTCCATCGGGATGCTGGTCCAGTTCCGGCTCTACAGCGATCCGGAATACAACACGCGCAATAAAGCCGAAGCCCGCGCGCAGAAGACGCAGGTGCAGCGTCTGCGCTACATCAAACAGAATTACGACGACGAGAAGAAGAAGCTGTTGGGGCTGCCGACCGATCCGCAGCAACTCGAAGCCGTGCTAGACACGGAGACGCGGCGGCAGTCGGGCTACACCATCGGCCAAGCACTGACTTCAAGCGCGACATGGATTCCGCTGCTCGCGTTCTTCGCCTTCGGTCTTGCGTTCTGGCTTTGCTTGCGCGACGATTTTCTGAGCTTTGTCCAGCGACACAGTTTTATTATCGTCTTGCTTACACTGGTCCCGCTCGTCGCGGCGGTCGTCACGTCGAGCGGGGGCAAGGCGCTCGGCAATATGACGCCCTGGGAGCCGTCGAAGATTCCCTTCTTGCTCGGCTTCGCCGGAATCTTGACGGCGTATTACCGCGATCTGGCGAAGACTTACTGGGGCGTGCCGCGCGCGCAGGCCGTCGTGCCGTTGATGGTGATGGCGGCGATTCCGTTCATTCCGTTTTTCGCACTCAAAGATTTCGGACAAATGCTCGTCTTCAGCGGGGCTTACGCGACGCTCTATCTCGTGGCGGTGCGCCGCTGGCCGCAGTTGTTATTATTTGTCGGCTCGGTCGCGCTCGTCATTGGTATCCTCGTCGTCGGCGCTCTGCCGCCGGGCGTGCAAGCGAAAGTGCCGCTCTTGCCGACGCTTTCACAACCCGTGCAAGCGGCGTTGCCGGCGCGCATCAAGCAGCGTTTTCATCTGTGGCTCGACGGCTTCAACCCGCCGCCGCCTGATGTGGATTGGTGGAGGCCGGATTATACGGAAGCGCTGGCGCGCGATCCGGAAATGAAGCAACTGGCGGAGCAGAGTCCGGCGATGCAGAGGACGGTCAACGTCGATATCTGGTTCGACCGGATCGCGTTCCAACCTTCGCAGGCGACGTTCGGCATTGCGTCGGGCGGCGTCAGCGGGCGCGGATTAGGACTCGGTTTCGTGGAACTGATCCCGGTCGCGGATTCCGATTATATTTACGCGGCTATCGCCGAAGAGATGGGGCTGGCGGGCGGCGCGGTCGTGATGCTCGCGCTGATCGTCTTTGCCAGCGCGGGCGTCCGCACCGCGCTCGATGCGCGCGATATGTTCACAAAACTCTGCGCTGCCGGACTGACGGCGTTCATCGGTTTTCAAGCGCTGGTCAACATCGGCGGCATCACACGCGCGTTGCCGATGACCGGCATCACTCTGCCTTTTGTGAGTCACGGGGGGTTCAGTCTGATCACCAGCTTTGCCATGCTCGGAATGCTGATGGCTTTCTCACATCGCAACGCGCGTGATGCGCGAGTCGCTGCCGCACAACCGGTGCGGCAGCCAGTGAAAGCCGTCAGCGACTATTCTCTGCCGGAGGCAGTCGAATGAAAGAGACACGACAAGAGTTGATCATCGAGACCGCGTCGATCACGGATCGCGGCCTCAGCGAAAAACGCCCGGTCAATGAAGACTCGCTGCTCGCCGATGCGGAGCGGCGCATCTTCGCCGTCGCCGACGGCGTGGGCGGCGCGGAAGCCGGCGAAGTCGCTTCGCAGACCGCCGTCGAAATTCTCGAAGAAGCGTTCCGCCAGCGGCAGGACGGTGATGATGTGGAAGACCTGTTGGAGATCGCGTTGCAACGCGCCAACACCGCGATCTTTCAAATGTCGCGTGAGCAGTCGCATATCTCGATGATGGCGACCACTATCGTCGCGCTCCATCTCGACGGCCACCGCGCCACCATCGGACACGTCGGCGATTCGCGTCTGTATCGCCTCTCGCCCGACGGTCAACTTCATCGTGAGACTTCGGATCACTCGATGGTCGAAGAGGAAGTCCGTGCCGGGCGCATGACGCCAGAGCAGGCTGCAACGCATCCGAGCCGTAACGTGATCAGCCGCGCGCTTGGCGCGGAGGCCGCCGTCGAAGTCGATCTCAAGACAATCGAAGTTGAAGACGAGACGCTCTTTTTGCTCTGCTCCGATGGTATTACGCGCCACGTCGACGATGCCGAGATCGGCGCGTTGCTCAAGAGCGAGCCTTCGCTCGCGGCTCTCTGCGATGAGATGAAACGCCGCTGCTTCGAGCGCGGCGCGGAAGACAACCTCACCGCTGTAGCGGTGCGAATCGGCCAGCCAGCCGCTGTCGCCGCTGTCCGCGATGATGAAGGGGAGCGCACACTGATCTTCGAGCGCGCGGCGGTCGCATCAACCGCGCCGTCTCGGGCGACAGCGGGCGCAGCAGCGGCTGAAGAGATTTTCCGCAGGCCGTTTGATGATGCCGGCATCAGCCGCTCACGCATCGAAGTCGCCACCGACGACGCCGCAGCAATCGCTAACTCCATGCTGCCTGCCACATCGACACACACACCCTCCGGCAATTTCGGGCGCACACTTGGCGTGCTGCTGCTCTTAATCGGTGTGGCGGTAGCGGCCTTCTATGGCGGCACGCAATTCCCACGTTTCAACCAACAACTCGGCCTTGCCCCCGCCGCGACGCCGTCTCCGACGCCGGTCTCGCTCGCAACGGAGGCCAGCGCGTCGAGGTTCGATCAAGTCAAGCGCGAAGTCGATCTCGCGCCGGCGGCGATGGTCAGCCGGCTGGCGAGCGAGTCAGACAATCAACCTTTAGCATCTAACGATCCTGAGTTTCTGTATCTCTACGGTCGCGCCCTGCTGCTGTCGGGTCGGCATCAAGACGCGATACAGGCGCTCGAATTGGCGGCGCAAAAAATCAAGGAGCGGCCCGCCACGACGCCGGGCCGCGATCCGCTCGCCGTCGAAACGCGGATCGCAACAGCGGCGGCGGCGTTGAGAGCCAACAATTCGGACGTGACACAACGCGCCACACAATCGCTCGAAGAAGTTATCGAGCAACCGAACGCGATTGGTCCCTCCGGCGCTGCGACCCCGACGCCGACGCCCTTTTAGTTTCGAGTTTCGAGTTTCGAGTTGCAGAACGGCATTGTCTTTAACTCGAAACTCGAAACCCGAAACTCGAAACCGGAAACAGATGAGCGAACTTAAACTCCAACAGTGCCGGCTTGATGGACGCTACGACATTCTCGAATGTCTGGGGCGCGGCAGCTATGCCGAAATCTATCTGGCCCGCGATCTGGCTGCCGGCGGCGCGGCCCCGCACTACGTTGTGATTAAGGCGCTCAATCTCTTCCTGCAAGGCTCAATCGATCACGAGTTGGAGCAGACGCTGATCGCTAACTTTCGCAATGAAGCGGTCGCGCTGGATCGTGTGCGGCATCCGAACGTCATCAACCGCCTCGGTCACGGCACAGCCATCGATCTCGACTCGCGCACGTTTCATTATCTTGTGCTTGAATACTTGCCCGGCGGCGACATGGCAAAGCTCTGCCGCCGCTCGCCGCTCGCGCTCGACCGCGCTCTCTTTTATCTCGAACAGCTTTGTGAAGGATTGGCCTACGCCCACTTGAAAGATGTGATCCATCGCGACATCAAACCGCAGAATCTCTTGCTGACCGCCGACCGGCAGATTCTAAAGATCGCGGATTTCGGCGTCGCCAAGATTGAGAGCGTTGACGGCTTGATCACGCGCGTTGGCACGGATGTCTATGCCCCGCCAGAGCATCACCCGTCGATGCAAACCGGAATGCTCAATACGGGATCGCTGACGCAGCCCGTCACACTACTGACGCCGGCAGCAGATATTTACTCGCTGGCGAAAACCACTTACATGATCCTGACCGGCGAAGCGCCGCGCCGCTTCTCGCTGAAGTCGATCAGCGAGTTGCCGGAAGAGATCGCCGGCGAACCGTGGGCCGAGTTCGTGTTGCGCGTGCTGCGTCAAGCGACGGAGACTAATCCCGCGAAGCGTTATCAATCCGTGCCGGAATTTTGGGCCGAGCTGCGCGACGCTGCGCTGCCCAAAACTCGCTTGCTCACACCGCCCGACGAACAAACACAGCCGCTCGCCGCCACACTCGGTCGCAAAGGCGAAACGGCACCGCTCCCGCCTGAGCCGGCACCGGTTCAATTCGAGCCGCCGCCAACAAAACGATCCATGAGCGACACGCCGCTGCCCGTGCGCCCGCGCATCGTCGTTCCGCTCAATAGCTCTCCGCCACAGTTGTTAGAAAAGGCTCCGGCCAGCATCCCGGCTTCGTCGCAGTCATCGCGTCAACAGCACTCGCCGGCAATTCGAGCCGCGCAAGCCAAGCACGCTCCGGCCAAACAGCCCGCCCCCGCGCCTCCGCCCGCGACGCGCGTTTCCGCCGGATGGAATTTACGTCGCTGGCTCGTCGCCCTGTTGTTGATCGCCGGCTTCGCACTGATCTTGCTCGGCACAGATCGCTTTGTGCGGAGCCGCCAGCAGTCGCCCACAGCGCCAGCACCGCGAACAAACTTTCCGGCCTCGCCGCTGCAAGTCGGGCGCGAGATGTTGACGATTACAAACGTCAACTTGCGAACAGGACCAAATCGAAATTTTGACCGGCTTGGCACGTTGGGCATTGGCTCGCGCGTCCGCATTTTACAAGTCAGCGGGAATTGGGTGGAGGTATCGCTGCTCCAATTGAACGGCGCGAGCGACGCGGTCAGCACATCGGATCGCGGCTGGATCGACGGCACGACGTTGCGGTAATTTTACCGGCGCTCTGTGGTCAAACAACATGAGGTGAAGGCTTGTGAGCATTCTGGAATCCATTCGCAAATGGATCGACGGCGAGATTGACGAAGACCCGCTCGCCAACGTGGACGAGCAAGCGCGCCCGCGCCGCATCTGGGAAGAGTTCCTCGTCAAAGTGGCCCGCGAGATCGAGACGGTCATGCAGCGCGAGATGTTCACGCCGCCCGGCGGCCCGACCTACATTCCGCCCGAATACATCGTCTATCTCAGCAACGAAGACGACAAAGACTGGCAAGGCGAAAAGCGTCGCGGTCTCGAACAAGGTCTCTTCCACGTCCTCTCCGAACGTGCGCGCGAGTTGAGCGGCATGACGCAGTTAGCCACGAAATCCTTCGCCGTCGAATTGCGGGTTGACGGCACTCTGAACAAAGGCGAGTTCCGCGTGCAACCCGTCTGGGACGCAAGCGAGAGCGGCAAGACGATGGTCACAGCCCGCCGCCCGGAAGGGAGCGTCGCGCTCGCCGCCACAAGGACTGACGCCGACGCTGAATCGGATGAAGCCGACGACGGCGAAAGTGATGTCACCAAAGTCAGCCCCCGCCCCTCCGAGTTGTACTCGATTGAAGTCTGGCGCGATGGTGTGCGGCAAACAGTCGTCCCCATCATGCAATCTGAGATCACCATCGGTCGCGGCTCCAAATCCACCACCGTCGATCTCCCGATCAAAGGCGACCCGGAAGTGAGCCGCATCCACGCCACCCTCACGCGCGAGCCAGACGGCAGCTACTATCTCACCGCCAAAGGCCGCAACCCGACGCTCGTCTCCAACCGCGAAGCGCCCCGCGAAGAGCGCGTCCCCATCACCCCCGACGAGCGCATCGACATTTGTAGCTACTCTCTGAGAATTCAACCCTGAGCGATGAACAAGCACGCAAACGCTAAGGAGAGACTGCACGCAGCGCGCAGATAAGAGTGTTATGTGGAATGGTCCGCATATTCATTTGTTAAGCACTTTCTTGAACGACTATGAAATCACAGTGGAAGTTCTTCTTCGAGTCCAAACACTTCCGATTTGAGAGTACTCACAAGTTTGTGGGTGAAATTGGCAAAGAACAGGCAGGGGCATTTGGCTTTGCGCCTGAGAAATTTGAGTTCCAAATGGATATTGAGCCTGACTCAGAGCCTAGGTTCTCATGGATGCAGCAAACGGGCACTCTTAAAATTGTTCTGCCCGGAGGTATGGAGCAGACGAAAGACCTTGCACACTGGATAGCAATCCATGCCTCTGAACATATTTCCTTCTTTCATGGCGAATTGAACCTACCCGGGGGCTTCGTGGGTGGAGAACATTTGCCAGAAACTCCAGAAGAGGAAGAACAGCTAGGCGAGAATCGCTACTTCTATATAGTAAGCCTTGTGGAAGCAGTGCCCCCGAATATATTTGACGGGTCATCATTTCAATATAAAGTTAATAGCTCAACCGGCTCCGTGTTGAAGCAGTACAATGCGGCTCTTAAAGCTAAAAATCCAATTGATAAGTTCCTAGGCCTTTTCAGAATTGTCGAAGACTTTTATGGTCCAACCTCGAAGAAGCAAACTTTGGCAGAGGCTCTAAAAGAATCAGTCGAGTTACTCGCGATAGCTCGTCAAAAATTAAAGTTTGTTGAGAAAGATGGCAATAGGGAATTGACGAAAGTTGACTGTGCTCAGCTTGTAGATAATCTTGTGCGGATTCGGCATAACTGTGCCCACCTTCGTACTTCAAAAGGCTTTGGCATTTCTCATGGTGATCCAAGAGTAGAAGCAGAGGTAGAACCTCTTATTGATCCACTAAAGACATTGGCCTTTGAGGCTATCCGAATCAAAATGGAGGGCGATGAAGTATTGTGACACAGCGTCGCCCGCGTCTAACAACACAACTAAGGGCGACGAAGAAAGAGGTCAATCCCCTTCACGCCGGTTGAATAGTACCCGTAGATTCGCTCTTCGAGTAACTGCGCTGAGAGATGAAATTATGACTTATGTTGTGACTGAGCCGTGTGTCGATTGTAAATATACGGACTGTGCAGCGGTGTGTCCGGTCGAGGCTTTTCACGAGTTGACGGATCGGCTCTACATCAATCCAGAGACGTGCATTGATTGTGATGCGTGTGTGCCGGAATGCCCGGTCGAGGCGATCTTTTCGGAGCCGACCGTGCCGGAAGAATATCAGGAGTGGACCGCGCTCAATGCGGAGGCGGAGAATTATCCGGTGATCAGTCTGAAGAAAGAGGCTTTGATGGGACCAAGCTGTAAAGGGCCGGCGCAGTAAGATTACTGGCGGAGGTACTTTGCCATGCGGAGGCGTGTGCCGTCGCCCGCGCGCTCGAACTCTACTTCGTCCATCAGCGTGCGGATCAGTTTCAGCCCCCATCCGCGCCGGCCTTTCGGTTCGTCGCCGGCCTCGCCATTATTCGTGATCGGGGCGGGCGCGACGGCTCCGCGGCTGGAGACGGTGACAACTAATTTGTCGTCTTCCACGTGAAAGCGTTGGTAAATTTTCCGGTCGGGGCTGAGGCTATTTTCGGTCGCGTTGATGCAGGCTTCGATGAGCGCGTGCTTGATCTGATTGATCTGTTCGGGCTGGAAATTTAGGCGGCGGGCAATCTGCTCGACGGCTTGCGCGGCGATCAATTCCGTATCGCCGCCCATCGGGATAACCATTTCAAATTCGTGCGATGTCTCGGCGACAGTCTCCGCCGCATCCGCCGGCAGAGGGCAGAGGCGAGAGGTGAGCAATTCCAATTGCTGGCGACCTGACGAGAGCGCTTCTTTCCCGGACAGAAACGCCGCTGCTTCTGTCGAAAATCCTTCGGGCGAGACGAACCAGAAGCGCGTGCGCTTGAAGCCGCAAGCCGCCGCTAGTTGCGTCAGACGCTCATACCAAACTTCGGCCAGCGCGCGCCCGGCCTCTACTTTCGATTCGATCTCGACCGCCATCCAAACTACTTCGTTGGCGTCGGTGTAAGTCGTCGCGTCGAAGCCGTGCGCGACGACGCAACGCTCTTCGTCGCAAAGCTGTGTGAACGCCGGATGAAAGGATGCGCCCGACGCCGTGTGGACGATCTGTGGCAAGCGCAGCAGTTCGGTCTCTGCATTTAACCCGTCGGCGATCTCTCCATCTTTCATTCCGCGATAGAGCCGGTTGAAACGCTCGTCATGGAACAAGCTGGCCGGCACGCGCTGGTTGTCAAAGTGTGCAAGCAATTCGCGCAGGCCGAGCGCGCGCTCGCGCCGGTAGTGTCGCTCCATCGTCTGCGGAGCGCGCTTGAGTGATTCGGTGATCGACTCGGCCACGACCAGAGCGCGCGACTCGGAGCTGCTTTGCAAGCGGTAATTAGCTCGCAGATAGTCACGCCAGACAAGGCTCGGCGCGACTTCGATGAGCGTCGCGTTAATGCTCGCCAGTTCGTACATGTGCAGGCGTGACATTAAGGCGTCAAGCCCCTCTGCGCCGAGTTCCAGACGGCTGCGCCAAGCCTCGACCGGCGACTTCTTCGGAGCGCTCAGAGATGATTCGTGCAGGGCGCGGACGAGGGCGCGGCGCGTCGTCACTGCCGGCGCGATCTTTTCCAGCACGGCGTTGAAGCGGCGATGAATCCGCCCGCCCAACAACTCGTCAACATATAGGCGCTGGCAATCACGGAAAGTCTCAAGCGAAACGCCCCGGCGCTGCGCCGCTTCGAGAAAGGCGTTGATCAAGAGCGGGCTGCCGGCGAACTGCTGAACGATCAGATCGCGCGTCTCCTCCGAGAGGGCAACGCCGAGCGAGCCGGCCAAGAGATCGACCAACCGGCGGGCATGATTGACGTCCAGTCCTTTAACGTGCAGCGTCCCGAAGTTGTCGAGCCGGTGTGGTTTGATCTCGCCGTTCAGCACATCGAGCAAGCGGCGGCGCAAGCCGGCGTACACGTATGGCGTCTCGGCATTGAGCGACACACGCGCGCTCTCGGCGCTCAGATCGATCTCGCCGCGTAAATTTTCGATGGCGTGCATGTCGTCGAACAGCACGATGGTTCGCGTCCCGTGTGCGGCAGCCGTCTGCGGCGCGCTCAAGCACAGACGAACCAGCGCGCCCTCATCGTCGCCGGACGCGCGCGCGCGCTCGTAGTTTTCCACCAATCGCGCGATCCATTCAGAGTCGGCGGGAAGCGATAATCCAGCCAAGACGTTAAGGGTCAAAGGCGTGTTGACGAGCGCCGGTTCTTGCCGCCGGTAGGCGATAAATTGTGTGAGGAATGTTTGTAAGAACTGCCGCGCCGCGCCGGCCACCGTCGGCTTGCATTGCGACCACGCAAAATAGATCGGCGCGACTTCCCGCTCACGCTCGGCGAAGAGTTTGTCGTAAGCCTGCCGCAGCAACTCCGTGACACCGGACGCCGGCTCGGCCAGCACAATGAGGCCGCGTCGCGTCGGGCGCAGGGCGAGGCTTGTGATCTCAAATAGCTCGACGCTCCGCCCGACGAAATCACCATGCGCGACCCGGCCTAAAATCCGCTTGATGGGAGGATGGTGAGGAGAAGTTTCAATCGGCATTATTGGAGGGGGCTTCAATTCGCTGAGGACTGAATGTTTCGACGCAATTCTTCCCGCGGTGTTTGGCGGCGAAGAGCGCCTGATCAGCAGCGCGGATTACAGCCGCCGGCGTATCCAGCCCCGGGACGAGGGTGGAAATGCCGATACTGACCGTGACGGCTCCGTGCGGCTGCGTCTCGCCGTGCGGGAACGACGTGCGTTCGACGAGGCTGCGAATACGCTCGGCAATGACGCCGGCCTCCTCGATGTTAGTCTGTGGCAACAGCACGCTGAACTCTTCACCTCCGTAGCGTGAGGCCACGTCCTCCGACCGCAGCGCCGACTTCAAACACTGCGCCGTCATCTCCAACGCCACATCGCCGGCTTGATGGAGATTCCGGTCGTTGTAGTTTTTGAAGTTGTCGATGTCCAGCATCAGAAAGCTCATCTCGAAGCGATGGCGCTTCGAGCGTTCGACCTCTTCCGCCAGCCGCTCTTCCATGTACCGGCGATTGACGAGACCGGTCAGCGGATCGGTGATCGAGAGCTTTTGAAACTGCGTCGCCTTCTGATGCCACGCCGCGCGGTCGAGCGCCAGCGCGAGATGCGGCGCGATCAATTCCAGCAAATGCAGATCGAGATCGTCATAAGTGTCACCGCCGAGTTTGTCCGTCATGTTGAGGACGCCGACCTTGCGCGCGCCGATGATGATCGGAAAACTGATGAACGACTCGGATTTGTAACGACGCTCCGCCGGAGCCGGCGCATGGCCGGACGCGCTCAGATTCTTCACGACGAGCGGACGGCCTTCGTTTAGCACCGCGCCGGAGACGCCCTCGCCCAAACGAACTTGCATCTGCCGCGCGATTTCTGCGCGGGGACCAATCGCCGCCCGCACGATCAATTCATTGGCGCGTTCGTCGAACAGCAACAGCGAGCCGCGTTCCGAGCGCAGCAACTCGACAGAGCGGCGCAGGATCGTCGAATAAGCCTCTTCCGGCTCGACCGCATTGACGACTTCCGTGAAAGACTGCAAGTGATACGCGGCGAGCATCCGGCGCGCTAGTTCTTCCCGCAATCGCAGCACTTCGAGCGGCAATGCGATCTCAGAGCAGAATTCGATTACGGCCTGTCGCGCCGCCGCGCCCAATGGCCCGCCGCCCGCCACGATCACGCCTTTCAACTCACCGTTCATCCGCAAAGGAAATAGTTCAACGCCTTCGCCGGGCAGAGGGATGGACAAGGCCGCGCCCTTGTGCGGCTTCCCTTTCTTCTTCACTCCGTCCCATCCATTGCTATTGAGATACTCGCACACACGCGCGGCGACAGCTTCAAACTCACCGATGGAAGACAGGTAAACGAATTTCTCCTCGACGCGGAACAGCAGGGCGGCAGAACTGATGCCGTGAGCGGAGGACAGTTTTTCCAACACCCTCAGGGACGCATCACGTAACGATTGCTGGATGTGTGTGTCAGGATTCTCAACCGGAGAGATGACCACTTCACCGCCCGCGCGCGGCTGGATTTGACGGAGCAGCGAGTCATTCGGGTGCGGCGTGACAGCGGATATTTTCACTCCTTCCGCCAACAAACTGAGGCGCGCGGCCAGTCGCTCTAGATCGAACTGCGTGGCGAAGATGACATTCCGCAGCAATGCGGGAGACAGTAGATCGGCCAGATCGCCGGCGCGGCAGCGTTCGATCAATTCCCGATAGTCATTGCTTGAAAGAAAAGCGCGCCCGCCGATCACGGCCAGCGGACGGCCCGCTTCGATCTCGACTGGCATCGCGAAGCAATGCAGCCCGGCATGGCAGCGATAATAAGCGGCTTGGCCGGCGGCCTGCGCCCGCTCGAAAGCCTCGCCGCAGTAAGGCTCGCACAGATGCGCGTGCGCGGCTGAGGATTGGAAGGCCCGGCAGATCGAATTGTTGCCGGTCTCTGTCAATTGCGGAGGTTGATGGCCTGCTACTAACAGCACGGCGAGTCCCGCCTCCGCCGAAACGGAGGTCTGCGCTTCCACCCATGTTGCCGGCGGTTGCATACTCTCTTCGAGAAAACGGACAGGCTCAGTGGCGACCATCTGGTTTGTGTAGCGGCAGTGCGTTCGAGAATTTTGTACGACAGTGGCGGGCTGATTCTGCCGGGTGAGGATCGGTCGCCATGCAAGATGAAGACATGCATTGTGCCGAGCCTGCGGGCGCTAGAATTTCACCGCCTGTCACCGCCGCAGTATAAGTATTCGCTCACCCTCGGACAAGGGTTGATACCTGGCACCGGGATGGAACTTCACTTGACGGCTCAACGGAGCATCCCGCACGAACGCACCTGTTTAACTTATATATTCAATTCCGCGCGTTTTTCACTGCGCGATGATCCGCCCGGGATTTTGCAGGCCCGGGGCGTCGCCCGGCGCAACTTGTTCAATGTCCGGCTGATCAGGGCTGATGCGGATGCAAGCCGCGAAATGATTCGGCTTGATCTCGGCGAGGGGCGGCACGACTTCTTTGCACGCTGGGATGGCGTAAGGGCAGCGCGTGTGAAAGCGGCATCCGGGAGGCGGGTTGATGGGTGAAGGCACGTCGCCTTCTAACACGATGCGCTGGCGCGTCGTCTCGATCTCAGGATCGGGAACTGGCACGGCAGAGATCAGCGCCTTCGTGTACGGCATCAACGGCTCATCATAAACCGTCTTGGCATCCGCGATCTCGACGAGTTTCCCCAAGTACATCACGGCCACACGATCCGAGACGTGACGGACGGCGCGCAGGTCGTGTGTGATAAATAAGTAAGTCAGATTTCTCTCACGTTGCAGCCGCTCCATCAAGTTCATGATCTGCGCTTGGATGGAGACATCGAGCGCGGAGATCGGCTCGTCGGCGACGATGAAATCAGGATTCGCGGCGAGTGCGCGGGCGATCCCGATCCGTTGCCGTTGCCCGCCGGAGAATTCATGCGGGAAACGTTTGATGAAACGTGGGCTGAGTCCCACCGTCTCCATCAGTTCCCTGATCCGCGCCTCTTTTTCTTTGCCGCTCGCGAGGCGAAAAGTCTCCACCGGCTCGCCGATGATCTGCCCGACGGTCATGCGCGGATTCAGAGAGGCATACGGGTCTTGAAAGATCATCTGCAAGTGCCGCCGCTGCCCGCGCATCTCGCGCTGCGACAGGTGCGCGAGATCGCGCCCGCGAAACAACACCTGTCCGCCGGTCGGCTCCGTGAGACGCAGCAACGCGCGACCCAACGTTGTCTTGCCGCAGCCGGATTCGCCGACGAGTCCGAGCGTCTCGCCTTGCAGAATATCAATCGAGACGCCGTCCACCGCCTTCACCACACGCTTCACTTTCGCGCCGCCGACGAGGTTATCCCACATCG
>Ga0136614_10001346_pt1 | contig 14344 bp, 5 predicted proteins | sample AntDrymUQ2792106_2_FD_106643 | JGI IMG/M metagenome (GOLD analysis project Ga0136614, IMG submission 106643) | Polar desert sand microbial communities from Dry Valleys, Antarctica - metaG UQ279 (21.06) | ecosystem: Environmental > Terrestrial > Soil > Desert | place: Antarctica: Dry Valley... | reverse complement strand
GAGTTTGCTCTTTGAGGTCAGCGCGACCGACCCGGCGACGTTCGTCGTCGTGCCGTTGCTGTTAGTCGCCGTCGCCTTGCTGGCCTGCTACATCCCGGCGCGGCGCGCGACGAAAGTCGATCCGATGGTGGCGCTCAGATACGAGTAAAGAAATAAAGAGAGGAGACGAGGTGATGATGACGCTCTGGCAGGACATCAAGTATGGCGTGCGGATGCTGGTGAAGAGTCCCGGTTTCACTGTCGTCGCGGTGCTGGCGTTAGCGTTAGGCATCGGCGCGAACACGGCGATCTTCTCGGTCGTCAACAGCGTACTCTTGCGTCCCTTACCGTTCAATGAACCCGACCGCTTAGTAGCGATCTACGACAACTTCTTGAAGCAGGATTTGCTGCGTATCGATGTCTCGGTGCCGGAGTTCATTGACTATCAGGAGCAGGCGCACAGCTTCGAGAGTCTTGCCGCCTATTCGGATTTCAACGCCAATCTGGCGGCGACGGATGGCGCAGAACCGGAGCGAATCGAAGCGCAGGCGGTAACGCACGAATTGTTCGCCGTGCTCGGAGCGACGCCGCATCAAGGGCGCATCTTTCTGCCTGAAGAAGATCAACCCGGTCGTGACAACGTCGTGCTGATCGGCTACGGCTTATGGCAGCGACGATTCGGCGGCAACGCGGGCGTGGTCGGTCAGAGTCTCTCGGTTAACGGACAAAACATGACGGTGGTCGGCGTCATGTCGCCGGGATTTGCTTTCCCGCAAGCGGCGGAACTGTGGGCACCCTTCGGCTTCACGCCTGAGCAACGCGCGCAGACCCAGCGCGGGTCGCGCTTCCTGTCAGTCGTCGGACGTCTCAAGCCGGATGTCTCAGTCGCGCAGGCACAAGCCGAAATGGATGCCACCGCCAACAACATCGTGCAAAGGTATCCACAGAACTACGGCTCTTCGCCGCAGAAAAGCGGGTGGTCTATCAGCGTCGTGCCGTTGCACGATGTTTATGTCGGCGACATCCGACCCGCGCTCCTCGTACTCTTGGGCGCGGTCGGCTTCGTGCTGTTGATTGCGTGCGCCAACGTGACGAATCTGCTGCTGGCGCGCGGCGCGGCGCGGGAGAAGGAACTCGCAATTCGCGCTGCGCTCGGAGCGGGTCGCCTGCGGGTCATCCGGCAGTTGTTGACGGAGAGCGTGCTACTGGCATTGGTCGGCGGCGCGGTGGGCTTATTGCTCGCCGTGTGGGGAGTCGAACTGCTGACAAGTTTGATGCCGGATAACTTGTCGCGCATGGGTGAGGTGCGTCTCGACGGTCGCGTTCTCGGTTTCACTTTCGCCGTTTCGCTTCTGACCGGTGTACTCTTCGGTTTGGCTCCCGCGTGGCAAGCGTCGCAGTCGAACCCGAATGAGACGCTCAAAGAGGGCGGTCGGAGCGGAGCGGGTGGCGGGAAGCGGCAGCGCGTGCGAAGCGCACTAATCGTGTCGGAGGTCGCGCTGGCGTTGGTGTTGCTGATCGGCGCGGGGTTGATGCTGAAAAGTTTTGGCAGACTGTTGAACATCAATCCCGGCTTCAATCCCGATTATGTGCTGACCATGCGCGTCCCGTTGCCCGCGCTACCCGGCACGACTTACGCCGAACCGCCCGCGCGCGCCGCCTTCTACCGGCAGACGCTCACGCGCGTCGCCGCGCTGCCCGGCATCGAACGGGTCGCCGCCACTTCGATCCTTCCGCTCTCGCCGACGACCAGTTCCGGTACGACGACCGCCGAGAATTCGGTTGTCGGTCCCAACGATCTCGCGGTCGAAGCGGATTGGCGATGGGTGACGCCGGACTACTTCAACGCTTTAGACGCGACGCTCGTCAGAGGACGCTACTTCGCCGAAGGCGACACGCGGGAGACGGAGCGTGTCGCCGTCGTTGACGAGTCGTTCGCGCGCCGCTTCTATCCCGGAGAAGACGCTATCGGCAAGCGCATCAAGCGCGGCGGCTTCAACTCGCAGAATCCGTGGATGAAGATCGTCGGCATCGTCCGCCACATCAAACACCGGCGGCTTGAAGCCGACTCGCATGTACAAGCCTATTTTCCTTACTACCAAGATTCGCTGCCCGCCGCGATGTCGCTCGTCGTGCGCGCGCGTCCGGGAACCGATCCGGCAAGCCTGAGCGTGGCGGTGCGCGGCGCGGTGCAAGAGGTTGATAAGAACCAGCCTGTCTTCAACGTGCGGACGATGCAACAGATCGTCTCCGAATCGGTCGCGCAGCAACGTCTTTCCATGTTGCTCCTCGCCGTCTTCGCCGGGTTAGCCCTCTTGCTCGCCGCCATCGGACTCTACGGTGTGATGGCTTACTTGGTCAGCACACGCAAGCACGAGATCGGCATCCGCATGGCGCTCGGCGCGCGCGCCGCCGACATCTTCAAGCTCGTTATCAGTCAGGGCATGGTGCTGACTTTGATCGGCATCGGAGTCGGTTTACTCGGAGCCTTCGCCTTGACGCGACTGATGGCAAGCCTGCTCTACGGAGTGAGTGCAACTGACCCGTTGACCTTCGCCGTCATCACGCTACTGCTCGCAGGCGTGGCGCTGCTGGCGTGCTACATCCCGGCGCGGCGGGCGACGAAAGTCGATCCGATCATCGCGCTCAGGTACGAATGAACGGAATTGCGGAATGTGGATTGTGGATTGAAGAAAGAAAGGCGAAGTGCGGGTCAAACAGACAGATTGGTTTGCTAATCCGCAATCCGCGATCCGCAATCAAGAAGTGGAGTGTTGTGATGACAAGTTTGTGGCAAGACCTTCGCTATGGCGTTCGGGTGTTGCTCAAGAACCCCGGTTTCACCTTCGTCGCAGTACTGACGCTGGCGTTGGGCATCGGCGCGAACACGGCGATCTTCAGCGTGGTCCAAGCGGTGCTGTTGCGACCGCTCCCATACAAGGATGCGGAGCGGTTGGTGATCGCGAGCGTGTCGCCGCCTGACTTCCGCGACCTGAGAGAGTCTAGCCAGTCTTTCGACCGCGTGGCGATCTGGGCTTCCAACTTGTACAACGCTAACGTCGGGAACGAAACGACGCAGGTCACTGGCGCAATCGTCTCTCCCGAATTCTTTCCGCTGTTGGGTGATCCCGTGTTGGGGCGCGCGTGGCGGCCCGACGAAGACCGCGAACCTCTGGCGATGATCAGCCACGACTTCTGGCAGAGCCGGTACGGCGGCGCGCCCGACGTGATTGGTAGGACTGTCCGCTTGAGCGGCAACGTCCACACCATCGTCGGAGTGATGCCGCCGGAGTTTCAATATCCGAATAGCCGGTTCAAGCTGTGGGTCACTTTCGGTTCGGCGATGGCGGCCACGCCGGAGCAAATGGAGAACCGACAGTTTCGCATTTTCCGCGCCGTCGCCCATCTCAAACCCGGCGTCAGCTCGGCGCAGATGCAAGCCGAAGTGGACGCTCTCTCGCAGCGGCTCGAGCAGCAGTACCCGACGACCAACACGGGCGTCCGCATCGAGTTCACGTCGATGTCCGAGCGCCTCCTCGGCGATGTCCGTCCGGCGCTGATAGTGCTACTCGGAACGGTCGGCTTCGTCTTGCTGATCGCCTGCGCTAACGTTGCCAATTTGACGCTGGCGCGGACGGCGGCGCGCGGAAAAGAGATCGCGATCAGAACAGCGCTCGGAGCTGGGCGCTGGCGCGTGATCCGGCAACTGCTGACCGAAAGTCTGCTGCTCGCGTTCGCGGGCGGGGCGGCTGGGTTGCTGCTCGCGGCGTGGCTAATAGACGTACTGCCGAGTCTCAACCTCAGCGACATCCCACGCCTCAACTCAATCGGCATCGACGTGCCGGTGCTGCTCTTCGCGCTGGTGGTGTCGGCGTTGACGGGCATCCTTTGTGGCCTCGTCCCGGCATGGCAGGCGACGCGCGTGAGTCTGAATCATTCGCTCAAAGAAGGCAGTCGCGGCACATCCGGGAGCATGAAGGGCCGGCGGTTACGCGGCGCGCTCGTCGTGACCGAAGTCGCGCTCTCGCTCGTCGTGTTAGTCGGCGCCGGGTTGTTGATTAAGAGCTTCACCCGGCTGCTGCAAGTTGAAAGAGGTTTCACAGCAGAGAATCTGCTGACGCTGAACGTGGGTCTGGTGCAGTACAAAGACCCGCAACGACGCGCCGCCGTCGCGCGGGAAGTGATCGAGCGGATCGGCCAGCTTCCCGGCGTGGGGGCGGTCGGCGGTGGGACGGGATTGCCCCCGATCACGCCGCAGCGCGGCACACGCTTCGCCGTGCAGGGTCTGCCCAACGACAACGCAGACGAGCGTTCTGGTTATTTCATCGCCGTCAGTCCCGACTTCTTCCGCGCGCTCGGCACGCCACTCGTTGACGGGCGGGCGTTCAGCCCGCGCGATGACGCCAATGCCTCGAAGGTCGTGATCATCAATCGCGCTCTGGCGCGCCGCCTCTTTGCGGGCGAAAACGCCGTCGGTCGGCGGTTGCAATTGATTAACCCGGAACAGTCAAACGAATGGCGCGAAATCGTCGGCGTCGTCGGCGACGTCCGGTACTCAGGTCTCGATGATCCCGGCGACGCGGCCATCTACACGCCTTTCGCGCAGACGCCGATGTTGTGGAACTACCTGATGATTCGCACCGCCGCTGTACCGTCCGAAAGCATGATCGGGAGCGTGCGGAACGCAGTGGCTGGGGTTGAGCCGAAACTGGAAGCGGCGAACTTCCAGACGATGGACCAACTCGTTTCAGAGTCGGTCGCGCAACCCCGCTTTTACACACTGCTGCTGGCGGCATTCGCAGCGCTGGCTCTCGTCCTCGCAGCAATCGGCATCTACGGCGTGATGGCCTACTCGGTGACGCAACGCACGCACGAGATCGGCATCCGCCTTGCCCTCGGCGCGCAAACGGGCGACGTCCTCAAACTCGTCGTCGGGCGGGGCATGACGCTCGCGCTCGTCGGCGTCGCGTGCGGCGTGGCGGCTGCTGCTGCTATGACGCGCGTCATGCGGAGCTTGCTCTACGAAGTGAGTACGACCGACCCGGCGATCTTCGGGGGCGTGGCGGCGCTGCTGATTCTCGTGGCGCTGCTGGCCTGCTACCTACCGGCGCGGCGTGCGACGAAGGTCGATCCGATGGTGGCGCTTCGTTACGAATAGCTGCGGATTCTTCGATTGCGGATGGCGGGTTGAAAAGACGAGATGATCGCCGACTGCGGATTGAAAAGACCACTTGTATTCTCAGCCGCACTCCGCAATCAAAAGTTGAGGTGATTCAGATGAGAACCTTGTGGCAAGACGTTCGGTATGGTGTGCGGATGCTGCTGAAAGCTCCGGGCTTTACTGTCGTGGCCGTCCTCGCGCTGGCGTTGGGCATTGGCGCCAGCACGGCGATCTTCTCGGTGCTGAATGCCGTGTTGCTGCGCGCGTTGCCGTTTCGCCACGCCGAGCGGACGGTGATCGTGTGGGAGCATAATCGCACGCGCAACCGGCCACAGAACACCATCTCGCCGGCTAACTTCCTCGACTGGCAAGACCAGCAGAGCGTGTTTGAAGAGATGTCTGTCTTTTACGACATTCGACTCAATCTCACGGATGCGGGCGAAGCCGAAGAGATTCCGGCGCAAGTGACGACCGCGAATCTTTTCCATCTGCTCGGCGTCGAACCCGTGTTGGGTCGCACGTTCACACCCGACGATGCCGAAGAGAATCGCGACAAGGTCGTGGTTTTGAGTTATGGCCTCTGGCAGAGTCGTTTCGGCGGCGCGCCCGACATCGTCGGGCAGACTTTGACGCTGAACGGCACGAAGGTGACTGTCCTCGGCGTGCTGCCCGCCGATTTCAAGTGGTTCGTTAAAGAAGGTTCGCTGACTGGCAAGCCGGCGCAGATGTGGACGCCGTTCAAACTCACCGCCGGGTGGCGCGAGCGCAAGGGTCGTTTCCCGATGGCGGTCGCGCGCCTCAAGCCCGGCATCTCGCGTGAACAAGCGCAAGCGGAGATGAACCACATCGCCAGCCGTCTTGAAACGCAGTATCAAGAGTTCAACAAGGGGTGGGGCGTCAACCTCGTGCCGGTGCGCGAGCAGTTCGCCGGGCAGATCAGGACGCCGCTCCTTGTCCTCTTGGGCGCGGTCGGGTTCGTGCTGTTGATCGCTTGTGCGAACGTCGCGAATTTGCTGCTCGCGCGCGCGGCGGCAAGGCAGCGGGAGATGGCGATCCGCGCAGCGCTCGGCGCGGGCCGCTGGCGCGTCGTGCGACAGTTGTTGACGGAGAGTTTGCTGCTCGCGCTCACGGGCGGCGCGCTCGGATTGCTGCTGGCGATGTGGGGAGTCGAAGCACTGATCGCGCTCAGTCCGCCGAACCTGATCGGCGCTAATAGTGTGGGCGTCAGCCTGCCGGTACTCGGCTTCACATTCGCCGTCTCGCTCCTGACCGGCGTCCTCTTCGGCCTGATTCCCGCGCTCGAAACCTCGCGCTTCGATCTCAACGAGTCGCTGAAGGAAGGCGGCAAGGGCAACATGGCGAGTACGCGCAGCGGTCGGGCGCGCAGGGTGTTCGTCGTCGCGGAAGTCGCGCTTGCGCTCGTTCTCTTGGTCGGCGCGGGGTTGATGATTAAGAGTTTCATGCGGCTGCAAGCGGTCGATCCGGGCTTCGACGCGGAGAATCTTTTAACGATGCAGTTGCGGCTGACTCCCGCGAAATACCGCGAGCCGAACCAACGAATCGCCTTCTTCAGGGAAGCCGTCGCACGCATCGAGGCTCTGCCCGGCGTGCGTTCGGTTGGGACCGTTAGTTTCCTACCTATCGCGAGTCTGGGCGCGGCGACCGACTTTACCATCGAGGGCCAGCCCGCGCCTGCGGCTGGCGACGCGCCCGTGACGGAAGTGCGTGTGACGGATGAGAACTTCTTCCGCACGATGAACATTCCGGTCAGCGCCGGGCGCACGTTCACGGAGCAGGAGGCGACCGGAGAGCGGCATGTCGTCGTCATCAGTCAAGACTTGGCACGCCAATATTTCCCCGGCGAAGACCCCATCGGCAAGCGGATCACAGTTGAGATGACCGACAAGCCCGTGCCGACTGAGATCATCGGCGTCGTCGGCGACATCAAACACCAAAGTCTCGATACCGAGACGCGCCCGATGGTCTATTGGCCGCATCCGCAACTTCCGTATTCCTCAATGACGCTCGTCATCCGCACGGCGGGCGAGCCTCTGAGTTTGGCCGCCGCCGCACAGCGCGAGATTCGGCAGATGGATAAAGATCAGCCCGTCTCCGACGTCCGCACGATGAAGGCGTGGCTCGGCGAGTCAATTGCCCGGTCACGCTTCGGCGCGACGCTGCTCGGCGTCTTCGCCACGGTCGCGCTCACTTTAGCGGCAGTCGGCATCTATGGCGTGATGTCTTACGCGGTCGCCCAACGCAAACACGAGATCGGGGTCCGCATGGCGCTCGGCGCACGCGCCGCCGACATCTTCAAGCTGGTCATCGGTCAAGGCATGATCTTGACGCTCATCGGCATCGGCGTCGGCTTACTCGGAGCTTTCGCGTTGACGCGCGTGATAGCGAGTTTGCTCTATGGCGTCAGCGCCAATGATCCTTTGACTTTCGGTTTGATCACGCTGCTGCTCGCGGGTGTGGCGCTGCTGGCGTGCTATATCCCGGCGCGGCGGGCGACGAAAGTCGATCCGATGATCGCGCTCAGGTATGAATGAATGGAATTGCGGAGCGGCGGATTTCAGATTGCGGAATGAAGAACGAAATGCGAAGCGCGGGATGTCAAGACAATTGGTTTGCTAATCCGCAAACCGAAATCCGCCGCTCCGCAATCAAGAAGTGAGGTGTCGTGATGACGAGTTTGTGGCAAGACCTTCGCTATGGCGTGCGAATGCTGTTGAAAAGCCCCGGCTTTACGATGGCCGTGATCGTCGCTTTGGCTTTGGGCATCGGTGCCAATACAGCGATCTTCAGCGTCGTCAATGCGGTGCTGCTGCGCGCGCTGCCTTACGAAAATGCGGGGCGACTGCTCGTGATCTATGGTGGCGGCGCGCAGGACACTGAAGTTGATGCCCCGCTTTCGTACCCGGATTTCGTCGATTACAAGAATGCAGCGCAGACGTTGGAACACGTCGCCGCGTACAGCAAGTCGGGGACGTTCATCTCTGCCGGCGGCGATGAGCTTGAGCGCGTCTGGGGCGCGGAGGTGTCCGCCGAATTGTTCCCGCTGCTCGGTGTCAGGCCGGCGTTGGGCCGCTTCTTCACGGCTGAAGAAGATCAGCCCGGCGGGCCTTCAGTCGTCGTTCTGAGTTACAGCTTGTGGCAACGCCGGTTCGGCTCCGACCCTCACGTCGTCGGGCGTGAGATAAAGATGGGACTCGCCGGACGCAGCTATGCGGTCGTTGGCGTGACACCGCCCGGCTTCGAGTTTCCCATCTCCGCCGAGGGGGCGGACTATTACAGGCCGTTCACGGTGATCACGGCGAGGAACGATCCGAGCGTACTCAGTAACCGCGGCACTCGTTTCATGCCGGTCGTGGCGAGCCTCAAGCCCGGCATCACGCTTGAGCAGGCCGCCGCGGAATTGGACACGATCACGAGCAGGCTGGCGGCGCAATACCCGGACGTGAATGCCGGCAGGCGCATCCGGCTCATCTCGATGCACGAAGACCTCGTGGGCGACATTCGCCCGGCGCTGCTCGTACTGCTCGGCGCGGTCGGCTTTGTCCTCTTGATCGCGTGCGCGAACGTCGCCAATCTTTCACTGGTGCGCGCCAGCGCGCGGGGTAAAGAGATCGCGGTACGGATGGCGCTCGGCGCGAGCCGCTGGCGTCTGATGCGACAGTTGTTGACGGAGAGCTTGTTGCTCGCGCTCGTGAGCGGTGCGCTTGGGTTGTTGCTCGCGACGTGGGGCGTTGACGTGTTGAAGGCGCTGGCTCCCGGCGACATCCCGCGACTGTCGGAAGTCGGCCTTGACGGGCGCGTTCTCATCTTCACGCTGGCGGTCTCCGCGCTGACCGGCGTCGTCTTCGGCCTCGCGCCGGCGTGGCAAACCTCGCACTTCGATCTCACCGCTTCTCTCAAGGAGGGCGGGCGCGGCTCGACCGAGGGCGCGCGCCGCAATCGCACGCGCAGTTTGCTCGTCGTCTCCGAGGTCGCGCTCTCGCTGCTCCTGCTCGTCGGCGCGGGATTGTTGCTCAAGAGCTTCGTGCGTCTGCTCAACGCCGATCCGGGCTACACGGCGGCGCGCGTCCTCACGATGCTGATCCCGCTGCCGAACACGAGTTACTCAAGCCCGGAACAGCAGCACGCATTTTTCCGCGAGGCCATCGAGCGCACGCGCGCCCTGCCCGGCGTCGAAGCTGCGGCGGCGGTCAACGTACTGCCCCTCGGCAACCGGGAGACGCGCACCACTTTCGACATCGGCGGGCGTCCCCCCGCGCCCCCCGAAACGCAGGTTGCCGCGCGGAATCCGCTTATCACTTCTGATTACTTCCGCGTGATGAATATCCCTGTGCGGCGCGGTCGCGCGTTCACCGACCGGGACGCGGCAGCCGCGCCGCCCGTCGCCGTGATCAACGAAGCCTTCGCGCGGCGTTACTTCCCAAGTGAAGAGCCGCTCGGCCAACGCCTCATCCTCAAAGACGAAAACAGCAACCCGCTGCCGCCGCGCGAGATCGTGGGCGTCGTCGGCAACGTGCGGCTCGGCGGCCTCGACGACGGAGTGATACCGGAGTTTTACGTCCCGTTCCTCCAATCCGCAGACGCTCAGATGAATCTGGTGGTGCGCTCATCAACGTCCGACCCGGCGGCCCTCGCGTCCGCCGTGCGCGGCGTGATCAGAGGGATCGACAAGGGCCTCGCCGTCTGGGAAACGCGGACGATGGACGAGCGCGTGGCGCTATGGGTCGCGCCGCGCCGCTTCAATGCGCTACTCCTCGGCTGCTTCGCCTGCATCGCCCTCGTCCTCGCGGCGGTGGGCATCTACGGCGTGATGGCCTACACCGTGATGCAGCGCACGCACGAGATCGGCATTCGCATGGCGCTCGGCGCGCAGAGCGGCGACGTACTCAGGCTAATCGTTGGACGGGGCATGAGCCTTGCGCTCATCGGCGTGGTGTGTGGCGTGGCGGCGGCGGCGGCGATGACGCGCGTCATGCGGAGCTTGCTTTACGAAGTGAGTACCACGGACCCGGCGATCTTCGCGGGCGTGGCGGCGCTGCTGGCGGTGGTTGCCTTCCTAGCCTGCTACATCCCGGCGCGGCGGGCGACGAAAGTCGATCCGATCATCGCACTTAGGTACGAGTGATTCTCTGCGTGGCCTATAGAGCTGCGGGTTGCCGATGAGTTTGAGTTGCGGGAATCGTGAGCCGATGGCATTCACGATTCGTTCGTCGGTGATGTTCAGATCGCGGAGTCAACTTCCGGGATGAGCCACTCGACGGCAACACCGGCGTCGATGAGGTATGAGCGCACTCAAGTTCTTCTTCACGGCCTGTGTGCATGAGCTTCGAGTTCGCCGGCATTTAAGTAGCGCAGCAATGAGGGGAGAGAACAAATAAATGCAAGCACTCTGGCAAGACCTACGCTACAGCGTGCGAATGCTGCTGAAGAAACCCGGCTTTACTTTGATCGCCGTCGTCACGCTGGCGTTCGGAGTCGGCGCGAACACAGCAATCTTCAGCGCGGTCAACGCAGTGCTGTTGCGTCCGCTGCCGTTCGCCGCCGAGGAGCGTCTCGTGGTGATGTGGAAGCATGATCAGACGGCGAGCCATCCGCTGGTCGAGCTGTCAATCCCGGAGTTCAACGACTGGCGCGCCGGGAGCCAATCGTTCGAGAGTCTGGCGGCCATGCCGACTTCCGTGTACGGCTACGGTTACGTGCTGACGGGGCGGGGCGAGCCGGTGCAGATCGAGAGTTCGCGCGTCTCAGCCGACTTTTTCACCACGCTTGGCGTGAGGCCGCTCGTCGGACGCACGTTCAGGACGGAAGACGACCGCCCCGGAGCGGCGCGGGTGGTCGTGCTTAGTCATCGTCTGTGGCGCGATCAATTCGGATCGGACACGAATTTAATCGGCCAAACGATTACGCTCAACGACACAGGCTTTAGCGTTGTCGGCGTCATGCCCGCCGATTTCGAGTTCCTGAAAGGCGTTGACATCTGGTCGCCGGTGTCGGCCTCAATCGGCGGCGGCGCATTGCAGAATCGCAGCGCGGTCTTTCTGCAAGCCGTTGGTCGGCTGAAGCCGGGCGTGACTCGTGAACAGGCGGAAGCGGAAATGAACGCCGTCATCAGCCGCATCGCCGCCGCGCACCCGGAGACCGAAGCCGGGGGACATCGCGTGGTCATGACGCCCGTGGCCGAATACCTGTTCGGCAATGCGCGGCTCGCGCTCTGGCTGCTGCTCGCGGCGACGGGACTGTTGCTGCTGATCGCGTGCGCCAACGTTGCCAGCCTACTACTCGCGCGCGCGACCTCGCGCCGCAAGGAGATCGCTGTGCGCGCCGCGCTTGGCGCGAGTCGCTGGCGCGTCGTGCGACAGTTGTTCGTTGAGAGCTTGACGCTCGCCATCGCGGGCGGCGCGCTCGGCGTGTTGCTCGCTTACTGGCTCGCCGACTTGCTCGTCGTCGTCGCGCCGACGGACATCCCGCGCGTCGAGAACGTCCGGATAGATGCCGCCGTGCTGACCTTCTCAATCGCCGTCACCTTGTTGACGGCCGCACTCTTCGGCCTCGCGCCCGCGCTCACCGCAGCCAGAGTGAACCTGACCGATGCGCTCGGAGACGGCAGCCGGACGGCGGGCGAGCGTCACGGCAACCGTCTGCGCGGCGCGCTCGTCGTTGGCGAAATTGCGGTCACGCTCGTGCTGCTGGTCGGGGCTGGGCTGGCGCTACGGAGCTTCGTCAAGCTGCAACGGGTGGACACGGGCTTCGACACCGAGAACGTCCTCACGTTCCAGCTGCGCCTGTTCGGGAAGAGATATCAAGACGCGAAATCAGTCAGAGACTTTTACCAGCAACTCATCGAACGCCTCGAAGCGCAGCCCGGCGTCGAGGCGGCGGGGGCCGTCCTCATCCGCCCGCTCGAAGGCGTCATCGGCTGGGACGTGCCTTACGCGACGGCGAATCAATCGCCCGACGAGGCGAAGCGGAATCGCGTGCCGAATTTCGAGGTCGTAACGCCGCACTACTTCCGCTCCGTCGGGCTGCCGCTCAAAGTGGGGCGCGAGTTTACCGAGCGCGACACGGAAGAGTCGCCGAAAGTCGTCATCATCAGCGAGGCAATGGCGCAGAGCATCTTCGCGCCCGGCGTTGATCCGGTCGGGCAGCGCCTACGGCTCTTCGACCCGACCGATCCTGACAATTCGTGGCGCACGGTCGTTGGCGTTGTCGGCGACGCGCGCTACCGCGAGGTTCGCGACGCGCGCTGGGACGTGTACGTGCCGTACCGCCAGTTCGCGTTCCCGGTCAGGTACATCACCGTCCGTACCGCTTCAGACCCGGCGGCGTTCTCGGCGGTGGTGCGGCGCGAAGTGGCCGCGCTCGACCCACAGCAGGCCGTGACGAGCGTGAAGACGACGGCACAACTCTTTTCGGAGAATGTCGCGCGCCCGCGCTTCAACTCGCTGTTGCTCGGCCTGCTCGCAGCTCTCGCGGCGCTGCTCGCGGCACTGGGAATCTACGGCGTGATCTCTTACGCCGTCGCGCAGCGGACGCGCGAAATCGGTGTTCGGATCGCGCTCGGCGCGCAGCGCGGCGACGTGCTGCGCTTAGTGTTCAAGCAAGGGCTGACGTTGATAGTGAGCGGCATCGTCATCGGTTTAGTTGGAGCTTTCCTGCTGTCGCGACTGATGGAGAGTTTACTTTTCGGCATCAGCGCAACTGATCCGGCGACGTTCATCGTCGTGTCGTTGCTGTTAGTTGTAGTCGCGCTGCTCGCCTGCTACATCCCGGCGCGGCGCGCGATGAAAGTCGATCCAATGGTTGCACTACGGTATGAGTAGAGCGCGACACGGAACAGTTTAGTTGGCAGCGTTCGCATCAATCGCCCGACTCAGTAAAGGAGCTAAACAGATGTTGGGAACTCTCTGGCAAGACTTGCGGTACGGAGCGAGAACGCTCCTCAAGAGTCCCGGTTTTACCTTCGTTGCCATTATTGCCCTGGCTTTGGGGATCGGCGCGAATACGGCGATCTTCAGCGTCGTCAATTCAATGTTGTTGCGTCCGTTGCCTTTCGTGGATTCGGAGCAGCTAATCAGGGTTTATGCGACGGATGTGAAGAAGGGGAGAAACGATCATCCGACATCGTTTCTCAATTTCAAGGACTGGCAGAAGGAAAATCACGTCTTTGAAAACATGGCAGCCTACGCGGAGGCGAGCGCGACGCTGACGGGCGGCGAGACGCCCGAACAGATCAAGGGCGTCGTTACCTCCGCCGATGTGTTTCCGATGCTCGGCGTGCAACCCGAATTAGGTCGCTCCTTCTCCGCGCAGGAAGAACAGCCGGGAAGCGCGGCGGTCGTTGTTTTGAGTTATGGACTGTGGCAGCGCCGCTTCGGCTCGGATCGTCAGCTCATCGGGCGCGAAATCACGATTGATGGAAAAAGCACGACCGTCTTGGGCGTGATGCCCGCGGGCTTCAAGTTTCCTCTCGATGCTGAGAACCCGGAGTTCTGGTCGCCACACGATTCAACAAACGAAGTAAATCAGCAGCGCGGCGCGCGGTATCTCGGCACAATCGCGCGCTTGAAGCCGAACGTCACGCTCGCACAGGCGCAGGCAGAGATGGATACAATTTCGCGCCGCCTCGAAGAACAGTATGCGGCGAACAACACAGGGCGCGGCGTTCGTCTCATCTCGCTCTATGAAGATGCGGTCGGCAGTATCCGACCGGCGTTGCTCGTGCTGCTCGGAGCCGTCGGTTGTGTGTTGCTGATAGCGTGCGCCAACGTCGCCAACCTGCTGCTGGCACGGGCGACGGGACGCGCGAAAGAGATGGCGGTTCGCACCGCGCTCGGCGCGAGTCGTCGGCGCATCGTTCGTCAATTGCTAACGGAAAGTTTGTTGCTCTCGGTGCTCGGCGGCGGTCTCGGATTGTTGCTCGCAATGTGGGGAGTGGACTTACTTGTGGCGATGATTCCCGCGAGTGTTCCGCGCTCGCAAGAGATTGGTCTCGATGGTCGTGTCCTCGGTTTCACGTTCGGAATCTCAATCCTGACCGGCATCCTTTTCGGACTTGCGCCGACGCTACAAGCCACGAAACTCGACCTCAACGACTCGCTCAGGGAGAACGGTCGTGGATCAACCGCCGGAATACGCCGCAATCGAGTGCGGAGTGTCCTCGTCGTCTCGGAGATTGCGCTTTCGCTC
>Ga0136614_10001345_pt1 | contig 14348 bp, 18 predicted proteins | sample AntDrymUQ2792106_2_FD_106643 | JGI IMG/M metagenome (GOLD analysis project Ga0136614, IMG submission 106643) | Polar desert sand microbial communities from Dry Valleys, Antarctica - metaG UQ279 (21.06) | ecosystem: Environmental > Terrestrial > Soil > Desert | place: Antarctica: Dry Valley... | reverse complement strand
GAGTCGGTTATCGCTTCTCGCCCGCCGGGAAATAACTCCGGCGCGAGATTTTTCGGCACCTTGCTTATCACTTCAAAGCACGAGAAACCGTTGCTCGTCATCCTATCCGCCCGGATGGACATCTTTCATGGCTTGCGACTTACGCGGGAGTTGAACGATAATAGAGGAGTGTTCAGTTTGATTGGGATTTCGCGCCTTTGTGAGCGCGGCGCGCGACCGTTGATTAAAATTCAAGGAGCGACTTTTGGCGAAGGACGATTTGATTCCGGCAGTCGGCGTGATCGTTGATAAACTGCCGAACGCTTTTTTCAAAGTAAAACTCGACAACAGCGAACACATTGTGCTGGCGCAGATTTCCGGTAAGATGCGCAAAAACTTTATCCGAATTTTACCCGGCGACCGCGTGGCGGTTGAAATGTCCCCGTATGATTTGACGCGGGGACGCATCACGTACCGCTACAAATAAGATTTACGATTCACTCAAATTAAAGAAAGATAAGTTCTGAAAGGAAATAGAATGGCGACCGTTAATGTTAACCCCGGCGAATCAATTGAAAGCGCCCTGCGCCGCTTCAAGCGCAAAGTGATGTCTGAAGAGATCATCAAAGACGCGAAGAAGCACGCCTTCTTTATGCCGCCCGGACAAAAAGCGAAACTTAAAAGCGCCCTCGCGCGCAAACGCAACAAGCGCAAGCAACGTCCGCCGCGCCCGCCGCAACACCGCGGATAAAACGATTCTTGCTTCAGCGACCCTACGCAACGAAGGCGATCAGAGGTGATCGCCTTTTCGTGCGCCTGAAGCTCAATAGAATTCCGTCCCGACAAATTCCGACTCGTTGTGAGCGCGACGCTCCGGTTTAGGACGCGCCGCGCTTTTTACTCGCCGATTTCCGTCCACGGCGAAACATCTTCATGCCTTCCTTCACAATTTCCCCGGCGCGTTTTGTCCCGAAGCGTCCGAGCGGCTTAAACTCCTTGTCTTTCGCCGCGTTGTAAGAAACGAAGAAGTGTTCGATCTCTTCAATCAATTGCTCGCTCACGTCCTTAAGCGAGCGCACCTCGCGGTGAACGCGCGACACGGCGGCGACGGCGATCAGGCGATCATTGCGTTCCGTCTTTCCCGCTTCGGTTTGCTCGGCTTCGATCACGCCGATCAAGCGCGACTGCACAAGGCAGCCGACGAAAGCCGGTTCGTCCATCAACACCAGCACGTCAAGCGGATCGCCGTCGCCGCCCTTAGTTGACGGCACATAACCGAAGTCAAACGGAAACACTGCGCCCGCCGGAAGCACTCCGCCCAAACTAAACACCGCGTACTTATCGTTAAACTTAAATTTGTTTCGGCTGCCCTTCGGCGTGTCAATAATCACGTTTAGATCGCCTGATTCAGCGTCGTAAGTTTCCAAGTTTGTAAACAGTCTCTTCGTTTCTTTACTCATCCTTTTGTTCTTTTGACCTCAATGTAACTTCGACTTACATACTCCTGAAACGCTCCAAATCGAGCGAACAGTTTTAATTATTCTCCGCGAGATTTAATCAGCAGCTTATCATTATAAACCAAAATTACTTCGTCTCTTTGATTCATCACTTTCGTCTCGAAAGTTATCAACCCGCTTTTATCATCCTTCTTTTCCGTCGCCGCAACACGCTTCATCAAACGAACGGTATCGCCGATAAAAGTCGGCTTTGTAAAACGCAAACGGTCAATGCCGTAGAACGCGATCACAGTATCGTTGTAAAGATTGAGATCAGCGGTCAGCCCCGTCGAGATCGCCAAGATGAGCGTGCCGTGCGCGATGCGCTGCCCGAACATTTCAGTTTTGGACAACTCCGCATTCGTATGAAGCTCAATATGATCGCCCGACAATCCGGCAAACATCACGATGTCCGTCTCCGTCACGGTGCGCCCGCGCGATTGAAACATTTGATCAACTTGGAAATCTTCAAAATAGAGACTCAAAGCGCAACCTCATACCATCAACGAAATATTACGCACCGCCGCTCCCGTTGCTGCCGTCGCCGCGCGCTGCAATGTAGCGGTTGACGGTCGCAATAAGATTGTTAAGCCCTTCTGTTACCGCTTCGATCTGCGTGTCGTGCTTTCCGAGCATCTCAGCAATCACCGTATACGAACGCTCAAAGCGCGCGATTCGTTCGTCATGGTTTTCCTGCCGTGCAGCAAGCACAGTGACAATGGTTTGCGCCTGCGTCAACTGTTCAGCAAAAGTTTCTTGTCGCTCGATAATAAAATTCATTATTCGCTCAAGTTCATCGTTCGTCATATCCATCGCTCCCTTCCAAATGCCGGATGATACTTACGGCACGAGCACAAGCTTTCCGAACTGTGCGCGATCCTCCATCAACTCGTGCGCGCGGCGGGCATTCTTAAGCGGCAAGATTTGATCAACGACGGGGCGGAGTTGCCCGCTTTCGACAAACGCAAGCGCGTCAAGCAACTCCCACTTCGCGCCCATAAACGATCCGAGAACCGAAAGGTGACGATAAAACACTTGGCGAATGTCGGTCGAAGCATCATAGCCGCTCGTCGCGCCGCACGTCACGAGTCGCCCGTTGGTCGCGAGCGCGCTGATAGAACCCGGCCACGTCGCCGCGCCCGTGTGCTCAAACACAACGTCAACGCCGCGCTTTCCCGTCAAACGTCGCACCTCTTTCGGCCACTCTTCCTGCGTGTAATCAACGGTTTCATCCGCGCCAAGCTCGCGCGCCCGTTCGCGTTTCTCTTCCGACCCGGCGGTTGCGATCACGCGCGCGCCACGAAGCTTGGCGATCTGAATGCCGATTGAGCCGACGCCCGACCCCGCCGCGTGAACCAGCACCGTTTCGCCCGCCTGAACATTCGCGCGCCCGACGAGCATGTGCCACGCCGTCAAGAGCGTGAGCGGAAGCGCCGCCGCCTCTTCCCAAGACAGATTCTTCGGCTTCGGAATGACGTTCGCGCCCGGCACTGTGACGTATTCCGCATAGCCGCCATCGCGCCCGTAACCCAGGATCGTGTACTGCGGGCAGAGATTATCCCGCCCGCGCAGACACTCGTAGCAACGCCCGCACGACACGCCCGGCTGCAACATCACCTCATCGCCCGCCCCCACCCAATCCACGAGCGCGCCCGTCTCCCTCACTATCCCTGCGATGTCGTTGCCGAGAATGAGCGGCAGCGGCGTCTTCACATTTGGCAAACCGCCGCGCGTCCACACATCCAAGTGATTCAACGCGCACGCGCGCACTTCGACAAGCACCTCGTTCGCTGCGGGACGCGGCACAGGTGCATCCTCTGTGTAACGCAACACCTCCGGCCCGCCGTGACTTTCAATAACGACAGCTTTCATTTTTAATCAGTGCGAATCTTCATGCCTCGGTCAACAGCAATTCTGTTTCTTCAGCGCGCAACTTTGATTTTACGACAGATGAATGCAAGATGCTGAACGGCGGAATCAAGTTGACGCTATTGGGCGGGCGGGTCGAATAATTTGTTCGAGTGCATCGTATCAAGCAGCAAAGGGGTTTACTATGCGCAAGCGGTTTTCCACAACCAAACCCGCCTGCATATCTTCCGAGTAAACAACGGTTGCCCCTTCGAGTAAAGCACAGGCGACAATTAAACTGTCCCAGTATGAAAAGCGATGACGGTCACGCAGTTCAGACGCTTTGAGTAGATATTCTTGGCTAATGTTCGCAACACGATATTTGCTATAAAACGATTCAATCAAACTGCGAATGCTGATTTCATCAAAGCGAGCCTTTTTGATGAGATTAACGCAAACCTCATTGATGACCTGAGAGCTAACGATAATATGGCTGCTTTGAACGATTGTTTTAGCTTTCGCGGTTTTATCCTGAGCCTGAGTTTGGATAAAGGCGTAAAGCCAAACATTCGAGTCAACAACGCAAAGCTCCGATTCAGAGTCGTTCATAAACCTCTTCCCGCGCGAACGGCGTGAAGCTCTCGATTTCAATCGGGTGCTCTAAGAGCCGGTCAATCATATCTGATGTAGCAGCCGATTTTTCTGCGGATAAAACAATCACACGCACCGTCCCGGCTATCTTGTCTTGATACTCAGCCGGAATCTCAATCCGACCATCTTTCGGTTTAGCTTGGAACTCAAAGGCGTACATAAAATTCTCCATTCAGAAAACGTTATATGTTTATAAGGCGCAGGTGTCAAACTTTCGTGCTACCTATTTAGAGACGAAGAAATTTACGGAACTAACGGTCTATGTTGAGACCCCATAAAACCCAAAATCCCTTTTTCTGAGTTTGGGGCTTCTATCTCGATCTCGAACGGGCCCATCTGCAAACGACCGCTTCCAACCTGCACCGACGGGGAGCACAGCATATTCGGGCCGATAATCCAAGGAGAAAAAGCTACAGAAATCTCACGCTTTATGTTCTGGCTTTGGCTAGTGAAGACGGCAGTGTGTGGTGCATTGGGAATAAATCGAATGCGAATCGGTGCAACACCGAGTGGGGGCAACAATACACTCATGCAATGCTTACCAACACTCTGAGGGTTCCGAGACGCAACACGACGGATACTATTTACTAACAACTTCTCTGCTATATCAGGTGATGCAGTGGGTAAATTTTTCTTAAGGCTCGACAATTCTATGTCAGATACATAGCCCGCAGGCGTAGCAAGCAGCGCGATTCTGCCTCCCAGATGCCAATTACGCGGAGGGCGCTCGATAACAATTGGTGTATTGCCTTGCGGCTTTATTATTTGAGCGATTACAGGATGAAGACCTAAGCGCCGCGTTTCCTGCCAACCGGCCACAGCCAATTCAAATGGGAATTTCTTACGGTTGAAAGGAAGTCTATCCATCGAGTTCTGAAGCTCACTGCGCAATAATTCAATTGACTGCCCTATATCTAACCATCTGGTGATTGTGCCGTTTGCAAATGTAACAGGTCGTATGCCGTCCCGGCCTCTTGGGATCGGCCTACCCCAAAGAGTCTCTGCTATCCATTCATCTGTCGGCATATTACGAGCAGATAATGAAAGCTCATATGCGAGACCTGTATATCCAATAGAGACAACAGCACCGCGCGCCCAGTATATGAGATTCTTGTTTGCGACTGGGTCTTGAACACCACCGCTAATTAGTCGGTCGCTAACTTATAAGGCGTACCCTCTTGATATTCGTGTGAGGTGAAGGGTCATACAACTGGAATACCGGGCTAACGATAAATAGTTCGCTTGCACATGCACTTACAAACAGGCGTACTGCAAAAGCAATGACCCGTCTTCTACAATCTTCTATTTACGCAATCGTGCGCCCGCCGTCAACGACAATTGTTTGCCCCGTGATGTAGCTTGACGCATCGGAAGCTAAAAAGACCGCCACGCCTTTCAATTCGCCCTCATGTCCGACGCGCGGGATCGGCGTGCGGGCTTTGATTTCGTCTTCCGTCTCTTCGATCACGGCGTCTGCAAGGCGCGAATGAAAGAAGCCGGGCGCGATGGCGTTGACGCGGATGCCTTCGCGCGCCCACGAAGCGGCGAGTTCGCGCGTGAGTCCTAAGAGTCCGGCTTTGCTCGCGGCGTAAGGGGCGGAGTGGATGTCGGAAGTCGTCGAAGCGAGTCCGGCGATTGAGGCGATGTTGATGATGCTGCCCGTCTTGCGCTTCAACATCTCGCGCCCTGCGGCTTGCGCGAAGAGAAACGCGCCCGTCAAATTTACGTCAATCACGCGCTGCCATTTATCAAGCGGCATCTCTTCGGGACGCGCGCCCCACGAAACTCCGGCGTTGTTAACGAGAATATCAACTTTGCCGTGAATCCCAATCGTGCGCTCAACAACGCGCCGCACGTCATCGGCGTTTGAAACATCGCACAACTCGCCTTCGACATTAAACTCTTGTTCACGCATCTCCGCGACCGTCGGCGCAAGCCACTCTTCCCTCCGCGCGCAGAGCATCAGAGACGCTCCGGCTTCCGCCAATCCGCTTGCGATCTCCGCGCCCAGCCCGCGTGATCCGCCCGTGATAATCGCCACACGCCCCGTAAGATCGAACAGTTCTTTAATGAGCTTTGTCATTCTGAAATCGCAAACGTGCGTAAGGTTTCGTGTTCTATCACACGCGGATGATTCCTTCCGCTTTGCCGAAGTGAATCTTTGTGTCTTTCGCAAGCGTGACGCTGCGTTCAGGTTCGACATCTTTCACCGCGCCGTCCGAAGTCGTCACAACCCATCTATCGGTTGATAAATTCTTCAATCCCCAGATGCCTTTCTGCGTCGGGTGCTCCATGACGGTCGCCACGGGCTTTGAGAAATCATACATGCGCGCATCGTCCGTGTGGTGCGGGAAAAGCTGCGTGTTGTAGTTCAACATCACGACGGATTTTCCGATGCGGATGCGCGGCGGAAGTCGCAGTTCGATTTTGCACGACCAGCATGGGACGGGCGCGCCGCCCGACGCTTTCAACGCTTCGCCGTCGTAGAAATTTTCGAGGTAGCAATACGGGCAATAGATGATCGCATCGCGCAAGCGCACGCACGTCGCGCGCCATTCGCTTTCGCGCACGCGCGCATGTGGATCGCGCAAGCCGTCGGTAAATGAGCGTGTGAAAAGATCGCGCAGAAATTGCGGGTAGATCGGCCAGAACGCGATGGCGTTGTCGTGAATGCCGGGCACGGGTTCGTTCGAGCGATCTTGTGGGTCGAAGATGAAGAGCGGCTCAGTGCCGTAGAGTTTCGTCATCGCGGGCAAGTCGAGGCATTTGATCTCGGTCTCTTTGCGACCTTCGAGCGGGTGAGCGACCATCATCATGTAGAAGAGAAGCACGGCGAGCGAGAAGAGATCGGTTTGCGTCGAGGGCACAGTTTCGCCGCGCACGACTTCGGGAGCCATGAAGCGCGGCGTGCCGAGAACGCCGAGCGTTCCTGCGCCGTCAACCGCCACGTTGTCGTTATCGCAGATCAGCACGTCGCCGTTGTCGGGGTCGAAGAAGGCGTTGCCGAACGAGATGTCGCGGTAACACAAACCTTGCGAGTGAAGTTGAAGATAATCGTGCGAGAGGTTAACACCTGCCGTGGCGAGCGAGCGAAAGGTCGGTTCAATCCGGCGCTTCATGAGGTCAACGATGTTTTTGAAGCGCGGCGGACGAAGCGCCATCACGTAGCCGAAGCCTTGCACCTGCGGGTCGGAGGCGAGTTCGAGCGGCCACAAGAAACGCTCGTTCGGCGGCCCCTTTCTGACAAGCAACTCAATCGCGGCACGTTGCTCTGCGGTTGCCATCTGCGGGAAAAACCATTTGAGCGCGACCGCCTCGCCTCCGAGTTGCGCTTTATAAACCTCGCCTTGCCCGCCCGCACCTAAGAGTTTCTCGGCCGTGCAGGGCATACCCGACGGTTCGGTGCGGACAGTTTGCCCTTCACGTAAAATTTGATCCATCTTCCTCCGTGTCGCTCCTATTGTCTATTTCCCCGGCTCTCGACGAGCGCGCCGTATTCCGTTTCCCATGTGGCAATTCGATTTTCCGTGATGTCGCAATTCTCGACGTTCGCCGCGCCGTTCTCTTTCACCCGCACGCCGACTTTGCCATTGCGTTTGATGTTGCAGTTTTGCATGATGGCAATGCCGCCCGCGTAGACGCTCACGCCCGCGTCCGAATTGCCGTTGATCTCGCAGTCGATCAACTTCGCGCGCCCATCGTCGCTTAAGAGAACGCCCGCGTCTTCGCCGTTGTGAATGCGACACTCACGCGCCACCAGATTGCCGCCGAGCGTGACGGCGACGTTCGCCTCCGCATTGCCAAAGATGTTGCAATCCTCCAACAGTGCGCGACCGTTGCGGTGCACGAAGACGCCCGTATTTCCGCCGCGATAAATCTGGCAACGCCTTACGGTCGGCTCACCTCCTTCGCTGATGCCGATTCCGGCCGAGCGATTGTCGTAAATGTCGCAATCCTCAATTAGCCCTGCGCCGCCGTCCCAGACGACGATCCCGGCGTCTCTCCCGTCGTGAATCTTGCAGCCTTTGATGAGGGGTCGCGCGCCCCCACTGATGGCGACGCCGACGTTCGCATTTCCGTAGATGTCGCAATCCTCGATCTTCCCGGCCGCGCCCTCGAAGATGTAAATGCCCGAATCGGACGAGTCGTGAATCGCGCACCGACGGATGAGCGGGTCGGCCGTCGCGTTGAGAATGCCGACGCACGAAAGCGAGTCTGACGCGATGTCGCAATCTTCTAAAATCAATTTCCCTTGCGGAATGTCAACGGCGAAAAACTTCTTTCCCGCCGCGCCCGCCTGAGCCCGCAACGTCAAGCCGCGCACAACCGCTTGCGCGGCTTGCATCCGAACGCAACTGTCTCGATTGCTCGTGACAACGATCTCTTCCCGCAATCCGTCGCCACCGATCTCAACGAATTTATCGACCACCACGCTTTCTTCGTACAAGCCCGGCTTGACGAGAATCCGCGTGCCCGACACCGCGTTTCTGATCGCTTCACTGATTGAAGTGTAATCGCCGTCGCCTGCCCGCGAGACGACAACGACAGCGTGCGCAACGACGGAAGTCGCCGGTTGTTTCGTCACCTTTGTTTGCACAGTAGTAGCGGTGGTGGCGACAGGCGTGAAGTTCGCTTGTGTTTGCTCTGCGGGTTTCGTCTTTTCTTCCCACTCTTGCAGTTGCTCGTCCGTAATCACTTTGAGCGCGAGCGCCCACGAAGCAACCGCCCAGCGCGCCGCATCTTCAGACATCGCCAAGCTATCGTGCAAACGCCCCGCGAGTCTTGCAAACAACACGGCGCGCGGCGTGCCCACATTCGATTGAAGTAAATCCGCCGCGACGCGCTCTTCGACGGCGTTGACGAGCACTGCGATTTCGCGCCGCTGCCCCGCGCAGTAATCGCGCAGCAAACCTTCGAGGCGGCGCGGCTCGTCAATGATGGCGCGACCGTGACGCCGGACGATCTCGCAAAGCTGCTGGCGGACGACGTTGTTCATCAATCACGTTTACGCGCCTGAGCTTTGTCCTTGTTCAGCGCGGCGATACTCTTCGATGGCCGCAAGCTCGCCCTTTCCCACCGCCTCCAGCCGCTTTAACCAAGTTTCTTTGTGAGGTCTAAGCGTGTTGACGAGGATTTCGGCGATTGCGAGATTGCGAAACCATTTCTTGTTCGCCGGAACAATGAACCAAGGCGCGCCGGGTGTGCTGCAATTATTGATCGCATCTTCGTAAGCACTCGTGTAATCATCCCAATGCTCGCGCTCTTTCCAATCGCCGACCGAGAGTTTCCAAAACTTGGTCGCATCCGCTTCGCGCTTCAGCAGACGCCCCTCTTGCTCTTCGCGGCTGATGTGGAGGTAGAACTTGAGAATGACCGTATTGGAATCTGCTAGCAAACGCTCGAAGTTATTGATGTGCTCGTAGCGCCCGCGCCAGACGCTCTCTTCGACAAGATCATGGACGCGCACAATGAGCACGTCTTCGTAGTGCGAACGGTTGAAGACGGCGATCTGTCCGTTGGCCGGTGTGCGAAGATGGACGCGCCAGAGGAAATCATGCGCGAGTTCTTCTTCGGTCGGGACTTTGAACGAGGCAACGCTGCAACCCTTCGAGTCGAGCGGCCCGAACACGTCGCGGATCACCCCGTCCTTGCCGCTCGTATCGCGCCCTTGCAACACGACGAGCAGGCGCGTGTCGTTCGCCGCGTAGAGAAGTTCTTGAAGTTCAACCAACTCTCCGACGAGCCGCGCTGTCTGTTCTTCGCCCGCCTCGCGCTTTAGGCCGTGCGTATTCTGCGGGTCGAAGTCGCTTAAACGAATTTCGCTTTCGCCTTCCACTCGATAGGCGTATTCCATTCTTCTCTCCTGTGGAGCATCTATTTTAATACTTGGAAGGACGACCAATTCGCCGCGATGGAATGTAATTCATGCCAGTCGCGCGTTCCGCCATCTGCTCACGTCTTGCTTCCCGCGGGAGAAGCGCCGGGCGGCGCAGGCGAAGAAGAGATTACAGGTGATGTTTCGCCGCTCGCCCCGTTTGTTTCCTGCGCGCTTTGCGGCGGAGCGCTTGATTGAGTTTGGGTCGTTTCTTTCGCCTCAGATGGTTGCTTCTTCAAGGCGTCCATGCGGCAGATGATGCCGAGCGTGCAGTCGTCGCCGCTGCCGACTCGTGTCGCTTCTTCGATCCACGCCTCGACGTTTGCTCCGACAGAATCGAAACCATCGGCGCGCATCATCTCTAAAATATCGCTGCCGACTTTGAAAAAACCTTCGTCGTCGGAAAACGAATTGGCGTAGCCGTCGGTGGTCATCAAGATAAGTGCGGGCGGTTCACTAGAAATAGCTTGCACCATAACGCGAAAATCACTCGCCGCCTTTTCCGAACAGAGCGATGTGGTTTCGTTAGCGAAGAGTCGCTCGTCCGGCGGAAGCGGAAGTTTCACTTCTCCTTTGTCGGAGACGGTGAGGATTTCGCCGTCGCCAAGTTGCATGTAAAGAATGAAAGCGTCTGTGAGCAAAACGGTGAGCGAGGTTGCGCCGTAGGCAAGCGGCGGGTTAGCTTCGACGATTTTTCGCGCGCGCGCGCCGTCGCGCTCTTCTAGCTTTTTGAATTCTTCTTCCAAGAACGGCTTTTCTGCGAGGTCTGCTTCAACGGCCGCCCGCCACCTTTTGACAAACTCTCCCGGCAGAAATTCTTTCGCGCGCTTTTCGAGTTCGGTAGAATCAACGATGTTCTCGTTTCGCCACAGAAACTCGCTCACAAGCATCGCGGCGATCTCGACCGCGAAGTGCGATCCATGGTCGCTGCGAAAACATTTGTCGCTGCCATGCCCGTCGGAGACGTTGAGAATGAGCGGCAGAGTTGTTCCCGATTCGCGCATTTGCAGAATCGAATCTTGATTGGGCGTGCCGGAGCGCAAATGCGATGCGCCCAGCACAGTCTCACCCGTTACCCGCCACACGAGCGGGGTTTTCTCGGCTTGTTTTACTTCAGCTTGTTTTACTTCGGTCATCTTTTTTCCCTTTACCACACATCATCAACCGTCGCTTGATCGTTTGCCGGATCAGCTCCTGCGTTCGCGCCTCCACCGGCAGCGGCGGGCGCAACCGACGGGATCGGCACGGGCGGCGGTGGGATAACAGCCGCGCCCGTCGGATCGTCTTTGCCGCTCGCGGGCGACGAAGCGGATTTCAAAACAGCCGTCGAAGCCCATTTAATGTGCTTCACGAGGGCTTCGGGCGAGTTTGCGGCGAGCGGTTTGAGTTCCGAATTGCCAATAAACTTTTGTAGCGTCTCCGGGTCGGCGTCCTGCCCGATGGAGATCGCAATGCGGACGGCCTTTTTGCCCCACGGTTGATCCAACAATGCTTTCAAGCCGCTCTCCATGTCGTCTGTCGGTTGACCGTCGGAGATCAGCACAAGCACGGGCGGAAGGGCGCGCTCCGACATCGGCGGCATCTTCAATTGATCGGCGACGAGGGCGAGGGCTTTGCCCATGTCGGTTTCGCCGTCGGCTGTCAGATCAGTCCAATTGAAATCGGCGACGGGCGTCGGCTGCGAGATATGCCACTGCGCGCCGTTTGAGAATTTGACGGCGCGGACAAGGACTTGCGCGTTCGGGTTATCGTCCGCGACCTTGCGCATGTGCGGGATGGCTTCGCGGATCGCGGTGTTGAGGGCTTGAATCTTTCCGTCGTTGCTCATCGAGCCGGAGCTGTCGGCGATCCAGATGAAGTGTAAGGGGCGCGACGCGAGTTCGCCGCCCGGTCGTCTGCTCATAATCGTTTTCTCCTCGAATTGAATTTGTCGGAAGACTATACCAAAGGATAGCAAGCCTGTCTTTGCAAGGACGACTCGTTGATCAAAATGCCTTTAATTTCGCCTAAACTTACGTCTACCTACGGACTTCGCGGCTGTTCAATCGTTGGCTGTTGTTGCTGTTGCTCTTCGCGCAGTACGGTAACGATGAAAGGCGCAACGAAGACGCCAAGCAGCGACAAAATGACGAACAGCAAACAACCGAAGAGGCAGCCGCGCAGTTTTCCTTTTCTTCTTCGGCGCGGCAAAGAATCGACGGGCAGGCGGGATTGCGGATCGGGTTGCGACGCGGGCACAGTCGCGCCCCGACTTTTTGAAACGTGAACTTGTTGCGGCGGTGCGACGAGCACGGGCGCGGGAGACGGCGGAGCGACGATGATCGGGTTTTTGTTTGTCGGGCGCGTTGGCGCGGGCGGAGCGGGCGGTTGTTTCGTTTGCGCGCTGGGTTTTTGCCTGAGGAGTCGCTGCGCTACTGTGTCCTCTCTGTCGTCATCGTCTTCAGCGACAACTGACTTCGGTGATCGCGCGGCGGAAGTTTCGAGTTTACGCTGATCGTTTTCCGCTTCATTCTGCGCGCGCGCTTCCGCCTCCGCTTCGGACAGCACACCTAACGCCACCGCCCACGAATCCACCGCCCAGCGCGCCGCGCCTTCCGTTAACGCAAGATGATTTTCGAGCCTCTTCGTTAAACGTGACAGCAGCACCTCGCGCGGCGTCGTACTGCGCCCCGCCCCCGCCGCCAGCAATTCCTCGCCGACGCGCTCCTCCAACGCGGCGATTAAAACATTGATCTCACGCCGGTGCGTCCCGCAATAATCGCGCAGCAGAGCTTTGCACCGCTTCGGGTTTTCGCACACCGAGCGGCCATATTTGGCGACGATCTCACGAAGGGTTTGGCGCGGCACATCAATCATTATTTGCTGCTTAGACACAATCCCGTTTCGCGTCCTGTGGTCGGATTAAGCCGTCACGCCCGAAGGTTAATCCGCTTGTGTTCAGGCAACTGCCTTTAATTTTTCTCGCTAAACAGTATACTGTTTAATAGAATTGCTGCCAGAGGAGGCGTCACACCATTGATCACTGCGGTTTGTTTAGACAGTCGTTCAAAAGAATTCACTGACGAATTTCCCGTCACCCAGATCAGCGACATGTGCCTTAGCGACCAGAAGGTCGTCTGGGCTAATGTCACCGATCCGACCAGCGACGACTTCATCGAACTCGCCGAAGAGTTTGGCTTTCACCCGCTCTCGATTGAAGATTGCCAGCGTCCACACCAACGCCCGAAAGTCGAAGAGTATCCGGGTTACTACTTCATGGTACTCTACGAAGCGGAACTCGTCGGCGCTAACGATCACCTTGAGCTTCGTGAGCTGAACATCTTTCTCGGCAAGAATTATCTCGTCACCGTTCACAGCCGCCCCATTCGCGCGATAACGACGGGCTCGCGCCTCTGGCACGAATGGACTGACAAAGCGGAGCATGGCTCAGGGCTTCTCGCTTACCTTTTGATTGACGCCATCGTTGACGATTACTTTCCGCTGCTAGACATTCTCAGCGAGCGTATGGACGACTTGGAAGATCAAATCTTCGGCGAATTTCAACCGCAGTCCATCGAAGAGATTTTCAAAATTAAGAAGCAACTGCTGCACCTGCGCCGCTCGATCACGCCCTTGCGCGATGTATTCAATACGATGCTACGGCGCGAGCAACCGATCTTCTCGCGCGACATCCACGTTTACTTTCAAGACGTTTACGATCACATCATTCGCGTCGCCGATAGCATTGACACCTTGCGCGATCTGCTCGGCTCGACGATGGATGCCTATCTCTCGATGTCCGGCAACCGGATGAATCAAGTCATGAAGCGTCTGACTTCAATCTCCACGATCTTGATGTCGGCGACCTTGATCGCGGGCATCTACGGCATGAACTTCACCTATATGCCGGAGCTTGTCTGGCGCTACGGCTACATCTTCGCGCTCGCGTCAATGGTCGCGGTGGCGCTCGGACTCTACCTTTACTTGAGGAAAATTAAATGGTTGTAGAAGAAGACGGCGACGGGCAACCGGCGGAGAGCGAAAGAAAAGTGGACACGGCGACACTCGCGGCGAAACTTGCGCCGCCCGAAGAATTGGCCGGTAAGCGGGCGGAGCCTAAGGCGTATGACGACGGAGCGATCATCTTAAATACGGGCAGCTTCAAGATGCCGAAAAACACGCTCGTAGAAGAGCATGTATCATGGCTTTCGCGCCCCGCTCCGGTGGTCGTCGTCCTCGTCATCATCGCGCTGGTATTTATCCTCATGATGGCCGTCTTCATCTCGCTCATGCCTGTTAAAGCTGAATAGAAGAAGTATGGAAAAGCGTTTATGCCCGACCTTTCAGTTACTGCCTGCCGCGCTTAACTTCTCCGACGCGCACAAAATCGGCCGCACCCGCGCTTCGCAAAAGAGCTATTTCTTTCGAACGGCGAGAGCTTCGCGCGCCACCTCGCGGTCGTCGAAGTGTAAAACCTCACGCCCGATCAACTGATAATCCTCATGCCCTTTGCCCGCAAT
>Ga0136614_10001343_pt1 | contig 14349 bp, 11 predicted proteins | sample AntDrymUQ2792106_2_FD_106643 | JGI IMG/M metagenome (GOLD analysis project Ga0136614, IMG submission 106643) | Polar desert sand microbial communities from Dry Valleys, Antarctica - metaG UQ279 (21.06) | ecosystem: Environmental > Terrestrial > Soil > Desert | place: Antarctica: Dry Valley... | reverse complement strand
CGAGGAGCCGCGGGCCTGACGGCGTCGCGTTGATCAGTGTGACGCCGTGCGCGGGCTGAGACGGTCGAATTGGGGGTCGCCTCCACATTTGTGGCGCGTCCGCCTCCGCCGGGCGTTTGGCCGAACCCGTCTTGGTCAGGCGCTGAAGCGACAGCGCCGTCGGAGGCATACAAAGCCTCTCGCCGTTAGTGCACAGCGAAAGCCACGGCCCGCAGCTTGCACCGACCCGCGGCTCTCGAAGGCCGTGCGTAGGCGGAATATGCGCGTGCACACCGGCGGCGGGCGGAACGTCGTCTTCGTCAGTCACTGTGATTTCACGGGCAACAGCGCACTCCATGTTTACAGCATCGCGTCCACGCTCCATCGCCGCGGCTTTTCTCCCGCAGTCGTCGTTCCCGGGAACGCCAGGAGTGTGCGTGACCTCGGTCGTCCTCCGTTTCCGGTCCTCAGCTACCGCGACGTGCGAAGAGGAAAACTGCAGTTCGCGGACGGGCAGGTCGCCGATCTCGTCCACGCCTTCACCCCGCGCGAACCAGTGCGCGAGCTCACGGTCGAGCTCGTGAGTATCTACGGGTGCCCGTACGTCGTGCACCTGGAGGACAACGAAGAGGCGATCGTTGAGGGACGCGCGCATCCCGTTCGCGCACGAGCGTTTGTCGCGGGCGCTTCAGGCATGACGGTAGTCATCGACCGGCTCCTTGAGCTGAAGCCAGATCAAATGCCAGGGGTGGTGGTTTGGCCGGGCTTCGACGAAAGGATTCTCTCCCCCCGGCGCCCACGTGAGGAGGTGCGCGAGCGTCTCGGGCTCGGGCAAAACCACTTGGTAATCGTCTACACCGGCAACATCCACGAAACGAATCTCGGCGAGATGCGCAGCCTGTACCTCGCCATTTCGCACTTGCGCCGGGCCGGGCACCCGGCAGTACTCGTGAAGACTGGCTGGGACTTCGTCCACAGATCCGCGCTGCCCGACCTGAGTGATGGTATTCGCGAGTTGGGCTGGGTCGCGCGCGCGCACGTGCCCGAGTTGCTCGCAGCCGCGGACGTTCTTGTCCAGCCCGGCCGCCCCGATCCTTACAACGACTACCGGTTCCCGTCGAAGCTTCCCGAGTTCCTTGCCTCGGGCAGACCCGTCGTGCTGCCGCGGACAAACATCGGCCTCCACCTGCGGGATGGGGTCGAGGCGTTGCTCCTCGAGCGCGGTGACGCCGGTGAAATCTTCGAGAAGATCGCGTTGCTCGCTGCGAACCCCGAACTCGGTGCAAGAGTCGGAGAGGGAGGGCGCGCATTCGCTTTGCGGGAGCTCCGCTGGTCGAGGAACGTCGATCGGATCGTCGACCTCTATCGGCGCGTCAAGGAGAGCGAGGCGCCCATGCCTCCGGGCGTCGGCTGAGAACCCTCGGGTACGATCGCGACGTGGATCTATACGGGCAGGAGCCGGAAGCCCGTCTCCTCGCCGCCTTCCTCTCCCGCCTCGAATATCGATCCGTGATCGACGTCGGAGCCGAGCGTGGCGCCTTCGCGGAGGAGATGCTACGGGCGGGAACCGAAGCTGTCCACGTGATCGAGCCCGAGCCGCGGAATGTCGCCTTCCTGCGCGAGCGTTTCCGGGACGACCAGCGCGTGACGGTGCACGAGTGCGCAGTCAGCGACCGTGACCGGCAGCTCCGGCTGCACACGTCAGTGGATCCTGACGGTGCGCCGGTGACCTTCGGTCACACGGTGCTCGACCGGCCCGACACGGACGAGATCGCTTGGCGGGAGACGATCACGGTGGACGCGCGGTCGCTCGCGTCGCTCGTCGAAGCCGGGGAGGTGCCCGCGCGCGTCGGAATCCTGAAAGTCGACACGGAGGGTCATGACCTCGCGGTCGTGGCCGGAATGGGAGCGACGCTCGAGTGCGACGTAGTGATGGTCGAGCATTGGAACGAACTGCCTCACTCCCTCGGGCAGTGCCCGTGGAGCACTGAGGAGATGCGCTCTGCTCTCCGGCCGCACGGCTTCTCCCATTTCGCATTCATCGTCCACCGAGGCGAGTTCGTGATACTCCAGTGGAACGACGGCGTCGTCCCTGTCGGGTGTATGGGGAACCTCGTCTTCCTGCACGACCGTGTGGTCGAGCATTTCCTGCCTGCGGTTCTCGCGTGCGCCTCCTCCCTCGCGGAGCGCGCCGTCGCCTTGGCCGAGGTGCAGGCGAACGAAGCGCACGACCGGGTCGTCGTGATCGACGAGCTTAGTCGCGAAAACGACCTCCTCGCGAAGGCTGCCCACGAACGTCTGGCAGTCATTGAAGACCTGACAAGAACCGCTGAGGAACGGCTGGCGCTCATCAACGAGCTGACCCAGACAGCCGACGAGCGGCTTGCGACGATCGAAGCGCTGACGCGATAAGGCGGCGTTACCGGTCTAGGATGAACTGACTCCGAGTTCTCCCGACACCTGCGCGGGAGCGGAGACCTCTGTAGAGACCGGGCGGCCGCTGGTTTGTGACGCACGGTTGTGCGGCGAGACGATCTCCTGTGGGGCAACCATGAGGTGAAGACTACTGTGGGCGAGTTCTGGCTCGGGGTGATCAGCGCTGACGGGGCGGCACGAGGCCGATGAACTTGAGGAGGGCCGCTGCGGGGCGTAGGTCAGGCGCTGCGAGCGGAGTTGCGCCGGCCCAGCGCAGTTCGATTCGTCGACGCGAAGGCGCAGCAGGAAGCGGTACGCGTAGACGCAACGTGCCGCCAGCGACTTTGCTGGTTGCCATCGCACGGCCGTCAACAAGAACCTGAAGGCGCTGTCCGGGATGAGACAGCACCTCCGCGAGGACTAGCAAGTCTCTACGGTTGCCACCAGCGAGCATTATGTACGAGTGCTCCGCCACCCATCCGTCCTCGTAGATCCCTGAGTATTCGAGGTCGGGATTCGCTAGGTCTGCCGGAAAGCTCTTGACCACGAAAGGGGCCCGCAGGCGTCGATAAGCTGCCTCGCCGATCAATGAGATGTCTCGGACGTACGACGTCAGGTAGCGGGGATCGATGACGACGGATCTACTGTACAAGCCTGGAATGCCGCGGCGGTGGGCACGCGGAACCTCGCCGTCTTGCCCCATGTCTAACAGGAGATAGGGCTGCCCGCCGATTATCTGTGGGCGGAGCGGCTTGGAGAATACCCGAGCCGATCCGCGGCCTACAAGGGCAAGCCGCCCGCGAGTCGCGCCGACTACTGCGGCAGGTGGCAGGAAATTGGATCCGTCATGGCGCAGTGTCTTCGTAAAGTCAATCGCAAGTCGCACTTCGTTGGTCGGGCCGAGGATCCGAAACAAAACATACCGACCAAGCCCTGACATAGTTCTGCTTGAGTCGAAGCTATCCGATTCCAACTGGTAGAGGCTGACAGCCGCGCGCTGACCGGGAAGGTAAAACGCCTGGCCGAGCCGCGAGGACGTAAAGACGAGCAGGTTACGGATGTTGCGACATGGCCGCATGATGAGATCCGGAGACCCTTCAGGCAGTGATCGTCGGTTTAGGACGGTCTGGGATCCTGTGGGAAACACAATAACGCATCGGCCGGAGGTGAGAATTGCGGAAGCATGAGTATTGTCACCAAAGACATTTAGGCGTTGTTCGTGATTAGTGTGCAGATTGAACGTTCGGTGACGCCATCCATCAAGTCGCTGGACATTCTGCACGCGTCGCTGGAACGTGAGCGTTTGGTGCTCTGAATAAGAGAGAAGAAGGTTGGCGAAGAGATCCTTGCTGATGAAGTACAGCGGTTGGCGGCCGGCGCTCACGGCCTGCAGCTTCCCGAGGGTCGGGTTTTCTGTGACTGAGATGACTGGAAGGTTCGAGTCGGCGAAGAAACGCCGGAACGCAGGTAAGAGGTCTTCGTCGGACGCGTGCGGGAGGTCAACAGGATCGCGACTATCGTTCACATATGCGCGTTGCGTGGATAGCTGCAGAACAATGAGGAGTAAGAGCGGGCCGGCAAAGAGCGCCAAAGCAGATTTCCGGGCAATTCTAGAAAACAATACAGCCCCTGCGGCAGCAAGGAATGGCTGGCTGTACATGTATACCTTGTAGAGGCCGAAATCGCTCGACCTCGTCCACAGGAGAACGCCGAGTACGCTATAGGCAACCAGAACGACGGAGGCCGCGGTGCCGCGAAATGCGGTTAGCAAACAGGCCACTAGAACTGCTGTTAGGAGCGCTATAGATAGCACGATGAACCCGCTCAACTCCCCAGTAGGACTGGGAGGCAGGGTCAGAAGGCCGATAACTCCGGGTAGGGCGCTTGGGACGAGTGTGAAACCGAAGAGCGAGGTACCGGCAGTACTCGCCAGTCCTGTCGTTGCCTGGGAACTTACGTACTCAAGTTCGCGGATGAGATAGGTGTTGAGGACGACCGCCGCGATCGCAATCGGCGGGATCCAGAGGCGGGCTATCGTCCGCATAGCGACTTCGCGTCGAAGTGCCAATACCACCACATAGAGCGCGTACGCGGCAAGGAGTATCGAAGCGAGCTCGACGTATACGACAAGAATGGTGGTTGTCAGGATCCCGATGACAACGAGCTCACCGACACTGGCGCCGGGCCCTCGATGCAGCTCCTGCCGCATGAGCAGTGCAAATAGAGCCGTCGCGAGGCCGAGTCCCCAAACCTGCGGAAGAAGTTGCTGGAGCACCCCGAATGTGCCGAGCGGTGAAACGACCAACAAGAGAGCTCCCAGGGGCCCCGCCCACCACCGCCGCGAAGCCTGCATCGCCAAGGCGGCAGCGCCGCAGATCGTGCAAAGATTAAGCGCGAGGATCATAGGCATGAAGACTTCATATGCATGTCGCCCTGTTATGTGTGTGAGAGCGGCCAGCAGGATGTCGGCTCCGGGTCGTGAACCGATGCCGTGGAGGGCCTGCGTTGCGCTGGCATAGTTGCGGTCGTTACTTAGTCCGACGACATCGAGTTGAGTCAGAAGGCCGTGATGTAGAAGCTGGGTCGCTGAGAGAACGTAGTTCGCCATGTCGTCGTTTGCATTCGAGATCCACCGAAACCCTAAGTCGAACATGGGCCAGCCTGCGAGTAGGAGTCCGGCTACGCAGATCGCGAAGACGGGTACGACGCCGAAGGGAAGCTGCGGTCGCCGCAGTGCGACCACAGCGGCAGAACCACCGAGAAGGATGACGATGACAGGCAGGGCACAGTCGCCAATCGGCACGCCCGCATGACTCAGCACGAAGAGAGGAAGGATCATCGTTGACGTCCCCACGGCTGGGGCAGTCAATGCCACCCGTAGTGACCCGAGGTCCACTCTCAGTGCCGCCAACACGCCCAGCCCGATCAGCGACCACGCGACGAAGTACGCTAATGCCATTAAGAGCGCTGTCATGCCTTAGCGTCCCAATCCACTGAGAGTTTCGCCAGAGACAGTCGGCACCCACCGCGGGGGTGCCCGGAGCCGACTCAGTGCCGCACCTGTCGAACCGGAATCGACTCGACTAGCATGGGGTTGTCGAGCACGCTTCGGGACGCGACGAACACAGCGCGGATGAGCGGCCTACCCGCGAGGTCGGCGTTCGACCAGTCCAGGGGGAACTCCTCGTGCCACGGTTGCGTGACGGTGCAGTAGACGTGGGGGAAGCTGGTGCTGAGCTCGCGCCGTACCCACGCGCGCGTAGGCCGGCAGCCGTGCCCGGCGACGGCGTTGTCCGGCTGCCCTGCTTGCTCTCCAAACGGGTGGATCTCGTCCGTCTCGCCAAACGCGACGCACGTCTCCACCAGGAGCAACTTCTTCGCGCACCGAGCCATCCAGGCGATTGCCTCCGCCGGCCGCTCCAGGTGGTACAGCGTTCCATAGCAGTAAACGATGTCAACGACCTCCGGCTCCGGAGGGGGGTCGTCGAGGTCGATGCGACGGATATCGAGCTCCGGGTAGCGCGCACGGAGAATGTCCAGATTCTGCTCCTGCGCTTCGCTGACGATGACGCTAGACCCACGGTCGAGAAAAAAGCTCGTGTGATCCCCGAGCCCTGCCCCGACCTCGAGCACGATCTGTGTGGCGAGGTCGAGCCCCAGGGAGGCTAGGTGCTCCTGCCGCCGCTGGTTGTGACGCAGGTAGTGCGGCGACCAGAAGATCTCCTGCGGCGCGCCGAGCACGGCGCAAGGATACTTGTCCGGTCAGGCAAGGCCTCACGAGACCAAGGCGTGTCGATGGCCGCCACGGTCGACGTTACAGTTACCGCCTCGCGTGCAACCAGAGCAGCCGATCGACATCGCAAACACGGTGCAGGAGTACCGGGAGCAGCTCGCGGACCTCGCGAACGAGCTTGCGGCTCGAAGCGCGCCGCTCAGCGCGCTCGAGGCTCGTCAGATCGTGGGTCTTGCCGACGTTCGGCTGAAGGCGGTCGAGGATGCGTTGCGCTGCCAGGTGCGGCAAGTGCCGCAGATGCCGCGTACGCGCTTTCGACCCGTCATGGCACGCGGGCGGTCGTGGACGAAGCCGAGGATCGGCATCCTCCGCCACTACGAGCCGAAACCGCTAACAGTGCCTGCGAAGTATCTACAGACGGCTCCCCCCGACCCTGCGCCGTCGATCTCTATCGTGACGCCCTCGTTCGAGCAGGGGAGGTTCCTCGAGAAGACGCTCTACAGTGTCGTCAGCCAGAACTACCCCGCGCTCGAATACGTCGTGCAGGATGGCGCCTCTTCGGACAATACCCTGGACGTGCTGCGGCGTTTCGGGCCGGCCCTTACCTGTTGGAGGTCCGAGCCGGACGACGGTCAGGCCGATGCGCTCAACCGCGCGTTCCGGCAGACGACCGGGGAAATCATGGCATGGCTCAACTCCGACGACCTGCTGCTCCCGGGGTCGCTCGCGTACGTCGCGCGCTACTTCGCCGAACATCCGGAGGTCGACGTCGTATACGGCCACCGGCTGATGATCGACGAGAACGACGGCCAGATCGGCGCCTGGGTCTTGCCAGCCCACGACGACCTTGCGCTGACGCTAGCGGACTACATCCCGCAGGAGACGCTGTTCTGGCGTCGTCGGATCTGGGAGACCGTCGGCGGTTCCGTCGATCAGAGCTTCGACTTCGCGCTCGACTGGGATCTCCTGCTGCGCTTTCGGGAGGAGGGGGCGACGATGGTGCGGCTACCGCGGTTCCTCGGGGCCTTCCGGGTGCATGCGGAGCAGAAGACGACGGTCGAAGACGCCCTCGGCCGAGTCGAGTGCGATCGACTGAGACAGCGCGTGCACGGCCGGCCGATGCCCGTCGAGGAAGTGCTCCAAGGGCTCAGGCCGTACTTGGTCAGGCACATACTCGTTCATACGCGCCAACGGATCGTCGAACGGCTCCCCCTCAGGCGCGATCGCGTCCGCACCCTTCCCATCGAGGAGTGGCTCAGGACGCGGGAGGCGGAGAGTCAGAGCCTGGAGCTGCAGAGCCGGGGGAGCGCCGAGGCTGCGTTGGTCTCTCCCCTCGCGCCTCGAGGAGATGGCGTACCGGTGCCGGCTGGGCGGCTCCCGCCGGACGACGAGGAGCTTGACGCTCCCATGCCTCCGCCGGTCGGACGCGACCCTGAGGCCTCGATCGGTAGCGGCCGCGAGGTTGCACTCGTGCGGAGCGGGGTGCCCGACCTCGGCGAAGTCGCGCTCGTTGGCCTCTGGCATCTCGGCAGCGTGGCGGCTGCAGCTTGGACGGCGACCGGGCGCAGCGTGCTCGCCTGGGATCCGGATCCTGAACTCGGGCCGGCGATCGCTGCGGCGCGCGGAGCGGTTGTCGAGCCCGGGCTCGACAACCGGCTGCGGTCGGCCCTCGAGCGCGGGCTCCTGAGGGTCGTGGACGACGCTGCGCAGGCGATCGCCGGAGCGAGTGTGACGCACCTGACCTACGACACACAGGTGGGGCCGTCGGGCCATCCCGACGACCCACGTTTGGATGGCGCGGTCCGCACGTTCGCCGCCGTGGCGCCCGACGGCGCGCTCCTACTCGTCAGCTCCCAGCTCCCGGTGGGCACCTGCCGAGGGTGGCGCGACCTGCTCTGCGCGCAGGAGCGCGGCCTCCTGCTCGCGTACGCTCCGGAGAATCTGCGGCTCGGGAGAGCGCTCGAGGACTTCCTCCGTCCGGATCGCCTCCTTGTCGGAGCGGATGACGAGGAAGCATTTGAGCGGGCGGCCGACGTACTGGCGCCGTTCTCGGCCTCGCCGGTGCGGGTCGGGCTCGCGGCTGCCGAGATGGCAAAGCACGCGACCAACGCCTATCTCGCGCTCTGCGTCGCCTTCGCGAATGACCTTGCGTGGTTGTCCCTGAGTGCCGGTGCCGACCCGAACGAAGTAGCGGCTGGTCTCCGCGCCGATCCGCGCGTCTCGCGTTCCGCGCCGCTCCGACCGGGCCCGGCGTTCTCGGGAGCGACCCTCATGCGGGACCTGGTCACACTCCGGGCACTCGGCGAGCGATGCGGACGGCCTGAGTTGTTCGCCGCCGTCATCCAAGCGAACGAGCGCCACGCCGAGCTCGCGCTCACGTGGCTTGAAGAGTCGCTCGGCTCGCTCCGCGGGATGCACCTGGCGGTGGCGGGACTGACGTACAAGCCGGGTACATCGACGCTTCGAGACTCCCTTCCACTCCGGCTCGTCTCACAGCTCCTGGAGCGCGGTGCCACCGTGGCCGCGTGGGACCCTGCTGCGGAGGGGTTCGAGCCGCCCTCGGGCGTCACCCGAGTCCGGTCGCTCGAGGCATGCGTGCAGGAAGCCGACGCTCTCGCGGTGATGACCGCCCTTCCCCAGCTCGAGGACGTCGACTGGAGGCGCCTGCGGCCTGCCCGGCGACTGGTGGTCGACGGCTGCATGGGCGTCGATCGTGAGGCCGCCGAAGCTGCCGGCTGGACCTACCGGGGTCTCGCAGGCGGGTAGCTACGGCGAGGACGACGTAGCTCTTATGACTATGAAGCCGTCATCACAGACCACGCTCAGCGTTGAGAAGAACAAGGCGTTCTTCGCTGACAACACAAAGTATGCGCGGAACATCGAGCGGCTGACCACATACCGCAACATCCGCTCCGAACTGAACGAGGCGATCGTAGGTAGAAGGAGACTCCTCGACATCGGGAACGGCGGCGTCTTCGACTATGACACGCACCTCGTCGAGGAGATCGTTGGTGTCGACCTCTTCCTCGACGAGACGACCACCAGGAAAATCCCCGCGAATGTAACCCTCCGCCACGGTGACGCGCTCGAGCTCCCCGAGCCCGACGCGGCCTACGACGGGGTGCTCCTGGTGTCCGTCTTGCACCATCTGATATCAACCGACGTGGCTGGCACCGTCGAGAACATGCGTCGGGCGATCGGCGAGGCACGCCGCGTGCTCGAGCCCGGCGGAAAGCTCGTCGTGATGGAGTCGTGCTTGTCGCGTTGGGCATACACGATCGAGTTGCAACTATTCGGTGCGCTACGCGCGTTCGCGAGCACACGGTTCATGGAGCACCTGGCCACCCTTCAACTGCCGCCCAGCGCGATCAAGGATCTACTGCGCCAACGCTTCTCCGATGTGCACATCAAACCGATCTCGACGGGCTGGCTTATCTTGCAGTTCGGCTACCGCTGGCCGACGGCGCTGACGCCAGCACGGCCATACCTGTTCACCGCGAGCTGAAACCGGGAACCTCGGCCGAGCCTTCAGAGGCTCGTAGGAAGGCGGTCGGTCTCGGCTAGGCTTGAGGTTGTGCCGATCTCGAAGAACCGCCCACTCGCCTCGTATCCGTACAGTTCGCCGACCTCGGCAAGGCGCCGGTAGCACTGCGAGATCGCGCTCTTCCGCGCCCACCAACCCGAGCGAGCTAGCTTGCAAGTGGCCGAGGCCGTAGTCGATCTACTGCATCTGAGGCGTCAGGGGCTGCGTTGTCATAGCTCAGGACACGACCGTGTGCGTAATGCGCATTCGAACTGCCCAGCGCCGTTCGTTGCGAACGACGGTCATCAGCCCGAGCAGGCCCCTCGCGTGTGCCACGCATCTGCGGCCCTCGCAAAGTCGAGAGTACGTGCCGCCGTAGAGGACGAGGAAACGATCGGGAAGCAACGGGAGCGCGCGGCGGATCGCTCCGAGAGTTCCGTCGAGGGCCGTGTGTCGTAGCTGTACTCGTTCCGCAGTCCGAACTGCTCGTGACCGATGCGCCGCTCGACCTGCTCACCGCGGTAGCCGATACACACAGCGCGACCTCTCCGGCGCCGTGGGCGGCCAGCAAGCGCAGCTGATGAAGCAAGAAGGGCGGGCCCGCGACCTCGAATGAGCGCCTTCGGTAAGTCGGCGACGCGGGAGCCGAGCCGCGAGCCGAGACCCCCTGCGAGGATGCAGACGGTCGGCCGCGGCGTCATGGCTCGTCGTCGTCGAAACCGTGACGGGATTCGAGGATGTACTTCGGTCGCTGCCGCGTCTCGTCGTAAATGCGGCCGATGTATTCGCCCATCACACCGAGGGAAAGCAACTGGATGCCGCTGAAGAAGGTCACGATGATGACGATCGTCGGATTCCCGACCGGAAAGCCCACGCCCGAGAGCTTCAGAGCGAAGTAGACCGCAGCCAGGACGAACGCTAAGCCCGAGAAAGCGATCCCGAGCACCGAGATCATGCGTAGGGGCTGCCGGGAAAAACCGACGACTCCGTTGAGCCCGATCACGAGCGAGCCCATGAAGCGGTTGTACTTACCCGACCCTGCGACGCGCGGATCGCGGTCGTAGAGCACGCTCGTCTGTGGAAAACCCACCAACGCCACGAGACCACGAAGAAATCCGTGGCCCTCTTTCAGAGCGACGACATTGTCGACGACCCGCCGACTCATCAGGCGGAAATCCCCGGTGTTCGGCGGGATGTTCACCTCCGCTATCCGGTTGATCATGCGATAGCCGATCGCGGAGACGATCCGCTTGGCGAGCGTCTCTCCCCGCCTGCTCCGCCGTTGTGCATACACGACGTCGTACCCGGCTCGCCACCTTTCGACGAGTTGAACGATCAGCTCAGGCGGGTCCTGCAGATCGCAGTCGAGGACGACGACGGCGTCTCCGTTTGCCGCTTCGAGCCCTGCTAGAGTTGCCATCGGCTGGCCGAACCTACGCGAGAAGCGTAAAAGCTTGACGCGAGGGTCACGGTTGCGTAGCGCAAGTATCAGCTCTTCAGTTCGGTCCGTCGATGGATCGACGCTGAAGATCAGCTCCCAGCTCAGGCCGAGAGCGTCCAGCACGCTGCGAAGACGGGTGTACATCTGCTCGACGTTGGCTTCCTCGTTGTACGCCGGGACGACGATGCTGAGTTCGGCCGCGCTCATTGCAGACCGCGCCGGAGGACGACGAGATTGCGGATCCCGAACGGGAGCCTCAGAGGAAGTCGCTGCTCGACACGCCAGAGCACGCGACCTACACGCGAATCCCTGGTGGTGCCGATGTCGTGCGCGACGCGCTCTGCGAGCGCGTCGCCCTCGAGCCGGTCGAACCGGAGGCGGTTGCGCTGCTTGACGAGCCAGAACGCCGGATAGCACAGCGACGCGATATAACGGTCCTCAATCACCTCGAGCCCGGCGTCTGAGGCCTTCCGGGCGAGCTCGCCGCGGGCGTAGCGTCGCTCGTGTCCGAGGAAGCGGTCGTAGTAGTCGTACGTGCGGGCTCCCCCGGGCACGACGAGCGCGGCTCGCGCCCCCGGTCGAAGGACCCGTCGAATCTCGGCGAGTGCATTGCGATCGTCCGCCACGTGTTCTAGCATGTTCGCGCTGACGACGACGTCCACGCTGTCCTCGGCGAGCGGTAGGTCGCACGTGTCCGCCTGCAGAAGACGGGCGCTCGGGACGTGCGCGTGTGCCTTTTCGAGGCCGGCAGCGATGAGATCGACGCCGATCAGCATCGCTTGGGGATAAGCGCCGCGCAGGTCCTGAAGCAGGTGTCCGGTCGAGCAGCCGAGATCGAGCACGACCGCGTGCTCGGGAAGATCTCCGACCTGCTCGAGGATCGCGGCCCGCGTCCAGAGGTCGAGGAAGTGAGTGCGGCTGCTCTCCTCGTGGAGGCTTTCCAGCTCGTCGGACCAGTTGACAGCACCGGCCTGGGCGTAGCTGAGGTAGGGGGCGCAGCGATTCTCGCCGATCAGCCATCCGTCGTCGAACCGCGGAACCGCGTCCGTGCCGGGAGGTACTGCAAGCATCCTCAGTGTGCTTCTCTCGTGCGCTCGAAGAGCATGCCGTCGATACGGCGCAGAGTCCCGAGATCGGGCTCGTTCGCAAGCCGTTCGTGGTAGGTGGGGTCGCGCCATGGATCCCACTGCGCGGAAACGAGCTTGCCGCTAAACGGCGGGTCCGCGAGGAGCAGGCAGACCAGATCTGCTGCCTCCGCCGCCGGGAAACCGCCTTGCTCGATCGCCCTCCGCGTCCGCTCGTAGAAGTCCGGCCCAGCCGCTTCGGCGCCCGCTGCGAGGGTTGCTTCGTGCAGGCGCGTCGCGACGAATCCCGGCGCGACGCAGTTGATGCGCAGCGGTGCGAGAGCGATCGCAAGATTCTCCGTCAGCCGCCCGATGGCTGCCTTCGACGCGGCGTACGCGTCGAAGCGAGGCAATGGTGCTGTCGCTCCACCGCCCCCGAACGTGACGATTGAGCCGCCTGCCGCCTGGAGAGCCGGTAGGCAGTGGTGCACCGCGAGCAGCGTGCCGACCACGTTGACGTCCAGCGTGCGCTTGAAGTCCGCCGGCGCATAGCTGCCGATCGGCCCGACGGGATCCATCAACGCAGCGGCGCAGACCAGGCCGTGCAGCTCATCGATCTGCACGGCGCTCCAGGCATCGTCATCGCTGACGTCGAACGCGTGCCAGGAGTGCCCTTCGCCTTCTAGCGAGTCGACCGCGCGCTTCAGCGACTCCGTGCCCCGTGCGACGAGCACGAGCTCGGTATCGCGCGACGCCAGCGTCTGCGCGACAGCGAGGCCGATGCCCATCGAGCCGCCTGTGACGAGCACGCGTCTCAGCGGGGAATGTCCTCTCGCATCCGCGCATACGGTCCCCCTGCGTACGCATCCTCCACGCGGGCCCAGGCGTAGCGTGCGTCCGCCAGCGAGCCGAGCAGCTCAACCTCGCCGGCAAGGGCTGCCGCGAAGTGCTCCCACTCCGCCGCCCAGGAGACGTCGTCGTCGGAAAAGGTGTCCTCCTCGAGCTCGGGCGGCCCGAGCTCCGGCTTCATGTGGTAGATGCGCAGGCTCTGCGGCCCGTACGAGCGTACGAGCCCGTCGACCTGCAGCTTGGCGGTACGGCAGTAGATCTCGAGCGAGAAGGTGTTCTTCCACTCGGTCCAGCTGACGTGCAGCAAGGCCCAGGGCGCGGTGCGGTCGTGCGCCTCGCCCAGGATCAACGCCGCGTTGTCCTCCACCGGCGTGTCCCAGAAGTGTGTACGCAGGAGCGCCGAGTGCAGAGGTAGCGGTCCGGCGATCCAGTGCACGAGATCGAGCAGGTGCATCCCCTGGTCGACCAGCTCTCCGCCGCCGGAGCGCGCGGGCTGAGCGCGCCATTCACGATCGTACCCCGGCCGTCCGCCGTGGCCGTAGCGGGCCCTGATGTGCATCAGCTCGCCGTGGCGGCCTGAGTGAACCTCGGCGGCCGCGCGTGCGAGACCCGGATGGAAGCGGTGGTTGAACCCGACCTTGACGAGGCGGGACGAGCGCTCGGCCACCCGACTCAGCTGCTCTACCTGCGCTGTGCTTAGCCCCGCCGGCTTTTCGACGAACACGTGGGCACCACCGTCGAGCGCCTGCGCGGCAAGCGGCGCAAGCTGATCGTGCGATGTCCCGACGATCACCACCTGGGGCTCGAGCTCGAGCAGCTCCGCCAGGCCTGCGCAAGCCCGCCCACCGAAGTCGGCCGCAAGCCGCTCCGCCGCCTCCGAAACGACGTCGGTGCATCCGATGAGCTGGTCCTGCGGCCGCAACGCCTCAGCGCGCTTGCGCCCGATGAGCCCGCAGCCCACGATCCCGACCCGCAACGGCGCGTCGCTCATGCGTGCTCGCTCGCGTACGCGCCTCCAAACTCGAAATCGAAGACGAGCTCTTGCGCCCCCGCCGCGGCCATCGCCTGCCGCGTGTCGGCCGGCCGTCGCGCGTACACGAGCAGGAAGCCGCCGCCTCCCGCCCCGACGAGCTTGCCGCCGAGTGCTCCGCTCCGCCGGGCCAGGGTGTAGAGCATGTCGATGTGCTCCGAGGCGATCGCCGCTGAGCGGCGGCGCTTGTTCTCCCAGTGCTCGTGCATCAGCTCGGCGTAAGACTCGAGGTCGCCCGCGAGCAGCAGATCCAGGCTGCGGTACCCCATCTCCTTCGTCTTGTGCAAGTTCGCCAGCATCTCTTCGTCGCCGCGG
>Ga0136614_10001342_pt1 | contig 14351 bp, 10 predicted proteins | sample AntDrymUQ2792106_2_FD_106643 | JGI IMG/M metagenome (GOLD analysis project Ga0136614, IMG submission 106643) | Polar desert sand microbial communities from Dry Valleys, Antarctica - metaG UQ279 (21.06) | ecosystem: Environmental > Terrestrial > Soil > Desert | place: Antarctica: Dry Valley... | reverse complement strand
TGGACGGCGTAGCGGCAATACTTGCATGCGACAATCGCCGCCCTTCGCGCGGAGTGACTCGCTTTCTAGTCGCCGCGCTACTTCGAATTTGCTTATCGCGCTGATGCCCCTTTTTGCTTCCACGATTTTGCTTTCGGCGTTTCTACTGTTCCTGGTGCAGCCGATCATCGCCAAGCAAATCCTTCCGTGGTTTGGCGGAAGTTCCGCGGTTTGGACCACGTGTCTGGTGTTCTTTCAGGTCGTTTTGCTAGCGGGGTACACCTATTCGCACCTGACGACACGCTATTTGAAGTCCACCCATCAGGCGTATCTGCATATCGGGCTGCTGGCGTTGAGCCTGCTATTTCTACCGATCATCCCGAGTGAAGCGCTAAAACCGCTCGCCGGCGCGGATGCCGCGATCCGCATCGTCGCGCTGCTCGTTGCAACAATTGGCCTGCCTTACTTCCTGCTATCGGCCACCGGCCCGCTATTGCAAAAGTGGGTCGCACCGCGCTTTCCCGAAAAGACCGTCTATCGACTGTTCGCGCTTTCAAACTTCGGATCGTTGGTTGGACTGCTTGCATTTCCGTTTGCCATCGAGCCGTTTTCCACCGCGCACGCGCAATCGGTCGCGTGGAGTGTTGCGTACGCAATCTTTGCAATCGCGTGCGCCGCCTCTGCTTGGGCGGCAGCGCAATCTGCGGATCGATCCGTACCTGTCACAACTGCGGTGGCCGATGAAACACGCGGCCCACGACCTGGCATCAGGGATTACGCACTGTGGCTCGCATTCGCCGCGCTGGGCTCAGTGCTGCTGCTTGCAACGACCAGCCACATCACGCAAAACATTGCGACCGTGCCCTTCCTGTGGGTGTTGCCACTATCGCTTTACCTGCTGACGTTCGTCGTCGCATTCGAGGGCCGTGGCGGCCGCGGCTGGTACCAGCGAAGCTGGTTTCTTTTTCCGACCTTGCTGCTGCTGGTTGCGATGGCAGCAGGGCTCTCGGCGAACCGCGGCGTGCTCGACGTAAGCCTCGCGGTTCCGCTGTATACGGTTGGCATGATGATGGCTGCATTTTTTTGCAACGGAGAGCTGGCGCTCAGTAAACCCGTACCTCGCTATTTGACACACTTTTACCTGACGATTTCGCTCGGCGGTGCTTTGGGCGGCTTGCTGGTGGGCCTTGTGGCGCCGCGTGTTTTTCCGACCTACTTCGAATTACCGGTCGCACTTGTGCTGCTGGCATCGCTTGCGGTTTTCGTTGCGCGCAAGACGCGCTGGCTGGTCGGCCCAGCGGTCGTCGCCACGCTCGCCGCCGGCTGGTTTGGCAGCGAGTACATCGGCTTTCTGCGCGAGGAAGCGGTGTATATGCATCGCAATTTCTACGGCACGCTGCGCGTCAAGGAACAGGGCGAAGGCGACCTTCAGGTCCGCCGGTTGTTGCACGGTGTGATCCTGCACGGCGAACAGCTGACAATCAGTCCCAAGCGGCTTGAACCGGGCACTTACTACGCGCGGTCGTCTGGCGTCGGCCGCGCCATTGAAGCCAGACAGCACAACCAGGACTCAGTCAAGTTAGGCTTTGTGGGTCTTGGAGTCGGAACACTGTCCGCTTACGGACGAGGGGGCGACCTGGTGCGCTTCTACGAGCTCGACCCCGACGTACTGGCGCTCGCAAAGACACAGTTTTCATATCTGAGCGCGTCGCCATCGAAGATCGAATATGTGATCGGCGACGCGCGATCTTCGATGGAGCGCGAGCTGGCGTCAGGGCAGCCGCAAGGCTACGACGTGCTCGCGATTGACGCATTTTCCAGCGACTCGATTCCGGTGCACCTGATCACGCGCGAGGCGGTGCAGCTCTACTTCCAGCACCTGCAACCCAACGGCACTCTGGCCGTGCATATTTCGAATCGCTTCCTCGACCTGAAGCCCGTGCTCGCCAATATCGCGCAAGCATTAGGACTGACCGCGAGACTGATAACCGACACACCGGCAGATGGCAGTTCCGGGTCGACCACCGACTGGGTGTTGCTTGCGCGCTCCGCCACGACATTTGACGCCGAACAACTGGTGGAAGTGGCCGAACCCATCGAGCCGAAGCCGGAGTTCTCGCTTTGGACCGATCAGTTCAATAACCTGTTCGATATATTGAAATCGCGTCCGATCAACGAGCTTCGTCGAATGATTGGATTGGACTGAACACCCGGTCACTCCGCTCACTTTACTTGGATCTATGTCAACGCAACGCAAACCACGCATCGTCGTCAAGAACTCACGCATCCATGGACGCGGCGTTTACGCGGCGCGCCGTCTGAAAGCTGGCGAGAACATTATCGAATACAAGGGCCAGCGCATTCCGTGGAAAGAGGCCGATCGACGTCCGCCATCGGATCCTGATGATCCGTTCCATACCTTTTTCTTTTCGCTTGACGATCAAAAAACGGTAATCGACGCCAGCGTCGGGGGCAATGCAGCACGATGGATTAATCACTCGTGCGATCCAAACTGCGAAACCGAAGAGACTGACGATGGCAGGCTTTTCATTCAAGCCCTGCGCGATATTCGTGCCGGTGAAGAGCTCAACTACGACTATTCGCTGACGATCGAAGAGCGCCTGACCGCTGCGCTCAAGAAGAACTACGAGTGCCGATGCGGCTCCAAGAACTGTCGCGGGACGATGCTGGGCTTAAGCAAACGCCAACTGGCCAGCGCTGCCAAGACCAAGAAAAAATCGGGCCCGAAGAACGCGTAATCACTCGCCGCGCAGTAGTCCGCACGCTCGATGGCGAGAACTCTCCGCCGAGCTTAACGTCCAAGCATCGTGCAACGTTTTCTGACTCGTCCGCTCACATTGATGTTAGGCGCGCTCACACTTGGAGGCGGCGCCGCCGGCTGCGCTTCGCTCGATGAATGGCAGCGCCAGGCGATCTTCAATCCAGTTAGAGACAACCCTCGCTGGTTTTCCGAGCCATTGCCCGGCACTGAGGAATACGAAATCAAGTTGGCCAATGGCCAGCATCTTCACTTCTGGTATGTGCCTCACGCATCGGCCAAACCGGCGCCGACCGTGCTTTATCTGCACGGCGCCCGTTGGAACTTGAATGGCAGCGTGTTTCGCATGTCACGCTGGATCGATTTCGGTTTCAACGTGTTGGCGGTGGATTATCGAGGATTTGGCAAGAGCACCGAGTTGCTGCCCTCGGAAGAAACCGCTTATGAAGATGCCCGCGTAGCGCTGGAAGAATTAAAGCGGCGCGAGCCCGATCCAGCGCGCCGTTTTATCTACGGACATAGTCTCGGCGGCGCACTTGCAATTGATTTAGCCGCCGGGCCGCTGAAAGAGCCGGCTAATCAAGTCGGTGGGGTGATCATCGAGTCGACGTTCACGTCAATCCCGGCCGTCCTGCGCGGAATGAAATATGGATGGGTGCCCGGAATTGGTCTGGCGGTCACGCAACCGTTTGACTCGGCCACCAAGATTGGCAAGGTCGACGTGCCACTGTTGATCATTCACGGAACCGCCGATGGGATCGTCCCGCACGCAATGGCTGACGAGCTGTTCGCGGCGGCATCGAGCAAGGTGAAGAAGGTCATCAAGATCGAGGGTGGCACTCACTCGAGTGCGAGCCGTGCAGGCGGGGTCGCCTATCGGAACGCCGTTCTCGACTTCGTGCGCCGCGGCACGGGTGGTTCAGTCAGCGATACTGCTGTAAGTTCGCAGTAGAGTTAGACCTCCGCTTGGCGCAGGCGGAAGGCATTGCCGATCACCGACACTGACGACAACGCCATTGCTGCGGATGCAATGATCGGGCTTAACAACCATCCGGTCAGCGGAAATAAAACACCGGCAACGAGCGGTACGCCGGCAGCGTTGTAGACGAACGCGAAGCCGAGTTGCCAGACAACTGCAAATAGGCAACCAACGTACTGCACGTGTTTTCCCCCTAGCCCGTGCGGCAAACTGCCTGCGCGTGATCCCGCGAAACCACATTAAGTTAACTCCGGCTTGCACGTGACTCGGTTTCATTTCGCCGCTCTTTCGTTAAGACTGCTCTGCCGCGCCCGAATCTTCTCGGGCCAACGGCTTTTGATAAATGCGAGGACAGCCCAGATCTGTTCGTCGGTCAGGACGGTGCCAAACGCAGGCATATCGCTTTGATAGCCGGCGGGGGCCAGCGGAGGTTTCAATCCCGATTTGGTAAGGCCGAACAGAACGTCGTCAGGGTGATGCCAGGTGTGGCCCGACTCATCATGCGGCGGCGCCGGAAAACGCCCATCGGGCTTGCGTGTCGTCCAGTTTGGCTGCCCTTCCAGATTTGCGCCGTGGCAAATGGCGCAGTTCTCGCGGTAAACCTGCGTACCCAACGCAACCTGACGCGGGTCGGCGGCATCAGCGCGTCCGGTCACAGCCGATGGCCAGAACATCCAGCCGGCGGCTAGGGCTGCGGCGACGGTGGACGCAACAACCAACAAGGCGGTTGACTTCAGAACACTCCCCCAGGACGTTGCACTCAGGCGCCGGTATCACTCAAAGCGACGTCCAAAGCGATGGGAACGGCCGAACGGTTTATCCACATCCAACAGTAACCCTGGTCGCTGCCGACTACGAGGCGACCGCTCGCGTTGCTGACTCCTTCGCGCCGCTCCGGATATTCGACCTGCTTACCTACGTGATAGTGAATGTTGAAATCGGTCGAAGCGGCTGCATTGAACCTCCAGGCAACTGTTTGTCCGGATTTCAGATCCGCGCACAGTTCCGCAAACTTTCCGGGCTGCAGGATGAGCCGCTTCTCCAAAGTTACTCCCGGACCGAGTTTCACTTCGATCACCTCGGCGACTGCCGGAATCGCCATACCCAGGCATGCAATAGCGACGATCGAGTTCCGCATAGAAAGGTGGCAAAGGGTGCGTCTAAAAGTCCGCATCACTTGGCGGGTGCAATTTCCGTGACCATCAATGCTCCGCCCTTGCCCTCAATCTTGAACTTCACTTTGTCGCCGGGCTTAACCGCTTCCAGCATCGCCGGGTTCTTGACCCTAAACACCATCGTCATAGGCGGCATATCGAGCTGCTTGATCTCGCCATGACGCAACGTGATCTTGCCAGCGTCCTTGTCGATCTTGCGCACCTCGCCCGCAATCGTGTCGTTCATCGAAGAGGCTGCCTCGGCCGCCGCGCCTTGCGGAGGAGCAACGGTTTGAGCAAACGACGCTGACGCTGGTATCAGCAGGACGAATAAAAATGCGGACAGAGCCTCCTTCATTGTGACCCCACATTTTGGATGGTTCGTTCAATGAAATCGATGCGGACCCTCGCCATGATTTTTACGCGAGATGACGCAGTTCTCGCAGCGCCACCGACAGCATCGCCAGGTCTGCGGACTTGGTTTCGGCGAGTTCACTCAACATGCGCTGCGCGCGCTCGATCGCAGGCCGCTGCGCGGTCTCCCACGCGGCGTGCCCACCCGCCTGCATTGCATCGGCGGCGAGTTCGCGCTGCAAGGCTGACAGGTCGTCGGCCAACGAATTCTTTGCCATGCCTTGCCAGTAACCCTCTGACGAGAGAGCAGTAATTTGCGCGCGAAGGCGCGCAAGCCCAAGTAGCACGGCGATTGCAAAATACGTCGCCGCCACCGCCGCTACAGATTGACCCGACGATTCTGCAACCTCTGCGATATCGAGCGCAGCAACCGATACGTCTGACGCCGCCACGGTGAAGGCCAGCTTCGGCGGTACTCCCTGTAGCACCAAAGCCTGTTCACGTTCAGTGATTGAGGCACGCCATGGCGTCTCAAGCGGCGCTGTTGCGATGAATTCGTACAGGGCCGAGACGACCGGTGCAAGGCGAGCAATCGTTGGGTCAATCGGATCGGATAGACGTTGCGAGCGCAGGAACCACGTGGTTGACCGCACTGTGCGTTGCCCCAATGCGATCAGCATTTGCGACTGCACTTCGTCTGGCACGATATTGTCAAGGGCTTCGATCGCCTGCCAGACCGGCACCAGGCCGAAGACCTCGCGCGTAATGAGGTAAGCGCGCACAACCTGCGGCGGCGTAACACCCGTGGTTTCCATCAGCCGGTGAACGAAGGTTGCGCCCACCCGATTGATCATGCTGTTCAACACATGCGTCGAAACAATTTCGCGTCTCAGCGGATGGCGCGGGATGTAGCCCGCGTACTTCTCCTTTAGCGCCGAAGGAAAATATCGAGCGATAGCAGTGGACACCCACGGGTCCTCGGGCAGATCGGAAGCGAGCATTTCGTCGAACAGCCACATCTTGGAATACGCAAGCAGGACCGCACGTTCCGGGCTCGTAAGTGGGATCGCCTTCAGACGCCTCTCGGCAAGCTCATCGTCACTTGGCAAAAACTCAATCAAACGATTAAGGCGGCCCTCGCGCTCAAGAAATCGAATGAAGCGGTGCTGCTGATCGAGCAGCCGGACACCCATACGGCCGCTTACGGACAATGATTGCCCCTGGAAATAATTGTCACGCAGTACGAGCTGAGCGACGTCGTCGGTCATCGACATCAGCAAAGCGTTGCGCTGTTTCTCGGTCAGGTCACCGTCGACGATCGGCAACGACAGCAGTATCTTGATATTGACTTCGTGGTCCGACGTGTCAACGCCGGCAGAGTTATCGATCGCATCGGTGTAAAGCTTCACTCCACCCAGCGCAGCCTCGATGCGCCCGCGTTGCGTGAAACCAAGATTGCCGCCTTCGCCGACCACCTTGCAGCGCAGTTCGGCACCGTTGACGCGCAGCACATCGTTGGCGCGATCGCCAACTTCTGCGTGCGACTCGCCGGTCGCCTTGACGTAAGTGCCAATTCCGCCGTTGTACAAAAGATCGACGGGGGCGCGCAGGATTGCCGCGATCAGTTCCGCGGGGGTCAACTTTTCCGCCGAAATGCCCAGCGCTGCCTGCGCCTGCGGTGAAATGGGAACGGCTTTTTCGGAACGCGCCCAGATACCACCGCCGGCAGAGATCAGGCTTTGGTTGTAATCCGCCCATGACGACCGCGGCATCGCAAAAAGGCGCTCACGCTCAGCGAAGCTGGCAACGACATCGGGGGTGGGGTCGATGAATACGTGCCGATGGTCGAATGCAGCGATCAGTCGAATATGCCGAGACTGCAGCATGCCGTTGCCGAAGACGTCGCCTGACATATCGCCGATACCTACACACGAGAAATCCGTGGCTTGAGTGTTGGCACCGAGTTCGCGAAAGTGGCGCTTGACGCTTTCCCAGGTACCGCGCGCCGTGATGCCCATTTCCTTGTGGTCGTAGCCGGCGCTACCGCCCGATGCAAAAGCGTCGCCGAGCCAGAACCCGTACTCCTGGCTGATTGCGTTGGCATAGTCGGAAAATGTGGCGGTGCCTTTGTCGGCAGCGACCACAAGGTAGGGATCGTCGCCATCGTGCCGCATGACTTGCGGGGGAGGAACAATCGCATTGCCAACTCGGTTGTCCGTGATGTCGAGCAGGCCGCGCAAGTACTCCTGATAACACGCGACGCCTTCCTTTAATAAAGCTTCACGATCGGTGCCCGGGGGCGGCCTCTTCAAGACAAAACCACCCTTACTGCCAACCGGCACGATGACCGTGTTCTTCACCATTTGCGCTTTTACCAATCCAAGCACCTCGGTGCGAAAATCCTCGGGCCGGTCGGACCAGCGCAATCCTCCGCGCGCCACTTTGCCGCCGCGCAAGTGCACGCCTTCAAAGCGCGGCGAGTACACAAAGATCTCCACCATCGGTCGCGGTTCCGGCAATCCTGGAATCTTGGCCGACTCGAGCTTCAGCGATAAAAATGGGCGGCGCGGCCCCGCAGCTCCGCTCGCACCAACCCCGGTGCGCCAATAATTGGTGCGCAATGTTGCGACGATCAAGGCAAGGTACTGGCGCAGCACGCGGTCTTCGCTCAGGTTCGACACTTTCTCGAGCGCCTGTTCGATGGCGTTGATCTGGCTCGTCGCTGCTACGCCGTCGCTGCTCGACGCCGCACCCTGCATCGGATCAAACCGCAGCTTGAATAGCGCCACCAGCATGCGAGCGATGCGAGGGTGAGTCGACAGCGTTGTTTCGATGAACGTCTGCGAAAGCGCAAACCCGGTTTGCCGCATGACTTTCGCATAGGCGCGCAAGACAACGATCTCGTCAGCCGATAGGCCGGCACGCAACACCAGACGGTTAAAGTCGTCGTTCTCGACAGCTCCTTCAAACACGCGCGCAAACGATTCTTCGAAAAGTGGCGCGATCGCTCCGGCATCGATGTCATCGGTGCCCGCCAGTTGCAGCGAAAAATCGTGCACCCACAACGGCTCTTCGCCTTCGGGCATTACCCGATAGCCGCGCTCCGACAACACACGCACACCCATTCGTTCGAGCATCGGCAATGAATCCGACAACGCGATCGGTGCGCCTTTACGATACAACTTGAACCCCAGTCGGCCATGACCCGCGTGGCCTTCGAGCGGCCGATAGAGATTCAGCGCAAGTCCTGCCGGCGCAGAATCCGTTCCGCCAAGCGTGTCCAGGCGCCGAATATCGGCGACCGCCTGTCGCGGCGTAATGGCTTCTTCGTATGCAGCCGAAAACGCTGAATGAAAACGCTTGTACAAAGGCGCCGCGCGCGCTTCGCCTTCTTCATCGTTGAGCGCCTGCCGAAGCTCATCCTCCCAACGTCGAGCTGCGTCAGCGAGCAGAACTTCAACTGCACGGCGATCGACATCTCGCACCTTGCCCGGCGTTGTGCGCACAGTGATATGAATACGCGCGAGGGCGGCGTCTGTGAGCAGCACGTCGAAATCGGCCGTCGAACCGTCAAATGCAGCGATCAGGATTTTCTGAAACCGGCGCCGCAGCTCGGTGGTGTAATTCTCGCGCGGCACGAAGATCAGGCACGAGACAAAGCGCTCGAACGGATCGCGCCGTACAAACAGGCGAAATCGCTGACGCTCGCCGAGGTGCACGATGCCCGTAGCTGTTTCGTACAACTCGTCTGCGGTGATCTGAAAGAGCTCGTCGCGCGGGTACGTTTCAAGCACATGCGCCATCGCCTTTCCAAGATGACTGCCAGACGCAAGGCCGGAGCGCGCCATGACTTCACTGATCTTGCCGCGCACCAGCGGCACTTCAGCAACGCGGTTGCTGTAGGCAGACGAGGTGAACAGTCCAACGAAACGATGTTCGCCGGTCACCGCGCCGGCAGCGTCGTAGCGCTTGACGCCGATGTAGTCGATGTAACCCGGACGATGCACCGTTGAGCGCGCGTTGGCCTTGGTCACCACGACCATCGGCGACGCCGCGCGCGCCGTCGCGCGTGCTTGCGGCGGTAACACGGAAAAGCTGGTCGATAACGCCGCGTCGGTTTCAGATTCACGCAAGATGCCCAAGCCGCTTCCAGGCACGAGTCGCAATGCGTCTTCACCGCTCACTGACGCAAGATCATGCTGCCGATAACCGAGCAGCAGCAGGTAATCCGAGGCAAGCCATTGCAGGAACGCGCGGTTTTCGGCGACCTCTGGGTCTGGCAGCGGCGGCGCCTTCCGATCCATCTCTTCGATGACGCCGCGCAGCTGCGCGACCATTGCTTTCCAGTCGCTCGTTGCGGCACGCACGTCGCCCAGCACTCGCTGTATGCCATCGGACAGCTCATTCCGCGCGACGGGATCAGCCACACGGTCCACCTCGATGTGCATGAACGATTCGCGCGGAGCATCGGGGTTTTTCTCGCGCAGGTCGATCGACTTCAGGGCACCGGCGGCGTCACGCTCGACGGCAAAGATCGGATGCACGATCAGGTGCAGCGTCAGGCCTTGGCGGTTAACCTCCATCGACGCCGAGTCCACCAGAAACGGCATGTCGTCATTGACGATTTCAACGACTGTATGGCGCGACGACCAACCCGTTTCGCCGGCGCCGGGGTTGAATACACGAATCTTGGTCGTGCCCGGATCGCGCTTGCGCGCGAATTGCCAGTGAGAAAGCAACGCGCCGTATAAATCCTCGACGCTGCGCGACACAATGTCTTCTGGGTCCACGCGTTCGAAATAGCTGCGCGCGAACGTTGACAACTGCGCTCGTTCCTCGCCCTGATGGCGCTCGTGGATCAGCGCAACGACTGCATCCAAGCGCGCATCCCTGTCCTCTTGCAGCGATGACATCAATTCTCCAGCCTTGGCTTTTTCGCAGTATGCACGTGGCGAGTAAACGATAATTGCCGTGATGTTTGACCCCGCAATTGCTGCACGCCTTGCCTTTATCGATGTCGAGACGACCGGCTCGAGCCCAACGCGCGAACGCATCACAGAAATCGGCGTGGTGCGCGTCGATTTCGATGGCGACTCGGTGCGCGTCGACGAGTGGTGCACGTTGATCAACCCCGGAATTCCGATCCCGTCCGAGATTCAGTGGCTGACGGGCATCACAAACGACATGGTCAGATCAGCGCCGTCATTTGTCGACGTCGCGCAGCCGTTGTTCGATCTGCTCGAGGGCGCTGTGTTCGTTGCTCACAACGCGCGCTTCGACTACGGATTTATCCGCGCGTCGTTTTGCCGCGCAGGGTTGGCGTACACCGCCAGGACGCTATGTACGGTGCGCCTGAGCCGTTATCTGTACCCGGATCGGACGCCGCACACGCTGGATGCACTGATAGAGCGCTTCGAAATTTCCGGTGAACAGCGGCATCGCGCTCTGGGTGATGCGCGTGTGCTGTGGCGGTGGGTGCAAAAACTGCGCAACCGCCACCAACCTTCTGAACTGAGCGATGCGGTGCGCACCTTGCTGCGGCGGCCGGCTTTGCCGTCGAACCTGCCGCCAGATGCAATCGACGCGCTCCCGCATGCGCCCGGCGTCTATATCTTTTATGGCTTGAACCAACATCCGATTTACATCGGCAAAAGCATCGATCTGCGCTCACGCGTCGCCGCACACTTCAACGCAGAGCATCGGGCCGCGCTCGAACTGAGGCTGTCACAGGAGGTTCACCGCGTCGATTACGAAGAGACCGCGGGCGAACTCGGAGCGTTGTTGCGCGAATCGGAACTGATCAAGACCCGGCTGCCCGCGCACAACGTCGCATCGCGCCGCCAGCTGAATCAGGTATTACTCAGCTTTGCCAATGACGGACGCGCCGCCACGACTCGGGCCAGCGCATTCGATCTTGCGCAGCTCGGGAAATGCTACGGCCCGTTTTCGTCGCGTGCATCATTGCGGCGCGCGTTGGTTGAACTCGCATCCGAGCATCATCTTTGTTTGAAGATGCTGGGACTCGAAGGCCGCCGCAAAGCCGCCGACGATTCACCCTGCTTCAATCACCAATTGCGACGCTGTCGCGGCGCCTGCGTCGGGTCCGAGGGGCGTGATGAACACAGCGCCCGTCTTGCGGAGCTGATATCGCACTGGTTGTTGCCCGCCTGGCCCTACGCTCATGCGGTCGCGCTAGTGGAAGAAAACGTCGACCGATTTCAGGAACAGTGGCATGTGTTCGATCAATGGTGCTGGCTCGGATCTGTGAAATCGCTCGATGCTGCAGCCAAACTTGCACGCTGTGCGCCGCGCGTATTCGAGGCGGACGCCGCGCGTTTATCGGTGCAGGCAATGTCTGACCGTTCGCGCTGGAAGCTAGCTCGGGTGGAGCTACCCCGGGCGGACACACAGGCAACCATCGCCGCGGTATCCGCGGATTGCTTTAGCGAGCAAGCGATGACTGAGTGCTGAGGCGGGACTTTTTCGCAGACTAACGATTGGTTGTCCCGCTTATCGCGAGCGCCTCGGCGGGTGGCTGGACCTGCGGGTAGCGCTCCCGAAAGCGTTTTAGCTCAGCATCGGCCTCCACATGCCGTCCCTCGCGCCGCAACCGGATGATTCGCTCGAGCCACAGACCTGCGGGCTCGCTCGCTTCGGCGCGCTCTCTTGCCGGCGCAACAGACAGCTGCGCTGCATCGCTGCTGCCGGCGTCGCGCCGACGGTCCTGTGCCGCTTGATCGATTGAGCGCGCTTCGGATGGCGCCGCGGAGCCGGCTTGCGCGCTGCGCACCTTTGCGTTTGCTGGGGCGGCCTCCGGTGCCGGAGCCGACGGCGAAGGCTGCGCCGCGTCCGCAACCGCGCCCATAGGGGCCGAACTGGCGGGCGCTGTCACGGACGATGGACGCGGCGTGTGTTGTTGACGCTCGCTGGATGTAGTTGCAGCGACATCGCCTTCAATGCGCGGCCGCGCGCGCGGAATTTCCGCGCAGGGTACTGATTGCCGATTTAACGCCGGTGCAGCATGCGGTTGCGTTTCGCGCTTCGCCTGTTCTTCGATCACTGCTTCGATCACTGTGGTCGCGGGCGGAGCCGCAGGTGCAATTTTTTGCGCGGCTTCGTTTGTGCGCGGCTGCTCCGGACTGAACTGCGGCATCTCTTCGTTGGTACGAATCGCCAGCATGACCGCAAGCGTCGACAACAGCACCGCCGCAGCGGCGGCCAAAGGCCAGCGGGCGCGCCTGCCAACCACCACCGCAGCGTCGGTTGGTTTCGCTCCGACTTCACGCGCCGCGGCGGCAAGAATTGACGCGCGCGCGGACGCCGACGGACGCTCATCGACTGCCGCATTGGCGTCGCGATATCGACGGATCAGATCGCGGTCGACCGAATCATCGTTGCCGCCGTCTCCGCGCTCTGTGTTCATTGCCATGCCTCCATTGCGGCGCGCAACTTGTTCATCGCGTATCGCAAACGACTCTTGACCGTCTCGCGCTCGGCGCCGGTGGCCGCAGCAATTTCGTCGAGCGACAGTCCCCCCTCAGCCTGCAGCAGAAATGCTTCCCGCTGCGCGGCCGGCAACGCTTCAACGGCGGCCACGAACGCGCGGGCCTCAGCCCGTGCAATGGCCTGATGATCGGGCCGATCGGCATCACCGGCCGGCACGTCGATCATCGGTTCGTCCGAATCATTAGCTGCTTCGTCGCCGCCGCTCACCGATGTCAGCGACAGTGCGGTGTCGCGGGCGCGCCACTGATCAATCATCTTGTTGCGCGCTACCGTGAACAGCCAGGTGGTGAACCTGGCGCGCGGCTCGAAGTTTGCAGCGCTGCGAACCACAGCGAGCCATGTTTCCTGCATCAAATCATCCGCCTGCGCACTACTAGCACCCTGGCGCCGAAAGAAGCGATAGGTCGCGCGCTCGTGTCGGTCGTAGAGTTCGCCAAAAGCGCGCGCGTCCCCCGCCGCATAGGATGCCAACAGATCTTCGTCGCTTGCCGCACCGGTCATCGCGCGGCATTGTGCCTCCTGTGCGTTGGCGTGCGACGCAGTTCGCTACCAGCGACGTGGCGGATCCGGAACAAAGCCGACCTGACCCGGGAATGGCTCCGGCATGCGATGCGAGCGATGCGGCTGCGGAATCGCACCCAGCGCAATTAGATTATCGCGGCTGTCGTAATGGATCATGATCATTTCGTCGGGCGTCGACTGCGCTCTTTCAAAGGCCACGTGCTGCGTGGGCGCGTGTTCGCTACGGCCATGACCGGTTCCAAGTCGCTGCTCACTGCGCTCGCGGCTGGCGCTGTCCGCCGCTTGCCCGTTCGGGGCGCTTGGCTTCGGCGCCTCCGCGGCACCTGCATTCCGAGAGGCCTCCTGCGGTGCGTCTGATCGCGCATCGGAGCGTGACCGTGCTGACGGCTGCGTGATAGCAGGCGCAGGCGGTGGCACGAATCGAAGTTTCTCGCGGAACACAGCAATGCCGATCACGCCACCATTGTCGGGCCGGCCTGTGCGTGCGGCGTAGGAATTGGGTAGCGCGGTGAACTCGAATGCCGCAACACGCGCCAGATTCTTGCGCCAGCCGGTAATCTGCGCATATTGCCCTTGACCCAGGACGTAGCCAGACTGGTCGTGCGCCGCTGTTTCACCCGAAATTACGTTGACGCCGTCGATTGAAATCACAGTCATCGTCCGCACGCCGCTGCGGTTGGTCAATGAAACGGCATAACGGTTGCCCGGTTTGCCTGGAACCCACCAGCGCCCGTCGTGCCAGTACATCGGCAACGTTTCGCCAGAAATTCGATCGACAATATTGACCTCGACAGTGGAACCGAGCGCATTGGCCGGCAATGAAATCGTGCTCAAGGCCAGCGCGGTCGCGGCGGCCAGCGTTCTGATCAACATCGGATTCTCCGTTGGGTGGTGGAGACGATGAAACGCTGGCGCGCGGGGAATGGGGTTAAACGCAAGTAATGGGGTTAACACAAGGAGGCGGAATCCAACGTGCGCTTTGAACATCTGATACAGATCAACGACCCACTGATGCCATTGCTCGACACATTGACGCGCGACCAGCTATGGCGCGGCCTCGTATTGCGCGCCGAGCAGC
>Ga0136614_10001341_pt1 | contig 14356 bp, 11 predicted proteins | sample AntDrymUQ2792106_2_FD_106643 | JGI IMG/M metagenome (GOLD analysis project Ga0136614, IMG submission 106643) | Polar desert sand microbial communities from Dry Valleys, Antarctica - metaG UQ279 (21.06) | ecosystem: Environmental > Terrestrial > Soil > Desert | place: Antarctica: Dry Valley... | reverse complement strand
GTAGCAGCAAGCGTGCCGTGTAGGCGCCCCAGACGGCGAGGGCCAGGCCGAGAAGAGTGAGGAACCCACGGTCGCCGGTGAGGAGGGGCGAAGTCGGCTCCGCGGGGTCGGGGAACCAGGCGAAGAGGGGAATCAGAAGCCATGGAAGCACGAAGAAGGGGGCCATGATCCGCGCCGCCTTCTCGACGCCGAACCGGACGGGCAGGCTCCGAACGCCGTGTGCGCGGTCCCCTTCCATGTCGGAGAAGTCCTTCGTCGACGTGGCGCCGAGGAGGAAGAGCGCGAAGATCCCGCCGATCACCCAGGCCTCCCATGCCGCGACGGAGGCGACGAAAGACCAGCCGGCGACCTTCAGGAGACCGCCTCGGGTGACCGCGATCGTCACGTTGGCCCAGAGCCAGTGCCGTTTGGACCGGCCGAGGGCCGGGAAGCTGTAGATGAAGGTCGCGAGCGCGCCGAGGACGTAGATGAAGAACGCGGCGTGGAGGTGGAGCGGCGCCGCCAGCCGCTCCGCCAGGGACGTGTATGGATACGGTACGACGACCCAGGTCGGAAGGATGGCGAGGACGTAGAGCGAGGCGGCGAGGGCCCAGGCGCGGCCGATCGGGATCTCGCCGGTGACGAGCGGCCGGCCCGGCTTGTTGTGGCGATCGATCTCGATGTCGGCGATCTGGTTCACGATGTTCGAGGCCGCGTTCATCGCGGAAGCACAGAGGGAGCCGACGGCCACGGTGAGGACCACGGCCCACGTGACGCGGCGCGCGGGGTCCGGGTTGTGCGCCGATCCGAAGGCGCAGATCGCCCCGGACACGATGCCCAGGAGCGGCGGGAGGAGCGTAAACGGCCGGGTCAGCCGGACGTAGGCGCTCACGTATCGATGGGCAGGAAGAGCGGCGCACGCCCCGCCCAGACGGCCAGCCCCATGGCGGCGAGCGCCCCCGCGAACGTGTTGAACGCGTTGGCGAACTCATGATCGAGCCGCAGGCCCGCACGCCGCGCCAGATCCGTCGCCGCGCTCTCCAGGAGCGCGCCGAGGAAGCCGGCGGCGGCGACAGCGGCCGGAAGGGGCGCCCGGATGAGGCCGGTGGCGCCCGCGACGGCGGCGACGAACGCCGCTCCTCCGAACGCGGCCGCGAGCCCGGGCAGCGAGACGGCGCCCGGCGTCCCGACGGGGCGCGCGCGGAGATCGAGCGGCGAGAAGGGCCGGCGGCCGTACAGACCGCCGACCTCCGTCGCGAGGGTGTCGGCGAGGGCCGCCGCGAACGCCCCGGCGAAACCGGCGAGGAGCGCGTCCGGATAGAACGGGCGGAAACCGGCCGCGAGGACGAGGATCGCGACCGCGACCGCGCAGTTTGCGACGGCGTGCTCCGCGCCGCGCCGCCCTCCCCGGTTCTGCGCGACCCCCCGCGAGGCCTTGACGCCGTAGCCGAGACGCGTCGCGAGGGAGCCGGCGAGAAAGAAGGCCCAGAGAACCGCATAGGCGCGCCAGCCCCCGAGCGCGAGAATCAAGGTCCCGATGAGGCCCCCCGCCGCGGCCCCTCCTCGGGACACGACCCCCAGGCGCCACGCGATGAGCGCGACGGCGAGGTTCACGGCCGCCGCGACCGCGGCCGCGCGGAGAAGCCCGGGATCCGCCCACGCGCCCCGCCAGGCGATCGGCCCCCCCGCGAGCACCGCATGGAGCGCCAGGGCCGCGGGAAGCGGCGCGACGAGATTGTCCTCGACGCCGGCGCGCACGGTCTCGAGGAGAGCGTACGCCACGGCGGCGACCGCCACGGCGATCGCCCAACCGGGCGTCCCGCCGCGGTCGACGAAGCGGAAAAGGAGTGCGCCCGCGGCTCCGCCGACTGCGAGATTCGCCGCCAGGCCGCTCCACGACTTGTCGCGATTCCACGGGAGCCGGGGCCCACCCGCGGCCCGGCCCACGAGGGCCGCCGCGGGGTCCCCGAAAGCCAGCATCCCCCAGACGGACGCGGCGATCGCGAGGTGGTTGCGGAAGAGCAGCACGAGCGCCAGTACGGCGATGGGATAGCTCACGATTCCCGCGTCCCAGCGCGCGGCGCGGTCCCGGTAGATCGGCTTTCCGACGCGCGGAAGGAGGACGAGGCTGACGGCCACCGCGGCGATGGCCAGCAGGGCGGCGCCCCTCCAGTCGAGCCAGCGCAGCGCGAGGGCGAAGAAGCCGCTTCCCGCGTGCACGGCCTTTCGCCGCCAGTCGGACTGCATGGTCCTAGGCGGGGTGCGCCCGCTTGTGAACGTACTCGGCGAGGGGCTCGCGGTAATGCCGGATGACCTGCGCGGTGCGCGTCTCGTACTTCTCCGTGTCGAGCACGGAGTTGGCCGGCCGCGGCGCCGGCCGCGAGAGCGCGTCGGCGCCGATCGGCACGACCGGGACGTCGGGACGATCGGACAACGCGACGATCTCCCGGGCGAAGTCGTACCAGCTCGCCTCACCGCGGTTGGCGAAGTGGAACGTTCCGGCGGCGCCCACGAGGAGCAGGGCGAGGAGCGCCTGGGAGAGGTCGGAGGTGGCGGTCGGCCTCCCCTGCTGGTCCGCGACGACGCGAAGCTCCTCCTTTCCCTCCTCGACCTGCTTGAGGATCGCCTCGATGAAGTTCCATCCGCCGAGTCCGAACAGCCAGGACGTGCGCACGACGAGCCCCTCCGGGACGGCAAGGGCGGCCTCCTCGCCGAGGGCCTTGGATCGTCCGTAGGCCGAGAGCGGCGCAATCGGGTCCGCCTCCCGATACGGCCCCTGCTTCGTCCCGTCGAACACGAAATCCGTCGAGATTTGCACGAGGCGGGCGGAATGCCGGATGCAGAAAGCGGCCAGGAGGCGGACGGCTTCGCCGTTCACCTCGAAGGCTCGCGGATCGTTCTCCGCGGCATCCACCCGGGTGAACGCCGCGCAGTTGACGACGACGTCGGGCCGGAGATCGCGGAAGGCGGCGGCGACGTCGTCCTCTCGGGTGATGTCGAGGTCGGACTTCGGCCGGGGAAAGACCTCGCAGCCGGCCCCGGCGAGGACGGGGGCGAGGTCCGAGCCGAGCATCCCCGCCGCCCCGGTGATCAGGACCCGGGAACGGAGCTGCGCCAGCGGCTGCGGGGCGGCGAGAACGTCCGGAAGGGTTTCGAGGGGGAGGACGCCGGCTTCGACCATCCCAACCGCTACGCGCGGCGCGCGGCCGCGAGCGTCATCCTGGTTCCTTGGCGGTCGCGGAGGAGCCCGTCAAACGCCGCTCATACTGCGTCCGGTAGAACTCCCGGTACGCGGCGTCCCGCTCCTTGATGGGGCGCCACCACCCTTCTTTTTCGGCGTACCAGTGGACCGTTCGGGTGAGTCCGTCGGCGAAGTCCGTCCGCGGACGGAAGCCGAGCCGGGCGAGCTTTCCCGCGTCGAGCGAGTAACGCCGGTCGTGCCCCGGCCGGTCGTCCACGTAGCGGATCAGGTCCTCCGGCTTCCCCAGCGTCGAGAGGACGCGCCGCGTGATGTCCAGGTTCTCGGCCTCGTTCCCCCCCGCGATGTTGTAGGTCTCCCCCGGCTCTCCCGCCTCGAGGAGGAACTCGATCGCCTCGGCGTGATCCTCGACGTAGAGCCAGTCCCGGACGTTTCGGCCGTCGCCATACAGGGGCAGCGGGAGGTCGTCGATCGCGTTCGTGACGAAGAGGGGGATCAGCTTCTCGGGGTACTGGTACGGGCCGTAGTTGTTCGAGGCCCGGGTGACCACGACCGGCAGACCGTACGAGGCCCAGTAGGAGTACGCGAGACGGTCGCCCCCTGCCTTCGACGCGGCGTAGGGGTTGCGCGGGTTCAGCGGAGACGACTCCGTGAACGAGCCCTCCGCGATCGAGCCGTACACCTCGTCGGTCGAGATCTGGATGAACTTCCGAACCTGCGCGCTCCGGCGCCTGGCCTCCTCGAGCAGGACGAACACACCGCGCACGTCCGTCTCGATGAACGACGCGTCGCCCAGGAGCGAACGGTCCACGTGCGTCTCCGCGGCGAAGTTCACGACGGCGTCGCACCCCTCCATCGCCTCCGCCACTGCGGAGGGGTCCGCGATGTCTCCCCGGAGAAACTGGTACGTCGGGAGGTTCTCGAGGTCCTCGAGGTTGGCGGCGTTGGCCGCGTACGTCATCTTGTCGAGGTTCACGACCGAGACGCCCTCGCGGCCCCCTCGGAGGGCGCGCCGGATGAAGTTCGAGCCGATGAAGCCGGAACCGCCCGTGACGAGGATCTTCACAGGATCCCGATCTCGGAGTTGTCGCTCACGAGGAAGCGGTGGACTCGCGGGCGCTCCACTCCCGGGTGGATGCGGACGTTCTTCCCGATCAGCGAGTCGGCGATGCGCCCGAGAATCCGCTCGATCGAGGAGCCCTCGAGCAGGATCGAGTTCTCGATCTCGCACCGGTCGATCCGGCACTGGGGACCGATGGAGGTGTACGGCCCGATGAAGGAGTCGCGGATCTCGGTGCCCGTCCCGATGATGGCGGGTCCGCGGACGGTCGAGTTCACGAGCCGCGCACCCTCTTCCACGACGACCTTCCCCTCCACCCGGCAGCCCGCGCCGACGCTCTCGAGGCCGCGGGGCGCGACGGTGTCCAGAATGATCCGGTTCGCCTCCAGCATGTCCTCCACCTTCCCCGTGTCCTTCCACCAGCCGCTGACGATGTGCGGGTGGACCGTGCGCCCGTGATCGATCAGCCACTGGATCGCGTCCGTGATCTCGAGCTCGTTGCGGGCGCTCGGGCGGATACCCCGCACCGCCTCCCAGATGGTGTCGTCGAACATGTAAACCCCGACGAGCGCGAGGTCCGACTTCGGGTCCTTCGGCTTCTCCGTCAGCCGCACCACCCGCCCGTCCTCCAGCTCGGCAACGCCGAATTGCTCGGGGTTCGGCACCCGCGCGAGGAGGATCTGCGAGTTGCACCCGAGCCGCCGGTACTCCTCGACGAGCGTCGTGATCCCGTCGGCGATCAGGTTGTCCCCGAGGTACATGACGAACGGTGTCCCGCGGAGGAATGGCTCGGAGATCAGGACGGCGTGCGCGAGCCCCCGGGGCTCATCCTGCTCGATGTACGTGACCTTCGCTCCGAACCGCGAGCCGTCGCCGAGCGCGCCCTGGATCTCGTCCCGCGTTTCCCCGACCACGACCCCGATCTCCCGGATGCCGGCCGCGACGATGGCCTCGACCCCGTAAAAGAGGACGGGCTTGTTGGCGACCGGCACGAGCTGTTTGGCGCGGGTGTAGGTCAGGGGGCGCAGGCGAGTGCCCTTGCCGCCCGAAAGGATGAGGCCTTTCACTGCAACGGGATCATACCGAAGAGGCCCGTTTCGCCGGCGCTCAGCGGTTGGCCGTCAGTTGTCGACTGTCACGGGCCGAAAATCCGATCGAGCGAACCGTTCACGTCGAGCAGCGTTCCGATGTCTTTCAGGTTGATCACGAAGCGGTAGTCCCGCCGCGTCTCCGGCGGAAGGCGCAGCTGGCGGACCTCGAGGAAGAGCGTGAAACACGAGCCGTTGAACGTCAGAAGGGAGCGGTCTTCCAGGAGGAGGTTCTGAGCCGCGTCGTAGTTGAGCTGCGTGTCCACGCGGAGGGCCTTGAACAGATCGACGCCCGCGCTGAACCGGACCTGGTCCGACTCCGCCGTGGACCCGGCCGGAAGTCCGCCCGCGGGGGGCGCCGGGCGGCTCGAGAACCAGGTCGCGTTCAGGTAGTTCGTTTTCCACGTGACGGACGCCGTCAGCGAGGACGCGGTGAGTTGCGAGGCGCGCGTGTCGTACGAGGTTCGGGCATCGAGCTGGAAGAGGCGAGCCGGCGCGACGCGCAGGATGCCCTCGATCGGGCCGGTCCGCGGGGCCTGCAGCTGCAGGGGCGAGCCGGGAAAGAGCGTCTGGGGCGAGTCGAAGGCGCGCGTCTGGGCGATCTCGAGCGAGGCGACTTCCTCCGCCGACGCCTGCGGGGCGGCCCCGCGCGCGAGCAGCCGGTTGACGAGGGCGTAGCGGACCTGGTTGCGCCCGAGTATGGAATCGATCTCGTCGTACACAGGCAGCCGGGACGGGTCGTCGATCTCCGAAACGTACTCGTACTGCACCCGCGGCTCGATGACGTGCTTGAAGCGGGCGTAGGGCCCGATCCGCCCGTCGTAGATTCGCGAGAAAGAGGGTCCGACGAGCGACAGGCCCGCCTCCCCGTAGTCGCGCCGCGCAGAGGCGCCTTCGAAGCGCAGCTGCGCGGAGTCCGTCGAGTCGGAGTAACCCGTGAACCGTCCGCCGGCGCTCGCGGTCACGGAGAGCCAGGGCACCGTCTTCCACGGGAAGGAGACGACGGGATGGAGATCGAACCGCCCGTAGGTCCCCTCGGGCAGCCCGGGGCCCCTGTCGACGTCGAGGTACGACAGTGAGGAGTCGAGCGCGAGGTAGAAGGGCGACCTTCCGATCCGCGACGTGCGGCGCGAGTACTCGAGCGACGGGAGCCTCTGCTGGACGACCCGGCGCCCGAAATAGGTCTCGCTGCGCTCCACACGCAGGTTCACGGAGTGGTCGCCGAAGTTATTCGTGAGGAACCCGCGCGAGAGCGTCTGCCGGGCGGCGGAGAGAGAGAAGGCGCGCTCGTAGTCCTGGAGGAACTGCTCGTCTGAGTACTCGCGCACGCTGAGCACCCCCCGGAATCCCAGGGGCAGGTCGTCGGACACGTGATCCAGCCGCGCCTTCCAGCGGGTCCGCGACCGGCGCGCGTAGACCCCGGCGCGCCCGTCGGCGAGGGAGCACGGCTGATCGCCGTCGGGCTCCTCCGCCACCGGCACGCAGGTCGTGGCCTCCGGGTCGTCGATGGCGTACCCCTGGAAGATCCCCGCCGACTCCGGCGACGGGCGCCACCGGAACTCCTCGCCGAGGCCCAGAGCGCCCGCCGAGTAGAGGTCCAGCTGCGTGGTCAGATCCGTCGAGCGGCCCGTGACCCAGTAGTACGAGAGCCCGAGGTACGCCCCCCGCCGACTGTTGTAGCCGACGCCCGGCGTGAGGAACCCGGAGGCCCGGTCCTGCTTCGTCGGCCAGATGAGGTACGGGGTGAAGAGGAGGGGGACGCGACCCGCCCGGAAGGAGACGTTCTTCATGCGCGCGTAGTCGTCGAGGGTGACGGTCGCCTCCTCCAGGAAGAAGGACCACTCGGGGTTTGGGACGTCGCAGGAGGTGAAGAGGCCGTCGTGAATGCGGTAGACGTCCTCGCCGATCTTCTCGATCGAGGCGGCGACCACGTGGTACGTCGGGGCGAGGTCCGCCCGGGCCGCTTCGATCCGGCCGGTCTTCGCCTTGACGCGGAAGGTCGCCCGGCTCCCCGCGAGGCGCGTCGGGCCCTGGTCGATCACGACGTTTCCCTCGAGGGTCGCCGTGTCGGTCGGAAAGTCGTAGCGCGCGCGGTCGGCGCGGATCCGGACGTCCTGGTAGACAATCTCGACCTCCTCGCTCCCCTCCCAGAAAACGTCCTTCTCGTACCGCACGGGTTGACGGGTCTTCAGCGTGACCTCCCCGCCCGGGTCGGGCACGCGGAAGCGGATCTGAAAGTTGGGCTTGATCTTGAAGCGGGACTCGTAGGGGTCGGAGGACCCGAACGGGTCCTGCCCGAGGGCCACGGCAGCCAGCAGGAGGCCGGCGGCCGCCGCCGGAAAGCGCTTCACGCTGTCATGGTACGGATCTTCTCCGCGGGACGAAAGCGGGCTTCCGTGCGGGCGCGCACATCTTCCACGGACGCGCCGGGGGCGAGCTCGATCAGCTCGAGGCCATCTCCTTCCGCGAGCACGTCGAAGACGCACAGGTCCGTGATGATTCGGTGGACGCAGCGCCGTCCCGTCAGCGGGAGCGTGCACCGGCGGAGGATCTTCGCCTCGCCCGAGCGCGCGGAATGCTCCATCGTCACCACCAGACGGCGGGCTCCGGCGACGAGGTCCATCGCGCCGCCCATCCCCTTCACCATTTTTCCGGGGATCATGTAGTTCGCGATCGATCCCTCCTCGTCGACCTGCATCGCCCCGAGGATCGACAGGTCGATGTGGCCTCCCCGGATCATCGCGAAGGAATCCGCGGAGGAGAAGAAGGACGCGCCGGACGCGATCGTGACGGTCTCCTTCCCCGCGTTGATGAGGTCGGGGTCCACCTCGTCCTCCGCGGGGTAGGGCCCGAGCCCGAGGATCCCGTTCTCCGACTGGAGGATGACTTCCATGTCCCGGGGGATGAAGTTCGCGATGAGCGTGGGCATGCCGATGCCGAGGTTGACGGTGTAGCCGTCGCGCAGCTCCTGCACGGCCCGGCGGATGATTCCCTCACGGTCGAGCATTCGTTCAGGCCTTCTGGACCGTGCGCCGCTCGATGCGCTTCTCGCGCGGCGCCGGGAGGACCCGGTGGACGAAGACGCCCGGCGTGTGGACGCACTCCGGGTCGAGGGCACCCACGGGGACCAGCTCCTCGACCTCGGCGATCGATACGCGGCCCGCGGTCGCCGCCATCGGGTTGAAGTTTCGGGCGGCCTTCCGGTAGACGAGATTGCCCAGCCGGTCGCCCTTCCATGCCGCGACGAGCGCGAAGTCGCCGACGATCCCGCGCTCCAGGACGTATTCGCGGCCATCGAAAACTTTTGTCTCCTTGCCCTCCGCCGCGAGGGTACCGACGCCCGCGGGCGTGTAAAACCCGGGGATTCCGGCCCCGCCCGCCCGCATGCGCTCGGCGAGCGTCCCCTGGGGCACGAGATCGACCTCCAGCTCTCCGCTCAGAAACTGGCGCTCGAACTCCGCGTTCTCCCCCACGTAGGAGGAAACCATCTTGCGGATCTGCCGCGTTCGCAGGAGCAGTCCGAGGCCCCAATCGTCGACGCCGCAGTTGTTCGAGACGACCGTGAGGTCCTTCACGCCGCTCCGGACGAGCGCGGCGATCAGGTTCTCGGGGATGCCGCAGAGCCCGAAGCCGCCGACGACGAGCGTCGCGCCGTCGGAAACGCCGGCGACCGCCTCGTCCGCGGTGGTGACGACCTTGTCGATCATCGGGGGCGGATGATACGGGAAAGGGGCGAGCGCCTCAGCTGCCTGACGGGGACGGAGACGCCACGACGAGGAACTCCGCGGCGCCGAGGTCCGGGGACGCTCCGGGGAAGGACCGGAGCCGCGCCAGGCGCTCCGCGCCCGCGGGTGACACGGGAAGCTCGACGGTGTCGATCCGCTCCACCCGGTAGCCGCAGGCGGAGAGGAGGTCCGCGATCGTGCGGCGCGTGAAGAAGCGCACGTGCGTCCCCGACAGGACCGAATAGGGGACGTAGTCGAAGCGCCCCGCGAGGAGGTCCGCGACGACGGCCCAATGACCGAAGTTGGGGACGGAGGCGACCAGCGCGCCCCCGGGGGCGATCCACGGGCGCGTCCGCACGAGCGCCTCCGCGGGATCCACCAGGTGCTCGAGCACGTCGCCGAAGAGAACGGCGTCGAACTGGCCGCTGAAGTCCTCCCGGACGGCTTCGAGAGGCGTCGTCAGGACGCGGTCGTATCCCGCGGCGGCGGCGGCCGCGTCCTCCGCGTCCGGCTCGATCCCCACGAGCCGCGTTACGCCGCGCGCCCGCAGCGCGGCGGCGGTGGCGCCACCGGAGCACCCCACGTCGAGCACGCTCCGCGCGTGCGCGGGAACCCGCTCCGCCAGGTCGCCCCGCGCCTGCGCGTCCATGTCGCCGTACCGGTGCAGGTAGGCGCCCGGATCGATCAGCACCCGTTCACCGGCCGCGGCCGCGCGCTGCGGCAGCTCGTCCAGCGGAACGGTTGGATCCAGGAGACGCAGGGTCTCGCGGCGGACGGCGAACACGGGCGACCGCGGGTCCGCCGCGTCCCGCAACGGTCCGGCTCCCGCGGCGACGCCCTCCGCCGCCTCCTCGAGGAGCCTCGGCGTCGTGTACGGGAACGGGGGCGCGGCGCGCGCCGCTTCCGTCCAGGGCTCGTTCGTCACCGGCAGAACCATCGCCGCGCCCGAGCCCTCCGACAGCGCGGCCACGAGGCGCCGGGCCGCGACGGGCAGCAGGTAGGACTCGGGATCGGCCTGCACGAGCAGGACGGGCGAATCCCCGGCGGCGTCGGCCACGGTGGGACGCCGGCCGGGGGTCTCCGTCCGGCGGACGCCGTCGAACTGGAGCGCATACCGGCGCAGCAGCCGCCACGCCCAGGGAGCCTCGGCCGCAAACCGAGGAACGCCGCCGATCACGAGGTCGAAGGGAGGGAGGGGAGTCAAGCGGGAATCGTCAACCCGTCAGCGTGAACCGGAACCGTGAACCGCGGTTTTCAACTCCGGCTTGCGGTTTACGGTTTAGGACCCAACGGTTCCCCGCCTCACGCCGCCTCCACCAGCATCGCGGTTGCTTCTCCCCCGCCGATGCAGATCGCCGCGACGCCTCGCTTCTTCCCCTCCCGGCGGAGCGCGTGGACGAGCGTCGTCAGGATGCGCGCCCCGGACGCGCCGATCGGGTGCCCCATGGCCACCGCACCCCCGCGCACGTTCACCCGGGCCGGGTCGAGGTCGAGCTCGCGGATCGCGGCGAGCGCGACCGCCGCGAACGCCTCGTTGATCTCGAAGAGATCGATGTCGCCGGCCTTCAGTCCCGTCTTCTCCAGGAGCTTGCGGATGGCCCCGATCGGCGCCGTCGTGAACCACTCGGGGGCCTGCGCCACGCCGGTGTAGGCGAGGATGCGTGCCAGGGGCCGGGCGCCCTTCTCCCGCGCCCGTTCTTCTGACGCGATCACCAGGGCCGCGGCCCCGTCGTTGATCTTGGACGAGTTCGCCGCCGTCACGGAACCGTCCTTCTGGAAGGCCGGCTTCAGGCTCTTCATCTTGTCGAGCGGCGCCGCGAAGGGCTCCTCGTCCCGGTCGACCCTCTCCGGGTCTCCCTTCTTCTGCGGGACGTTGACGGCGACGATCTCCTCCGCGAAGAGGCCCTCGGTCGCTGCGTGCTGCGCGCGGCGATAGGACTCGAGGCTGTAGGCATCCTGTTCTTCGCGCGTGAACCCGTACTTGGCGACGCACAGCTCGGCGCAATTGCCCATGTGCACGTCGCCGTAGGGGTCCCAGAGCCCATCTTTGATCATGGAGTCCACGACGGAGGCGTTGCCCATCCGGTACCCCGTGCGCGCGCGCTCCAGAAGGTAGGGCGCGTTGGACATCGACTCCATTCCGCCCGCCACCGCCAGCCCGTACTCCCCCGCCTGGATCGCGTTGGCGACGTCCATGACCGCCCGCATCCCCGACCCGCACACCTTGTGGACCGTCACACACGGGACTTCGTCGGGAATCCCCGCCGCGCGGGACGCCTGCCGGGCCGGCGCCTGACCCTGGCCCGCCTGGAGGACGTTGCCGAGGACGACCTGCTCGACCTCTGCGGGATCCACCCCGCCGCGTTCCAGAGCGGCGCGGATCGCCGCGGCGCCGAGCGCCGGCGCGGGAAGGGATGAGAGCTTTCCGAGAAACGAGCCGACCGGCGTGCGCGCGGCCGACAGAATCGCTATGTTTTTCATGCCTTCGGATTCTAACCTCGCGGTCCGCGCGTCGATTCCCCACCCCGCGGCTACACTACCGCTTCCCATGTCACGCATCCTCGCTGTCGACTTCGGGGAGAAGCGGATCGGCCTCGCAACGTCCGATGCCACAGCCCGGCTGGCGACTCCCCGGCTCACGCTGACACGGAAGGGGGATGCCGCGGCGGCGGAACAACTGCGCCGCTTCTGCGAGGAGGAAGACGTCGAGCTCGTCGTTTTCGGAATCCCGCGCAGCCCGGAAGGAATCGAGAGCCCCCTCGGAGCGCGGATCCGCTCGTTCGCGCGCAAGTTCGCGGCCGTCACAGCGCTCCCGGTGCTCTTCCACGAGGAGACGCTGACGTCCGACGAGGCCGCCCGCCGCCGGCCGGGCGCGCGGCGAGGCGAGCTCGACCCGATCGCGGCCGCGGTGCTCCTCGAGGATTTTCTCGAGCATCGCGGGCGCGCGGAAACGGTGAATTGACGTGGCCCGCAGCCTCCTCCGCATCTCCCTCCTGCTCCTCCTGCTCGCCCTCGTGGTCGTGGCCTACCTGGCCTACCGCCTCGAGCATCCCGCCGGCGGGGGGGCGCGCGACGAGGTGACCGTGGTCTTCGAGACCGGCACGGCGACGGCGCACATCTTCCGGCGGCTGGAGAAGGAGGGGGTGGTCGAGGATGCGCGGCTGGCCGAGATCTATTACCGCGTTCACCGGAGCGCGACGCCGCTGCAGGCCGGCGAGTACCTGTTCACCCGGCCCATGGCGATCGACGAGGTGATCAACCGCATGGGGAGGGGCGACGTCGTCAAGCACGCGGTCGTCGTGCCCGAGGGGCTGACCGCCGAGGAGACGTTCGAGCTGTTCTGGAAACGCGGGGTCGGCGGACCGGAAGCCTTCCGCGCGGCGATGCGCGGGACGGAGCTGCTGCCCGGCATCACCTCGGGGGTCTCGGACCTCGAGGGCTTTCTGTTTCCGGACACGTACGTCGTGACGCGATCCACATCCGCGGGACAGATCGTCGATCGCATGGTCGCGCAGTTCCAGAAGACCTTCACGCTCGAGATGCGCCGGCGGGCGCAGGAACTCGGTTTGACCGTGCGTCAGGCAGTGACCCTCGCGTCGATCGTGGAGAAGGAGAGCGCCCTGTCGCAGGAGGGCCGCCTCATCGCGGGCGTGTACTTGAACCGGCTGCGAAGAGGCATGCGCCTCCAGGCGGACCCGACCGTCGTGTATGCGATGAAGCAGGACGGCCGGTGGCGCGGCATGCTCTACCGCTCCGACTATGGTTACGAGTCGCCGTACAACACGTACCTCTACTCGGGCCTTCCACCCGGCCCGATCTGCAACCCGGGACGCGGCGCGCTGCGTGCGGCCGTTGCCCCGGCGCAGACCGAGTACCTGTACTTCGTGGCGGATCACACGGGGGGGCATCGCTTCTCGCGCTCTTACGAGGAGCACCGCGACGCGATCGCTGCCGGGCGCAGGTCGCGCCAGGAACCGCCGCCGGAGGTCTCGCCCGACGCCCCCTCGGCCCCGGCGCCCGGCCAGGCCGGCCCCGCAACGGCGAACTAGGAGCTTCCCTGGTAGTACCCTGCGCGCGGCGATTCTCTCGCTGCGAGCGGAATGCTCGATCAATCTGTGAGCAGGGGACCGCGACGCAGGCCGGAGGCGCTTGACCGCCGCCTTCGCCTACCCCAGAATCTTCTTCTGACTCCAAAGAATGTATATGCCGACGGCGGCGTACCCGCCGTGAGCGGAGCCCCCCGCGCGGGGGGGCCGCCGCGCCGGATTCTGCCCCGATGAGCTCGCGGCACGAGCCGAGACCGTTCGGCGACTATCTCCTCACCGCCCTCCTCGCGGAGGACGCCCTCGGGCGGGTCTTCCGCGCCAGGCGCCTGTCGGGAGACAACGGATTCGTGCGCCTCCGCATCCTGGAGACGTCCGAGCTCTCCGAGGACTCGGTTCTCGACGCGATCCAGGAGTACGGGGAGATCCACTCGTTCCTCAAGAACCCGGCGATCGCCCGCGGCGTTCAGATGGATGCCGTGGACGGAACCCCCTTCATCGCGTGGAACGAGGAGAGCGGGCGAACGCTCGATGCGCTCCTGGCGCGGGTCGCCGTGCAGGGACAACGGGTGCCGCCGGAGCACGCGCTCTTGATCGCGGAGAAGATTGCCAGCGCGCTCGAGCACGCCTACAACACGACGGTGGACGGCGAGCGCACGCTCCACGGGCTCGTCTGGCCGGGCTTCGTTTCGATCACGGACGACGGGGAGACGCGGTTGACCGGCTTCGGCATCGCCCCGGGCGTCATGCCGAGTCTCGATAGCCCCCGCCTGGAATCAGACGTCGCGCCCTACATCGCTCCCGAGCAGCGCGCGACGCGGAAGGTGGGACGCAATGCAGACGTGTACTCGGTGGGCGTGATCCTCTTCGAGCTGCTGGCGGGCCGACTCCCCTCGCCGGCCGATCCGATCGCCGACGTCCGGACCATGGCCCGCCAGGAAGGCGCCGTGCTGACTCCGGAAGTCCTCGCGCTCCTGCGCACCGCCCTGAGTCCCGCCGAGGCGCGCTACAAGACCGCTGCGGAGCTCCGACGCGAGCTCGGCAAGCTGCTCTTCTCCGGCCCCTACGCTCCATCGACTTTCAACCTCGCCTTCTTTCTGAACCACCTCTTCGGTCCGGAAATGGAGGCCGAGGCCGAGGCCCGGGACAGTGAGTCGCGCACCGACCGCGGCGCGGGCCCGCCGCGCCCTGCGGCGCCTTCTGCCGCCCCGCGGCCGTCCCTGCCCCGGGCGCCGGAGAGGTCCGGCGGTCTTCCTCTCGAG
>Ga0136614_10001340_pt1 | contig 14356 bp, 11 predicted proteins | sample AntDrymUQ2792106_2_FD_106643 | JGI IMG/M metagenome (GOLD analysis project Ga0136614, IMG submission 106643) | Polar desert sand microbial communities from Dry Valleys, Antarctica - metaG UQ279 (21.06) | ecosystem: Environmental > Terrestrial > Soil > Desert | place: Antarctica: Dry Valley... | reverse complement strand
TTGGTCAGCGTGTAATTGATTTGACTACTCAAGAGATACTGGCAGTAATCAAGTCGGGTCGCTCGTTGGTTGGCAGTAATCATGCTGCCATTATCTACATCTTAGCTTTTTGCGTAAGTCCTAATGCTTGCATCTTTTGAGCAGGGAAAAGCAGTACGCTTTTTCCTCTCAATCGAAGTATCTGAGATTGAGATACATGATTGAACCATAGAGACACAGAGGCACAGAGAAAACAAATAATGATGAACGCGAAATGATGAATGATGAATATCACGACGGAGTTACCGGTTCATTCATCATTCTGCATTCATCCTTCACCGTTTCTTCACTGTGTCTCTGTGTCTCTGTGGTTCAATTGGGTTTCAAGTCCAAGCGGGAGGCGGGGTGTCTTTAGAATTTGCAGTTGAATATCCTTGCTCGCTGCGTGCACGCTACAACGAGGAGCATCTGCGCGCGTGGGGGCGGTTGAGCAATTTGCACACGCGCCTGACGACGGGCGAGACGCTGCCGCCGTCCGAAGAAAAGATGCGTTTTGTCGAACGCGCGGGCGTCGAACTAGAACGAATGCGCCGCGAGACCGGCGTGTGCGAGACCTGCCCGGCGCACTTGCCGCGCGAGATCGCCGGCGAAGGCGAAAGCGTCGGTTGTCTAGGCCGCGTCAACTACCCCATCGAAGCGCAGTTCGAAAAGTTCTTGGCCGACCGTGTGCAACTCGCGCTCGACACCATCAGCCCCGAAGACCAGCCGCGCTTGCTGCGGATTCTCGTCGACGTGGACTCGCCCTTCGACGGCGAGGGGACCAAATCGCTCCGGCAGGTGACGACGCCCGACGGCCTGCGCTTCTTCGAGCTGCGTCTGCCGATCCGCCTCACGCACGAAGCCGCGCACCTGACCACCGACCACTTGTTCGACGCGCTCGCCGGCTTCACCGCGACAGATGCCAAGACGACGACTTACGCGCGCGAGTTGCCGCACACGGCGGCCCCCGATTATTACGACTTCCTCGATCTCATTCTCCGCCACGATCTGACTGCTTCCGAGCGCGCGCGCCTCAACGCGCGCAGCCAAAACTACAAACAATTCCTCCGCCTCCTCGCTGCCCTCGAACGCGCCGAAGCCCTGCAAGCCAGAGTGCTGCTGGATTAGAGGTAGGAAGAAGAAGCGTTCCGGATTTCTATTCCTCTTGAATGTAGGGTAAGGGGTAGTTCACCGCAGAGACGCGGAGGTAGCGCAGAGTTGGCGCAGAGATCATTCGACGAAATGTAAAACTTTTCGGCGGATGCCTTGCTTTAGTAGCGGGACGTTGAAGTTGATAAGCAATCCGACTTGCCATCCGCCGAGCCGTAAATAAGTAAGAAGTTGGGCTTCGTGAACCGGCGCTATCGCCTCTATCGCTTTCACTTCAACGACGACCGAACCGTCCACCAGAAAATCAAGACGATAACCGCACTCACAGCGGACGCCTTTGTACTCGACCGGCAAGCCGCGCTCACGCTCGAACGGAATGCCACGAAGAGCAAACTCGCGACTCAGACATTCTTGATACGCCCGTTCCAGCAAACCCGGCCCTATTTGCCGATGCACTTCCATCACCGCACCAATTACTGCCTGAGTCGTCTCATTTAAGTGCGTACTCATCATCTTCCTCCGCGCGAACTCTGCGCCACCTCCGCGCCTCTGCGGTGAATCAATCTTCCGCAACTCTCAAAAAGTCAGAAATCAAATCTCACACCTAACCGCACACTTCGCGGGCGCAGCGTGCGTGTGGGGACGAGGAAAGAGTCGGCGAAAGCCTGCCGTTGTTCCGGGCTGGCGCTTGTCCTTAGCGCGTTGAAGTTAATGAACTCCGCGCCGAAGGTGAAAACGGTTTTGTTGAGGACATTATCGAACTCGATGACGGGACGCAGGCGTGTGCGTTCGCCGAAGCGGAACTCGCGTGTCAGGCTGAGATCGAAAGTGAAGAGGCGGGGACCAGCGCCGGCATTGCGCGGCAGATTGCCGGTCTGTCCGATGATTGGCAGGGAGAGCGCCGCAAGCAATTCGGGCGCGAGCGGTTCGCCGGGACGCCGCGCGCTTAAGAGCCGCAAGTCGCCGTCGAAGATGGGGCGGTCGTTGCCGACGTCGTCTAAGTTGCGATCCGCGCCGCCGATGCTCAGATTGAATGGCGCGCCGGAAGCGAGACGCAGAATCGGCGCGAGCCGCAGCCGCCCGAAAGCGCGCGGCAGATCGAAGACCCCGGAGAAGACAAAGCGTTGGCGGCGGTCGAGCAAGCTGCGCGCACGCTCGCCGCGAAAGTCGCCGGGGCGCAGCGCGTCGGAAGTGTTTACGACGCCGTCGTCAATCAAGCGCGACAAGGTATAGGCGGCGCGCAGAGAGAATCCGAAATCACGCACGGGCGCGAAACGGCGGCGCAATTCGACCGTCAACCCATGATAAAAACTGTTGCCGATTGACGCGAGCTGCTCCAGTTCGCCGCGCGAAGGATCAGGTCGCAAAGAGTTGACGGCGGCGAGCGCGGCATTGAGCGCAGTGGTCGAACCGATGCTGTTCAAATTAAAAACTGAGACCGGCACGCCAAATTCAACTACCCGCGCGATGGCTTCCGTGTTCGTTGAGTTTGGCGGCGCGAGCGTGAAGCGCACGAGTTCGCCTGCCGCGCCGGTGTTGTAGAGCGGGCGTGTGCCGGTCGAGTCGCGGAAGTTGGCGAAGTCGCGGGAGAGTAGATAGGCTGTGAAATTGGCGAATCGATCTGGCAAGCGCGGTGCGTTGGTGTTGAACTCGCGCCAGAGATGCGCCGTGCGATTGTAAGTGTAATTGGCTTCGAGGACGAGTCTGCCACCCAACTCGCGCTCGAAGCCGAAGTTGAGTTGATAGCTTTCGGGGATTCGCAAGTCTGGATCGAGGCGACGCGCAAAGTCGGTTTGCGTTGTGCCGAACTGTTGGACGAGAGGCGAATCCGCCGCGAGCGTGGCGGGGAAACGCAGGTTCGCAGCGATGAAGGCGCGCTGCTGCTCGTCTGTCAACAGCCTGCCGGACGCCGGGTCGCGTAAGGTGTCGGTATCGAAGAAGACGCGCGCTTGGCCGAGCGTGAAATCGTCGATGGTGCGAAGCAAAGCGCGGTTGTAGAAAATGCCCGCGCCAAAACGCACGACGGTCTTGCCCGAAGCGAACGGATCGTAAGCGAGTCCCAAACGTGGGGACCAGTTGTCGTGATCGGCCACGATTGATTCTCGCTCGTAACGCGCGCCGAGCGTCAGCGTGAGATGCTGTCTCATCCGCCATTCATCTTGCGCGAAGAAGCCGCTGTAGATGTTGCGTTGTTCGGATTCGTTGTTGAACCGTTGGCGAAAGCGGCTCGGTACGTTGGCAAGAAAATCCCCCGCGCTGGTGAAGTTGAATGTGCCGGTCGCGTCCGCCAGATCGATAAAAGTCGAGCGGACGCGCTGGAGATCGACGCCGAACTTGAACGTGTGCGCGCCGCGCAACACGGACAGCGTGTTTTGGATTTGCCAGCGCGCCTCGCGGCGGTCGCTCGCGCCCGAAGTTGAAGAGCCGGCGACGAGCGTGCCGGAACGGTCGAAAGGATCATCCACGCTCAGAGGATCGTCAATCGAGATCAACACGACGGGACTGCCGCTCTGCCCTTGCGCCACGAGCGCGGGCGTGAGCCGTGAGATTTGCGCGCGCGCCAGATTGACGACGCGCGGCGTGAATACGAAATTATCGGTGAAGGAGAGCGCGTCGGTGTGGCGCGTGCGGCCTTGCAAGGCTTCGGCGAGACGTAAGCCGCCGCCGAACTGCCGCAAGTTCCGCGAACGCCCGAACTGGTACAGCAATGTTGCATTGTGGGTCGAAGAAAAAGTTTGGTCGGCGCGCGCGGTCAAGATGTGATTTCGGAGCGGCGTGCTGACCGGCTCAACGAACGGCGCAAGCTCCGCCGGTTGATGCGGCGCGGTGGCTTCCGTTTCAAAGCGGCGTCCAATGAGCGTTGTTGGCGGCGGCAAAGGGAAACGCGGATTAGGTTGAATTGGCACGAGCGTGTCGATCACAGTCGAGTCGAGCGTCGTATTAAATTCATAGGCAACGAAGAAGAAAGTTCGCCGTCGTTTGCTGGTAGAAGGATCAATCTTCAGTGGATGAAAACTGAGTGGTCCGCTGAAGGTGAATCCGGGATTGTGCTGTTGGAGCGGCAACCGCTTCAAGCCGCGCGCGTTATTAAAGTGGCTGTTAGCATTCAACGCTTCGTCGCGGAAAAAGTAGAAAGCGCGACCGTGAAAATTTTTGGTCCCGCCGCGCGTCAGCAAATTAACGCGCCCGCCTGACGCGCGCCCGTACTCGGCGGAGAATTGATTCGTAATCACCTGCACTTCCGCAATGGCTTCAAGCGAGGGCTGAAAACGTTCGCGCGCGGCGCGGTCGTCGTTGTTGTCGAGGCCGTCGATGGTGAGATTGTTGGAATAAGCCGCGCCGCCTGCAAGCGCGAATGTGCCGGCCTCTTCGGGCGTGCGTGCTGACGTGCGCTCGCGGTCTTCGGCGGTGTCGCGCGTCGAGAATGGTTCTTCAGTCACGCCGCCGAGCGTGAAGACGAGATCGAGCGGGGCGCGCGTGATGATCGGCAGCGATTCGATTTCAACGCGCGTGAGTGTGCCGCCGACGACGGTGCGCGTCGTATCGACGGCGGGTGCGCCCTCGTCGCTCACGATCACGGCTTCTGCCACCACGCCCGCAGGCCGCAGCGTGAAATCAAGCCGGACGTTTTGCCCGGCGATCACTGCCACATCAAGCTTTTCTTCGACCGCGAAGCCTGCCGCTTCCGCGCGCACCACATAGACGCCCGGCGGGAGATCAATAAAGCGGTAACGTCCTTCCTCATCAACATTCGCCGTGGGCGCGAGGCCGGTCGCGACGAGCGTCGCCGTTACCTTCGCGGTGTTGACGCTCGCGCCGTGCTGATCGCCGACGCGCCCGCCGATGGCCGCATCGTCGAGGTCTTGCGCGCGGACAGAGAACGCAGCAAAGTGCAACAAGAAAAACGCGGACAGGCAAAAGAAGATCGAGATGAGATGTGAGGTAAATCGCTTCATGGTAGGTTGCTCCCAGAGCGGCAACCAGTGAGGCTTGCCGCGATAGCGCGCCCGCTCAGTGGCGGTGCATGAGGATGAGATTCAAGCCGAACCGGGACGCGACTGAACGCGCGGTTGATTCGGCAATTCGCTGGCTAACATTTGCGAGGACGAGAAATGCGGCGCTCAATGCTTGCACCCGCTTGTGCTTAACAAAGCGGCGCGCACTTTAGCACCAGTTCAAGAGAAGCACAACAAAAATTTCCACGCCGCGCCTGACGCGGTGAAGCAAGACCGGCAAAAGTAGTGCGACAAAGACGACACGGCTTAAGCAGGCTCGGTACGTGTGACCGCCGCGTTTACTTTTGCCAGCAGTCTAATACCGGCTTCTAAACACAAAACCGCACGCAAGCTATATCACGCTTGCGTGCGGTTTTGCTGTTTACAGCTTCGCGTGAGATATCGATCACAATCATTGCATGACGTTATACTCTGCTTCCGCCACTGGCTCGGTTGGAGCGTCATAGCGGAGCGGTTTTCCACCGAGCGGATAGGGGTTCACCGAACTCGGTTTGAGAGAGCTTTCTAAAACAATGACCTCAACCGCATCGCTCGCCTGAAAAGGCAGATCGGTGATCGTGAGAATCCTGTCTTGACTAATAGTAGTTTCGATACGATGCACGTTCATGGCAATCTCCTGACAGCGTCAGATGTCGAATTATAAATCACCTCCGGCGGCGGGCCAGCACGACGGCGCGGGTCGTGCGAACCAGCGCGCCAGATTCGGGCGGCGGCGCGGAAGCGTCGGTGAATTGTGTGAACTCTTCGGCGTGCGTTTTCAGGTAATCGAAGAAGCGCTCAAATTCGCGCTGCATCGCGTCCATCTTCTCGCGCATGTTGAGGATGATCTCGACGCCCGCCAGATTCACACCGAGATCGCGGGTCAAAGATAAGATCACTTCCAGCCGCTCTAAATCCGAATCAGTATAGAGCCGCGTGTTGCCTTCCGAGCGCGACGGCTTCAGCAATCCCTCACGCTCGTACAGACGCAAAGTCTGTGGGTGAATCTCATACTGCGTCGCCACCGCGCTGATCGTGTAAGTGCTGGCCTTGCGTTTCATAAACTCAAACTTCACTTTCACCAGCGATGTACTGCGAGAGGTTTCTAGATATATAAGGTTGTGGCTCTTTCTTGAAGGTCACAAAAGGAAGCGGTTTTATATTTCGCACACCTTTTGCATATTCCTCAAAAGTATCAACGTCGAGATTTAGAGCTTCATGTAGATTTTCAATCGCCCACGCCTTAGCTTGTTCCTCATCGTATTCAAGTAACTCGACAATCCGCACCTTTGCAGCTTCGTGCGCCGTTTTGTCGCCGGTACGCTCGAAGAATTCAATAGTTAGTTTCCTCAAGCCGGCTTCCACCACTGACGCGCGCTCCTTAGCCTCTTTCTGCATGGTGCTGTGAGTTTGCCAACGCTCACTTGCTTCCAGTTCTTTCTTCATGGCATCAAGTTCGCTCTTGGCTTGGGCCGCATCGCTCCGCAGTTGTCCCAATTCACGGACAGAACTAATGATTAGTTCCTGCACAGCTTCGAGACTCTTGCCTGAACCATCCATTTGCCACCGCCTTTCTTTGAATTGCATCAGTCTCTATTCCAACCCCATCACCACGCGCGGGTTCTCGGCGTTGAGTTGCGCGTAGCGGCGGAGTAAATCCTTCGTCTCTTCGGAGATCACTTTGGGCAGTGTGACCTGCACTTCGACAAACTGGTCCCCTCGCGCTTGGGGGTTGCGTAGGGAAGGTGCGCCGCGCTCGCGGAGGCGAAACTTTTGACCCGACTGCGTGCCGGGCGGAATCTTAAGTTGCGCTTTGCCTTCGACCGTCGGCACTTCGATCTTTGCGCCGAGCGCCGCTTCCGGTACGGTCAGAGGGATCGTGACGTAGATATTATCGCCCTTGCGCGTGAAGTGCGGGTGACGCCCGACGTTGGTGATGATGAAGAGGTCGCCAGCCGGCGCGCCCAGACGCCCGCCCTCGCCTTTGCCGGGGATTCGCACGCGCGAACCCGTATCGACGCCCGCCGGAATCCGCACCTTAACTTGCTCCGTTTTTGGCATCGTGCCTTTGCCGTGACAGAGCGAGCAGGGCGTGCGGCGTTTACCCGCGCCGCCGCAGTCCGGGCATTCCTGCGCGAACCGCAGTCGCCCGCTCGCGCGCTGCACTTGGCCGGAGCCGTGACACGTCGGGCAAGTAACGAGCGGCCCACCCGCGTCGCCCGCGCCGTTGCAGCGCGAACATTGTTGCGAACGATTGACCGTGATGTTCGTCGTCATCCCCGTGATCGCTTCCTCGAACGAGAGCGCAAGCGGCATCTCGATGTCCGCCCCGCGCTGCGGCATCGGTCGCGGCGGCTCGCGTTCTTGCTTACTACCGCCGAAGAGATCGGCGAAGATGTCGCGGAAACTCGAGCCGCCGCCGCCGCCGCCGCCGCCGCCGGGCTCGCCCGATGCCGCACCCCAATCGAAGCCTGTGAAGTCGAAGTCCGGCGCGGTGCGCCCACCGCCCGGAAAGCCTCCCGGCTCCGCGCCCCGCGCCGCCGCGTCCGCCAGATTGTCTGAGTATTGACCGAAGCGATCATAGACGCTCCGCTTCTTCGGATCAGACAGTACGTCGTGAGCTTCCGTGATCAACTTGAAGCGTTCCTCGGCTGACTTATCGCCCGGATTCACGTCCGGGTGATATTTGCGCGCCAACCGCCGGTACGCTTTCTTGATCTCTTCCGGCTTCGCCTTCCGCTCGACGCCCAGAACTTTGTAGAAATCTTCTTTCGCCATTGAAAAGCAGTGACGAGTGACGAGTGACGAGTGACGAGCAAAGTCAAGTGTTTGGTTTTAACTTGTCACTCGTCACTCGCCACTCGTCACTGCGTTATTTGTTTTCGTCAACGTCCACATACTCGGCGTCGATGACGTTATCTTCGCCGCCGGGGCTGCCGGTCTGCGAGCCGCCCGTTGCGCCCGCCGCTGAAGCCTGTTCATCGCCTGCCGCCCCTGCCGCTCCTGCGCCGCCGCTCCCCTGCTGTTGATAGAGAGCTTCGGCCAGTTTGTGCGAGGCGGTTTGCAGGTTGTTGAAGGCGTTATTCATGCGCTCTGCGCCGCCTTCTTCGAGAGCTTTTTTGGCGTCGGCCAAAGCCGTTTCGAGTTGCGTGACGCTTGCGCCGTCGAGCTTCTCTTTGTTCTCGTTGAAGGTTTTCTCAACCTGATAGTGCAAGCCGTCGAGACGGTTGCGCGCTTCGATCTCTTCGCGCTTCTTCACGTCCTCGCCCGCGTGCGATTCGGCTTCACGCATCATGCGGTCGATCTCATCTTTGGAGAGACCGGAAGAAGCCGTGATCGTGATCTTCTGCTCGCGGCCTGTCCCCATATCTTTCGCAGAGACGTTGACGATGCCGTTAGCATCGATGTCAAACGTCACTTCGACTTGCGGCATTCCGCGCGGCGCGGGCGGAATCCCGACAAGGTGGAACTTGCCGAGCGTGCGGTTGTCCGTCGCCATCGGTCGCTCGCCTTGCAGGACGTGAACCTCAACGGATGTTTGATTGTCCGAAGCGGTCGAGAAGATTTCCGATTTGCGCGTCGGGATGGTCGTGTTGCGCTCGATCAGTTTGGTGAAGACGCCGCCGAGCGTCTCGATGCCTAAGCTCAAAGGCGTCACGTCGAGCAGCAGGATATCCGTCTTTTCGCCGGAGAGGACGCCCGCCTGCACCGCCGCGCCGACCGCAACCACTTCATCAGGATTGACGCTCTTGTTCGGCTCTTTGCCGAAGACGTTCTTGACCAGCTCCTGCACTTTCGGAATGCGCGTCGAACCGCCGACGAGGACGACCTCATCGATCTTGTTCGGTTCGAGGCCGGCGTCTTTGATGGCCTGCTCGACCGGCGCTTTCAAACGTTGCAAGATCGGATCGATCAACCCCTCGAACTTCGCCCGCGTCAGCTTCATCACCAAATGCTTCGGCCCAGACTGATCCGCCGTGATGAACGGCAGGTTGATTTCGGTCTCCATCGCTGAAGACAACTCGATCTTGGCTTTCTCCGCCGCTTCCTTCAGACGCTGCAAAGCCATCTTATCGTTCGACAGCTCGATGCCTTGATCTCGCTTGAACTCTTCGATGATCCACTCGATCAAGCGCTCGTCGATGTCGTCGCCGCCGAGGTGTGTGTCGCCGTTCGTGGATTTGACTTCGACGACGCCTTCGCCGACTTCAAGGATCGAGATGTCGAATGTGCCGCCGCCGAAGTCGAAGACGGCGATGGTCTCGTCCTTCTTTTTGTCGAGGCCGTAGGCCAACGCGGCGGCGGTCGGCTCGTTGACGATTCGCATTACTTCGAGGCCGGCGATCCGGCCGGCGTCTTTCGTCGCCTGCCGCTGCGCGTCGTTGAAGTAGGCCGGGACGGTGATGACCGCTTTATCGACCTTCTGGCCGAGATAGTCTTCCGCCGACTGCTTCATTTTTTGCAGCACCATCGCCGAAATTTCCGGCGGGCTGTAATCCTTGCCGCCCGCCGCGACGCGCACATCGCCGTTGCCGGCAGCCTGCACTTGATAAGGAACCTGCTTCTTCTCTTCCGTCACTTCGTCGAAGCGGCGGCCCATAAAACGCTTGATCGAATAGACCGTGTTTTCAGGGTTCGTCACCGCCTGCCGCTTCGCCACTTGGCCGACGAGACGGTTGCCGTCTTTCGTGAACGCGACAACGGAGGGCGTTGTCCGCCCGCCTTCCGAATTGGTAATCACGGTCGGCTCGCCGCCTTCCATCACGGCCACCACAGAGTTGGTCGTGCCTAAGTCAATACCGATAATCTTGCTCATCTTCTTTCTCCTGTTTCAAACTCACCCGTGCGATCTGCGCCCGTAACCCGAAGCAGAAGCCCTTGTACGGGGCTGATATTTCATCCGTCGATTGGTTGAATGCGCGGGTAATATAATATCTGAGTCTATCGCTGTCAACTTTTTAGATGAACAGATTCCTCACACGTTTGCTTGCCCGTTTAAGCCTTATTATTCCAGTTTTTGAGGTTTTTCTCGGAGTGTCTGAGGCCACGCTATAGTATTTCCCGCTCCTGCCGGTCTTCATTGAGCAGGCGTGAGGCGTGGAAGACATAATGCACGCCGGAAATGAGCGCGGAGGCGAAGACGGTGGTATAGACCGTCGGCAGATAGCCACGCAACGGCGGGAAGGAAGCAGCGATGAGAACGAAGACGATAGCGGCGAGCTGCACGACCGTATTGATCTTCCCCAACTGAGACGGGCGAAAGCCGCGAAAGCCGGTGACGATATTGATCGCCGCCGACCCGACGACGATGAACACGTCGCGGCTGATCACTGCCGCCGTTACCCAGAACGGCACGGGCAAATGTCGCGGGTGCGGCTGCACGAGCGCCGACGGCTCCATGATCGATGGCAACGAAAGGGTCACGAAGGAAGTCACGAGCAGCAATTTATCGGCAATCGGGTCGAGGATTTGTCCGAGTTGGGATTTCTGGTTGAACCGTCGCGCCAGCAATCCATCCAACCCATCCGTCACGCCCGCCGCCACGAAGATCGACAGCGCCCACCCAAACCTCTGGTAATACAACGCCGACACGAAGACCGGGATCAACACCATGCGGAAGACAGTCAGAAAGTTGGGGATGGTGAAGATGCGTGAAGACATAAGAAAGTTCAAAGTTCAAGGTTCAAAGTTCAAAGTTGAAAACCAAAGCCCGTCCTTAACTTTGAACTTTGAACCTTGAACTTTGAACTACTCCGCAGAGCGGAGTTCGAGCAGCGAGACTTCCGGCAGGGAGCCATAGCGGATGGGCAGGACGACCGTGCCGAGTCCGCGCGAGACGTAAATTTGGGTGTAGCCTTGACGGCCCAGACCGCGCAACAGCCGGCGGCGCGGACGGCCTGACGCCGAACGCTCAGTGCGCCAAGTGACTTGACCGCCGTGTGTGTGACCGCTCAGGACCAGATCGACTCCGGCGCGCGCGGCGCGGCGCAAGATAATGGGGTTGTGCGCCAGCAGCAATTTCATCTCGTCTGATTTTGCTCCGGCGAGCGCGAGTGGCAAATCTTCCAGCCCGACCATCGTATCGTCCACGCCGGCCAGCCAGAATGATTCGCCTCGATGCTCAAAGCGCAAGCCCTCATTCACCAACATGTGCATGCCTTCGGCGCGGAAGAGGTCTGTGACGAGCGCGGCATCCACCCAATTGTCGTGATTGCCCAAGACGGCATAGACGCCGCAACGCGCGCGCAAGTGTCCGAGCATTTCAGCGCAGGGCGCAGCATACTCGCGTTCGTGCGAGATGTAATCGCCGGTCAGCGCGATGATGTCTGGCCGGAGACTGTTCGCTATTTCAACGGCGCGCTCGACCTGTTCGCGCCCGGTAAAAGGGCTGTGATGAATGTCTGTGAGCTGCACGACGCGCAGGCCATCGAGGGCGCGCGGCAAACGCGAGAGCTTGATCTGATGGCGCTCGATGACGAGTTGATACGGCTCGGCGAGCGCGTGGCGCGCCGTCTGCCACAGCCCGGCAGCGAGCGAGCGCAATAATGGGCGCGGGGTCTGTACGGAGACGGGAGCGCGCCGGCGATCCCCCCATCGACTGATGTTCGCCATAAGATTCCGCTATAAAAATAAGGAAAGAGTCAAAACTGTGCGAGAGCTTTCTCTGCTCCAAGCACCCCTTCACGAAAGCCCGCGCATTATAGGAAATAAGGAAGGCAAAGGCAAAGAGCGGAGAAAGCAGGGGCAGGAGGCAGGAGGCAGGAGCAGGAGGCAGGAGGCACACGGCGGGAGGCAGGAATGTTAGCGAAGGAGTTCTTTACACTCTCTGTCTTCAATTCTTTAAGAACGATGCCCACGATCTTGAACTGCCTCCTGCTCCTGCCTCTGCCCCTGCCTCCTGCTCCTTCATCTCAGCGGCCAACGCAAGGGGACCAACAGCATGATGATGATAAAGACGGCGACGGTGAGGATCGAGCCGATCTTAACGAAGTCGAAGAAGCGGTAGCGTCCGGGTGTGTAGATGAGAACGCAGGCCGGCTCCAATGGCGTGAGAAACGAGCAGGAAGCGGCGTAAGTGATCGCGACGGCGAAGGTGCGGGGGTTCAAGCCCAACTGCATTGCAGTCTGCACGGCGACGGGCAGGACGACGAGCGCGGCAGCTTGATTCGACATCGGCTGCGTCAGCGCGATGGTCAAGAAAATGAAGCCGCCCATCACGGCCAGTTCGCCGTAGTTGCCGAGAGTGCGGACGAGCAAGTTGGCGAGGTAAATGTCAGCCCCGCTTTTCTCCATCGCTACGCCGAAGCTGATCATGCCGGCAATTAAGACGAGCAGGCGAAAGTCGATCATGCCGTAAATCTCGTTTGGGCGGACGGCGCGCGAGGCCAAGAGAATCAATGCGCCGAGCAGCACTGCCACCGACAGCGGAATGTCGAACGGGTGAATGATCGAGAGGAACAGAAAAACGGCGAAAGCCAAGATCGCCCAGCGCCGCTTGCTCGCGCGCCCGCGCCGCTCCGACACATCTTCGAGCAGCAAGAGACTTCCTTCCGTCGCCAGATGTCCGACGTTGGAACGCTTGCCCTGCACCAGCAGCACATCGCCGAAGCGTAAAGAGACCATGCTCAACTTTGACATCAGCGTAACGCTGTGGCGATTGAGCGCTAACGCTGTCAGCCCGTAACGCTCGCGGAATTTGACGCCCTTCAGCGTGCGCCCGACGAGGTCGCTGCCGCGCAAGACCATCACCTCGAACAACTCGACGCCGCCCGCTTCCAGATCGCGGTCGCTTAATTTGAAGTCGGCTTTAATCTCGATGCCGGCCTCGCTCTTGACGCGCAGGATGTCCTCGATCCGTCCCTCCACCAGCAAGAGGTCGCCGTTCAGGATTTTCTCGTCGGCCTTCGGCGCGATCCGCCCTTGCTTCCCCCGCAAGATGCCGACGACATTGAGATCAAGCGCGTTCGCCAGATTCGCTTCGGCCAGCGTCTGTCCCACCAGTGGCGAACTCGGCAGCACAATCACTTCGGACACGTACTCGCGAATGTGGTACTGCTCGGTCAGAGACTCCGCGCCGCCGCGACCGGGCAGCAGACGCACGCCGATCACAAGCATGTAGAGCATCCCGATGCCGACGATGGCGATCCCGACCGGCGTCAATTCAAACATCGAGAGCGGCGCGAAATGTTGTCCGCTCGCGTCGGTGTAGCGCGAGAGTGCGCCGCTGACGGCGAGGTTCGTCGAAGTCCCGATCAGCGTGCAGGTCCCGCCCAAGATCGCGCCGAAGGCGAGCGGCATTAAGAGCTTCGACGGCTGCACGCGCGCCCGCTCCGCGATCCCTAGCACAACGGGGACGAACATCGCCGTCGTCGTCGTGTTCTTCATCACGGAAGCGCACGCCGCCGCGACGAACATGATCAGCGCCGTCAGCCGAAACAGATTCCCGCCCGAAATCCGGTGCAGCCGCCGCCCCACGACATCCACCACGCCCGTCTTCACTAACCCGCCTGTCAAAATAAACAGCCCGGCAATGGTGATGATGATCTCGTTGCCGAATCCGGCGAAGGCTTCGGCTCCCGTCAACGTCCCCGTCAACACGAGCGCGATGACGAGGACGACGGTCACGATGTCAATCGGGATGCGCTCGATCCCGAACAGGACGAGCGCGACGAAAAGCAACACGAGTACGATGGCGATGGAGAGAGTCATCGAAGGCGTCTGTTATACTTTTCCGAAACGCGAAATAAAGTTTGAAGTCTAAAGTCTGAAGTCTGGAGTCAAAAGACGAAACCGCTTGGCTTTGACTCAAGACTTCAGACTAAACAAAGGGATACTTTCATGAGCAAGCATCGCATTCTCGTCATTGAAGATCAAGAAGACCTTGCGGAATTGTACGACACGACGCTTGAAGGCGCGGGCTATGAAGTGACGAACGCTTACACGGGCGAGGAAGGCGTCGCCGAGTTTCGCGCCAACGGCGCGGACGCCGTGATGCTCGACATGACGTTGCCGGAAATGCACGGCACGCAAGCGTTGGAACAGATTCGCGCCCTCTCGCCAAGCGTCCCCGTCATCGTCGTCACCGGCGACACGTTGGCCGAATCGCGCGCCGTCTGCGACCGCCTCGGCGTCCAAGAGTATCTCTCCAAGCCGCCCGATCTCGACGCCCTCTTGCGCGCCATCGAACGCGCCCTCTCCGCGCCCGCCACTGACGAGCAATACATGGTCGTCAC
>Ga0136614_10001339_pt1 | contig 14358 bp, 12 predicted proteins | sample AntDrymUQ2792106_2_FD_106643 | JGI IMG/M metagenome (GOLD analysis project Ga0136614, IMG submission 106643) | Polar desert sand microbial communities from Dry Valleys, Antarctica - metaG UQ279 (21.06) | ecosystem: Environmental > Terrestrial > Soil > Desert | place: Antarctica: Dry Valley... | reverse complement strand
CTATCCTCTATCCTCTATCCTCTATCCTCTCTGTCGGAAGTGTGACCGTGAACGTGGTGCCTTCGTTTTGTTGGCTGGTGACGGAGATCGTGCCTTGATGATCGTCAATGGCTTTTTTGACGATGGCGAGGCCGAGGCCCGTGCCGGTCTCTTTGGTCGAAAAATACGGCTCGAAAATTTGCGCCAGATCGGCGGCGGCGATACCGCGCCCAGTGTCGGAGACATCGACGCGCGCTGCTCCCGGTTGTTCCGCTGAGAGCGTGATCGTCAAGCGCCCGCCGTGATGGCCGTTGCCCTCCATCGCCTGCACACCGTTGATGATAAGGTTTGTGAAGACAGAACGTAAAGAATCGGCGTCGCCGAGGACGGGCGGCAAGTCGCCGCGCTGTTCGATGTGCGTCTCGATATTGCTCTCGGCGGCTTGGGCTTCGACGATGCGGAGCGCGTCTTCGATCTCGGCGCGCAAGTTGAGCGGGCGCAGCTCAAGCTGCGCCGTGCGCGAGTATTTAAGAAACTCCGTGATGCGCGTGTTGATGCGCGCGACTTCGATTTTGAGTTGATCGATCAAGCGCTGAACAATCGCGCGTTTCTGCTCGTCTGCGGGCGCAAGGCTCGTGCGGAGATGATCGAGCGTCAGATTAATGTAGTTGAGCGGGTTACGGATTTCATGCGCGATGGCCGAGGCGAGTCGCCCGACGACCGCCGAGCGTTCGGCCTGATGCAAGCGTCCTTCCAGTTCGCGCAAGCCACCGAGTTGGGTGATCATCTCGTCGAAGACACGTGCCAGCGCGCCCATCTCGTCGGAGCGGTTGGCCGCCGGGACGTGGAAGTTGAAGTCACCGGCGGCGACACGGCGCGCAGCGCTCGACAATTCATTGAGCGGTCGGGTGAAGCGCCAGACGAGCAGTCCGGTCCCGGAAATGGCGAGCAGTAAAATGACGAGCGTCGGCAGCAACGGGCGAGCCATTTGCCACGGCGATTGGCTGCCGGGTGTCGGCACAGAGCCGAGGACGACGACGATGTAGTTGAGACCTTTATCCGTCTTAGCAGAGATCGTGAAAGCTCGCGGTTCGCCCGCTACCGTCCGCGAGGCCTGGGCTTGGCCGGCATCGACGAGGCGGGGCAGTTGCGCTTCGGCCACCATGAAATACTTATCCGTGCCATCGTCGAGGGGTAGCGGATTCAACTCCGGGTTGAGGCTATCATCAATTGTATCTGCCCCATCGATCTGTCCCGGCACGCGCCCGTCGTCCTTGACGATGAGAATGTTTGTGACGCGCCCGCCGTACTTTTCACCCAAGCGAAAGCTCGGCTCTTGATTCAGTTCTTCGAGGCGCGCAGTGGTCGAGAAACTCTGCACGGCGAGCGAGATGCCGGCAGCGAGGGCTTGCTCCTGCCCGGCGATGGTGCGGGCGCGCTCCTGCTCGGCGCGGTAATTCAAATAGAACTGCACACCCAGCGTGGCGACAAGCAATGCGGCCAGCACGAGCAAGAGCCGCACGCGAAAGCTGTTGAGAAGTCGAAACACATCCATTGAAAATTGCGGATTGCGGATTGCGGATTTAAGACAGACTTTCAATCCGCAATCCGCAATTAAACTTGTTGCCCTCTGCAATTTCAGATGTTATAGTCGCGACTGTCTCCAACGCAAACCTCCCGGAGACTCTGGGGGGGTTGTCTCTCCTGACACACCAGACAGTAAGGTAACAACAAAAGCTAAAGACTTCCTTTTTGCAGGAACGGCACGGAAGCGGCCCTATCAGCAACTCGGACTCTAGGTTGTTCAGGTAACTCTGGCGCACCGCTCGCGCACATTCTTCAAAGAAGTCTCGTTGACGAAGCTCTTCAACTTGTAGCAGCAATCATCCGGGTGCGGCGGTTTGCTTTCAGACGCGGCCCGGCTCTCGATAGTTTTTCCAGAGAGGGTTTAATACATGACGCAAACGTTTCGGACCTCTACCCGGCTCCTCGTTGCCGTAATATTCAGCCTGTCCTTCATCGCCGCTGACGGCCAAGCCGCTCAACGCAAGAAGGCCAAGAAACCCGCCGCCGCGCCCGCCAAGAAGAAATCCACAAGCCAAGCGCGTAACTCGCGCGCCGAAAAAGGGCGCGCGAAAGCATCCCCCGCTAAATCGGCGAAGGACACGCACAGCGCGAAGAAAAATTCGCGAACGGCAAAAGACAGTCGGAAGCCGTCGCGCCGCGAGCGTCTGGCGCAAGCTCGCCGTGAGGCTGCGGAGCGCCGCCGCCGTGCGGAAGCCGCGCGCCGCGCCGAGTTAGCGCGCCGCGCCGCCATCGCGCGCCAACGGGCTATCGATCAGTCGTTCCGGCAAGAAGTGGCGGCGAACGTGCAGAAGGATGATCCGACCGGCGAGGATTTGGAAGTGCGCCGCGCCGCCGTGGCCGCGCTCGGCAACTACGCCGGCTCGGTTGTCGTGATGGACCCGAAGACTGGTCGCGTCTATACGGTCGTCAATCAAGACTGGGGCGTGCGGCGTGGCTTCAAGCCTTGCTCGACGATCAAGCTCGTGACCGGCCTCGCCGGATTGGAAGAAGGCGTGATCGAACAGCCGCAGCAGCAGATCAGTACTGCCGCGACGTTGAGCCAGTTCGATCTGACGGACGCGCTCGCTTACTCGCACAATGGTTTTTTCCAGCGCGTCGGCAGCCGCGTCGGGTTTGATCGTCTGGCAAGCTACGCCCGGCAATTCGGCTTGGGCGAGCGTACCGGGATCAATCACGCAAACGAGTTTGCTGGACGCATCCCGCTCTTTGAGAACGCGCAGACGATCCAGCGCATGAGTTCGCACGGCGACAGTTACGAAGTGACGCCTGTGCAGTTGGCGACGCTCGCCTCGCTCTTCGCCAATGGCGGGACGCTGCTGGTGCCGCACCTGCCGCGCACGCCGGAAGAGAACGTTAAATTTAAGACGGAAGTCCGCCGCCAGTTGAACATCCCGCCGGACGTGTTGCGCCGGATGCTGCCCGGCATGATCGGCGCGGTCAATTATGGATCGGGCAAGAAGTCTTACGATCCCGCGCAGACCATCGCCGGCAAGACCGGCACTTGCATCGGCGCAGGCAGCCAATGGGTCGGACTCTTCACATCTTACGCGCCGGTGGAAGATCCGCGCCTCGCCATCGCCGTCATCACACGCGGCTCGGACTCGCGCGCGCACGTCCCGGCGGCCATCGCCGGCCAGATTTACCGCGCGCTCAACGGTCGTTTCGGCAAGCGCGGCATCCGCACTCCTGTGGCTCTGCCGCCCGACCTCCTCGCGCCGCGCCCGAAAGTTGATCCCTCGAAGATCGCGGACGACGAAGATGAAGCCGATGCCGCCGACACAGCCGACACCGGTGGCGCTGCCGCCGCGCCGTTGCTGAATCCGACGGGGACGAATAACACGAACGTCAAACCGACGCTGCAACCAATTCAGACGAGGCCGACCGGCGTGACGACCACGCCGCCCGCCAAAGCCGCTCCTGCGCCCGGCGCGAAGACGAACGCGCCCAAGCCCGGCGAAGGCCGTCCGCGCCGTGTGCTGATGAACACACCTGAAATACAGTGACGAGTGCTGAGTGACAAGTGGCGAGCCAAAGCAGTTGCGAGTCAAGAATCTGAAGGGCGGGAGCCAGAAAGCAGGCGACGGAATTCCGTCGCCTGCTTTTTTTTAACTCAAGATTTCTGGCTTTTTCTCGTCACTCATCACTCATCACTCGTCACTGCTCTTGACACTTTTCGCCTTCGTATTGCAGGATCACGTTCGCATCGCGTCGTCGTTTGTTTTACCCCTTTGAGTAGCTTCGGATGCGCCTCTCCGCGAAGGGCCGCAGGGCCTGTGCCGGCTATGCAAATATCCGGCAACTGGCCGTGCGGCATGAGCATCTGAAAGACACGCGACGCTGGAAGGCCGTGCGCGCCCCCACTGTTAGAAAAATCAAACAGAACAAGATCAGTATCGGAGGAGATGCGACCAATGAAAAACGTAATGCGAGTTTTAAGTGTGGCCGCGCTGTCGGCCACCTTCACCTTGCCCACGCTCGCGCAAACACCGACGGCTACGCCCGCCGCCGCCGCGCCCGCCGCCGCTCCCGCGCAGGACGTCTGCTCGGAGCCGGCCCGGACAGAGCTTTACACCAAATACTATGAGGAGAAGAAGACCAATCAAGCCACCGCTTACGAGACCGGCAAAACTTATCTCCAAAAGTATGCGAGTTGCACCGACGAGTACACCGCTGCGGTCAAGAAGTTCGTTGACGCTTACGGCGTAGCGTCGGTCAGACTTAATGCGTTGAAGGCATACGAGGCTAAAGACTGGAACACACTCTACAAGGTCGGGGGCGAGTCTCTGGCGATTAAACCAGACGACGTGCAATTGCTGACGATTTTAGGTTTTTCGAGCCTTGAGGCTAACAAAGCCGGTAACACTACTCACAACGCTGCCGCGCTTGATTACTCTAAAAAAGCGATCCAGATGATCGAGGCCGGCCAAGTGCCGGAAAAGTGGGCACCTTTCAAAGATAAGAATGAGGCACTGGCTTATCTGTATTACACGGTCGGTGCGTTGAATGCAAAGGACGCTCCAGCGGAAGCGTCAAAGGCTTTGATCACAGCCGCAAAATTTGAAGTGCCGCAGGTCAAGAATGCCCCAGCGACTTACGAACTGCTGGCCGGGACTTACGCGGAGCAATACAAAAACTCGCTGGCTGCACTGAAGCCGTTTGACGGCCAACCAGAAACGCCCGAAAGCAAGCTCGCTTTCGATAACTTCTATGGCGTTCTCGACCGGCTGATCGACGCCTACGCTCGCGCGGTTGCTGTGGAGACCGACGCGAAGAAGAAAGAAGAGCATAGGAACACGCTGACCGTGCTTTACAAGCAGCGCAACAAGGATTCGGTCGAAGGTCTCGATACTTATATCGCCGCAGTCATGACGAAGCCTGTGCCAGAGCCGTTCGTTCCGGGAACGACGCCGGCCCCGGCGGCTACGCCGACGACCGCAACGACGCCTCCGGCAGCGACCGGCACGACGGTCGGCGGCACGACGAACACCACGACGCCCGCTCCCGCGAAACCCGTGACGACGCCCACGCCGCCGCCTGCCACGACGAAGACCGAGCCGGCGAAGCCCGTGGCGTCACCTACGCCGACACCAGCACCGACACCGACCAAGACGCGCAAGCCGTAACAAACTTGTGCAGGTCGCATCTGGAAGAACGCCGGGCGTATCGTGTTGCTTACGATGCGCCCGGCGTTTGTTATAATCGCGGCACGCTCTCACACAGATGAATGCCGGCCTCGTCGAGAAAAGGGACCAACGGAAAGATGCAAGCAGGAGTCAGTTTGTTTTCGCCCGGTCGCAGCATGACTGAGCAAACCGCGAGTCGGCTTTCGTGCGCGGCGCAACGCTCGTGGCAGAGCAAGGCGTTGCTGCTCTGTGTTCTGCTCTGTTCGATGTTCGGCGAAACGCGAGCGTCAGCTCAAACCGGCGCGGCAGCACCATCACAGTTAGTCTTTGTCGCCATCGCGCCGCAGGACATCACGCAGGCGCAAGCCGATCTCTATGAACGCTGGCGCGCGAACATCCGGGCCAATCAGCCGGTAGCTTACGCGGCAGGCCGCGAATATCTGGCGCAATATCCGAACAACGAATATGCCGCCTATGTCAAAAAGTGGGTTGACGATTACGAGCGCGCGGCGCGGCGTCTGCAATTCCAAAAGCTGCTCATAAAAGACAAGCAGTTCGCCGCCGCCTTCAATGCCGGCAAGGAAGTTCTCGCCGATGATCCCGGCAATCTCAAGACGCTGCTCGGTCTGGCTTACGCCGGCTATTTCGCGCAGACTGCGGGCGACTCAGAAATGAACGCCGAGACTCGCGGCTACGCCATCAACGCGCTCGATCAACTCGATGCCGGCAACAAGCCGAGCGACTGGCAGCCGTTCAAAAGTCGTGAGGACGCGCTCGGTTATTTGCACTTCATCGCCGGCGATCTCGTCTTGAGAGACACGCCCGCCGATGCCTTGTCATCTTTCCTCAAGGCGCTGCAATACGACGGCTCGATCAAAACCTATCCGGTGATCTACGCGCGGCTGGCCGGCGTCTATACGATCAACGAATATGAACCGTTGGCGAAAGATTTCGCGGCGCGGTACTCCGGCAAAGAAATCACGCCTGAGAGCCAAGCCGCGCTCGACAAAATTTATGGAGTGGTCGATAAGATCATCGACGCTTACGCCCGCGCCGTCGCCTTGAGCGGCGATGAGCCGCAATACACAAGCGTCCGCAGCCGTTGGCTGGAACAGTTGACGGGCTTTTACAAGACGCGCCACAACAACACGACCGACGGCCTCGACGCGCTGCTCGCGGGCGTGACCGCGAAGCCGCTGCCCTAGCGGGAAGGCAAAAGTGAGAGCAGATTAAATCGAAGCACACGACATTGAGACTATAGATAGAGACAGGATTTACAGGATAAACAAGGGATAGGCTAATCAACATCAATCAAAGTCTTCCGCTCTGTCCTGTGAATCTTGTTAATCCTGTCAGAATGTTCTGTAGCTTGATTTAGTGGAAAGGTTTTTGACTGCTGCTTAGCTCGTCTGTGGTGAATGCTCGATTGAAACTGTAAGGAACGCTCAAAAGCCCCCTGACCGCCGTGAAAAATTCTAACCCCGTCGTTGCCGACCTCGACATTCTCGAAGAGAGACTTGGATACAGTTTTCAGGAACGCTCTTTGTTAGAGCGTGCGTTGACGCATCGCTCTTGGGCGCACGAGCGCACTGGATCGGGCGAGGAAGCGCAGGCGCGGCGGCTGCACAACGAGGCGTTGGAATTTGTCGGCGACTCGGTGCTGGGACTGGCGGTCGCCGATTATCTTTTCGAGACGCACAATGATCTGACCGAAGGCGATCTCTCGCGGATGAAACACGGCCTCGTCAGCACGCGGACGTTGGCGCGCGCCGCGAAGAAGTTAGGGTTGAGCGAGTTCGTGCGCGTCGGGCGCGGAGAAGAAAAGACCGGCGGGCGCAGCAAGCGCGCGATGCTCGCCGACGTGTTTGAGGCTTTGCTGGCGGCTATCTATCTCGACGGCGGTTTTAAGGCGGCGACGGAATTTGTCTATCGCGCTCTGGAATCTGATCTGGTCGCCGCGACGCCGGAATCCGCCGCCGCCGCCGACTTCAAGACGCTCTTGCAAGAGCGCGTGCAGGCCGCGTTTCGCGCGACGCCGGTCTATCAAGTGATCGATACGGAAGGGCCGCCGCACCACCGCGTTTTTTACGTCGGGGTCTGTTGGGATGGCAGACAGGCCATTCGCGGCGAAGGCTCGACGATCAAATCCGCCGAGACCTGCGCCGCCCGCCGCGCACTCGAAGAACTGGAAGGCAGTTGGCAGGAGCAGGAGGCAGGGGCAGGAGGCAGACAGCAGGAGGCAGACGGCAGATGGCAGTGAGCGTCAGTTATTCGATGCCGAAGTGGAAAGTTGACTTGAACCAACCGTTTTCTTCTTCCTGCTCCTGCCAACTGCCCCTGCTTCCTGCTCCTTCTGCTTGACCGTGATGCGCGGGGTTCTCTACGATGGAGCCATATGGGCAATAATTCGAGATCGACTGTGATTGAAGAGCCGGCATCGGATGTGAAGGCGGGGCGGAAGACTGCGGCGGCGCGCGAGGCTGAGACAATTTCGCCGCCGGGCGACGCAGAGCGGACGGACGCGGGGCCGCCGCGCTCGGTCTGGCGCGAGTATTTCGAGTCGCTTGTCGTGACAGCGATCATGGCGCTCTTCGGGATGACTTTCGTTGTGCAGGCGGTGAAAGTGCCGACCGGCTCGATGCAGAACACGATCATCATCGGCGATCATCTGCTCGTCAACAAATTCATCTTCGCGCCCGGCGAGTCGCTGCCGTTTTTGCCGCAGCGCGAAATCCGGCGCAGTGACATTGTTGTTTTCAAGTATCCGGGCAACCAGTGGGACCCTGAAGCAGATAAATTGATCCCGGACAACGTACCTTTCGCTACCAACTACGTCAAGCGCGTCATCGGCTTGCCGGGCGACCGCATTCAATTGCGCGGCACACAGGTCATCGTCAACGGCCAGCCGGTAGCCGAAAGGATCGTCACGGCAGAGAATCCGCCGGACGATCCGTCAACTCCGATCTTCGAGCCGGCTGCGCCGCTCCAACCGGAAAGTGATCCGCCGCCGGCAGGCGAAGGGCCGTACACCGTCTATTACAGCGCCGACTCAAGATTAATACCCGACGAAATTATTCGGGATTACAGGACGTTCAGAAACGGCGACACCATTACCGTTCCCGCCGGCCAATACTTCGTGATGGGCGACAATCGCGATAACAGCGCCGACAGCCGCATCTGGGGCTTTGTGCCGCGCGAGTTAATCATCGGACGTGCGCTGTTCGTCTATTGGTCTTACGACGAGAGCGCGCCGACATCCTTTTTCTTGATCGACTTTTTCAAGAACACGCGCTGGAGCCGCACCGGAACGCTGGTCAAATAAAAGTCTGGAGTCAAAGACAGGAAATGTTTTGACTCCAGACTTATAAGGGGAAGCATGGCACTCTTTAACTCGTGGAAACTGGGCGGGCTGGGTTGGAAAGGACTGGCTCAAAAAGTCTGGTCGGAAGTGCAAGAAGACGACGTGTTCGGTCGCGCAGCGCAACTCTCTTACTATTTTTTGCTCGCGCTCTTTCCGCTGCTACTCTTCCTCACAGCCATACTCGGTTATTTCGCGCAGGCCGGCACGGAACTCCGCGCAGACCTCTTGCGATACCTCGGCACGGTCGTGCCGGCGGAAGCCACAGACTTAATTCACACCACGATTGACGAGTTTAGCGAGGGCAGCAGCGGCGGCAAAATCTCTTTTGGATTACTGACGGCATTGTGGGCGGCCTCGAACGGCATGGGTGCGATCACCGAGACGCTCAACGTCGCTTATGAAGTGGAAGAGACGCGCCCATGGTGGAAGACCCGGCTGCTCGCGATCCTGCTGACCATCGGGCTGGCGGTGCTGATCATCATGGCGCTGACGCTCGTGCTGTTCGGCGGTATGATCGCCGAAGCGATTGCCGCGAATTTCAGTTTCGGCAGCGCATTCACCACCGCTTGGAAAGTCTTACAGTGGCCGATTGTGCTGGTGTTCGTCCTCTTCGCTTTCGCGCTAATGTATTACATCGCGCCTAACAAAGAGATTCGTCGCTGGGACTGGATCGCGCCCGGCACCGTGATCGCCGTCGCGCTCTGGCTCCTTGCCTCCTTCGGCTTCCGCCTCTACCTCAATTACTTCAATTCCTACAGCGCAACCTATGGCTCGCTCGGCGCGGTCATTATCCTGATGCTCTGGTTTTACGTCACCGGCGCGGCAGTCCTCATCGGCGGCGAAGTCAACTCCGAGATCGAGAAGGCCGAGAAAGCTCAGGAGCAATCCGCACGCGAACTGCAAAACAAAACGCCCGGCGAGCAAGCCGCCGCCGGGCGACGTGAGGAGCGAAAGCAAAAGGCGGCGGGCAAGTCGTCATGAGTTCAAAGTTCAAAGTTCAAAGTTTGAGATTTGAGATTTGAACCTTGAACCTTGAACTTTGAACCGCGAGTTTTACTCGCTCATTCCGGCGAGCGCCACTCCCAACAGCAACACTTTCTTGATTCCTTTGTAGAGCGGTTCGATCTCGCAGTATTCGGTGAGCGCGTGGGCGTCGCCGCAGGGCGCTGCGCCAGTCGAGATGGAAGAGATACCGGCGAGCAGCGCGGCAGTCGAGTTGTTCGAGCCGGTGATGGTAATCGGCGGATTGTCGAGGCCGAGCGCGAGATGCACGGCTTCGGCAGTCCGCACGAGCGGCGAATTGCGATGGCCGGGAAGCTGCGCCGCAGACGTTTGCGATATCATCTCCGTCTTCAAAGTCATCCCGGCGCGCGCGGCTTCTTCTTGCAAAATAGTCGCGATCTTCTTGTCAAACTCGGCGATCACTTCGTTGTTTGTCGAGCGCAGATCGACGGTGAACCATGCATCAGCCGCTTTCGCGTTGACGACTTCTGAGCCGCCGAGCATTCCGACGTTCAAATTCGTCGGCGGCGAGGCGGGCAGCGGCAATTCGTAGATGCGCGAGATGGCGCGCGCGAGCGGCAGCGTCGCGGAGTAGGGCGGCGTGCGCGAGCGCGTGTGACCGCCCGGCCCGATGAAGTGATGTCTATACCAATTGATGCCGATGCCGCCATAGGTGAAACCCTCATAGCCGCCGTCGAGCGCGACGTAATGATCGATCTTGCCCGGATAAGTTTTGATGAATTCTTTGGCTCCGACCAACGCCGTCTCTTCTTCGACCGTGAAGACGAAGACGAGATCGCCTTTCGTCTTAATCCGCGCATGATCGAGCGCGCGGATCATGGCGAGCATCGCTTCGATGTTGCGCGTATCGTCGCCGACGCCGGGCGCATAGATTTTGCCGTCGCGGATCGTGGCCTTGATCTTCAGCCCTTCCTGAAAGACCGTGTCTAAATGCGCGTCGAAGATGACCGAGGGGCCGCCGCCCGCGCCTTTCCTGACAGCGATGAGATTGCCCGCCCGGTCAAAATAAATTTGATCCAGCTTTGCGCCGCGCAAAATTTTTTCGATGAACAATGCGCGCTCGCGTTCTTTCCCCGAAGGCGCGTTGACTTCAGTGATCGCGGCCCACTCGCGCAAGATCGCGTCGCGGTTGTTCTCGACATGAGCGAACGCGGTTTTGACTTGTGGGCGGGCCATCAACGCCGGCACGTCTGCCGCGTCCTGCCCATGCAATTCGATGAGGCCCAGCGCCGGCAAGAGCAGCGCGCAGCACAACAGACGCCATCGTTTTTTCATCAGTCGCATCCTTCTGTGAGTTGTTATCGTCGCCAGTAATTTTTGATCTTTTGCGCGAGCATGGGAAAGGGAACATACTCGGCGCGGCGACCGGCGAGGCGCATCTCTTCAACCATTCGCATCGCGCCGTCGGCGTTGCGCGTGTGGACGACGATAGTGGCCGCTGTCTGCGCTTCCGGTCGCGCGGCCAGCCAAGCAGCGACGGCGTAGCCGGTTCTCTCGTCGTCGCGCTCGAAAGAATTGTAATGCTCCGGCAATAGATCGTGATCGAGAAAGATCGCGTCGTAGTAATTCTGTGAGAGCAGCGCGAAGGCTTGCTGCGGTTCTATCGCCACGTCGAGCTGATCGCCGGCGAAACGCTTGGCGAACCATTCATGCCTGAGCGTGTCGTCGTCCAAGAGAAAGACGCGGATCGCACTGCGCTGAACTGAGTTCTGACTGACGCCTAATTTACTTAATAATCCCTGCCAAATGCTCATGTCGTGAGGCACGAGCTGTCGCGCGGCGGCGCAGCCTCGTTGTCGCTCCAAGATGAAATGTGGAATGAAATTGCCGCGCACGAATATAGCATAAACGTCCTCGTCCGCATGGCTGCGCGCCGTCCGCCCGCGCCCGGCGTGCGGTCTTGATCGGGAGCTATATTCATGGCATTCTCCATCACGTTTTTCAGCGACAGTAAGCACAATGCCTAAATGCCCGTACTGCGCCAGACCCTTACGCGGAGCCGGTATCAAATGCCGCGCCTGCCGCCGCTACGTCCTGCGCTGGCCTCACTGGTTGCTGCTCTCGCTCTTCGCGCTGGCCGCGCTCGCCCTCCTGCTCGATGCGCTGTTCCGCATTGCCTGAGCATGACGCAACTGCGCGCTTCGTAATTTTCGAGGCCGCTCATGCTTTCACCTGCATGGCTCGTTCGCTTCCCGTTTGCTCGCAGAAATTATTTTTTGCCGAAACGCTGAGGTTTTCCAACGGCTCACGGATCGATCTTGCAATCTCATTGGCGAATGCTATAATCCGCCCCGTTTCGCAAACAGGCAACACAACGGGATCACAAGATCACAAATCGCGCATGAAGGTTTCGTCCCACACGTTCTCGCTTCAAGATTTCATCAAATAGTTTGTCTCTACGGATGTCTTCGGAGAAAGCCAAAAATCATCCACTGTTCGCCGTGCCTGAAAAGGAGCCGGCGCGAGATGACGCGCCGTTGTTCGATGGCACGGCTCAGGCGACTGAAGAGCCGTCAGCTTGCCCGCGCTGCTATGGCTCAGGGATGGAAGTCGTACCCGGCAAGGGCGCGCGCCGCTGCCTTTGTAAAGACTTGAACCCGGGGGCCAAGTTCTTAGAGCGAGCGCGTATCCCGCGCCGCTACGACGCCTGCGCGCTGAACAATTACTATCCCGCGCAAGGTAACGGCTCACAACTCCGCGCCTTCAATTTCGCTTTCCGCCTCGTGCAAAAGTATCCAATCGTTGATCGCGGATTGCTCTTCATGGGGACGGTCGGCGTCGGCAAGACACACCTCTCCGTCGCGATCTTGCGCGGCCTGCTGGAGAAAGGCGTGCCGTGTTTGTTCTACGAATTCGGCTCGCTCCTCAAAGAGATTCAAGACTCCTACAATCCGATCTCGAAGACTTCCGAGTTGGGCGTCCTCGCGCCCGTCTATCAAGCCGAAGTCTTAGTCCTTGATGAACTCGGCGCATCGAAGCCGACGGATTGGGTGCGCGAGACGATGATGAACATCATCGGGATGCGCTACAACGAAAAGAAGCTGACGATTTTTACCACCAATTATCTCGACGCCCGCCGCGCCCCGACCGACGAAACGCTCGAAGACCGCGTCGGCGTCCGCCTCCGCTCCCGCCTCTACGAAATGTGCAAAACCGTCCAACTCGACGGCGAAGACTACCGCCGCCGCCTCGACGCGCAGCAAATCTAAGCGACTGCCTGATCCGCAGTCCCACAATTTCTTAAACCCTAAAATTTTGTTTGATTACTTCCTTGCGCTCTTGGCAATGTAGCCGGGCCGTGTGCGGACGGTTGCGTTCTTGCGGGTGGTGCGGACTTTGACACGGCGATAGCCGCCGTTGGTGATCGCATTGGTCGGGTAATAGCCGATGGAGTATTGCGTCCGCAACTCATCAGCGATCTCTTTGAAGGCGGCGGGCAGGCGCGCGAGCGTGTCGGCGCGCACGAGTTTGCCGCCGGATTTGAGGACTAAATCTTCGAGGTAGTTGTCGGCGACTTGGTAGAGGCCGTCGAGCATTCTGCCGATGGAGTCGTCGCGCGCTGGTTGACGGGGCAGCGTCTCGTCGCGCTCGTCTGGATAACGTCCGTCCGGGTAGCGTCCGCTCGAATCGGGACTGCGTGGGACGCGGGGATCGTTGGGATCGGTGCGCGGCCTTGAGATGATCACGGGCGCGGGGAACGGGAGGCCGCCGACTCCGCCTCTGCCGCCGGGCAGGGGAATTGTGCCGCCGGGAAAAGTCGTGCCGGTCGTGGGCGGCGCGCCGCTGCCGCCGCTCGTGGTGTCGCCCCCGCCATTGATGATCGCGCCGAGATCGACCGCACCGCTGGCCTGTCGCCGCGCCAATTGTTCAGTCTCGGCGCGTGTGTCGTAGCGGATCGGATAGACGATCACGCCGGATTCTTGCAGGGCGCGGAGGTTCTGATCGTAGCGATAAACGTCGCTGCGGTAATCGACTCCGTCGGTGAAGATCACGATGGCTTTGCGCCCGCTCTGGACGGGCCGCAATTGATCCAGCGCGAGCTGAAAAGCGTCGTACAGTTTCGTTCCCCGTCCCGGCTTCGCCATGTTGATCGCGCGTTTGATCTCGGCCTGACTGTTCGTGAAGACGTTGTGGTCGCGCACCTCGTCGTCGAATGAGATCACTTTAACGCGATCTTCTGATTGCAACTGTTCGGCGAACGCGGCGGCGGCTTGCCGGATCAAACCGATCTTTTCCTCCGTGCTGGCGCTCGTATCGAGCATCAGGACGACGTGGAACGGCTGCGTAATCGTCGAGAAAAAAACTAACTGCTGTTCGGCACCGTCCTCAAGCACCGTGATCTCTTCCTTCCGCACGTCCGGCACGTAAGCGCCGTCGCGCATATTGACGACGACGGGGAAGGAGACCAGATTAGTCTCAACCTTGAGGACTTCATCGTCGTCTTGTTGAGTGTTCACTGTCTCTCCGCCGGTTGTAGTCGGTGGATTGTTGCCGGACTGTTGCTGCGGCTTACGCTCGTTAGCCTTTTGCTGGGCCGCCAAGTCGAGTGGCGTCAAAAGACTGACGAAGAGCAGAAAGGCAATGAAAGCAATGGCGGCTCTGGCAGCGTGCGTCATAGGAAGGACTCCGGGTTGAAGATTAGTTAGCGCGAAGTAAACAAGCGAGACTGAAGCCGCTTGCTCGATCCGAGGGCGGCACGGCCTGCCTGAACTGAGCTGAAAATTTTATCGCACAGAACCGAGATGATCGGCCGCGCGCGCTTAGTTGCCAACGACGGCGACTAGT
>Ga0136614_10001338_pt1 | contig 14359 bp, 13 predicted proteins | sample AntDrymUQ2792106_2_FD_106643 | JGI IMG/M metagenome (GOLD analysis project Ga0136614, IMG submission 106643) | Polar desert sand microbial communities from Dry Valleys, Antarctica - metaG UQ279 (21.06) | ecosystem: Environmental > Terrestrial > Soil > Desert | place: Antarctica: Dry Valley... | reverse complement strand
GGGCAAGGGCGGCAGGCGGAGCGGACAACTTCAGAAATTCTCCCGCCAGCAGGCGCAGATCCGCAAGCGGCGCCTGCTCGGTGGCGGGCAGGCTGTCGATCAGCTCGACGGTCTGCTTGAAGGCCGCGTGAGCACCCTCGCGGTTCCTGGATTCGTAGGCGGCCTTCGCTTCGCCATATGCGGCCTTAGCAAGGGCGGGCACCAGTTTCAACCGCGCCGCCGCGAAGATCGTTTGCATCCGAGGAGATATGTCGCCGGCGGCCGGGAGATACGTCGGGTTGTCACGCACCAGCCGCTCGACGGTCGCAACGGCGTCCTTCTCGCGCCCGAGGGCCAGCAGACAGAGCGCCCGATACTGCTCGAGATCCGTTCGAACCGATTCGCCGTTCACCACCGGCATTGCCGCCAGGGCCTCTTCATACGCGGCGGAGCCATAGAGCGCCCGCACGCGATCGATGTCGACGGCGTTTATAAGCGACGGAACAGGGGGAACCGCCTGGGCCGCGGCGGCCCCGGTCATTGCCGCGCCGAGAAGAACGACCGTCAGCGGGAGAGACAATGTGAAAGTAGTCACTGCGGTTTCCTCATATCAACCGACGCGCGCGCGGGGCTCTTGAGAGACACCGTCACGGTCTGTCGACGTTCACCAAGTTCGGGGTGTCGGAAGATGATCTCGTGCGTGCCGACACTCACCTTGTGGTTCCCGATAGGTGTTTCGCCAACCAGCTTGCCATCGACCCACGCCTGGGCCCATGGCAGCGCATTGATGCTGAGCGGAGCCGAAGGCACGTCTACGCGGATCGTGGCGGTCGCTCCGCCGCTCACCTGCACGGTTCGGCGCTCGGATACGCCGAGGGTTTCGTTCGTGAGCTGCAGGTCGTGCCTTCCGGCAGGCAACATGATCTTCGCCGTCTGGCTCGTCCCGATCAGGTTTGTTCCCTGAACGATCTGCAGCGGAATCGGCGCGCTGACGGTCAGCCATCCCACCGATGGGCCCGCGGACGCCGGCTTCATCGCCGAGATGATGACCGACGCCGTCTCGCCGGCGTACAAATCAACCCGGCGCTGGAGCGTCCCGGCGGCGCCGACGACCTGCACGGTGTGCGACCCCGGCTCGAGATCTGCGACCAGCAGTGGAGAGACTCCGAGGGCCTTGCCATCGAGGAGGACGCGCAATTTCGCGGGGTCGGTGACGACACTCAGAGACGCCTTGGTCGCCGCCGGTGGCGCGGAATCGAACTGCACATGGTGCACGACCGCCGCGCCGGCGCGGGCGACCGTCCGCAACGACTTGCGGCGCGTCCCCGAGACGAGCTCGAACGTGTGTTCACCTGGCGCCACTGCCATCATCAGCGGCGTCGTCCCCTTCTGCACACCGCCAGCGAGCACTTCCGCCCCTGATGGATCGGATTCGATGGTCAGTGATGCCGACGCCGCCTCCACGTTGAAGGGCTTCCAGTTCCGGGCAACGTAGCCGGTTGCGACGTAGCCCCCCGCCGCGACTATAAACAGAATGGCGATCGCGACGGCGATCGCAACCGGCGCTCGAAGGTGCTGTAATCGATCCGCCGAGAACCCGACCGCAGCCCGACGGAGCTCAGCAGGTTTGGCAACCGGCTGCTCGGAGCCGAAGGCGTCGAGGGAATCCGCAGCAGCCGGGCCCCCGGGTCTTACAACACGGGACCACCAGTCGTGGAAATTAAACATGAGCACCACAACAAGCCATAGGGGGGGCCCCAAAGTGAAGGCCCCACGTACACACAGAGGTATGGGAAGGGCGGACGCTCGCTAGGCGAGGTTCGTACCAGACGGAATTGTAATAAAACCGGGTTACATTCAAGGATTGAGGCGGCATTGTAGATCAAAAGTCAGCCGATTGCCTAACTTTTGGCTGCATTTTGTCACCTCTGGAGGAGCCTTTCTAGTCGACAGTCGTTTGGTCGATAGTCCGTGGTGCCCATTTACACAGCGCCTGGATATCTTCGGCGGTCAGGGCGGCGGCGTGCATGCGCAGGTACGACGGCAACGGCATGGCCCCTTTGCGTGCGAGCTCACAGGACTGTTTCAGCAGCTCGCGCTGCTCCTCGGAGTTGTACTTCGCCCACTCGGAAAAGTTGAAATGACTGCGGCCGTGGTTGACGTGGTCGATCACCCACCACGACACCGGCGCGACGTTACTGTACCACGGCCACCGCGTGTCGTTCGAGTGGCAGTCGCGGCACGAGCGATCGAGGAGGGCCTTCACGCCCGCAGGCACCTCAACGCGCGCGCTGAGCACCGCCGAGGGATCGGTCGGAGGGTTGGTCCGCGCCGGTCGTACAAGCTGGATGGCCAGAACGACGAACAGCATTGCTGCAACCGTGAGCCGGGCAATCCTGCGGACCCACATCATCATTCATCCTTCGTAGTTCATAGTTTCTTCTTGAGCCGCTGCCACCACCGCGTGCCTTCGAAGTTGAAGCTGTCCCACCAGGCGTTCAGCGCGCGGCGGTCGCCGGCGAGAACGGCGTCGCGAGTTACGTCGCCCGGTGGAGGTGAAAGCTTCACGAGCCGGTCGTAGACGCGCGCGCGCTCCGACTCCGACCCGCGTGACAGCAGGTGCCACAGCGTCAACGCGTCCACCCGCCGGGATTCGGTGAGGATCAAGTGAATCGCTTCAGCGCGGGCGCCGGCGTCGCCGCTGCCGAAATCCAGGACGGCGAGCGCCGGCACGAAGCCCGAGGGCGCATCCTCGAAATGTGGGGTTCCGGGGCCGACACCCGCGCGCGTCGCTCCGACCGCCCCCTGCGGGATGTAGGCCTGACGTCCGCCGTAGTCGAGCAGGACCCACCCGTGCGTCACCCGCAGGAACCCGCCGCCGCTGTCGTCCACCTGCAGAGTGAACGCGCACCCAAGATCGATCGCCGTCGCCGACGGCGTGTTGACGAAGAAGAACCGGGGCGGCGCGGAGATCTGCGCGTGAATCGTCCCGCGCTCGAGCGAAAGCCGGTGATCACGGCCCCCGGTGTTGACCAGCTGGACGCGCGTGTCGGGATCGACGTCCACGCGGCCGATCCGGCCGACGGCGATCCGCGCGCGCGACGCGCCGTCGGTCACGAGCCGTCCGCCCCGCCGCAGAAGTCCCGCATCGTCGACGGTCCGACCGTCGATCAACGGAATCCCGGCAACCGTCTGGACGGACCACCCCCCGCGCCAGACCCCCCATCCGAACCACACAGACGCCGCGAGCAGGACGCTCGCCGCAAGCGCCGCCACGCCGCGGAACGCACGCGCGAACGGCATGGCGTGGCGCGCGTGCGCATCGGCAGGCCGTTCGCCTTCAGGCCGGGACGGGAGTGGCGGCAATGCCCCTCGGTGCGCCACCGGCCGCAGCAGCGACTCCAGCCGCTGCACATCGGGGTCCGGCGCACCGGAGCCATCCCACAGGTAATCGTTCTGCTCTTCGTTCATATCGCCGGGGCCCCCTGCACCCCGGCTAGCTCACTGCGTTACGCCAGCGCTTTGCCGCTGGCTCCACTCCGTTCGCCATTCATATCGCCGGGGCCCCCTGCACCCCGGCTAGCTCACTGCGTTACGCCAGCGCTTTGCCGCTGGCTCCACTCCGTTCGCCCAGCTTTTCGCGCAGCAGCTTCATCCCACGGTGGAGGTTGACCCGGACGGACGCGGCCGTGAGACCCGTGCGGCTGGCGATCTCCGGCCCCGTCATCCCTTCGACCAGGCGCAGAATCAGCGTCTCGCGGTAGGCCTGCGGCAACTGCCGGATCACGTCAAGAGCAGCGCTCGCTTCGGCGTTTGCCGCCGTGGCATCGTGCGCCTCAAGCGTGTCAGGGAGCGCCACGGCGTCGACACGGCTCCGGTGAAAATCGGTCGCGCGGTTCCGCGCGATCATCGACAGCCAGCCGCCGAAGGCCCCCGGATCCCGCAGGTTGTCGAGCCGGCGCCAGGCGGCCAGAAAGACGTCCTGGACGAGGTCGTCCACGTCGAGGCGCGACACGCGGGCGAGGAGTATTCCGTGAACCATCCGCGAATACCGGTCGTAGAGACGCGAAAACGCCGCGGCGTCGCCGCCGCGCGCACGCAACACGAGCCGGGCATCCTCGGCCGCATGATCCGCCTCGAATCTCGTGGCCGTCACGCCCGGACGGACCCCGCGGTCCATGGCCGCAACAGGTTGCACGTAAGGAGAGGACGGCCGTCGCGGTGGGGTGTTAACAGGACCTGGCGATCCTTCCATGTGTACAATTACGGCGCGGATTTTATCGCACCCCACCTGGAGGAGACATGAAACGTTCGTTGACTGCATCGCTGCTCGCACTTTCGATTGCAGCGCTGTTTTCGGTTTCGATTTCTGCGGATGTCAAGACTCGCGAGCGATCGCTGATCAAGCTGGAAGGGATGCTCGGCCGCGTGGTCGGGATGTTTGGCGGCAAGGCCGCAAAGGACGGCATCGTCTCGTCGGCGGCGGTCAAAGGAAATCGCAAGTCGACGATGAACGACACCACGGGTCAGATCGTCGACCTCGGCGAAGAGAAGGTGTACGAGCTCGACATGAAGAAGAAGGAGTACCAGGTTACGACCTTCGACGAGCTTCGACGCCGGATGCGCGAGGCGCAGGACCGCGCCCAGAAAGATGCACAGCGGCAGCAGGAACAGGAAAAGCCGGAAAAGCCGTCAGAGCAGCCTCAGAAAGAAGTCGACGTGGATTTCGACGTCAAGGAAACGGGGCAGCGCAAGCAGGTCGCCGGCCACGACGCCCGACAAGTCATCATGACGGTCATCGTCCGCGAGAAAGGGAAGACGCTCGACGAGTCCGGCGGTCTGGTCATGACCGCGGACTCATGGCACGGACCGGAGATCGCGGCGCTGAAGGAACTGAGCGACTTCGACATGCGGTACTACACCAAGCTGTACGGCACGACGGCCATGGGTCTCGCGGTTGAACAGATGGCAATGGTGACGGCGATGTATCCCGGGCTGAAGGCGGCGAGCGAGCGGCTGAAGCTGGAGGGTGACAAGCTCAAAGGCACGCCCCTCGCCACCATCACGACCTTTGAAGCCGTCAAGTCGAAGGCGGCGATGGAAGAACAGTCCAAGCAGAAAGACTCGGGGGGCGGCGGTATCGGCGGGATGCTCTCGCGCAGGATGATGAAGAAGGAAGACCCCACGCAGCGTGCAACCATTTTCACCATCCATCACGAGTTCCTGGAAGTGTCGCCGAGCGCGTTGGCGGCGGACGTGGAGATCCCCGTGGGATTCAAGGAGAAGAAGTAGCTATCAGCTATCAGCTATCAGCTATCAGCTATTAGCTGACGGCTGAGAGCTGAGAGCTGACGGCTGAGAGCTGAGAGCTGACAGCCGAGGAACCGAATGCGCCGACGCAGATTTCTCAAGGCGATACCCGCGGCGGTGGCGGCGGGTATCGCGGCCCCGACCCTCGCGCAGCAGCAGGAGCAGGCGCCGCGCGTGAGCAAGGACACGCTCGACTGCGCCGAGAAGATCTTCGGCGTCGATTTCACCGATCAGCAGGAAGAGCAGGCCCTCGCCGGCGTCAACCGCAATCTTGACGCGTACGAGCGGCTGCGCGGCGTGAAGATCCCGCTCGATACGGAGCCGGCGGTGACCTTCCGGCCGTATCTGCCGGGGAAGAAGCCGAAAGGGGGGGCGACGCCCGGGGCAAAGATCAACGTGAAGCTGCAGGCGCCGGCGGCGCGGGTCGCCTCACTCGACGACCTTGCGTTCCTCCCTGTCACGGCGCTGGCGGCGCTCGTGCAGCGGCGGGAAGTATCCTCCACCGACCTGACACGCATGTACCTGGCGCGCCTGAAGAAGCACGGCGCGCGCCTCAATGTCTACGTCACGCTGACCGAGGAGCTCGCGCTCGCGCAAGCGGCGCAGGCGGACCGTGAGATCAAGGGTGGAAAGTCTCGCGGACCGCTGCACGGCATCCCCTGGGGAGCCAAGGATCTCTTCGCGACCAAAGGCATCCCCACAACCTTTGGTGCCGGACCGTACCAGAACCAGATCATCGACTACGACGCGACGATCGTCGAACGGCTCCGCGACGCCGGCGCCGTGCTGGTCGCGAAGCTCTCGCTCGGCGCGCTCGCGCAGGGTGATCGCTGGTTCCGCGGCCAGACGAAGAACCCCTGGAACCCTGACGATCCGCAGCGCGGAGGGTCCAGCGGCTCGTCGGCCGGTCCGGGATCCGCCACGGCCGCCGGCCTGGTGGGTTTTGCCATCGGCACGGAGACTCGTGGCTCGATCATCTCTCCCTCGGCGGTGAACGGCGTCGTGGGGATGCGGCCAACCTACGGGCGTGTGAGCCGCCATGGCGCCATGGCGTTGAGCTGGACGATGGACAAGATTGGACCGATGTGCCGGTCGGTCGAGGATTGCGCACTGGTGTTCAACGCGATCTATGGTCCCGACGGCCGCGACGATTCCGTGGTGGATGCCCCGTTCACGTGGGCGCCCGACGTCCCGCTCGCGAAGCTGAAGATCGGGTACCTCAAATCGGAGTTCGAGCCGCCGGCGCCGGGAGCGGGGCGCGGCGACGGACGCGGGGATGCGGGGCGCGGAGACGCCGGGGGCGGCGAAGGAGGTCGCGGCGGAGATCCGGCCGGCCGTGGCCGCGGAGGGCTCTCACCCGAGGAGCAGCGGCGCCGGCGCGACGAGCAGCTCGAGGTGCTGAACGATGCGCTCAACGTCTATCGCAAGGCAGGGGCGACACTGGAGCCAATCGAGCTCCCCGGAACGCGGCTCGCGGGGATGATCAACTTCATCCTGACGACCGAGGGTGCGGCCGCCTTCGACGACCTCACACGCAGCCAGGACATCAACGACCCGTCACTCGGCAGCTGGCCGAACGCATTCCGCACGCACCGGTTCGTGCCGGCGGTCGAATACATTCGCGCACAGCGCGCCCGCACGCTGCTGATCCGGGAGATGGATACCCTGATGTCGAAGTACGACGTGTTCATCACGCCGACCGGCAGCGCCAGTCTCGGACTGACGAATCTCACGGGGCACCCCGCCGTGGCGCTCAAAGCGGGGTTCGTCGCCAACGCACCGGTCGAGATCATGGTCACCGGGCGCCTCTACGAAGAAGCGACGATGCTCCGCGTCGCGCTCGCCTACGAACGCGCCACCCGGTGGCATACGATGAATCCTGCGCTGTAGATTTGCACTTAGCGAGCGCGCTCATGTTTTACTAGGGCGGCGAGCGCCTGCGACTGCTCGTATTGGCCGAGGCGATCGGCGAGCTTGATGTAAATGTCACGGATCGGCCCGGCGATTGCGTGGTGCCGGGCCGCGGTCTGCAGAACCTGTGACAGTTCGTATCCCGCCGGCAAACGTCCCGGCCGCGCGCAGCGCGCTCTGCAGGGTGTCAGCCGAGATGTCGCTGCGCCTGAGGATCGACTGCAGCACACGGCTGCGTTCGTAGGTCCCGCCCAGCGTCTCCACCGCCGCGAAAAACGGCCCGCGCTGCGGCCCTTCGATGCTGTTTTTCGAGACCTGCAGCAGGAACTCCGCCGCCTCGTAGTCGGAGTTGAGGTCCGCAACCGACTTCAGCATAGTCGCGGTCACGTCGGCGGAAAGGTCATCGCGCGCGGCCACGGCCGCCAGCACCCGGCGATGTTCGTAATCGCTCTCAACGGTAGAGAGCGCGGCGAAGAACTCGGCGCGGGCCTCCTCGATCGGCTGCTGTTTCACCACCTGGACAAGGAGTGACGCCAGCTCGTAGTCGGACGCGATGCTGCGGCTTGCGTCGAGCATCGACTTGAGGAGCTCGCTGCTCAGTGGCCCGCGCTTGAGGCCCGATCCATAGACGCGCCGCATCTCGTAATCGCTTTCGATCGTGCGCGACGCGTCGAAGTACGCCCGGCGCGTCGCGTCATTGGTGACGAAGCGATCGCCGGACTCGATGAGCAACGACGCCAGCTCGTAGTCGGACGAGATCTCACGGCCCGCCTGTTCGAGCGCCTGGCGGACGGTGCTTGCGTCGAGACTCATCGTGAACAGCTCCGTGAAGTAGCGCCGCTTTCCCCAGCCTCCGTCGATCCGCGTGATCTCCGCCAGCAATCCCTGCGCTCCGTGCGCCTTGAAAATGCGCGCGGCGCGCGCCTTGGCGCCGACGCCGCTTTGACGGATGAATCGCGGCAGCATCTGGGAGAGCCACTGACGCCCTTCGGTGTCGAAGGGGCGCTCCGCCGAGCCGACCCAGAACCGCCGCGTGATGTTGCCGGAGGGATCGGCGCTGAACTCCACCGAGCGTCCGCGGAACCACCCGCCGTCGCTGATCCTGAGCTGCGCGCCCGGAGACATCCGCTTCACGTCCGTATCGTCGTCACTGAACTCGAACTCCCCTTCGTACTTCACCTCGAGCTTTTCGTTATCGTTCGACCAGATCATGGTGCCGCGGCTCTTCTGGCCCGTGCCGGACGTGTCGATCGACAAGCTCGGAGAAGAGGGTGCGGAAGGTGCGGAGGGTGCGGACGGCGCACTCGGGGCGCTCTGGACAGAGAGTACGGAGGGTGCTGGGAGTGCGGAGGGTGCCGGCGCACTCTGGGCGGTGGCCCCCGCACTCGTCGCACCCATCGCACTCGTCGCACCCGTCGCACCCGTCGCACTCGTCGCACTCGTCGCACCCGTCGCACTTATCGCACTTATCGCATCCGTCGTCGCACCCGTCGTGACGATCGTCGCACCGATGCCGGCGACGAGCACCAGCGCCGTGGCCCCCGCGAGCCAGACCGGGCCGCGACCGGCGTGCGACGTGGGGGCGCCGGTCAGCAGACGGCGGATCCGCTGGAGCAACACGCCCCCGCTGGCGGCCATCACCAGCGGGCCGGCAATGCCGCGATGCTCTTCGAGGTCCGCAAGCGCTCGCGCATAGGCCACGGGATCGCCGCAGAGGCTGACCGCCAGGTCGTCGCAGCAGTTCTCGCGTTCGTCGCGGATGCGGCGCGACAGCCACCACACCGCGGGATGGTAGAAGAGCAGCGTCTCCAGCAATGTCTGCAGCAGGTTTACGAGGTAGTCGTGGCGGCGGATATGCGCGAGCTCGTGCGCGAGGATGGCTTCAATCTGCGTCGTCGAAAGGCCTGCGAGCACGCTCACAGGAAGAAGGATCACCGGCCGGAGCCAGCCGATGACGGTCGGGACGACGACCGCCGACGACTGCAGCAGCCGAACGCTCCGTGAAATGTGGAGCCGCCTGGAAAGACGGACGACCATCCCCTGCAGTTCGCGTGACGCGGCGGTCGCGCCGTGGCGCTTCATTCGCTGGACCCACATCCAGCCACCGAGGAGCCGGACGGTCAGCAGCACCACGCCCGCCATCCAGGCGCCGACGAGCATGGGAAGCCACGGCTCGAGACGCGCCGGAACCGAATCAAGTGTTCGACGCGTCTGCGACTGCGACATGGCGATGCGTCCTGAAGCAACAGCAATGCTGGTGTCTCCCTGCAGCGAGGGGACGGATCCTGTTCCCCTGTCGCGGAGAATGTCGGCCGATCGGCCCGCAATGGATGAGAAATGCGCTGAACCGGAAGCGGCCAACGTAGCGCGATACGCCTGCCATCCCGACACGAGCGGCATCGTCGCCATCAGCGAGAGCGCGATGGCCGAGACCACGTAGCGGACGTCTGCCGCGCTGCCCCGCAGCAGCCGGAGCGCAACCGCCGCCAGGACGCCGATCAGCGCCCCCTGCCACGCGAAATGCAGCAACGCCCAGCCAATGGCCTGTGCGGCCGGCGCGCGGAGCAGCGTCTCAATCGCGGTCATCGCCCACCTCCCGTCGCTTGCCCTGTGTTGCCTCTGTGTTTTCCGTGCGGCCCTGCGTCTCCCCTGTGTTTCCGCTCTGGGCGATCAGCTTCCGGATCTCGGTCAGCTCTTCGGAGGATGCCCGACGCGTGGCGAGCGCCTGCATCACGAGCTTGCTCGACGAGCCCCCAAACGCGCGATCGAGGAGGTCACGTACGAGCTGCCGCTGGGTCTGCTCTTCGGTCAGCTTTGCGTGGTAGATGTGTGTCCGGTCGCTCTCGTCGCGCCGAACGAGGCCCTTTTCCGTCATGATCTGGAGCATCTTCAGCGCCGTCGTATACGCCGTCGGGCGCTCGCGCAGCAGCGTGTCGTGCACCTGCCGGACGGTGCTGGCGCCGCGCTCCCACAACACGCGAAGGATGGCGAGCTCGGTATCGGTGGGCCGGGGAACCACTGGTTTCGACATAGCGCGATACTATCTACGAACACCTTCGTATTGTCAACGAAGACTTTCGTAGGGCAGGCGATACACTTGATTTTTTCTGTTTAGAAGGTAAAAGTTCGTCGTCAGAAGCTGGCAGTCGAAGGAGCCCGAATGGATCCAGGAACATACGCACAATTCGATACGTCGGAAGGGTCGTTCACGATCCGTCTTTTCGAGAAAGAGGCGCCGAAAACGGTCGCCAATTTCGTCGCCCTTGCGGAAGGCACGAAGGAATGGCAGGACCCGCAGAGCGGACAGAAGAAGACCGAACCGTTTTACAACGGCGTCGTCTTTCACCGCATCATCGAGGGGTTCATGATCCAGGGGGGCGACCGGCTGGGAACCGGTACGGGCGGACCCGGGTACAAATTCGCCGACGAATTCCATCCATCGCTCCGCCACAAGGGCCCGGGCATCCTCTCGATGGCGAACTCGGGGCCGAACACCAACGGCAGCCAGTTCTTCATCACGCTCGGGCCGACGCCGCACCTCGACAACCGCCATTCCGTCTTCGGAGAGGTCTCCGACGGGCTCGACATCGTGAAGCGGATCGGATCGGTGGCGACGGGGCCCAACGACAGGCCGCGAAAAGAAGTCGTCATCAACGCCGTCACCATCAAGCGAGTGTGAAATGCCGAAGCGCCGCGGCGATGACGCCCGAGCGGCCGGAACGGAGCGGGAGCCACCTTCGCCAAGGCTACGGCGCCCAAGGCGAGTGGAGGCCGCCAGCCGGGGTGCAGGGGGCCCCGGCGATCTGAACTTAGACACCCTGCTGCCGATCGTCTACCAGGAACTGCGGCGTCTCGCGGCGGGGTATCTGCGCCGCGAGAAGCCGGGTCAGACGCTCCAGCCGACGGCGCTCGTGCACGAGGCCTACCTCCGGTTGATGAAGGACCGTCCCGGCCGGTGGCAGAACCGGGCGCACTTCTGCGCAATCGCCGCACACTCGATGCGGCAGATCCTCATCGAGCGGGCGCGGGCGCGCAGCGCGGCAAAGCGCGGCGGCGCGCGCCAGCGCATCACGCTCGATGAAGGGCTGGTGGCCGGCGGCGATCGTTCGATCGACCTGATCGCGCTCGACGAGGCCCTGCAGCGCCTCGCCGAGATCGATCCGGAACAGGCCAGGCTCGTGGAGCTCCGCTTCTTCGGCGGGCTCACGATCGAAGAGACAGCCGAAGCGCTGGACATGTCCCCTGCGACCGTCAAGCGGCACTGGACGGTGGCGAAAGCCTGGTTGACGCGCGAGCTCGAGGGGCTGGCCGACGCATGAACCCGGCCCGATGGAAGCAGGTCAACGATCTGTTCCATGCGGCGCTCGATCACGATCCGGCGGATCGGGATGCGTATCTCGCATCCGCGACAGCCAACGATCCCGAGCTCCTGACGGAAGTCCGGTCGCTGCTTGCCGCGCACGAACGCGGATCCACTGAGTTTCTGGAGAAGCCCGCCTGGGGCGTTGCACCAGAACTGATGTTCGACGACCCCGCCGAGGCCCTGACGGGAAAAACGATCGGACCGTATCGCATTCTCGAAGAAATCGGACGCGGAGGGATGGGCGTCGTGTATGCCGCCGAGGATACGCGTCTTGGCCGGCACGTGGCCATCAAGGCGCTCCCGCCGGAGTTCACCGCCGACGACTCGCGCCGTGAACGGCTCCGGCGCGAGGCGCGTGCGGCGGCCTCTCTGAGTCACCCGGCGATAGCGATCATTTACGCGCTCGAAGAGCTCGACGGGAACCTGTACATGGTGTCGGAGCTCGTTCGAGGGCAGACGCTGCGTGAGGAGCTGCGCGATGGTCCTCTGCCGCCCGACCGGTTGCGCCCGACCCTGCTTGAAATCGCCGACGCCCTCGCGGCGGCGCACGAACGCGGCGTCGTCCATCGCGATCTGAAACCGGAGAATGTCATGCGCTGCGTGGACGGCCACGTGAAGGTGCTGGACTTCGGCCTCGCGCGCACGGCGGGGCGCGACTCCGACCGGACGATGACGGGGCTGACGAACGCTGGCGTGGCCCTCGGCACGCCCGGATACATGGCGCCCGAGCAGATGGCCGGAGGCATCGTCGATGCGCGGACGGACATCTTTGCATTCGGCGTCCTCGCCGCGGAGCTCGCGACGGGCGCGCATCCGTCGTCGGGTGGGGTGAGCGGCGCCTGGAGCGTCCCGGAGCTGCAACCGATCATCCGTCGAGCCGTCAACAGCGTTCCGGACGAACGGTACCGGTCCGGCTCCGAGCTCGCAGCGGCGCTTCGCGGCACTGACGCGCAGGACGGCCGGCCGCGAGGCGCGATGTGGTGGTGGCGCTTTCACCAGTCGTCGGCGGCTGTCGTCCTGGCCGTCATGCCAGCGGTGGCATGGTGGATCCGCCCGTGGATCGGCAGGCCGTATGGCTCGTGGTTGTTCTTTGTCTCGCTGGCGCTGGCAACCGTCTCAATCACGCTTCGTTTGAACCTGGCGTTCACGTCGCGCGTGCACCCGGCGTTGCTTCCTGAGCAACGCCGGCACGTGTTTCCGGCGTTGCCGCTCGTCGACGCCGCGCTCGCAGTCCTGATGATGATTGCCGCGACCAGGCTCGCCGAAGCGCACGACGAAGTCGCGGGCCTTCTCATCGGCATTGCTGTCGCCACGCTGGCCTCGGTCACGCTGATCGAACCCGCCACCACCCGCGCGGCAGGCATCGAATAAAGCTGGCGGGCTACTTCGTCTCGGCGCGCGCCGTGTCGTCCTGACGATCCAGGGCCGCCATGCCTTGCCGGGTCGGCGACCCTGTCGCCCCGCCAGGCTGCAACCGCGCATCCTTGACGGTCTCTTTCTCTTCTGCCTGTTTCCGTGTCTCCGGCGCCTTGCTGGCCGAGTATTCCGAAGTGTCTTTCTTGTCAGCCATGTGTGAACCTCACCATGCCTGCCCGTTCTATAAGCGCTCCGACAGCAATGCGACGCTCAGCGCATAGGTGTGGGCGCAGTTGTAGCCGAGCAGCGCGTCGTAGTTGTCGTACAGCAGAAAGTTGCGCCGGCCGGCGGAGACGAGCGATGCGTCGATCGCGGCGTTCGGCAGCGGACTGTTTGCCACGGTCCGCAGCCCGACCTTCCGCCAGTACACGAGTGGCTGCGGCTCGGTCATCGACCGCTCGGCACGGCACCCGGTCTCACGCCGCGGCAGTGCATCCACAGCCTTGTCGACCGCCGCCGTTACGCGCACTTCGCGACCCCAGAGGGCGCCGGTGCGCCAGCCGTGCTGCTTCAGATAATTCGCAATGGATGCAAAGACGTCCGCCTGCGAGCTCCAGATGTCCTTCCGGCCATCCCCGTCGAAATCCTGCGCGTACTTCAAGTAGCTCGAAGGCATGAACTGCGGCTGCCCGAGGGCGCCGGCCCACGAGCCCTTGAGGCGCTCGAGCTCGATGTCGCCGCGCTGGACGATCTCGAGCGCGCTGAACAGCTCGTTTCGGAACATGGGGCCGCGTCTCGGGTCGTAGGCGAGGGTGACCAGGGCAGGGATCGTGGGCCGCACCCCGGCGAATTTTCCGAAATTCGACTCCAGCCCCCAGACCGAGACGAGCACACTCGAGGGGACGCCGTACTCCTTTTCCACCTTGTTCAATACCGCGCGGTGCTCGGTGTGCATCCGGCGGGCCGTGCGGATCGTGTCGCGCGTCAGGCGACGCTTCAGATACGACTCGAGATCGAGAGTGAACTCCGCCTGGGTTCGATCACGCTCGAGAATCTGTTCGACAGGCTGGACGCCCGCAAACGCGCGGTCGAGAAGATCCGCCGGGAAGCCGCGTGTCTCGGCCTCGGCGCGGAGATCCACCATCCACTTGTCGAATGGAGGCAGAGTGCCCGGCTGCTGATGACTCCGCACCTCAACCGCGGAGAGCATCAGGACGCACAAAAACAACCGGGCCACCGCGTTCATCAAACGATTCTAAACCCCGCCGCTCCAGGCTGTCTTATTCGGCGCGCAGGGCCACCAGCGGATCGACGCGCGGCACGGCGCGCAGGAAGGTAAATCGCCGCCGCCGCGATGACCGCCAGCAGCAGCGCGATCGACGCGAAGGTCATGAGCAGCGCGCTGGCGACGCTGAAGATTGCCGTATTCGCGCCGATCGC
>Ga0136614_10001337_pt1 | contig 14363 bp, 14 predicted proteins | sample AntDrymUQ2792106_2_FD_106643 | JGI IMG/M metagenome (GOLD analysis project Ga0136614, IMG submission 106643) | Polar desert sand microbial communities from Dry Valleys, Antarctica - metaG UQ279 (21.06) | ecosystem: Environmental > Terrestrial > Soil > Desert | place: Antarctica: Dry Valley... | reverse complement strand
GCTGGAGCGGCTCCGGGTGCCGCAGGTGATCGTGCAGATCGCCGGCTTCGCGTTGCGCTACGTCGAGGTGGTGGTGGCCGAGATGCGCCGGATGCGGGTGGCCCGCGACGCCCGCTGCTTCCGCGCACGCGACCTGCGCCAGGCCCGCACCCTCGCCCAGGCCGCGGCGGCGCTGTTCATCCGGTCGTACGAGCGCGGCGAACGGGTCCACGTCGCCATGCTCAGCCGCGGGTACTCCGGCCGGCTGCCCGACCTCGAAGCAGTGACGAGGCCGCGACCGGTGCCCGCGTCTCGCCCAGCACAGGCACCAGCGCAGGCGCCGGTCGCCGCATGACCGGAGGCGGCGAGCCGCCGCCGTCGCTCGAGGTCCGTGACCTGGGCTTCGCCTACCCCGACGGCCGCCAGGTGCTGACCGGCATCGACCTGCTGGTCGAGCCCGGCGAGCGGGTCGCGCTGCTCGGGCCCAACGGCGCGGGCAAGACCACGCTGGTCCTGCACCTCAACGGGATCCTCACCCCTGGCCGCGGCACCGTGACCGTCGCCGGACTGGAGGTGCGGGCCGACACCGTGCAGGAGGTTCGCCGCCGGGTGGGTGTCGTCTTCCAGGACCCCGACGACCAGCTGTTCATGCCGACGGTCGCCGAGGACGTGGCGTTCGGCCCGGCCAACCTCGGCCTGCGCGACGCCGAGCTGCGGGCCCGCGTCGACGAGGCGCTAGCCGCGGTCGGGATGGCCGAGCACGGCGACCGGCCGCCGCACCACCTGTCGTTCGGCCAGCGTCGCAAGGTCGCTGTCGCGACCGTGCTGGCGATGCGCCCGGAGGTGCTGGTGCTCGACGAGCCGTCCAGCAACCTCGACCCGGCCAGCCGGCGCGAGCTCGCGGAGATCCTCCGGTCGCTGCCGGTGTCGGTGCTCATGGTCACCCACGACCTGCTGTACGCGCTCGAGCTGTGCAGCCGCACCGTTCTGCTCGACGACGGCCGGGTGGTCGCCGACGGGCCGACCCGGACCCTGCTGGGCGACGAGGAGCTGATGTCAGCGCACCGGCTGGAGCTGCCGTACGGACTCGACCCGCACACCGAGGTGGGCAGGCGCTAAGGTGCCGGTGCGGGCTCGCGCCCGCGCCAAGATCTCCAAGGCAGGGGAAGCCGGTCGAAGTCCGGCACTGACCCGCAGCCGTTGGTGTGGCTCAGATGGAGGGCCGCACGAGTCGGAATGCCTGCTGCGGAGTGAGCGGCTCCTGACAACTGTCGAGGTCTGCAGGCGGAGCCCCGAGCCGGTGCATCCGCTCGGCGCCCAGGGCGACTCCTGAGGACCGCTCGTCCGAAGGGTTCTGCCATGCACCGCTTCCGTACTCGCATTCGTCCCACCGTCGCCGCGCTGGCCGTCGGCGTCCTGCTCCCGCTGCTCCCTATGGGCGCTGTCGCGGCGCCTGCCGACAAGGCCCACCGGGCTGCCAACTGGGAGGTCAGCCAGCTCCGCGACGGCCGGATCAACAACGTCCAGTTCGGCTTCACCGACTGGGGCCTCACCATCGACACCTACCTCGGCCTGGTAGCGGCCGGCAACCGCCCGGCGCAGGCCCGCACCGTGATTCGTACGGTCAGCGAGAACGTCCGCAAGTACGTCTCGTACGACGGGGACTTCTTCGCCGGTGCGGTGGCGAAGGCGCTGCTGGCCCGCCGGGTGGCGGGTAAGGACGCCTCCGTCGAGGCCGCGAACCTGAACCTGCGGCGCAAGCTCGCCAGCCTGGTCGCGCCGTCGGGTCGGGTCCAGGACTCCGGTGACACGGACTTCAGCAACACGATCAGCCAGTCGTTCTCGGTTTTGGCGTTCGCTCGCTCCGGCGAGCTGCCGGAGACGGTGGCGAGGTTCCTGCTTCGCCAGCAGTGCAACCGTGGCTTCTTCCGGCTGCAGATGGCCGGCTCTCAGTGCACGCGCGGCGCCGGTCAGGCCGATGTCGACGTCACCGCGTTCGCGCTCCAGGCGCTGGTCATCGCCCGCCGCGAGGACGTCGAGCTGCCGGCCGGCACGGTCACTGCCACCGAGCGTTGGCTGGCTGGGGCGCAGCGCGACAACGGTTCGTTCTCGGGTGCCGGCCCGACCGAGGGTTCCAACTCCAACAGCACCGGGGTGGCCGCTCAGGCGCTGGAGCTCGTCGGCAGAGACGCCGCCGTCCGGAAGGCTGCCGGCTGGGTCGAGGACCTGCAGCTCACCCGGGCCGATGCCGCGGGCACACCCGCCCGCCGCGACGTTGGCGCGATCGCGTACGACCCGGCGCACTTCGACCTCGCACTGCAGGACGGCATCGACGAGACCACCCGCGACACGTGGCGGCGGTCCACTCCACAGGCGATGCTCGCCTTTGTGCCCACGCCGCTCACGACGCTGTCCGCATCGTGACCCTCCGCCGAGCAGCGGGCAGTGCGGTTGCGGCTGCCGTTCTCGCCGCGCCGGCGGTGCTCGGCCTGCTGCCCGGGACGGAAGGCGAGCTGTCCGGCGGTCGGGCGGCGGCTGTTGGTGGGCCGCAGTTCTGCACCGAGGGAGACGCTGTCACCGTCGTCGTCGACCTGCGCGGGCTCGACCCGGATGCGCCGGTCCTGGTGCGCTGTGCCGAGGGGCCGGCCGGGTCCGGGCACTCCGGGTTCGACGCGCTCGCCGATGCCGGCCTGTCGTACGTGATGCCGGACCGCCAGCCTGGGGTGGTGTGCCGGCTTGCCACCTCCACCGGGCTGCGGCCGGCGCCGGGCGAGGAGATCCCGGTGCGGGGCGACGACTACGTCGAGCGCTGCGTCAGCACGCCACCCGCCGCGGCGTACTGGTCCTACTGGCACGCGCCGCAGGGCGGCCGCTGGCAGTACTCGTCGTCCGGGCCGGGCAACCGCAGCACCATCCCCGGCGGGTTCGAGGGCTGGTCGTTCTCGCTGAACCGCAGTCCGTCGGCCGCCCCGCCGCCGCGGGTGGCGCCGGACAACCCGAACGCGCCGTACGACGGCGGCAACGGCGGCAACGGGAACGGCGGTAACGGGAACGGCGGCAACGGGAACGGCGGCAACGGGAACGGCGGCAACGGGAACGGCGGCAACGGGAACGGCGGCCCGGAGGGGTCAAGCGGGCCGACGACGGCACCGACCACGCCCGGCCCGTCGGCGACGCCGGGCACTGACCCCGACCGAGAACCCGGAGGCAAGGCTGAGAACCGGCCCGGCGACCGAAACGACAAGGGAAGCGATGGGAAGGACGGTCAAGCCGACGACGGCCGCTCCGACCCGGCCGAGACTGCGCCCCCTGAGGACACAACGCGCTCGGACGTGACCCTGACCGGTGACGTGCCCGCAGCGACCACTGCCGACGAGTCGGGTCCACCGCTGGGGACGGTCGTGGGCATCGGCGCGCTGGCGGTTCTCGCGGCCGCCGTCGGCCTGGTCGCCTGGCGGCGCAGACACCGGGGTGCGCACCTGCCGTGACCGGTCGCGCCCCCCTCTCGCAGCTACCGGTGCTGCTCTCGCCCCTGTTGCCGCGGAGCCTGCACCCGCTCGCGTGGTGGGTGTGGGCGCTTGCGCTGGCGGTCGCTGCGGCGCAGACCACCAACCCGCTGCTCCTGCTCGCGCTGGTGCTGGTCGCGTGCGTGGTCGTGGTCGCCAGGCGGACCGACCAGACGTACGCGAGGGCGTTCGGCTGGTATCTGGTCGCCGGTGCTGTGGTGATCGTCATCCGGGTGCTGTTCCGGGTGCTGTTCGGTGGCGGTGACGCCGCCTCGCCAGGCGACCCGGTGCTCATGTCACTGCCCGCGCTCGACCTGCCGTGGGCCGGGGGTTGGACGCTGCTCGGCGACCTCACCGGGTCCGCGTTGCTGGCCGCGACCATCGACGGGCTGCGGCTCGCCGCGATGCTGGTGTGCGTCGGTGCGGCCAACTCGCTCGCCGACCCACGCCGGCTGCTCAAGTCGGTGCCACCGGCGCTGCACGAGGTCGGCGCCGCCACGGTGGTCGCGGTGACGGTGCTGCCGCAGCTGGCCGAGTCGGTGGTGCGGGTGCGCGGCGCCCGGCGACTGCGCGGGGGAGCCGGCTCCCGGCGGGATCGGCTCCGGTCGGTCGTCGTACCTGTGCTGGAGGACGCGGTGGAGCGCAGCCTCGCGCTCGCCGCCTCGATGGACTCGCGTGGCTACGGCCGTCGGGCCGCCGTGCCGGAGGGCTCTCGGCTGCTCGTCGGCGGCCTGCTCATCGGTGGGCTGATGGGGCTGCTGGTCGGCGTCTACGCACTGCTCGATGCCACCACCCCCTATTGGCTCGGGCTTCCGGTGCTGCTCGGTGGTGTCGCTGCCGCGATCGTCGGCCTCGCGGTCGCGGGGCAGCGAGTGCGCCGCACCCGCTACCGCCCCGACCGCTGGCTGGCGCCGGAGCTGTTCACGGTCTTGTGCGGCGTCGCGTTGGCCTGCTGCTTCGTGGCGACGGCCAATGCCGAGCCGCTGGTCGCCAACCCGGTGCTGTCACCACCGAGCTGGCCGACGCTTTCAATGCTGCCCTGCCTCGGGCTCGCGGCAGCGTTGCTGCCCGCTGTCGCCACCCCGGAGGTACAACGAGCGCGGGAGCCGGTGCCGGCGTGATCGTGTTCGACGACGTCTGGTTCGGCTACGACGGAGCCGACCGGCAGGTGCTGCGCGGGGTCGACCTCGAAGTTCCCGAGGGCGAGCTCGCGCTGGTCGCCGGCCCCACCGGCGTGGGCAAGTCGACGCTGCTGGGCGCGGTCAACGGCGCGGTGCCGCACTCCACCGGTGGCCGGCTGTCCGGGCGGGTATTGGTGGCCGGGTTGGACACCCGCGACCACCCACCGCGCGACCTCGCCCACGTCGTCGGCCGGGTCGGGCAGGACCCGTCGGCAACGTTCGTGACCGGCACGGTCGAGGAGGAGCTGGCGTACGGGATGGAGCAGCTCGCCGTACCACCGGCGACGATGCGGACCCGGGTCGAGCAGACCCTCGACCTGCTCGGGATCGCGGACCTGAGGCACCGTCGCCTCGACTCCCTTTCCGGAGGGCAGCAACAGCGGGTGGCGATCGGCGCCGTGCTCACCGCCGGGCCGCGGGTGCTCGTGCTGGACGAGCCGACCTCCGCGCTCGACCCGGGCGCGGCCGAGGAGGTGCTGGCGGCACTGCTGCGACTGGTGCACGACCTGGGTGTCACCTGCCTGGTGGCCGAGCACCGGCTGGAGCGGGTGGTCGAGTACGCCGACCGGGTGCTGACCGTGGCTTCCGACGGGACGGTTCGGTCGGCCGAGCCGGCCTTGGCGATGGCGACCTCAGTGGTGGCGCCACCGGTGGTCGAGCTCGGCCGGCTGGCCGGATGGTCGCCGCTGCCGCTTTCCGTCCGCGCCGCCCGCCGCGCCGCGGGGGCAGTTTGCCCCGTAAACGTGGCAAACGGCCCCGTTGCGTGGCGCATACCCCCCGCGATGGGGCCGGTTGCCCCGCGACGGCCGGCCGCCGACGTCGTCGTACGGGCGCGCGGGCTGGTGGTCCGGCACGGCGCGACGGTGGCAGTACGGCACGCCGACCTGGAGCTGGCGGCCGGCGAGACGGTCGCGGTCACCGGTCGCAACGGCTCCGGCAAGTCGTCGCTGCTGTGGGCCCTGGCGGGAGCGTCGGCACCCGCGGCCGGCACGGTGACCGTCGCCGGCGACGACATCACCTCGGCCGCACCGCGGGCCCGCCGCCGCCTCGCCGGCTTGGTGCCGCAGACCGCGAGCGACCTGCTCTACCTCGAGACCGTGGCGGACGAGTGCGCCCAGGCCGATGCGGAATCGCAAGCCACAGCCGGGACCTGCGCCGCCCTGGTGGCCCGGATCCTCGGCCCGGTCGACACCGACCGGCACCCGCGGGACCTTTCGGCTGGCCAGCAGCTCGGACTCGTGCTCGCCGTACAGCTCACCGCCGCGCCGACGGTGGTGCTGCTCGACGAGCCGACCCGCGGGCTCGACTACGCCGCGAAGCGCCGGCTGGTCGTGGTGCTGCGCGAGCTCGCCGCGGACGGGCACGCAGTTGTCGTGGCGACCCACGACGTCGAGCTGGTGGCGCAGCTGGCCGACCGGGCCGTGGTGCTGGCCGACGGCGAGCTGGTCGAGGACGGTCCGACCGTCGAGGTGGTCGCCACGTCGCCGACGTTGGCACCGCAGGTCGCCAAGGTGCTAGGGCCACCCTGGCTGACCGTCGACCAGGTGGCCGCTGCGCGCGAGCGGGAGGAAGTCGCCGGCCATGGCTGACGTCGTCACCCGGGTCGAGCCGCTCCGCGTCACCATCGCCGGCCGCCCGCGTACCCGCGTCGTGCTCCTCCTGGCCAGCCTGGCCGGGCTGGCGATGTTCTGCTGGCCGCTGCTCGTCGAGGTGGGTCCTGAAGCGAGCGGACACGTCACCGACGCGCCGCTGGCGTTCGTGCTGCTGCTGCCGGTCGTGCTCGCCGTGGTCCTCGCCGAGATGGCGGACGAGGGCATCGACTCCCGCGCGCTCGCGATGCTCGGCGTGCTGGCCGCGATCGACGCCGCGCTGCGCCCCCTGGGTGCCGGGGTCGGCGGCATCGAGCTGGTCTTCTTCCTCTTGGTCCTCGGCGGGCGGGTGTTCGGCCCCGGGTTCGGCTTCGCCCTCGGCTGCCTGTCGATGCTCGCCTCGGCCCTGCTCACCGCCGGCGTCGGCCCGTGGCTGCCGTTCCAGATGATGGCCGCGGCCTGGGTCGGGCTCGGGGCGGGCCTGCTGCCACGGCGAGCCCGGGGCCGGTCGGAGATCGCGCTGCTCGCCGTCTATGGCGCCCTCGCGGCACTGGCGTACGGGGCGCTGCTGAACATGTGGTTCTGGCCCTACGCCATCGGCACCGAAACCGCGCTGTCGTACGTCGCGGGCGACCCGCTCGGCGACAACCTGCAACGGTTCGCGACGTTCACGTTCGTGACGTCGACGCTGGGCTGGGACCTCGGCCGGGCCGTCACCACCGTGCTCGGCGTCGTGCTGCTCGGTCCGGCCGTCCTCGCCGTGCTGCGGCGCGCGGCCCGGCGGGCCAGCTTCGCCCCCCGCTGACCCCTTTCCCTAGCGAACAGAACGGCTCAGCGGCCGATGGCGATGAGCGGGTGCTTGCCCGGGTCGAGCCGCTTCATCGCCTTGCGCATGAACCACTTCGGCGTCGACACGCACCCGGCGGTGGCGCCGCGCCCGTTGACGTGCAGGAAGATGCCCGAGCCGCGGTGCCGCACCGGCGTTGGCCGGTTGAAGTCGACGACCACCGACCAGCGGTATTGGCCGGGGTAGTCCTTGAGCCGCTCGGAGCTGTTGTAGCCGTCGAGCCGCCAGCGGAAGCCGCCCTTGTGCCGGTTGCGCAGCGTGTTGTACCAGCGCGACGCGTTGTCCTGCACCCAGTAGTCACCGGGCCGCACCCGGTGGAACCGCAGGTCCGTCCCCCGCGGCTGCCTCGCGATGCCGAAGGACTCCGTCATCGAGTACGAGCCGATCGGCGTCGTCCCGGTGCCCTGCTCCCGATCCGGCCCGCGTACCAGCCCGCCGTAGCCGGTGCGACCGTCGCGTGCGGTGAACGTACGCCGCCACCTGTCGCCGTCCTTGGTCCACATCCGTACGTTCGCGTGCCACCCGACTCGGTGGTTGACCGTCACCACCTGGCGGGTGTTCGCCCGCAGGTTCACCCGCACGCCGCCGAGCCGGATCGTCCGGTCCGCCGCGTTCGTCGCCGCAGTCGCCTGTGCGGCCGGTCGCGTGGCGGCCTCCGCCGGCGTGCCCAGCAGCGCGGCGGCGCACACCACACCGGCGAGCGCGGCCATCGGTGTGTTCCCCGCATCTGAGAATCCTCCCAGGCCTGCTCCCCGCGCCCTACGATCGCGCCATGCGCCCACCCCGCCACTACGTCCGCTCCTGGCTCCCCGCGCTCGCCGCCGGTGCCGCCGTCGTGCTCGCACTCGGCGCGTGCGCCCCCGCAGACGAGGAGTCGGACACCGGGGACGGTGGCGACGACACCTCCGCCTCGACCGACTGCGCCGTCGAGTCGCTGCCCCTGTACGAGGAGGGGCAGCTCACCATCGCGACCGACGCGCCGGCGTTCGAGCCGTGGTTCGTCGACAACGACCCGACCAATGGCAAGGGGTACGAGTCGGCGGTCGCCTACGCGTTGGCCGATGAGCTCGGCTTCGGCGAGGACCAGGTCACGTGGGTCACGGTGCCGTTCAACGCCAGCTACCAGCCGGGCGCGAAGAAGTTCGACTTCGACATCAACCAGATCTCGATCACGGCGAAACGCGCCGAGTCGGTGACGTTCTCGCGCGGCTACTATTCTGCCGCGCAGGCGGTGATCGCGACCGCTGACTCCGAGTACGCCGGCGCGACCAGCCTGGCCGAGCTCGCCGACGCCAAGTTCGGCGCCCAGGTGGGAACCACCTCGCTCACCGCGGTGACCGACGTGATACAGCCGACAGAGGAGCCGGCGGTCTTCGACGACACGACCGCCGCCACCAACTCCTTGGAGAACGGTCAGGTGGACGCGATCGTCGCCGACCTGCCGACCGCGTTCTACCTCACCGCGGCGGTGCTGGACGACGGCGTCATCGTCGGACAGTTCCAGCCCGAGACCGGGGAGACCGAGGAGTTCGGCCTGCTGTTCGAGCAGGACAATCCGCTGGTCGACTGCGTCAACCAGGCGCTGGACACCCTCGACGAGGACGGCACGCTGGCCGAGCTCGAGGAGCGCTGGCTGTCCGACGTGGCGCAGGCACCGGAACTGTCCTGACCGCCGAGCCTGCGGTGACCGACGACCCGTGGGTCGTCAGCGAGACCCAGCGCGCTCGGCTGCGGTACCGGCGGCGCCGCACGCTGCAGCGCGGGCTGCTCGCTGTGGCGTCCACCGTTGTCGGGCTCGGTCTGCTCAGCTGGCTGGTTACCAGCGCGCCTGGCTGGATCACGGTGCAGGCGCGCTACTTCGACCTCGACGAAGCGCGCACCGCGCTGCCCGATGTCGCGTCGGCGTTCTGGCTCAACGTGCGGCTGTTCGTCGTCGCCGAGGTGCTGATCCTTGTCGTCGCCGTCGTCGTCGCGCTCGTTCGGGTGGTGCCGACACCGGCGATGGCTCCGGTGCGGCTGCTCGCGGTCGTCTACACCGACGCCTTCCGCGGCACACCGACGCTGCTCGTCGTCTACCTGGTGTGCTTCGGCTTTCCTGCGCTCGAGCTGCAGGGCGTGCCGACCAGCCTGTTCTGGCTCGGCGTCATCGCGCTCACGCTGTCGTACGGGGCGTACGTCGCCGAGGTGGTCCGCGCCGGCATCGTGTCGGTGCACCCCAGCCAAGCGCTCAGCGCGCGGGCGCTCGGGCTGACGTATGGGCAGTCGATGCGCCGGGTGGTGCTCCCGCAGGCGATGCGTCGAGTGCTGCCGCCGCTGCTCAACGACTTCGTCTCGCTGCAGAAGGACACCGCGCTGCTCGCGTCGGTCGGCCTGGTCGAGGCGTTGCGCGCCGCAGACATCCAGGCCAAGCAGAACTTCGACTTCACCCCGTACGTCGTGACCGCAGCGTTCTTCATCGCGGTGACCGTGCCGGTGGCTCGGCTGACCGACTGGCTGGCGTTGCGGCAGGCGCGGCGGGAGCAGGGGCTGGCGTCGTGACCGGGGTGCTCGAGGTCGACGGGCTGCGGCGCCGCTACGGCGACACCGACGTGCTGTGCGGTATCGACCTGAGGCTCGGCGCGGGAGAGGCGCTGTGTGTGATCGGCGCCAGCGGCTCGGGCAAGTCGACGCTGCTGCGGTGCGTTGACCTGCTGGAGCCGGTCGACGACGGCACCGTCCGGCTGGACGGCCGCGACGTGACCGACCCGCGGGTCGACGCCGACAAGGTCCGCCGCGAGATCGGCGTTGTGTTCCAGGCATACAACCTGTTCCCGCACCTGACCGTGCTCGACAACGTGACGTTGGCACCGCGCGTCGTGCACCGCCGCAGCCGGGGTGAGGCGCGGGCGACGGCCGAGCGGCTGCTGGACCGCTTCGGGCTGGGCGATCGGGCGGGCGCCTACCCCGACAGCCTGTCGGGCGGTCAGCAGCAGCGGGTAGCGCTGGTACGCGCGGTGGCTACCGGCCCGCGGCTGCTGCTGCTCGACGAGGTGACGTCCGCGCTCGACCCGGAGCTGGTCGGCGAGGTGCTCGACATGGTGGCCGAGCTGCGCGCCGACGGGATGACGATGCTCATCGCGACGCACGAGCTCGCGTTCGCCCGCGACGTCGCCAACCGGGTGGCGTTCCTGCACGACGGGGTGGTGCACGAGGAAGGACCGGCCACGCAGGTGCTCGAGTCGCCGCGGCGGGAGCGGACCGCGGCGTACCTGTCGCGGTTCCGCGCGGGCTGACTTTCGCTGGGGCCCCAGCGAAAGTCGTGCCGCCCCAGCCATATTTCGCGGGGGTGGTGCGTATGACGCTGGGGTGGTCCGCCTAGGCCGCGCTGGTGACCAACCCGCTGGCCGACCCGGCGAGCAGCACCCGCGTCACCAGCGCGGGGTCGTCGACCATCGGCACGTGGCCGCAGCCGCGGAGCGCCATGTGGGTTGCCCGCGGCAGCCGGCGGCGGGCCCGAGCGGCCTGCAGCGGCGGAAGCATCCGGTCCCGGGTCCCCCACGCGACAGTGGCCGGCACCGCCGGCTCGGCGGTGCACTCGTACGAGCGGCCGAACGCCAGCATCGGCGCGAATCCGGCTGACGCTTGAGGGCTCGGGCATCGCCGAGGAACGCGTCGGGGTCCTGTCGCTCGGGATGGGCGTAGAGCAGGTTGATCATCGACGTCCGTACCCGTTGGTCTGCCGCGACCCCCCGCCGCAGCACGATGTCGGGCACCCGTGCCGACATCCGCGTGGTGCTCAGCAACGTGAGCGCCCAGCGGCGCTCGAGCGGCGTCCAGAACCCCGCCGGCGCGAGCGCGGTGACCGAAGAGACCATGCCGCGGGCGCCCAGCTCGAGCGCGAGCGCGCCACCGAGCGAGCTGCCGGCCACGTGCGGAGCGCCCAGCCCCAGCTCGGCGAAGAGCTCGGCGAACCGCTCCATCGCTGTCGGCACGTCGTACGACTCGCCAGCTGGGAGCGGCGGCGACTCGCCGAACCCGGGCAGGTCGAGCGCGATCACCTCGCGGTGCCGGGCTAGCCGAGGAAGCACCGGGTCCCAGGCCTGGCGCCGGTGGCCGAGGCCGTGCACGAGCACCAGCGGATCACCTCGACCGTGCCGGGTGTAGACCGCGCCGAGCCGCCTGGTGCGGTATGTGCGGCGGGGCGCAGCTCTCCTCTCGACGCTGCCTCGAGCGGACGCTAGCCGATGCCGGCCACGTCCCGCCCGCCGCCACGGCAGAATCGGCGGGGTGCACCCTCGGACCGGACCGCTCACCGGAATCCGGGTGGTCGAGCTTGCCGGGATCGGGCCGGCGCCGTTCGCGGCGATGCTGCTGGCGGACCTCGGGGCCGACGTGATCCGGGTGGACCGCCCGGGCGGCACCCCGACGGCGGCCGCCCCGCCGCCATACGACGTACTCACCCGAGGCCGGCCGTCGGTCGTCGTCGACCTGAAGCATGCGGACGGCGCCCGAGTGGTTCGGGTCCTCGCGATGCGCGCGGACGTGCTCATCGAGGGCTTCCGGCCGGGCGTCGCCGAGCGGCTCGCGATCGGCCCGGCCGAGTGCCTGGCGGTGAACTCGGCGCTGGTGTACGGGCGGGTGACGGGCTGGGGTCAGAACGGGCCGCTCGCGCCTACCGCCGGCCACGACCTGACCTACCTGGCGCGCACCGGCGTCCTGCACGCAATCGGTGAAGCCGAGCGGTCGCCGCAGCCGCCGCTCAACCTGGTCGGCGACTTCGGTGGCGGGGCGATGTACCTCGTCGTTGGTGTCCTCGCCGCCCTGCTCGAGGCCCGCACGTCGGGCAGGGGCCAGGTGGTCGACGCCGCCATCGTCGACGGCACCGCGCACCTGACCGCGATGGTGGCGGGGCAGCTCGCCGCCGGCTGGTGGCAGGACCGGCGCGGGGTCAACCTGCTCGACGGCGGTGCGCCGTTCTACACCACCTATCCGTGCGCCGACGGTCGTCACCTCGCGGTCGCGCCCCTCGAGCCGCGGTTCTACGCCGCGTTCCTCGCCGGGCTCGGTCTCGACGCGGGCGAGGTACCGGACCGCAACGACCCCGACGTGTGGGACGCGCTGCGTACGGTGCTCGCCGACCGCATCGCTACCCGTACGCAGGTTGAGTGGGTCGAGGTGTTCGCCGGCACCGACTCGTGCGTCGCGCCGGTGCTCTCGCTGGGCGAGGCCCGGGCAGACCCGCACCTCAGCGCCCGCGGGACCTACGTCGAGCAGGCCGGTGTCGTCCAGCCGGGGCCGGCGCCGCGGCTGTCGCGTACGCCGGGCGGACTGACTTCGGCGCCACCGTCGGCACCCGGCGCGGACACCAGGACGGCGCTCACCGCGTGGGGGATCGACGACGTCGACGCGCTGCTCGAGTCGGGGGCGGTCGTCCAGGCCTAGCGACGATCCGCGGCAAATGGTCGGGCGATCCGTGGCAAATGGTCAGGCGATCCGCGGCAACTGGTCCAACGATCCGGGCCGTTAGTGTCGATCCATGTCGTACCCAGCACCCAAGTACTTCGGCACCGGCGAGGCCACCGCCCGGTTTCCGCCGCGCCGACACTCCCCCCGAGCTCCCGCGACGCGACCGGGTGGCGCCGCGAGCTACCTCGCCACCGGCGCCAGCACCGACGGACGGTTCGGGCTGTACCGCTGGGACATGGGTCCGGATCCGGCCGGCGCGAACCCGCACTACCACCGCACGTTCAGTGAGTCGTTCTTCGTGCTATCCGGCACCGTCCAGCTGTACGACGGCAAAGACTGGCTCGATGCCACCCCGGGCGGCTTCGACTACGTGCCCGAGGGTGGCATCCACGGCTTCCGCAACGAGTCGGGCAAGCCGGTCTCCCTCCTGATTCTGTTCGCGCCGGGCGCACCGCGCGAGGCCTACTTTGAGGGGCTGGTCGAGATGGCCGAGGGACGCTGGCAGCCCAGCCCCGAGGAGCTGCAGGCGTTCCTCGAGCAGCACGACAACATCTACGTCTAGTTGTGACCGTTGCCAGGTCCGACGTGCGGGTGCACCCGGCGACCGCGGAGCGGTGTCCGACGTCGAGTTTGGTGATGGGCGAGCGCGACGACCCGGCCTGGTGCTGGTGCCAGTACTTCCGCGCCGCGATGCCGAAGGACCGGTTGGCCAGCCGGGAGCGCAACCGGGCGGCGCTGCGGATCCAGGTGTGCAGCGACCCGCTGCCGCCGGGGTGCTCGGCTACCTCGACGACGTGCCGGTGGGCTGGTGCGCGATTGCACCGTTCTCGTCGTATGCGCGGCTGCCGCGGGTCAGGGTGGCCCAGGCCGTGCGTACCGCATGCGAGGACCGACTGCTGAGCGCTGCCTAGTCGAAGAGCCCTTCCATCCAGTGCTTCTTGCGCTTCTTGGACCCGTGCGAGCCGTACGACCCGTGCGAGTCGTACGAGCCGTGCGAGCCGTAGTCCCGGTCCTGGTACGGCTCCGAACGCGGCGGAGGTGGTGGGGCCGGCGCCGCCGGCGCCGGCGTGTTCGCGCGGGCATCGGCCGCGATCAGGTGCTCGAGCTCGCCTCGGTCGAGGAAGATCCCGCGGCACTCGCCGCACTGGTCGACGGTGACACCGTTGCGCTCGTAGGTGTGCATCTCGCCGCGGCACTTGGGGCAGGTCATGGTGGTCATGTCCCCAGCCTGCCAGAGCGCCGGCCACGCGCCGAGGCGACTATCTGCACTGATCGGGCTGCGGCTCGCCTGCGCTACTCGGGCACCCATCGAGGCGCGCTGTTGGGCATCGAGGCGAGCGGGCGCTCCTTCACCTATTCGGGCGCCGCGTTCTTCGCGATTGCCGACGGGTTGCTCCGTGAGGCATGGGTGCTCGGTGACCGCGACCGACTGCGCCGCCAGCTCAACTGACCGCGCAACTCAAGCATCACGGAACATCCCGCGTGACCTTCCCGTGACGTCACCTTCCAGGGCTCGTTGTACTCAGCGACCGCCCCCAGTGAAGGACGTATTGATGCGGCTGACCTGCAAGTTCTCGGCCATCGTCGCCGCTGGCGCGCTGATCGTTGGCGCACCGGCCACGTCGGCAACCGCGGCGGTCAACGGCGGGTCAGCCACGACCGAGGCCTCGTACGTCGAGCTCAAGGCGCCGACGCCGGACTGGTACACCGCCAAGCTGCACAAGCGGGTGGTCAAGGCGTCCAAGCACGGCAACTCGGTGCCGATCCCGGAGCGGGCCGACTACGAGGTGAGCGGGCTGGCCTTCACCGGCATCCG
>Ga0136614_10001336_pt1 | contig 14364 bp, 10 predicted proteins | sample AntDrymUQ2792106_2_FD_106643 | JGI IMG/M metagenome (GOLD analysis project Ga0136614, IMG submission 106643) | Polar desert sand microbial communities from Dry Valleys, Antarctica - metaG UQ279 (21.06) | ecosystem: Environmental > Terrestrial > Soil > Desert | place: Antarctica: Dry Valley... | reverse complement strand
CGTCCGCTGGATCGCGTCGGCATCGAGCAGGAGCTTGCCGGGCGCCGTTCGGGTCGCGGTCAACCTGACGGTCCCATCGAACGTCCATGGGCAGGCAGCGCCATCTCACTCCTTTCCGGCCTCCCTGGACCGAGTTAAAGGGGTTCGTGTCGGCCGGGACCTTACCGGCCGCCCCGGATGGCTGGAAGATTCGGCTGCGACGGCGTCAAGTGGACAATGCCGCGCCTCCTCCTTGCCGCAGCTGTCGCCCTGCTCGTCTTCGTCCCGCTCGCGCTGGCGCGGGTGACCAACACGGTTGCGATCACCGGCGGGCCTTCGGGCACGGTGAATACGAAAGACGCAAGCTTCACGTTCTCCTCGACCGGCGCGATCACGAACTTCAAGTGCTCGCTCGACGGCGGAGCCGCGAACGACTGCACGTCACCGACGAGCTATACCGGCCTCGGGGACGGCGGTCACACGTTTGCGCTCCAAGGCTTCCGCAGCTCGACCGGTCCCCTGGCCTCCCAGACGCGGAGCTGGTCGATCGACGCCACCCCACCCGACACGACGATCACGAGTCAGATTCCAGCCTGGATCAAGTCAACCGATCTGGCGATCGCGTTCAGCTCCGGCGAGCAGGCCAGCTTTCGCTGCCGCCTCGACGGCGGAGCCTGGACCGATTGCGGGTCGCCCTTCAACCTCACGGGGCTCGCCCAGGGTTCGCACTCGTTCGACGTCGTTGCCGCCGACGCGGCCGGCAACGTCGATCCCAGTCCCGCGAGCGCGTCGTGGCGCGTCGACACGGTCGCGCCCGAAACCACGATCACTCCTGTGCCGGAGTTCACGAAGCTGTCCAGCCTCCACGTCGCATTCGACGCCAACGAGCCCCAGGTCACGTTCGAGTGCCGCCTCGACGTCGGCGCATATAGCTCGTGCAGCTCGCCGAAGACGCTCTCGGCCCTTGCGCAGGGGACCCATACGCTGCAGGTCTACGCGGCCGATCAGGCCGGCAACAGCGACGCGTCGCCGGCGACCGAGACCTGGATCGTGGATACCACGCCGCCGGTCGCCGCCCTCGTCCTGCCGGTCGGAGCGTTCCAGTTCGAGAAGCAGTTCACGGTCTCGTGGAAGGGAGGCGACGCGCACAGCGGGATCGCGCGATACGACGTTCGCGTCCGGAGCGCGCAGGCGCTCGGCAGCTTCCCCAAGACGCCGAACCAGGCGTTCATCTACGCCTCCTGGAAGGCAGGTACCACCATCGTCGGCAGCGCCTTCAGCGGCCAGCCCGGCTACACCTACTGTTTCGACGTCAGGGCTGTGCTTTGCGTCCGGGTGCGGGGGAGTGGACGCATCGCTGAAGCCGTGGAGCATCGCCTATCTGCTGGTGGGCCGCTGCCCCACCTGCGGCTCGATCCGCCTCTATACCGACCCGGACAGCGGGCCCTCGGTTCCGTACGGCCCGGTGATCAAGCTGAGCAAGCCGGGGAGCGCGGTCACGAAGCAAACGATCTTCGTCGCGAAGACGAAGACCAAGCCGCTAAAGCTCGTCGTCAGGCTGCTGTCGGGGCAACCGCGGATCGACGGCCTCATGATCAGCCGGGCGTCCGTTCCGGGCGGACTCGTCGCGGCCGTGCCGATTCCGTAGAACTCAGCCCTGACGTCGTCGCCTGATGGCGCTGAAGAGGGCCGCCCACTGGTAGAGGTCGAGCTCACGCGCCGTCGCAGACGCCGGAAAGCCGAGCTCGCGCGAGAGTCGCTTGAGCTCGCGCGCCCCGATACACGTGGCAAGGGTCTGCCGAAGCTCGGGCCGGCGCCCCGTGAACGCTTTCTCGAGTAGGGCGCAGAAGTGCTGATGGTCGGAATCCGATACGAGCGCCACGGGGCGCCTGACGACTCGCAACAGCCCGGCATCCACGCGAGGCTTCGGCTCGAAGAGCGAAGCGGGCAGCCGCCGGACGAGGGCGATGTCGTACCGCGCGCCCCAGCGGACGTTGAGCATGGTGCTCGGCCAGCACGTCGAGCGTTTCACGGCTGCGCCCCACTCGACGATCAGATCGGCTTGCTGAAGCGGCAGCCCCAGATCGTCGAGAAGCCGCCTGAGGATCGCAGCCGTGTGATCGAACGGGACATTCGCGACAACGCGAAACGGAGCCTCGGGCAGGCTGCAGCGAATCGCGTCGGCCTCGATGACGCTGACGTTCGGCCGATCGGCGAAGCGCTTCCGCAGCCTGGTGACCCAGAGTGGATCGAGCTCGATCGCGTGGACGGCTCCGGCTCGATCCGCCAGCGCGGCGGTGAGACGGCCGCTACCGGCACCAAGGTCGACAACCACGTCGGTGCGCTCGACAGCGGCGTCGCGGACGAGCGTGGCTGCAAGCCGCGGACTACGGAGAAAGTGCTGGCCGCGGGCGCGCGGCGCGCGTCTTGCGCGCCGTTCTGCCACGGAAGAACACCATCGTGGTCACGCTGGCATCGTACCGCGATGTCCTACGAGCGCCGCACCCCCGTGAGCTCTCAGCGATCAGCAGCCACCAGGTGCGGGGGAGTCGAGGCCGGGGGGCCCCTCTTAGGGAGTTCGCAACGGTCTCGACGGCGGTTCAGCTGCGCCGCGAAACCTCAGCGGAGGTAGCCCGTGCGCCTGAGAAACGTGCGCAGCTTGGCGATGTAGCGCCGGCCGAATGCCTCGCCGAACTCCACCTTGTCGGGGCCGAGCTCGCCCCGTTTGCGAGCAGTCTCGAGCGCGCGCCAGCCCTGCTCTGTCCGGCCGAGGAGGATCTGATCAGCCATCCAGGCAGCCACGACGCCGCGGACGTCCCGCTTGCGTTCTTTCAGGTACAGCCGCCAGAGATCGCGCGCGTCTCGCTCGATCAAAGCGGGGAACCGTCTGGTCACGTCAAGCATCCGGCTCCGGTCGTAGCGCCAGATCCGGATCGGATTCGCCGACGCGGCGTATCCCGTAAACGCCGACGCAAAGCGATCGTCCGACGTGACGAACTCGGGCCCGGCGGCGCGATCGACGTCGACCAGCCGGTAGCCGACGTTGCCCCACCACTGCATCTGCCTGACGTATGCGTCCCCGGCAGCGTCGTAGCGATAGATGAATGAGTACGTGCAGCAGTGGGCGCCGCCCGTGTACAGGTCGAGCAGGATCTCGGGCTCAGCGCCGCCGTCCAGACTGCGAAGGACAAACCGACCGGCCGGCCGCCGGGTCGGGCAGTCGCCGCAACCGACTCGGGTGAGCTCGAAAGTCGACGAGTGGACGGCCGCTGCGGACGATCTTCAGCCGCGCGTCTTTGACGACTCCGGCGCTGCGCTGGTAGGAGAACTCTGCGGACACTGGACCGCTGCTTACCTGTTGCCGGACGGAGTCGTCTGCGAGCGCGGCACCCGGCCACGCGAGCACACAGAGGGAGAGCGCGAGGAGAATCCGCTTCACTTCCCTGCATGGTTGCACGGACAGTGACACTTGCGGTAGCCCGCCGGCTCGCGATCTCGAAACAGCGGCTTGCCGGCGTGAGGCGACCGCCCGACGCGCACGGGATTCTCCAGGTCGTCCAAGACATCGGCCGGCTGCAGCTCGACCCGACGAGTGCAGTCGCGCGGAGCCATCTGCTCGTCCTGCAGAGCCGGCTCGGTCAGTACGATCCGGCCGAGCTGACGCAGCTGCTCGAGGTCGAGCGCGCCCTCTTCGAGTATCGCGCCTACATCGTCCCGACTCTCGACTATCCGATCTACCGAGCGCGCATGCGCAGGTTCCCGGCAGGCGACTCGAAGCGCGCCCGCGACATCAGGGAATGGATGCGCGCGAACGGCGGCCTCAAGCGCACGATTCTCAGGCAGCTGCAGCGCCGCGGCGCCCTCCGCCTGCGCGACTTCGAGGGCGGCGCGTCCGTCGGTTGGCGGTCGCCGGGCTGGAACGACGAGCGAAACGTCGGCCAGATGCTCGACTTCCTCCTCGCGCAGGGCAAGGTACTCGTCACGCGCCGGGACCGCGGCCAGCGCGTCTGGGATCTCGCCGAACGCGTGCTGCCGGACGCCGTACGCGGGCAGGAAGCTGTGCCCTCTCGTCAGGCAGAGAGGCTTCAGGTTGAGCGAGAACTCGCCTATCGGGGCGTCGCGACCGCACGCGACCTGCCGTGGGCGCCCGACGCGCCGCCACCGGCTGATGTCCTGCCACAGCTCGTGCAGGCCGGTCGAGCCGTGCCCGCGGAGGTCGACGGTCGAGCGGGCGATCATTACATCCACGTCGACGACCTCACGCTGCTCGAGCGGCTCGAGGCCGGCGACTGGCAGCCGCGCACGACACTCCTCTCTCCGTTCGACACGCTGATCCATGACCGCGATCGCACCGAGCAGCTGTTCGGCTTCCGCTTCCGGCTCGAGATCTACGTGCCTCCGGCGAAGCGAGAGTACGGCTATTTCGTCCTGCCGGTACTGCACGGGGACCGTCTGGTCGGACGGATCGATCCCGCCTACGATCGGAAGCAGCGAGTGCTTGCGATCAACGCGGTGTACTGGGAGCCGGACGCGCCCGCCGACGGACGGCCGGCGCTCGAGGAGGCCGTCGAGGATCTCGGCCGTTTCCTCGGTGCTCAGCGGATCGACTACCGCTGAGCGATTACGGTCAGCCACCCGAGCGTGTACTCGACCCGATCCGGTACCTCGCGCTCCGCACGCGCGATCCCGGTTGCGATCTCGTCTGGCGGTAGCAGCTCGAAGGTCGAGGACCAGCGCCCGTGCAGCCGCTTGAGAGCAAGCTCGCGGCTAATGCTACGTCGGATCGACCGAGGATCGGATTTGCTCATCCACTGCTTGTCGAAACCGCCCGGATCCGGAGTCGAGATCCCGAGCCGCCCTTCCGGAACGAGGATGCGAAAGATCTCGCGAAAGGCGAGCGGCCGGTCGAGGTGGTGGACGACGAGTGCCATGAACGCGGCGTCAAACGAGCCGTCCGCGAACGGCAGGTTCTCGGCGGAGCCAAGCTCGAACGAGATCCCATCAGGCGCTTTCCGCCTCGCGACCGCGAGCATCTCGGCCGACGGATCCACGCCCCACGCCTGCGCCCCGTAGCGCTCGGCGAGAGCCACCGTGACTTGACCGGTGCCGCAGCCGACATCGAGGACGCGGCGCCCACGGAGGTCTCCGACCTCTGCGAGCCAGTCGAACTTGCCGGGCTCGACCGGCCGAAGCTCGTCATAGGTTGCTGCGCGAGACGCGAAGTCCGACGCGCTGGAAACCTCAGGCGTCCCAGGCGAGCTCACAGCGTGTCGACCGGTCGGTGCAGACGGAGAGCGGGCAAAGCCCGCCCTCCTGACGATCGGCGTCGCAAGCGAGCGCCTTAGGCGTCAGAGGGGAGCTCACAGCGTGTCGACCGGTCGGTGCAGACGGAGAGCGGGCAAAGCGCGCCCTCCTGACGATCGGCGTCGCAAGCGAGCGCCTCAGGCGTCGGAGGTGAGCTCATCGGGCTCGGTCATCGCCTCGATCGCGTCCTGCGCGTCCTCGAGCAACGACTCTGGAACGAGCACGGTGAGCGGATCGTCCTCCGCCGCTTGCAGCTCTGAATCAATTCCGGCCTCGCGAAGAATCGTCCGGAGCTCCTCCGCTTCGGCAACGTCACCGGCAACGGCGACCTGCACCATGCGAGCCATCGGCGGATTATTAGCGCACTTCGGCAGGAAATGCTTCGGTCTGCCGGCTGTGACGCGCTCCCGCCTTGATCAAGCGCGGCCCCCCTCGCTCCCGGAACGGGAGCTCGATCACGTCGAAGTCCCTCGGAACGACCGTCGCGGCGAAGATCGCCTCGGCCTCGCGCGCAATCTCAGACCCGACATAGCGCGGGGAAAGATGCGTGAGCGCCAGCAACCCAACGTCGGCAGCGCGCGCGATCTCCGCGGCACCGGACGCCGTCGAATGAACAGTCTCGCGGGCACGCTCCCGCTCGTCGTCGCAGAACGTGGCCTCGTGAACGAGGACGTCGGCATCCCGGGCGGCCTCGAGCACAGAGCGGGCAGGCGCGGTGTCGCCGGCGATGACGAGCTTACGGCCGGGACGAGGCGGCCCGAGCACCGACTCGGGCGCGATCGTGCGACCGTCCGCCAGCGTAATCGCCTCGCCGCCCTGGAGCACCCCGCGCTCCGGACCGACCGGAATGGCAAGCGCATCTGCCGCCGCCACGTCGAAGCGGCCCGGCCGGGTTGACTCGACGAGCGCGTACCCCACGGACGCGTGCGTGTGCTCGACGGGGAAGGTGACCAAGTCATAGTCGCCACGCGCCAGCCTGTCGCCGGGCACGAGCTCGACCAGCTCGTGGTCATAGGTGAGCCTGCCGAAGATGCGACGGAGGGCCCCGAACAGCTCGCGCAGTCCGGGCGGCCCGTAGATCGTGATCGGCAGCTCGCGCCCCCGCAGCGCGAACGTCTTCAAGAGTCCCGGCAGACCGAGGTAATGATCGGCGTGATAGTGCGTCAGAAACACTTCGCGCAGCTCGAGCAATCCGACCGTCGAGCGCAGGAGCTGACGTTGCGTGCCCTCGGCGCAGTCGATCAACAGCCGCTCGCCGCCCCGCCGGACGAGGAGCGCAGTCGGCGCGCGCTGAGCGGTCGGCATCGAGCCGGCGGTGCCGAGAAAGACGAGGTCGAGGTCCACTGCTCGATTCTAGGCACGCCCTGATGAAGGCCAAGACGTGCTCGCGAAAAGGGCGCGACTAACCGCCGGGAAGAACAAGCTCGACTCCCGGCTGCAGGAGCGTGCTGTCAAGTCCGTTGCGCCGCTGCAGCTTCCAAACCGCCTCGCGCGGATCGCCGCCGTAGTGCTCGATGGCAATCGCCCAGAGCGTGTCACCAGGCTGAACCACGTGCGTGCGCTCCGGCGCAGCTCCTTCTGACGACCGCACGAAGCCCGCCCACGCAATGGTGGCGACGGTAAGGATCACGACGGCCCGAGCGAACATGTGTTCGAGAGGATAAGGCGAACGCGTGTTCGTGTCAAGGTAGATGTCTCAATCTCGGCGCAAAGCGGCGGGCGCCAAACCTCGATCCAGATCATGGAATGCGCGGATGCGGAGCGACGCTCGGTCGGACTGCCGGGATTGAGGATCCACCGGGTCTCGAACCGGTCGACCTGCGGAACGTGCGAGTGCCCGTACAGGATCGCCTCGCACTCTGGAAACCGGGCCGCCAGCCGCTCCTCACGCCCGGCCCGCGGGCCGGGCGTGAGGAGCGGCTGGCGGCCCGGTTTCCAGAGTGCGAGGCGATCCTGTACGGGCACTCGCACGTTCCGCAGGTCGACCGGTTCGAGACCCGGTGGATCCTCAATCCCGGCAGTCCGACCGAGCGTCGCTCCGCATCCGCGCATTCCATGATCTGGATCGAGGTTTGGCGCCCGCCGCTTTGCGCCGAGATTGAGACATCTACCTTGACACGAACACGCGTTCGCCTTATCCTCTCGAACACATGTTCGCTCGGGCCGTCGTGATCCTTACCGTCGCCACCATTGCGTGGGCGGGCTTCGTGCGGTCGTCAGAAGGAGCTGCGCCGGAGCGCACGCACGTGGTTCAGCCTGGTGACACGCTCTGGGCGATTGCCATCGAGCACTACGGCGGCGATCCGCGCGAGGCGGTTTGGAAGCTGCAGCGGCGCAACGGACTTGACAGCACGCTCCTGCAGCCGGGAGTCGAGCTTGTTCTTCCCGGCGGTTAGTCGCGCCCTTTTCGCGAGCACGTCTTGGCCTTCATCAGGGCGTGCCTAGAATCGAGCAGTGGACCTCGACCTCGTCTTTCTCGGCACCGCCGGCTCGATGCCGACCGCTCAGCGCGCGCCGACTGCGCTCCTCGTCCGGCGGGGCGGCGAGCGGCTGTTGATCGACTGCGCCGAGGGCACGCAACGTCAGCTCCTGCGCTCGACGGTCGGATTGCTCGAGCTGCGCGAAGTGTTTCTGACGCACTATCACGCCGATCATTACCTCGGTCTGCCGGGACTCTTGAAGACGTTCGCGCTGCGGGGGCGCGAGCTGCCGATCACGATCTACGGGCCGCCCGGACTGCGCGAGCTGTTCGGGGCCCTCCGTCGCATCTTCGGCAGGCTCACCTATGACCACGAGCTGGTCGAGCTCGTGCCCGGCGACAGGCTGGCGCGTGGCGACTATGACTTGGTCACCTTCCCCGTCGAGCACACGCACGCGTCCGTGGGGTACGCGCTCGTCGAGTCAACCCGGCCGGGCCGCTTCGACGTGGCGGCGGCAGATGCGCTTGCCATTCCGGTCGGTCCGGAGCGCGGGGTGCTCCAGGGCGGCGAGGCGATTACGCTGGCGGACGGTCGCACGATCGCGCCCGAGTCGGTGCTCGGGCCGCCTCGTCCCGGCCGTAAGCTCGTCATCGCCGGCGACACCGCGCCTGCCCGCTCTGTGCTCGAGGCCGCCCGGGATGCCGACGTCCTCGTTCACGAGGCCACGTTCTGCGACGACGAGCGGGAGCGTGCCCGCGAGACTGTTCATTCGACGGCGTCCGGTGCCGCGGAGATCGCGCGCGCTGCCGACGTTGGGTTGCTGGCGCTCACGCATCTTTCCCCGCGCTATGTCGGGTCTGAGATTGCGCGCGAGGCCGAGGCGATCTTCGCCGCGACGGTCGTTCCGAGGGACTTCGACGTGATCGAGCTCCCGTTCCGGGAGCGAGGGGGGCCGCGCTTGATCAAGGCGGGAGCGCGTCACAGCCGGCAGACCGAAGCATTTCCTGCCGAAGTGCGCTAATAATCCGCCGATGGCTCGCATGGTGCAGGTCGCCGTTGCCGGTGACGTTGCCGAAGCGGAGGAGCTCCGGACGATTCTTCGCGAGGCCGGAATTGATTCAGAGCTGCAAGCGGCGGAGGACGATCCGCTCACCGTGCTCGTTCCAGAGTCGTTGCTCGAGGACGCGCAGGACGCGATCGAGGCGATGACCGAGCCCGATGAGCTCACCTCCGACGCCTGAGGCGCTCGCTTGCGACGCCGATCGTCAGGAGGGCGCGCTTTGCCCGCTCTCCGTCTGCACCGACCGGTCGACACGCTGTGAGCTCCCCTCTGACGCCTAAGGCGCTCGCTTGCGACGCCGATCGTCAGGAGGGCGGGCTTTGCCCGCTCTCCGTCTGCACCGACCGGTCGACACGCTGTGAGCTCGCCTGGGACGCCTGAGGTTTCCAGCGCGTCGGACTTCGCGTCTCGCGCAGCAACCTATGACGAGCTTCGGCCGGTCGAGCCCGGCAAGTTCGACTGGCTCGCAGAGGTCGGAGACCTCCGTGGGCGCCGCGTCCTCGATGTCGGCTGCGGCACCGGTCAAGTCACGGTGGCTCTCGCCGAGCGCTACGGGGCGCAGGCGTGGGGCGTGGATCCGTCGGCCGAGATGCTCGCGGTCGCGAGGCGGAAAGCGCCTGATGGGATCTCGTTCGAGCTTGGCTCCGCCGAGAACCTGCCGTTCGCGGACGGCTCGTTTGACGCCGCGTTCATGGCACTCGTCGTCCACCACCTCGACCGGCCGCTCGCCTTTCGCGAGATCTTTCGCATCCTCGTTCCGGAAGGGCGGCTCGGGATCTCGACTCCGGATCCGGGCGGTTTCGACAAGCAGTGGATGAGCAAATCCGATCCTCGGTCGATCCGACGTAGCATTAGCCGCGAGCTTGCTCTCAAGCGGCTGCACGGGCGCTGGTCCTCGACCTTCGAGCTGCTACCGCCAGACGAGATCGCAACCGGGATCGCGCGTGCGGAGCGCGAGGTACCGGATCGGGTCGAGTACACGCTCGGGTGGCTGACCGTAATCGCTCAGCGGTAGTCGATCCGCTGAGCACCGAGGAAACGGCCGAGATCCTCGACGGCCTCCTCGAGCGCCGGCCGTCCGTCGGCGGGCGCGTCCGGCTCCCAGTACACCGCGTTGATCGCAAGCACTCGCTGCTTCCGATCGTAGGCGGGATCGATCCGTCCGACCAGACGGTCCCCGTGCAGTACCGGCAGGACGAAATAGCCGTACTCTCGCTTCGCCGGAGGCACGTAGATCTCGAGCCGGAAGCGGAAGCCGAACAGCTGCTCGGTGCGATCGCGGTCATGGATCAGCGTGTCGAACGGAGAGAGGAGTGTCGTGCGCGGCTGCCAGTCGCCGGCCTCGAGCCGCTCGAGCAGCGTGAGGTCGTCGACGTGGATGTAATGATCGCCCGCTCGACCGTCGACCTCCGCGGGCACGGCTCGACCGGCCTGCACGAGCTGTGGCAGGACATCAGCCGGTGGCGGCGCGTCGGGCGCCCACGGCAGGTCGCGTGCGGTCGCGACGCCCCGATAGGCGAGTTCTCGCTCAACCTGAAGCCTCTCTGCCTGACGAGAGGGCACAGCTTCCTGCCCGCGTACGGCGTCCGGCAGCACGCGTTCGGCGAGATCCCAGACGCGCTGGCCGCGGTCCCGGCGCGTGACGAGTACCTTGCCCTGCGCGAGGAGGAAGTCGAGCATCTGGCCGACGTTTCGCTCGTCGTTCCAGCCCGGCGACCGCCAACCGACGGACGCGCCGCCCTCGAAGTCGCGCAGGCGGAGGGCGCCGCGGCGCTGCAGCTGCCTGAGAATCGTGCGCTTGAGGCCGCCGTTCGCGCGCATCCATTCCCTGATGTCGCGGGCGCGCTTCGAGTCGCCTGCCGGGAACCTGCGCATGCGCGCTCGGTAGATCGGATAGTCGAGAGTCGGGACGATGTAGGCGCGATACTCGAAGAGGGCGCGCTCGACCTCGAGCAGCTGCGTCAGCTCGGCCGGATCGTACTGACCGAGCCGGCTCTGCAGGACGAGCAGATGGCTCCGCGCGACTGCACTCGTCGGGTCGAGCTGCAGCCGGCCGATGTCTTGGACGACCTGGAGAATCCCGTGCGCGTCGGGCGGTCGCCTCACGCCGGCAAGCCGCTGTTTCGAGATCGCGAGCCGGCGGGCTACCGCAAGTGTCACTGTCCGTGCAACCATGCAGGGAAGTGAAGCGGATTCTCCTCGCGCTCTCCCTCTGTGTGCTCGCGTGGCCGGGTGCCGCGCTCGCAGACGACTCCGTCCGGCAACAGGTAAGCAGCGGTCCAGTGTCCGCAGAGTTCTCCTACCAGCGCAGCGCCGGAGTCGTCAAAGACGCGCGGCTGAAGATCGTCCGCAGCGGCCGTCCACTCGTCGACTTTCGAGCTCACCCGAGTCGGTTGCGGCGACTGCCCGACCCGGCGGCCGGCCGGTCGGTTTGTCCTTCGCAGTCTGGACGGCGGCGCTGAGCCCGAGATCCTGCTCGACCTGTACACGGGCGGCGCCCACTGCTGCACGTACTCATTCATCTATCGCTACGACGCTGCCGGGGACGCATACGTCAGGCAGATGCAGTGGTGGGGCAACGTCGGCTACCGGCTGGTCGACGTCGATCGCGCCGCCGGGCCCGAGTTCGTCACGTCGGACGATCGCTTTGCGTCGGCGTTTACGGGATACGCCGCGTCGGCGAATCCGATCCGGATCTGGCGCTACGACCGGAGCCGGATGCTTGACGTGACCAGACGGTTCCCCGCTTTGATCGAGCGAGACGCGCGCGATCTCTGGCGGCTGTACCTGAAAGAACGCAAGCGGGACGTCCGCGGCGTCGTGGCTGCCTGGATGGCTGATCAGATCCTCCTCGGCCGGACAGAGCAGGGCTGGCGCGCGCTCGAGACTGCTCGCAAACGGGGCGAGCTCGGCCCCGACAAGGTGGAGTTCGGCGAGGCATTCGGCCGGCGCTACATCGCCAAGCTGCGCACGTTTCTCAGGCGCACGGGCTACCTCCGCTGAGGTTTCGCGGCGCAGCTGAACCGCCGTCGAGACCGTTGCGAACTCCCTAAGAGGGGCCCCCCGGCCTCGACTCCCCCGCACCTGGTGGCTGCTGATCGCTGAGAGCTCACGGGGGTGCGGCGCTCGTAGGACATCGCGGTACGATGCCAGCGTGACCACGATGGTGTTCTTCCGTGGCAGAACGGCGCGCAAGACGCGCGCCGCGCGCCCGCGGCCAGCACTTTCTCCGTAGTCCGCGGCTTGCAGCCACGCTCGTCCGCGACGCCGCTGTCGAGCGCACCGACGTGGTTGTCGACCTTGGTGCCGGTAGCGGCCGTCTCACCGCCGCGCTGGCGGATCGAGCCGGAGCCGTCCACGCGATCGAGCTCGATCCACTCTGGGTCACCAGGCTGCGGAAGCGCTTCGCCGATCGGCCGAACGTCAGCGTCATCGAGGCCGACGCGATTCGCTGCAGCCTGCCCGAGGCTCCGTTTCGCGTTGTCGCGAATGTCCCGTTCGATCACACGGCTGCGATCCTCAGGCGGCTTCTCGACGATCTGGGGCTGCCGCTTCAGCAAGCCGATCTGATCGTCGAGTGGGGCGCAGCCGTGAAACGCTCGACGTGCTGGCCGAGCACCATGCTCAACGTCCGCTGGGGCGCGCGGTACGACATCGCCCTCGTCCGGCGGCTGCCCGCTTCGCTCTTCGAGCCGAAGCCTCGCGTGGATGCCGGGCTGTTGCGAGTCGTCAGGCGCCCCGTGGCGCTCGTATCGGATTCCGACCATCAGCACTTCTGCGCCCTACTCGAGAAAGCGTTCACGGGGCGCCGGCCCGAGCTTCGGCAGACCCTTGCCACGTGTATCGGGGCGCGCGAGCTCAAGCGACTCTCGCGCGAGCTCGGCTTTCCGGCGTCTGCGACGGCGCGTGAGCTCGACCTCTACCAGTGGGCGGCCCTCTTCAGCGCCATCAGGCGACGACGTCAGGGCTGAGTTCTACGGAATCGGCACGGCCGCGACGAGTCCGCCCGGAACGGACGCCCGGCTGATCATGAGGCCGTCGATCCGCGGTTGCCCCGACAGCAGCCTGACGACGAGCTTTAGCGGCTTGGTCTTCGTCTTCGCGACGAAGATCGTTTGCTTCGTGACCGCGCTCCCCGGCTTGCTCAGCTTGATCACCGGGCCGTACGGAACCGAGGGCCCGCTGTCCGGGTCGGTATAGAGGCGGATCGAGCCGCAGGTGGGGCAGCGGCCCACCAGCAGATAGGCGATGCTCCACGGCTTCAGCGATGCGTCCACTCCCCCGCACCCGGACGCAAAGCACAGCCCTGACGTCGAAACAGTAGGTGTAGCCGGGCTGGCCGCTGAAGGCGCTGCCGACGATGGTGGTACCTGCCTTCCAGGAGGCGTAGATGAACGCCTGGTTCGGCGTCTTGGGGAAGCTGCCGAGCGCCTGCGCGCTCCGGACGCGAACGTCGTATCGCGCGATCCCGCTGTGCGCGTCGCCTCCCTTCCACGAGACCGTGAACTGCTTCTCGAACTGGAACGCTCCGACCGGCAGGACGAGGGCGGCGACCGGCGGCGTGGTATCCACGATCCAGGTCTCGGTCGCCGGCGACGCGTCGCTGTTGCCGGCCTGATCGGCCGCGTAGACCTGCAGCGTATGGGTCCCCTGCGCAAGGGCCGAGAGCGTCTTCGGCGAGCTGCACGAGCTATATGCGCCGACGTCGAGGCGGCACTCGAACGTGACCTGGGGCTCGTTGGCGTCGAATGCGACGTGGAGGCTGGACAGCTTCGTGAACTCCGGCACAGGAGTGATCGTGGTTTCGGGCGCGACCGTGTCGACGCGCCACGACGCGCTCGCGGGACTGGGATCGACGTTGCCGGCCGCGTCGGCGGCAACGACGTCGAACGAGTGCGAACCCTGGGCGAGCCCCGTGAGGTTGAAGGGCGACCCGCAATCGGTCCAGGCTCCGCCGTCGAGGCGGCAGCGAAAGCTGGCCTGCTCGCCGGAGCTGAACGCGATCGCCAGATCGGTTGACTTGATCCAGGCTGGAATCTGACTCGTGATCGTCGTGTCGGGTGGGGTGGCGTCGATCGACCAGCTCCGCGTCTGGGAGGCCAGGGGACCGGTCGAGCTGCGGAAGCCTTGGAGCGCAAACGTGTGACCGCCGTCCCCGAGGCCGGTATAGCTCGTCGGTGACGTGCAGTCGTTCGCGGCTCCGCCGTCGAGCGAGCACTTGAAGTTCGTGATCGCGCCGGTCGAGGAGAACGTGAAGCTTGCGTCTTTCGTATTCACCGTGCCCGAAGGCCCGCCGGTGATCGCAACCGTGTTGGTCACCCGCGCCAGCGCGAGCGGGACGAAGACGAGCAGGGCGACAGCTGCGGCAAGGAGGAGGCGCGGCATTGTCCACTTGACGCCGTCGCAGCCGAATCTTCCAGCCATCCGGGGCGGCCGGTAAGGTCCCGGCCGACACGAACCCCTTTAACTCGGTCCAGGGAGGCCGGAAAGGAGTGAGATGGCGCTGCCTGCCCATGGACGTTCGATGGGACCGTCAGGTTGACCGCGACCCGAACGGCGCCCGGCAAGCTCCTGCTCGATGCCGACGCGATCCAGCGGACG
>Ga0136614_10001335_pt1 | contig 14371 bp, 11 predicted proteins | sample AntDrymUQ2792106_2_FD_106643 | JGI IMG/M metagenome (GOLD analysis project Ga0136614, IMG submission 106643) | Polar desert sand microbial communities from Dry Valleys, Antarctica - metaG UQ279 (21.06) | ecosystem: Environmental > Terrestrial > Soil > Desert | place: Antarctica: Dry Valley... | reverse complement strand
TGCGGTTCCGGTTTCCGCTTCGGCGTTCTTCACTACGCCCCAGCCCTTTACGGAAGAAAACTCGTTTTTCACGTTCAACTTGATTGGCGGGAATAACGTGATTCAAAACTTCGGCAAGAGCCAGGATAATGAGCAGAAGCAACTCAACATTGTGGACCATCTCTCCTTTGTCAAAGGCTCGCACAGTTTCAAGTTCGGCGGTGATTACCGCCGTCTCTCACCGATCTATGGACCACGGGATTTTCAGGCCCTGGTTATCTATCTCAATCCGACTTTTGTCCTTTCTAACCTCCCGCTTGCCAACCTCATCATAGCGGACCAGTCGGGCACGTTTTCCTTCAACAATCTCGGACTATACGGTCAGGATACCTGGAGAGTCTCGCCCCGACTGACGCTGACCTACGGTCTGCGATGGGATGTAGACTTCGCTCCGACATTCGGCGGCGGCTTGCAGCCATTGTCCGTCACGAGCGCCGGGTTCGATGACCCGACGAAGCTCGACTTAGCACCCGAGGGGACACCGCTCTACAAGACTACGTATAATAACTTCGCGCCGCGCGTTGGCATCGCCTATCAAATCGGGAGGAAAAAGGGATGGGAAACCGTGCTGCGCGGGGGCTTCGGGGTCTTCAATGATCTGGCAAGCCAGGGGATCGGGCAGCAGATTCGACTCGGTACTCCTCCGTTTGGCAACCAGAATACTATCCTGGGACCACTCCTCGGCGGTAAAGGTGCATTCCCGCTTCCTCCGGACCAAGCCGCGCTGCCTATAATCGGTCGGTTTCCTCCATTCCAAAATCTTCCTCTGTTTAACCCGGAGTTGAAGCAGCCCTACACTCTTCAGTGGAATGTGGCGGCGGAACAGAGCCTCGGAGCCAACCAGACCTTCACGGCATCTTACGTGGCTGCCGCCGGTCGTCGCTTGCTCCGACAAAGACTTATCTCCGGGATAGTAACGCCCGCCGGGTCAGCAATTCCCCTTTTCTTCAATCCATCGTTAGTAGACAATACATCAACCTCCGACTACCACTCGATGCAGCTTCAATTCCAGCGCCGTTTGTCACAGGGTTTGCAGGCAATCGCCTCCTACACCTGGGCACACTCCATTGACACTGCGTCAACCGGACAGTCTTCAATCGCCGATGCGCGTTTGAACTTTGCCGATGTAAATGCGGATCGGGGTAATTCCGATTTTGACATCCGTCACACATTGACGGCAGCCGTTTCATATGAGATCCAGGCGCCTTTTGAGAATCGCGCACTGCGCGCCATCCTCGGCGGCTGGTCGGTAGATAATATCTTCACGGCTCGGTCTGCTCCCCCGATGACCGTCATTAGCACTGGACCAGTGTTCGCTACATCCGGTGCCATCCTCCGTTTGGATCTCGTGCCCGGTGCCCCTTTGTATCTGGAAGGTGACCAGTTCCCGGGCGGGAGGGCTATCAATCCGGCTGCTTTCACTGCCCCTCCGGTAAATGCCTCCGGCAACCTGGTGCGGCAGGGGACATTAGGACGGAACTCGCTGCGGGGTTTTGGCGCATGGCAGTTAGACTTCTCCCTGCGCCGCCAGTTCAACCTGACGGAGCGGGTCAAGCTCCAGTTCCGGTCTGATTTCTTCAACGTGTTCAACCATCCGAATTTCGGTCAGCCTAACTCCGTCTTCGAGTCACCGACGTTTGGGCGGGCGACGAGCATGTTGGGACGGAGCTTGGGGCAGGGCGCACTGGGCGGCGGATTCAACCCGCTCTTTCAGATCGGCGGTCCGCGCTCAACCCAACTCTCTTTGAAATTGTTGTTCTGAGTGCGCCGTTTATGACAACGGCTCATGACGCAGGTGTCGGGGCGTTACGCCCCGACATCTCGCGTGGTCATTGGAGGATTTAATCCGCTCTACCGAAATCGGCTGCATGCAGAGGCAACGCAGGCGAAGAACACCACTACACTCTCGTTCATCACGAGCTTAACAAGATTTCCGAGTCTCCTTCGCGCCTACTTCATCGGCCAGTACGCCGTCTATTACAACGATCCGAACTTGATTAACACGCGACTGAACAAAGTCAGTGCCATCACCAAAGAAGACGTGCAGCGGGTGGCGAACAAATATTTAAGGCCGACCAATCGCACGGTGGTCGTCAAGATGCCGAAGGCAAAGGCTGCGACAGCCAGCGCCACTCAATAGTTGAGGAGGGGAAAAATGAAGATACGCTTTAGGACGAACATAAGCTGGAAGGCGAGCTTTGCTCTGACGCTCACAATGTCGCTTTTACTGGCGCTCTCTCCAGCAGTCGTTGCGCAGCAGGCGGTCAAAGTCAGAGTAGATTTCAAAGAGACAGTGCTGAAAAATGGACTGCGCGTGATCACGGCGGAGGACCACCGCGCGCCGGTCATTTCCCTAGCTCTCACCTACAAAGTCGGTGCAGCCAATGAGCGTCCGGGGCGCACCGGCTTTGCCCACCTCTTTGAACACATAATGTTCAGAGGCACCAAGAACGTCAAGGGGGAAGACTATATGAATCTGATCTTCAACAACGGGGGCAGTATCAATGCTTCGACGGGCACGGATGTCACCTTCTATTTCGCAGCCGTGCCGGCGAACCAGCTTGAACTCCCGCTCTTTCTCGAAGCAGATCGCTTACGCGGGCTGGTGATTACCCAAGACGTGCTTGATACCGAGAGCAACGTGGTGCAGGAGGAGCGACGATTGCGAATTGATAATCAGCCTTACGGCAAGAGCCGCTGGGTTCTGAATGGCCTGCTCTACGACAACTTCCCTTATCAACACGATCCTATCGGCTCGATAGAAGACCTCAAGGCCGCAAAGGTCGCGGACGTGCAGCAGTTCTTTAATACCTACTATGCGCCCAACAATCTCGTCCTCGTTTTAGTCGGCGACTTCAAGACCGATGAAGCCGTCGCCAAGGTCAGGAAATACTTTGAAGATATTCCGCGCCAGCCTGATCCGCCCGCAGTTGATCTGAGCGAACCAGAGCAGAAAGCGGAGCGCCGCACAGCCGTGGAAGATGCGCTGGCTCGCGCACCGCAGGTGAGCCTGGGGTTCAAGGCGTCGCGCGGGAATACTCCCGATCTTTATGCGTTGCAAATTCTTTCAGCCGCGCTGGGGGGCGGACGAAGCTCAAGACTTTATCAAAAGCTGGTGAAGGAGAGAGAGATTGTCAATGACATCTCTTGCTCTGTCGATGAGCGGGCCGGGCCGGGTGCGCTCTACATCACGGCGACGCTCCGTCCGGATAAAAAGACGGAAGAAACGGAGGCGGCAATCTACGAAGAGATCGAGCGGATCAGGCGTGAGCCGCTCTCCGACCTGGAGCTTGAGAAGGCGAAGAATGCGACGACTCTCGCATTTATCTCAAAGATTCAGACTTCGCTCTTTCGCGCCATATTCATCAGCCTGTACGCCGGTTACTTTAATGACCCGAATCTGATCAACACATGGCTGGATAAAACTGACGCCGTCACCAAAGAAGATGTCGCGCGCGTGGTGGAAAAGTATTTGAGGCCGACCAACCGCACGGTGGTCATCACGATGCCAAAGGCGAAAGCTGCGAGCACCGGCACGTCCGGGCAATAGGGAAGGATGGGTGAATATGAATATCAAGAACGAACTGAAATGGAGAGCGCGTCTCGCGCTCGCGCTGGCGGCGGCGCTTCCGTTGTCGCTCTTTCCGGCTACAGGCGCAGCGTGGCAGCAAGGCCGACCAGCGGTACAGCCGCCAACGAATCCCACCGGGCAAGAGGCGACAAGAGTCCAGCCGCCGGTCAACAAAGAGATTCTCAAAGTACGGCTGCCCCGTGCGAAAGAGGCGACGCTCAAGAACGGGTTGCGCGTCATCGTGCTCGAAGGCTACAACCAACTTCCCACCTTCACGATGCAAATGGTCGTCTTGAGCGGTGGATTGTCAGACCCGCCCGACCGGCGCGGGTTGGCGAACTTCACTGCCGCGCTCTTGCGTGAAGGAACCAAGACACGCACCAGCCGCGAAATCGCCGACCAGCTGGACTCGCTCGGCGCGACGCTCACAACCGATGCGGGCTTGTCTTCCTTAACGAGTTCTGTAACTACATCCGGTTTGGTTAAAAACTTCGACCGGGCGCTCGATATATTTACCGACGTGATCCGCAACCCCAGTTTTCCGACCGATGAGCTTGAGAAATACAAGACGCGCACACTTGCTCAATTGCAGCTTCAACGAGCCACTCCCAATTTTTTATCGTGGGAGCGATTCAATCAGGCGATCTACGACGAGCATCCTGCCGGGATAGTCTCTCCGCCGTTGGATTCTTTGCAGCGCGTGACCTCCGCAGACTTCGCGCGCTTCCACTCCGCACACTACCTACCGAACAACGCGATGCTGGCGGTGGTTGGAGCAGTGACGCTTGCCGAGATACTGCCGAAGATCGAGCGTGTCTTCGGCGATTGGAAGAGCGGCGTTGCGCCGAAAACGGTGATTCCTCCGACACCGACTCAACCTGCGGCGAAGATTTACTTGATTGATCGGCCCAGTTCGGTGCAGACGGGGATTGTGCTTGGCAACCTTGGCGTCACGCGCGACGACCCCGACTACTTTGCGCTTCAGGTGATGGATAAGATCGTGGGCGGCGGCCCGGCGGCGCGACTCTACTTGAACCTGCGCCAAGCGCACGGTTACACCTACGGGGCGTACAGCCAATTCAACAGTTGGAAGTTTCGCGGCACGTGGTACGCCGGTGCGGACGTGCGGACTGAAGTGACCGAAGGCGCGATCAAGGAATTTCTGTACGAGTTGAAGCGCGTCCGGGACGAGCATGTCACGCCCGCCGAGCTTGACAGCGCCATGCGGGCGCTCGTCGGCAGCTTCGCGCTGTCGCTCGAACAGCCGCAGACTCTTTTGCAGAACATCATCACGCAGAAACTCTACAACCTTTCTGCAGACTATTGGGACACCTACCCGCAGAAGGTTGCGGGCATCAGTGCCGAGGATGTGCAGCGCGCGGCGCAGAAGTATGTTGATCTCGCGCATCTGCAAATCGTCGCCGTCGGGGATGCCTCCAAGATACGCGATGTACTGGCGAAGTACGGTACGGTCGAGGCTTATGACTCAGAGGGTAAGTTGATTAAAGCAACTGACAGCAAGTGATCACTCGCGCGGTCAGCATCTCTTTAGAGTAATCAAAGGTCCATCCACATCCCCACTATACTTCGGAGAAAAGGAGCGTAGGGAATGGGAATAGAGACGCGGGCTAGTAACGGATTCGGCAGAGCGCGGCCTGAAGTATTGGAAGTGCCCAAAGTATTCACTGACCGTGCTCCGCCGAACCGGGTCACCAAGCGGACGCCAGACATTGAAGACCCGGAAGAATTATTCCTGAGGAAAATCCTTTATATCGTTTTAGTGATTTTGCTGCTCGACACGGCACTTTTGCTGCTCGGCGCAGCAGAAGTTCGGGACGGGTCCGACATACGCGACAAACTAATGAAGTATGTCGCCGCGGAACCTTATGACCACGTGTACAGGTAGTTGAAGATGCCAGCAACAAATGCGGAAGGTGAGCGAAGAAACCTACTTATGACATACGTAAAGCTCGCACTGGCCCTCATAGACATACTGGTGTTCCTAACTTTATTCAGCGCCACATACGGGCAAACGATAGTTACCAGTGTGACCGTTATCCGCGCCGGACGATTATTCGATAGTGAGAGAGGAATTTTTCTGCCCGCACGCGACATCATCGTCAAAGGCAATACTATTGAGTCTGTAGGTGAAAATCTTCCGATCCCAAGCGGCGCTCGCGTCATTGACCTCAGACGCTACACCGTACTGCCTGGATTGATTGACGCACATACTCACTTGCTTTATCTGGAAGAACCTAGTGGTGACTCAACTACAGAAGGTATTAAAGCGCTGACGGTAGAGGGAACACCGCTTCGCGCACTGCACGGCGCTGCCCGCGCGCGGACGTTTCTGATGGCAGGCATTACTACCGTGCGTGACCTCGGCAATTCGGGGCGATTCGGCGATATTGCCCTTCGCACCGCAATCAATGATGGAAGTCTAGATGGCCCGCGGATGTATGTTTCCGGGCCTGGGCTGAGCCCGGAAGGTGGACAATTTCCAGGTCTGCAATTCAACTATCGCGGGATCGCTGAAGAAGAATACCGCATCGTGCGCGGGGAGGAAGATGCTCGCATCGCCGTCAGGGAAAATGTGACCTACGGCGCAAACCTGATTAAGATTTACGCCAGCAATACGCCAAATCCGACACTTCTTTCGCTGGAAGAGATGCGGACTATCGTCGCCGAGGCGCACTTGTTAGGTCTTAAAGTGGCCGCACACGCTACTAATGATCTACCTATTTCGCGAGCCGTGGAAGCCGGTGTGGATTCTATCGAGCATGGCTACAGGGTGACGGACGCCACTCTCGCGCTGATGAAGCAGCGTGGCGTGGCGTTGGTTCCGACCGATCTCGATAGCTCGGACTTGACACGAATCTTTGCCCGCGCGCGAAGAAACCCTCCCACGCCCCAGGAGATTTCAACAAGGCTCGAAGGTCGCCGTGATCGGTTGCGTCGCGCGATTGCGGCGGGCGTCACTATTGTCGCTGGTTCCGACATGTACCTTGATCTCGGCATCCCTCAGGGAGAAGCGGCCAAGCGGGTATTGTTCGCGTATCGTGAGGCGGGAATGGAACCGGCGCAGATTCTCCAGAGCGCCACGATCAACGGTGCTCGTCTTATTGGAGAGCCGAAATTGGGAGTAATTAAGGCTGGCACCTTCGCCGACATGATTGCTGTGGACGGAGACCCTGCTGGAGATTTCAGCGCTATGGAACGTGTCATGTTCGGGATGAAAGACGGACGTATCTACCCTGGACAACTGTGAAATATCTTCTGCCTCGCGATTGAATTCACCTCACTCGGAGTATTAATAGAAACATTAGAAACCCGCTTGCCGAGATTCCGGTCGAACGCTTTGTTTGGCCGCATCTACTTCGGGCAGACAAAGCATAATGATCACTCAAAGAATAAAATTAATGTCACTTGAGCATCAGTATAAACTTCCCCTCGTCGCTGTGCCGGCATCAACCTGCGCCCCCCGCTCTTCTGTAGATATGCCACGGTCGATACAAGTTGGCAAACATCACCTGTTCCTGCACCAACTCACCTTAATTTAAGGAGACCTGCCTATGCGACCCATAACCAGCAACATTACAGCAAAGGAATCAATAAAGAATATCACTGATGAGTATCCACGATCTGGATTATGCCATGTGCCGACGCCTCTGGAGGCGATGCCCAACCTCTCGCGGAAACTTGGAGAGGTTAATCTCTTCATCAAGCGGGACGACCAGACGGGGTTAGCGTTTGGCGGGAACAAGTCGCGCAAACTGGATTTCATCATGGCAGATGTCCTGGAGCAAAAAGCTGATTCAGTCGTTACGTGGGGGGGGATGCAATCTAATTGGTGTCGTCAAACTGCGGCGGCCGCCAGAAAGCTGGGCCTCAAACCTGTTCTGATTCTCTTTAAGAGAGCTAATCTTCCGACAGAATGTGATGGAAATCTGCTCTTGGATTCTATTCTCGGCGCAGAGATCAAGACCATCGAGCTGGAAGAAGGAAAGAGCTTCATGGAGATTCACGCCGTCGAGGAGATACTTAAAACTGTTGTCGAGGAAGAGCGAAGGGCGGGAAATAACCCCTACATCGCTCCCATCGGAGGATCATTTCAGGAAGGCTCGATGAGGAAACCTTTGGGGGCAATTTGCTATGTGGATGCGATCAGCGAACTTGTGAAGCAGGCTGAAGCGGAGGATGTGCGAATAGATTACTTGGTTCACGCTACTGGTTCGGGCAGCACACAGGCGGGTCTCATCGTGGGCGCGAAGCTGTTCTACCCGCAAGTGAAGATAGTCGGTATCAGCGTTTGCGAGGACCTCAAGACGATCACCCGCTTTGTGAACACAATCGTTCATCGCACGTTTGAAGAGTTTGGGTTGAACACAGACCTCGACGAAGCGGACATCTGTATCTTTGAGGAATACCTCGGCGGCGGATACGGGATTCTCAATCATGAAACCGCGCAGGCGCTTCATCTGGTGGCGGAGACTGAAGGAATCTTGCTCGACCCGGTTTATACGGGGAAAGCGATGGTCGGTTTAGTCGATCTTATCGGGAAAGGTTATTTCAAAAAGGACGCTAACATCGTCTTCCTTCACAGCGGAGGCACACCCGCGCTCTTTCCATATCGCGAAGGAATTATGAACTATCTGAACGACGGCAATAGACATCAGTGATACAGATACTAGGTTTAATTTCCGCCCAAGCTTAATCCTTGAGCGGGTAGTGCTAAAAAAGTAATGCTATGCCTCCGAGAAAAGCCAAGAAAAATCGAGGCGTTTTCAAATCGTCAGCATTGCTTTTTTAGCACTACCTTCAAAATTACTCCCGCAGCCCCTGATGGGTTTTTGACAAATGCCCGCACGGTCAACCGGATGGAGTTCTGACCAGTCGTTGATGCTTCGCGAGGGTGTCTGGATCAGAGACCGGCGTGTAGGTCGTCAGTTGAAGATCGGGACTGTCACCGATCTGCAAAGTCGTTTCTTCCATCACTAGACGCCCGACCCGAGGGTGGCTCAACTCCCGACGGCTGTGTAAGAGTCCGTCCTTAACGTCGTGACGGAGCCAGAACTCTCTAAACTCCGGGCTGTCTTGTTTGAGTTCTTCGATCAGTCGCGCGGCTTCAGGGTCGGACTCGTAGTGATGCCCGCACGCCCTGCGAAAGCGCGCGAGAACTGTGTGGGCGAAATCCTCCCAACCGACAAACAGTTCCTGCACTCTGTCGTCTGTGAAAACGAACCGCAGGAGGTTGCGCTCATTAACCGGCAACTCACCGAAGTCGCCGAAGAGTGCGACTGCGGCGCGGTTCCACGCGAGTATCCGCCACAAGCGTCCCGTCACATACGCCGGGCTCAGCTCCAGATCGTCGAGTAGGTGTCTGAGCGCGGGACCTACTGTCTCCTCTTGCTCGATGTCTTCGGTGATGGGCTGCTTCGCCAACAGAAAAAGGTGACGCTTCTCAGCCGGCGTGAGCTTGAGCGCGACGGCGATCTTCTCAAGCACCTGCGCCGAGACCTTAATTTCGCGCGCCTGCTCCAACCACGTGTACCAGGTGACGCCGACATCGGCGAGTTCGGCGAGTTCCTCGCGCCGCAGTCCCGGCGTGCGCCGCCTAGAGTCGGTATAGAATCCGGCCTCGGCGGCGGACAGACGCGCCCGCCGGGTTTTCAAGAAATCGGCCAACTCTCTGCGGCGTGCCTGCTCGTCCATATCCTCTCCTCAACTCAACTATAAAACTTCACGCCAAGTTCATCTAGGTAGTTTTAATACCAGTATCGTCAGACTCTGGAAAGGGCGCGGCGCGCACGCTAGAGTTACGACGATGCAAGAAAGGGAACAGACAACGTGACCACTTGTCGAAAATTCATCAAGTCCGGCGCGGCGCGCGGCGCGGGGCTCGACAGTTAAATTCGAGCGCAACATCAAGGGAAAACAATAAAAATGAAAACGCAGAGCAAACAAGAGTTCTGGCCCAACGGCGCGCGTCTTTGCGTCACCCTCTCGATGCAGTTCGAGGCGGGCGGCCAGCCGATTTCCGGCGCGGCGGGGCCGATTACGGAGCCGATTGCACCAAACTACCCGGACTTGCCGACGAACACTTTCTTTGAATACGGCATTCGCGAGGGAATCCCACGCATGTTGAATCTGTTCGACAAGTACGACATCAAAGTCACCTCGTTCATGATCGGCGAGGCGGTGGATAAAAGCCCGGACCTGGTGCGCGAGATCGCCCGGCGCGGGCACGAGTGCGCCGCTCACGGCAAGCGCTGGGATTGGCAATACATGTTGCCGCGCGAGGAGGAAAAGGCGTGGATTCAAAGCAGCGTCGAGAGCATCTGGCGCGTGATCGGCCAGCGGCCCGTCGGCTACGACTGTTACTGGATGCGCGGCAGCGTGCACACCCTCGGACTACTGCAAGAACTCGGGTTCACCTATCACAACAATGACCTGAGCCGTGACGAGCCTTTCATCCAGGAGATCAACGGCAAGCCGTTCGTTTCCGTGCCGTACACGATTCACATGAACGACATCGCGTCTTACGAGTTTAAGAATTTCTCGCCGCAGGCATACGAACAGCAACTCAAAGACGAGTTCGACCAATTATACGAAGAGGGGGCAAAACAACGTCGCATGATGGTCGTCAGCCTGCACGACCGCTACGGCCACGCCTCGCGCGTGCGTGTGCTTGACCGCTTTCTCGCCTACGCCAAAAGCCACGAGGACGTGTGGTTCGCGCGCAAAGACGAAATCGCTAGATACGCGCTCGAAACACCGGACATCACGCCGAAGGTTATTCGCGAAGTTGCCGAGGTCAGTGGGTTGCCGGGAACCAGTCGTAAGTGATTGGGCTGAATGGGCGAGGTGCATGGCGCGTTAGCGTGTCGCAGGCCACCCTTTTATCCCATAGCCAGTGTCCATGAGTAACGAATATCAGGCAGCGTTTCGTGAACCGTCGGGACGGGGAACGTCGAGTCTGTTGGAAGCATTCTATTTTCACCCAGCCCATCAGCATATGGTCGAAACTTCAATTAAGCCGATTGCGGATGAGCTGTTGATGCCAGATTACGAAGACCAAATGATTCCCATCCAATGATCATACAAAGTTACGTCTTGACCGGAATTCCGCGATGAACGATCAAAAGCGAGTGCGGCTTGTCATCTTGAACAAGCTGGAAGACACCTTCGATTTCTTTGACATAAAGACACGCCAGTTCGTCGGAAGTGTCGCCGTTCCGGCGCACCCTCATGAAATGGCGCTGTCGGCCGATGGGCGCTTCGCATACGCGTCGATCTACGGCGACGGCGTCTACGGTAACAACGTCCATCCTGGACATGAAATCGCCGTCGCTGATCTCGTCACGATGCAGTCGCTCGGCACCATTGACGTTCACCCGTACCTCGGACCGCACGGCATTGCCGTCCATCCCGACGGTTCGCTGTGGGTGACCTGTGACGAGAGCAATGTCGTGGTGGTGATCGACCCGCATCAAAGAAGTGTCGTTGAAGTCGTTGAGATGGGCACCCACGGCGGCCATTTCATCGCGATGACCGTTGACGGGTCCAAGGCGTACGTTTCGAACAAGGACACGTCATTTCTCAACGTCATCGACACCCGGGGCCGCCGCGTTGCGAAGCGGATAGACGTTACCGACGGGGGTGAAGGTCTTTCGCTATCGCCTGATGGCACCCGATTATACGTGATGAGTCACATGGGTTCGCCGCTACCCAATCCGAACCGTCCGCGGACGCTGGCATTCTATGTAATCGATGCCGTCAAGGACACCTTGTTGCAGACAGTAGAACTGCCAAACCTTCCCGAACTCCCGCTTGAAGTCGACAAGGAGTCCCGCATCCGTGTGACGCTCGATGGCAAGTATCTTCTGATCTCCGCGTTCAAATGGAATACATTATCGATTGTGGATGCAGCGACGCTACAGTCCTTGAAGACTTTGATTGTTGGCGCAGGGCCGATGAACTTCGCCTTCCCGCCGGACGAGCCAAGCACCGTTTATCTCACGAACCACGGCGCCGGCGAGGTCTCGAAGATCGATCTTAAAGAATTTTCCGTTGTGCAGACCTTTCCCAGTACTCCAGCTCCGAGGAAGGGCAAGCCCGAAAGCCTTGCCTTTTATCAGATCGGTGACTAACGTGGCTGTCGTGGAGGTGACGAAATTCGAGACTCGCTCGGGCGAGGAGGAGTTGTTTCGGCGTGGTATGGAAGCCGGTCTTCCGATCCTCGTGCGTCAGGAGGGCTACATCAGCCATGAATTCGGCACTGACTTGGACCAGCCGCTGACATACTGGTTGACGGTGCATTGGCAGACGCTCCAGCATCACACAGAAGGATTTCAGAAGTCGGCGGATTTCCAAGCATTCGTCGCCAACTTCCGTCCCTATCTCACCCGTCCCGCAAGCCTGTCGCATTTTTCACCCGAATAAGTGCGACCCATAGGCGAATGGTTGACTTATGCCCGAGGCCGTGGCGCAGGCTGAATTAGAGGAGTCCGTGTCCGGTGTCTTCGAAAGGGCAGGCAGGGACGTGCTCGCGGGTCACAAACCGCCTGCTTACTTCGAACAGTGCAGAATGGGCGTGATGATAACCGACGCAACGAGCGTCTTCTTCTCGATGAAGTCCGAAATCCCGGTGATGTCAAGCAGGGCGGAGGCGTCATCATCATCAACAACGCCTCGATGTCCTGTGTTCCCACCCAGACCAACAAATCAGAGCTCAGAGTTTAGAGCGGAACATAAACAACGCTCCTGTTTCCGCTCATCAACTTTGCCCAATACTCACTATCTTGTTCTCGTCACCCTTTGGTAATTGGGGTAAACAGGCTTGCGAGGCTCGTGCGGCGAATTCTTGCGCAAAGCTTCCATGACGACTTCAACCGCCTTTTCGAGTTGCAGATCATGCCCCCGCCGCCACGCCTGGGGGTCTAGCTCCACCTCGATATCCGGTGCGACCCCGTTGTTTTCGACATCCCACTCACCCTCAGGGTTATAGAAGGCGACGCGCGGCGCAGTGACAGTGCCGCCGTCAATGAGTTGCGGGTAGTCGTAGATGCCGACGAGCCCGCCCCAGGTGCGTTTGCCTATCAGGGGGCCGATCTTCGCGCGGCGGAAATACCAGGGTAGAGCGTCGCCACCCGAGCCGGCGTACTCGTTAATGATCATCACCTTCGGGCCGAAGATCGAGCCGACCGGCGTGGTGAAGTCGGCGCCTTCGCGCGTCGCCCAGTAGTTCATCAGCGGGCGGCGCAGATAGTCAACGATGTAGTCGGCGGCGGTGCCACCGCCGTTGAAACGCTCGTCGATGACCGCCGCATCTTTGTCTATCTGGGCGAAGTAGTAGCGGTTGAAATTCGAGTAGCCGGCGGTCGAGGTGTTCGGGAGATAGACGTAAGCGACCCGCCCGCCGGTCATTTCCGAGACTTTACGGCGGTTGCCTTCGATCCACGCGAGGTTGCGAAGTCCCGTCTCGCTCGCGACCGGAACCGCCGTGACTTCGCGCGCGCCCGTGCCGTCGGGGTTGGGCCCGACCTTGAGGACGACCGACTTGTTCGCCGTGCCCTCGAAGAAGCTGTAGATGTTATCCGAGGCGCGGAGCTCACGCCCCTGGACGGCAAGCAGGTATTCGCCTTCTCGGACGTTAACACCGGGCTGCGTCAGCGGCGCGCGCAATGAAGGGTTCCAGTTCTCACCGTTGTAGATGCGGGCGAAGCGGTAACGCCCGTTCTCGATACGGTAGTCAGCGCCGAGCAGACCGCCCATGACGCGCGTCGGCTCGGGCAGGTCGCCGCCGAAGGTGTTGTGGTGCCCAACGACCATGTTGCCGAGTGCCTCTTGTAGCAGGTAGTTGAGGTCTGTGCGGTGAGCGAGCTGATTCAAGAACGGCTCATATCTTGTTTCCGTCGCCGCAATGTCAAGCCCGTGATGGTTCGGGTCGTAGAAGAAATCGCGCTGGATGCGCCACGCCTCGCGGTACATTTGCCGCCACTCTTCGCGCGGGTCGATGCGGACTTCCATCACACTCGTATTGATTAAGCCTTCCCCCGGCTTGATCGGCTGTGTCGCCGAGACGATAAACCAGCGACCGTCCTGCCCGGCAGGTCCGCCCGGGGCGTCCTGCCCGCCTTGCCCGGTGCCCTGCCGGAAGAGCATTTTCTCGCCGTTGGCGGAGAGGTCGAAGGAGGTGACACCTTCAAGGACCTTTTCGACTTTGCGCTTCGCGAGGTCGAACCGGTGGAGGATGGCTCCAGGTGTGTCCGTGGGCGCGGGCGCGTTCTCAAGGATGAAGAGCGTCCCCGGTTTGCCCGCCCGCACGCTAGCGTAGTTACGCGGCGGGATCGGGAGCGCGAGGATACGCTGGTCTATGCCTTCAAAGTCAATGCGCACCGGATCGGGCTTTTTGTTCGCGGCGCGGCTGGCTCCGGCGGGTCCGGCTTGACCAGATTCCTGATCTTGAGGCTCTGCCGCAGATGTTCCAGTTGATGAAGTGGCGAGAGTATCAGATGGCGCGTCGGCGAGCGCGTCGGCCGTCAAGTCGCCGAGTGTGGGAGGAGTAGGAGTAGGCGGCGGCCCCGGTCGCGGCTCGCCCTTTTCTTCAGGATTGTTCGTCTTCTGCTCTTCGAGAATCTTCTCCTCGTCACTTTCCGGCGCGAGCGGCGAAGGGAGGTCTTTGCGCAGGACGACGACGTAGACCGAGCGCGTCACCTGCCGGCCGAAGCTCGACATGTCAAGCCAACCCGAAGTCGGCCC
>Ga0136614_10001334_pt1 | contig 14371 bp, 7 predicted proteins | sample AntDrymUQ2792106_2_FD_106643 | JGI IMG/M metagenome (GOLD analysis project Ga0136614, IMG submission 106643) | Polar desert sand microbial communities from Dry Valleys, Antarctica - metaG UQ279 (21.06) | ecosystem: Environmental > Terrestrial > Soil > Desert | place: Antarctica: Dry Valley... | reverse complement strand
TGTCCCGCTGGCCGAAAGCTACGCCGTGCATAAGCCGTATGTCCCCGCCTCGACCGTGCTGCCGGAGTTTACGCTGCGCGCGGTGGTCGTCGGGGCGATTCTGGGTATCGTCTTCGGAGCGTCTAGCGTCTATCTCGCCCTGCGCGTCGGGTTGACCGTGTCGGCCTCGATACCCATCGCGGTGATGTCGATCTCGATCTTCCGGCTGCTCGGTCGCACTTCAATTCTCGAAAATAACATTTCGCAGACGACCGGCTCGGCGGGCGAATCCATCGCTGCCGGAATCGTCTTCACGATGCCCGCGCTGTTGATTCTCGGCTACGATCTGGAGATTCCGCGCATCACGATGGTTGCGCTACTCGGCGGCTGGCTCGGCGTGCTGCTGATGATTCCGCTCAGACGGGCGTTGATTGTACGCGAGCACGGGAAACTTATCTATCCGGAAGGCACGGCGTGCGCGGAAGTGCTGGTGGTCGGCGAGAAGGGCGGCACCGATGCGAAGACGGTGTTCGTCGGCTTCGGCATCGCGGCGCTGTACAAATTGTTGATGAGTGGCATGCGTCTGTGGAATGAAGCGCCGGCCTACGTGATGCGCCGTTACCAGGGCGCCACCGTCGCCGCCGACATCTCGCCCGAACTGCTCGGCGTCGGCTTCATCATCGGGCCGCGCGTGGCCGCGATGATGCTCGGCGGCGGCTTCCTTTCGGCGCTGGTGTTGATCCCGATGGTCAAGTTCTTCGGGGCCGGTTATGCGGAGCCGCTGTTTCCGGTGCAGCCCGGCGGCCCTCTCATTTCGGCGATGACGGCGGGACAAGTGCAGGACCTTTACATCCGTTACATCGCGGCGGGCGCGGTGGCGACCGGCGGCATCATCAGTCTGGTGCGCTCGCTACCGACCATCATCGGTGCGTTCAAATCATCGCTCGGAAGTTTCGGCGGCGGCAAAAGCAGCGACGGGAGTCAAACGGCGGTGCCGCGCACAGAGCGCGACATGCCAATGACATTCGTCCTCGGAGGCATCGCCGTGCTGACCGTCGCGATCTTCATGTGGCTCAACATTCAGGGTTCGCCGAGTAGTGGCATGGCGATGAACATTTTATCCGCGCTGCTGGTGATCGTCTTCGGATTCTTTTTCGCCACCGTCTCGTCGCGTATCACGGGCGAAATCGGCTCGTCCTCAAATCCGATTTCGGGCATGACCATCGCGACGATTTTGATCACGTCGCTGATCTTTTTGCTGCTCGGCATGGGCGGCGCCGATTCGCGCGTGCTGGCGCTGTCGGTCGGCGCGATTGTCTGTATCGCGGCATCGAACGCCGGCACTACGTCGCAGGATTTGAAGACCGGGTTTCTGGTCGGTGGCACGCCGGCGCGCATGCAGTGGGGCTTGATGGTCGGCGCGACCACCTCGGCGCTGTTGATCGCATGGACTCTCTCTTACCTGAACACCTCTTACTCAAACCTGCTGCCGCGTTACTATCCGACTTACAGCGCGGCCATCAGCGCGGGAGACGAGCAGTGGGCGAAGGGCGACATGAAGGGCGGAGCGCTTCCGGGCGGGCCTTACTTTGTGCATCGTCTGGCTGAGGATCAGAAAGCTAACGACGGCACGATCATCCCTTCCGGTCAGTACCTGGTCAGTCAATCCGGTGAAATTCAATATCGCATCAACCCCGGCGTCGGCGGTGCCCGCGCCGCGATTGTGACGGAAGGATTGCCGGCGGCGCCGCTCGTCGCGGGGGGCGCTGTCACGCTCAGCGACAAGCGCGTGCGCGGGCTTGACGGCAACACCTATCGCGCGGCGACCATAAAGGAGGGCGCGTCAACGAGCACTTTCTACGTGGACGACGCGGGCGTTGCGAAGTACAAAGAGATCGAGACCGGCCCGAACTCGAAGTTCGACGCGCCGAAGGCACAGTTGATGGCCGTGCTGGTTGACGGCGTGCTGACGCAAAAGCTGCCGTGGTCACTGATCCTGATCGGTGCGTTCATCTCGATCCTGTTGGAGGTGATTGGCGTTTCGGCGCTGCCGTTCGCAGTCGGCATGTACCTGCCGTTCGCGACTTCGGCGACGATCTTCGTCGGCGGCGCGGTGCGTGCTCTCGTCGAGAAAGTGTCGCGCGGCAAGCGGACGCTGGCTGAAGAGGAGAGCGGGCCGGGCGTGCTGTATAGTTCCGGCCTGATCGCGGGCGGCGCGATTGCCGGCCTGCTGCTGGCGATTCCGCAGGGCATCGGCGCAGCCGACGTGATTAATCTCGGTAAGTTTCTGCCGGAAGCGTTGCATGAAAGTATGTTCGTCGGCATCATCATGTTCGGCGTGCTGGTGGCGACGCTGTACTACGTCGGTCGCTTCGGCTTGACGGGCCGACGGTCCGAAAACTTACCGTCTCCGCCCCCGCCTCCGACAACGTTTGGCCGGCCTTAAACGGCGACGTTTTCCGCGCGCGGGGATTATTGGTGCGGCGCGCTTGTCCGAGACCACGGACGCGCCGCATGTTCTCGCTTCTTTGAGACAAAGGATCAAAGTTTAGTGATGTCTGTTTCTCTGCCGCGATCCTTTCGCTCACATCTTCTCTCCGGCGCTGTGCTGCTTCTGCTCGTCGCGCTGCTCGTCACATCCGCCGCGCCGGTTTCCACCGAGGCGCAGAAGACCGTCGCGCCCATGACAACCACTGCGACGGCGGGCGCGCCGACACCCTCGGACGTGGTCCGCGAGTTCTACCGTGCGTGGGGCGAAAAACGCTTCCGCGACGCTTTCATGATGTCGATTCACCGCCCGGCAATCGAAGCTTTGAGCGCGGAGGAATACGAAGATTTGCGCCCCGACTTTGAGCGTAACGCGGCGTTGATGCCGTTCAAAGTCGAAATCTCCGGTGAGCAGATCAGCGGCGACACCGCAACCGTCTTCGTTAGATACGTCGAGCATGCGGGCGACACGCCGTCCGATACGGTGCCGGTGATGCTGCTCGGCGAGGGAGGCACGTGGATCGTCGGCGACCGCGCCGAGCAGGAGGAGGTGAAAAAGGCGGGCCGTGAGTTCTTCTTCAAGGCACGCATTGAGCAGCACCACCAGGATGTCGAAGCCGTACTGGTGCGCATCGCCAACGCACAGGCGCTCTACAGCGTGCAGCACGGCGGCCTGTGCACCGATCTGCGGACGCTCGTCGCCGCCACGCCTTCGCTGAAGGACATTGAAACGTCCGACTCGACGGGCTATCACTTCCGCATCAACGTCTCCAGAAACGCCAAGGTCTGTACCGCCGGGGCCGAGCCGGCACGCTACGGCCGCACCGGGCGCCTCTCCTTCTTTATGGATCAGACTGGCATCGCGAAGAAGGACAATGGTGGCAAACCACTCAAAGACTCCGCGGCGCGGAAGTAAGCAGAAAGCGCCGTCATCTGAAGCGCCCCACATCGGTCGTTATGTTTAGCATGTCCCCTTCGATTTATGACGGCGCCTCGCGACATGCCGGGGCGTGAATCGGGACTGATGGCCCTATGTCGGAGTTTGTGCGTGTAATCGCCAACCGCTTACGTGAGTTTGTCAGCAACCGACGCCGCGTGACGCGCTACCCGGCGCGGGTCGCCGCCGTCGTCGTGCTCAAAGAGCAATCGACGAATCTCCATCGCTCCGACCCGGGGCGCCCCGCTTCACTCAAAGGCTACACGCGCGACTTCAGCGCGACGGGCTTGGCGCTCGTCATGCCGGCAATCCGCATCGGCGAGCGCTACCTGACCAGCGAGGGTCAGACGCTGCTCATCACGCTGACCCTGCCCGCCGGCCCTTTGCAACTGCACGCCGTCGCTACCCGCTACGAACATCTCGACGGTGACGAGGGCGAGCGCGGTTACCTGATCGGCGTTCACATCGCCGCGATGGCCGAGCCGGACAGGGCGCTCTTAAATCAGTTCATCCGCACGATCCGGAAAAATAAACCATAAAAGCGGAACCGCATCGGTCGCACGTGCGAAGTGTTTCTTCATTCTTCATTCTTCATTCCTTCAAACAGAAGCCAGCCGAAAGCCTTCGGCACGTGGAAGTTTGGCTGTGGGGTGCGCGTCGGTTGCCACGCCAGATAGCCGCGCCCGCCGCCCGTGCCGACACAGCGGAACAGATTCACACGCCACCGCTCACCGGCTTTTGGTTCGACACGTCCGAACGCCCCCCACGAAACGCGAATCATGATCGTGACCGAGTCCGTAGCGACGCGGGCCGCGGCAATCATGCCTGAATCATAATGCCAGTCTGTTTCGCGACCGGACGGCGTATGACGGATGCCGAGGTCAAGCCACTCCCCGGTTGGCGCGGCCTCAAATTCAAAGTATTCGTCGGGCGTCTGCCGCGCGTCCGGCGCGACGAACATTTCGCACACGTCACGATCCCACAGTCCGATACTCTTCTCGCTGAGACATGGTGCTTCGGCGATCACCAGCGGTTCGGCCTGACGGCAGACGAAGCGCACGGTGAGTGCTTCGTCGGACCAAATCGCACGCGCCTCGGCGTGACGCCAGGCCGGCGCCGGCGCGCCCGACCAGTAGCGCGTGATGTGAGCGGCGCGTGCTCGGCCCCACGCCTCGTGGTCGAAGGACGGGACCGCAACCTCAGACGTGACCCGCCGCGCTGTGAATTCAAGTCCCGGTTTCAAAAGACTCCTCGCATCCGTCCGCTGTTTACCTAGTCGCGTCACGCCCGTAATGTACGACGCCCCCTCCGACGTGGCGAAGACGGTGGCTACCAGTGCGACGCGATGACGTAAGCCGAGTTCCACCACTCAAAATTCGGTAGTGGGTCAAACAGAAGAGATTAATTCACATGCTGATACCAAGTTGCAAAACATCTTGAGGTGGCTAGTCAGGTGAGATTAGGTTCACACGCTTCAACGCATCTTCGTTTGCTTTGCAACGCTGCGGTTGAGTTGCTGTTTAGGAGCGAAGCGATTAAACAGTCAGCTCGAACCGCAAGTTAGGCGGCATACAGCTACCCAACTTGCGCAAGCCTTTCTTTTGCCTTCTCTCTGATTCGCATCTCTGCATCTCCAGCAAGAACACGCAACACTGCATCTGTCGCGTTCGCATTCCAAGATAGACGCTCTCGCACAGAATAATCTTCGTCCCGTGCGAGCACTAGCTGGATGTGTTCGGGCAATTTCCGCTTCATTGCCACGAAGCTTCGCACATCTGCATCATGGTCACGGCTTAAAACCTCTAAAACTTTGGCAGGCACGGTTTTGTTCTGTGCTACCCAAAGGCGCATTTCAGGAAACTTCTCGATGACATCAAGCCATACCTCCAAAGAAGTTTCTTCGTGGGCAGCACGGTTGTACTCCTCTTCAACTTCACTCGTTCGCAAGCGGTAGAATTCTTCAGCCGATGTAATCATGATCATTTAATATGACGCTCAACTTGGTATTATAACCGGCGCTCATCGGTGTCAATCTGCGGCGGGTTGTTCATCTCATTTCTTCACACTGCCCAACTATCAAAATCTCCGACTCTCTGCAACGTTTCCAAGCAAGTGTCTAACAGGCGCGCCGGGTCATCGTCGTGAAAAACGCGCGCGGCGGTGGCCTTCGGGAATGTGTGGACAAGTCGGGCGGCTTCGTCGGCCACGCCGCCTGTTCCGGTCAGACAGCCGATAACTTTCCCTTCGTCGTAAGCGATGGTGAATTCGTTGAGCGCGCCCACCGAGCCACCGACGATTAACACCAGGTCGCATGAGCGCACGAGGACTACGTTGCGGCCCTTCAAGCCGAAGCCGGTATAGACCATCACGTCGCAGCCGTCGGCGGGTAGTTTATACGTCGTGGCATGCTCACGCACATCGGCGGCGGGCGAGACGCCGACATGGAGCGCACCCGCGCGATGCGCGGCGTGGCCGGCGGCGTACGGCAGTCCGGTAGTTGCGCCGGTCAGCACCACCAGGTCGCGAGCAGCGGCGGCACGACCGAGCGATTCGGCTTTCTCGCGAGTCGCGTCAGCGGCGACGCCCGGCAGCGTTTCGTCCGCTGATCCCATAATGCCGACTTTGATCTTCATCGAAAATAAATACTCAAATTGAAGTGACGAACGACGAGCGCAAAGATATACGAGTTTCCAATTCAGTTCACGCCGGCGCGCGTTCGTCTCTTCGCGACCGAAGAGTGCCACCTCGAAAAGCCTCGACCATCAGGCTCGACATGCTCTGTCCGTCCCCATGAATTCCGAGTGCCATCGCCCGCCCCGCATCGTTCTGACGGACCCTTTCATCCTGACTCATCATGTTGACCGCAGGGGATTGAGCAGTATGTGTGCCGCCATCGGTCGGCGGCTAAATGCGCTGTATTTTTGACATTCGCGCGCTGGCGGGGCACGGCACGGGGATTGACAAAGGTAATATCGCGCGGCTTGCAGAAGCGTTTCGGCGCTTCGCGAACTCACCGCACGGAGTTCGAAAAGCCGCGCAAATTTTGAAACACTGAACGTGAAGATTAAGAGTTGGGACATCACTCGAAAGATGCCCGAAATAGTTCTCACCCCAGACGACGGGCGACCATCACGCGCCCGTCGCTTGCCCGCTCCGATGCGCGGTTGATGGCTTGACCGGCACACATCACCTGCGAATCTGATGCGAACACCTGAGCGCTGAAAGAAAGCGCACTCGCGCTGCTTTGCACAAAAAGATTTTGAGATTCATACGCCCGAGCGTCGACTTCAAAGACGGAGCGAGCGGCAATCATAAGCGCGTGGTGGCGTTATATGACGTGTTCCATCCGGCCCGGCAAAGGTCGTCAGCAACAGCCGAATCACAACAGAGCGTGTGGGCCCTCATCAGGCGGAGGATGCAGGTGAAACTATTCGACAGATCCGGTTACAAACGCGCGGCGCGTGCTTACTGGTTCCCGCTCGTGACGCTTGGCTCGCTGACCGGGCTGAGCTATCAACTGATCCAGAACTTCGACTTGGTTTACGTCCTGCTTAGCATCCCGATGATCGCCGCGACTTACACGATTTATTGCACCTACTTCAACAGCGTCAACGAGCAGGCGCGCGAGATGGTGGAGATGAGCCGCATTCACCTCGCGACCGTCGAAGCGCTGGCGACGGCGATTGACGCGAAGGATCAAATAACGCACTGCCACGTCCGGCGCGTGCAGATTTACGCCGCGCGGATGGGCCGGCTGATGAAACTTTCAGAGAGCGAGATCAAAGCGCTCGGCGCCGGCGCGCTGTTGCACGACATCGGTAAGCTCGCCGTCCCTGACCATATTCTGAGCAAGCCCGGCGATCTAACTCCCGCCGAGTTCGAGAAGATGAAAATCCACACGGCGGTCGGTGCACAGATACTTGAACGCGTCGGCTTTCCGTACCCGGTCGTCCCGGTCGTGCGTCACCACCATGAACAATGGAACGGACTGGGCTATCCCGACGGGCTGCGGGGCGAAGAGATTCCTTTGACGGCGCGCGTCTTCGCAGTCGTCGATTGCTTCGACTCGGTGCGCGAAGATCGCCCGTATCGGCGCGCCATGACGCGCGAGCAGGCGAGCGATGTGCTTCGGCGCGACTCCGGCGAGAAATTCGAACCGCGCATCGTCGAACTGTTTCTCAAACACCTTGACAGCTTCGAGGCCGAAATCGCCGCCGCCGGTCTCGACCAGCACGGCTTCACCAGCGAAGAGTGTGAGCCGTGCGTGCTGATCGAAGAGGATGCGTTGCTGAGTTACAGCGGAATTCTGCCTGCCCCACCATTATCCGCCCCGCCGCCCGACTCGCCGCGCGCGCCACCGCCGGCGTGGCGCCGCGACACGGGCCAACTCCCGTACCTCGACCAGATCAAGAGCGCGCACCGCGAGGTGTACGCGCTCTACGAGATTGCGCGCACATTCACCTCGTCGCTCGACATCAAAGACACGGCCACCGTGCTGATGAACAAAGTCGGCGAGGTCGTGCCGTTCGATACCTGCGCCGTTTACCTCTACGACGACGCAAAGCGCGCCGCGACCGCCGCTCATGTCGCTGGCCGCAACGCGCAATCGCTGCGTGGGCGCACCATCAATTTTGGTGAGGGGGTGACCGGGTTTGTGCTCGCCAATCGGAGTCCGGCGGCGAACTTCGACCCGATGCTCGATTTCGCCGCGACGACGTTGGAGCCGGGATGCGTCTACCGCTCGATGCTGGCGCTGCCACTGGTTAAAGACGAACGGCTGGTCGGCGTCCTGGCCGTCTACTCGTTCACGGCGGGATGCTACACCGACGACGACATGCGCCAGCTCGATACGGTGGTGCGGCTTGCTTCTGATGCGCTCGCCAACGCGATGCTGCACGCCGAAAGCGAGTCGAACGCGCTGACCGACCCGCTGACCGGACTGCCGAATGCGCGTGCCATGCCGATGCGCTTTGAGCAGGAGGCGTCGCGCGCGCGGCGAACCGGGCGTCCCTTTCAGGTCGTGATGATCGACCTCGACAATTTCAAACAGGTCAACGACACATTCGGCCACAATATCGGCGACCAGGTGCTACGCGAGGCGGCGCGGATTCTGCAATCGCAACTCCGCGATTACGACTTCCTGGCGCGTTACGCAGGCGACGAGTTTGTGGCGATTGTTCAGGACTTGAACCCCACGCAGGTCGAGGAGTTGCGCGAGCGGATCGAAACGACTATCGGAGAGTTATCAATCAAAGTGCTGTCCGGCGACTACGCGCGCGTCGGGATCAGCATCGGGGCCGCGACTTACGGAGCGCAGGGCGAAACACTTGACCAACTGTTGATTGCTGCCGACGAGGCGATGTACAGCGTCAAGTTCGGCCACAAAAATGAGCGTCGAGCGCCCGCCGCCGGGCTAGGCAGTGACCGCAACCCCGACCGACTCGTCTCGGCGTCGGTTAATTGACAGGATGGTGGGCGACCTGCGACGGGCGACTAAATCAGATCACGATGTAACTGGACAGAAAAGATTCACCACGGATTCGCCACAACGGCACAACGGAAGAGACTCACTTGGTGTCTTCATGCCTTGGTGGTTAAACCTCTGTCCCGATACGGTCGGCTTCGATTTAGTCGATACGTCTATTCGTGTCACTTCCCTCAAGTAATCCCTCAGTTACGCGCGGAAATCGGATAGTCAGCATACGAAGAATCAACAGTTTACGGACTTTCCTCCGCGCATAACTGAGGCATTACTCCCTCAATCAATATCTTCTTGACTTTCCGCGCCGCATCGCTTCCAATCATTGAAGTCCGCGCGGCGTCCCGGATGGCAAAGTCCTACGCCGGCGCGAACCTCCTCAGGCCGCACCGCGAACTGAACTCCCCGCTGACGTTGCGAAGAATTTCGGTGCCAAAGGGACGAACTCATGTCAGTCGTCGCTAAAGGTTCCCCACCCAAAGACACCACGCTGCTAATTGTTGATGACGACGCGAAAGCGCGCCGCAGCCTCCGTCGCGCCTTTGAGCGTGACGGGCACTGTGTCATTACGGTCGGCGACGCGACCGCCGCGCTGCGCAAACTGCACCACGAGCGGTGCGACCTGGTCGTGCTTAACGCCGAGTTGCCGGGCGTCAACGGATTGGCCCTGTGCCGCCTGCTGCGCGCGCAACTGGCGACCAAGCGACTCCCGGTGGTGGTGTTGGCGGCGCGCGACGAAGAGCGTGGCAAGGACGAAGCGTTGGCCGCCGGGGCCGATGATTTTGTCGTCAAACCTTTCTCCACGAACGAACTCGTGACTCGCGTCAACGCTCACCTTGGCGCCGCGCTGCGCGAGCGCGCGCTGGTTGGCAGCAACCGTGAACTCGCGTTCCTTGCCGACCTCGGTCGCGGGCTGCTCCGCGCGCTCGAACCGGCGCAGGTGGTGCGGCATGTCGCCGGGGCGACGTACGAAGGCGCGCAGGCAGCGATCTGCGCGGCGGTCGTGCAGACGGATGCGGCGGGCGAAGCCGTTACCTGTCTGTTCGACCGCGAGGGGAGTGCCGACGGCAACGCCTCATTGATCCGCCGCGACCGGTTGCGAGCGTGGCTTGATTCCGCGCCGGTGACATCCGCGCGACTCACCGCCGCGGATGAGTTCTTCCTGAGAGACGACGCGCACCTGCTTGAGTATGCCGCGCCGATCTGTTTCGAGAAGCGCACGCTGGGGGCGCTGATCGTCGCCTTCGACCGAGCCGAAGACTTCGGTGAGACAGAGGCGCGACTGGTCGATGCGGCGGCGCAGCTGGCGGCGCTCGCCGCGCACATCTCGTCACTCTACGCCGCATCGCGCGCCGCGTCGGCGAGCCTTGCCAGGCAGGTTGAGCAGCGCACTGCCGAGGCGGAGGCACAGCGGCGCTTCACCGAGGCGATCATCGACAGCCTGCCGGTGTCGCTCTACGCCATAGACCGCAGCTACCGTGTCGTCGCGTGGAACCGCAACCGGGAGTTGGGCGTGCAGGGCATCGCGCGTCACGAGGCCATCGGGCGGAACATCTTCGACGTCCTCACCAGACAACGCGGCGAAACCTTCGGACGCGAGTTCGCGCGCGCCTTCGAAGTCGGCGAGATCGAGCGCATCGAGCAGGAGACGGAAACGGCTGGCGGGGCAACTCAGCATTGGCTGATTAGCAAAGTTCCGATGCGCGCCGAGGACGGCGAGGTGTCACACGTGATCACCGTCGGCGAAGACATCACCGCGCGCGTCGAAGCCAACCGCGCTGTCGCGCGCACCGAAAAACTCGCCGCCGTCGGGCGGCTGGCCGCCGGCGTGGTGCATGAGATCAATAACCCGCTGGCGACGATTTCGGCGTGCGCCGAGGCGCTTGAATCGCGCGTCGCCGAGGGTGTCTTCGGCAGGTCGGCGGAAGTGGACGAACTGCGTGAGTATCTGGGGTTGATTCGTGACGAGGCGTTCCGCTGCAAGTCGATCACCAACGGGCTGCTGGACTTCAGCCGCGCGCGCGCCGGTCGTTACGCGCCGGTCTCGGTGGGCAATGTCGTCATGTCGTCGTCGCGTTTACTGACGCTGCAACGGCGTAACGCAGCGGTCGAGATTCTCGTCGACGTCGCGGACGACATGGAAGATGTTTCAGGTGACGAAGGGCAATTGCAGCAGGCCGTCATCACGCTCGCGGAGAACGGGATCGACGCGATGCCGGACGGAGGCACGCTGATGTTGCGGGCGCGTCCCGGCGAGCGCGGCGCGAGTGTGGTGATCGAGGTGGGCGACACTGGCACCGGCATCCCGCAGGAAGACATCGCAAAAATCTTCGACCCCTTCTTCACGACGAAAGAGATCGGGCGCGGAACGGGACTCGGACTCGCCGTCTGCTATGGTATCGTAGCGGAGCACGGCGGGCGTATCAGCGTCGATTCGGCGCTCGGACGTGGAACGACATTCACATTGAAGTTGCCCACAACCTCTCGCGATGGAGACCGAACAGCTTGAGTCAGCCGACAATCCCTCCGACGAAGATTCTGGTCGCCGAAGATGAATCGAATCTTCGTCTGGTCATCCAAAAAGAACTGCAACGGTTAGGTCACGAAGTCGCCGCGGCACCCGATGGCGAAGCAGCGCTGCGCCTCCTCGAAGAGGGCGCGGTCGATGTGCTGTTGTGTGACATCAACATGCCGCGCCTTGACGGGATGGAGTTGTTGCGCCGCGTCCACCAACGACCGAATCCACCGGAAGTAATCATGCTCACCGGCGTCGCGAGCGTCGAGACGGCCATCGAAGCGATGAAGCTCGGCGCTTACGACTACCTCTCGAAGCCGTACCGCATCAACGAGCTTGATGCGCTCGTCAAACAGGCGGCGGAGAAGCGCCGGCTGCGCGTCGACAACCAGCGTCTGCGTGCTCAACTCGCCAGGCAGTCGGAGACGCCGGAAATCGTCTACGTGTCCGCGGCGATGCGCGAGGTGATGCGGCTGGTCGAGCGCGTCGCGCCCTCGGATGCGTCGGTGTTGATCTCCGGCGAGTCGGGGACGGGCAAGGAGTTAATCGCGCAGGCGATTCACCGCTTGTCGCAGCGCGCCGACAATTCGTTCATCGATTTGAACTGCGCCGCGATTCAGGAGACGCTGCTTGAGTCAGAGTTGTTCGGATACGAATCGGGCGCGTTCTCCGGCGCGAAGGCGCGCAAGCTCGGCCTGTTCGAATTGGCCGACCGCGGCACGCTCTTCCTCGACGAGGTGACGGAGTTGCCGCCGCCGCTGCAATCGAAACTGCTGCGTGCGATTGAGACGCGTTCGTTCTACCGGGTCGGCGCGGTGCGCAAAGTTCAGGTCGATGTGCGCATCGTGGCAGCGACGAACCGTGACCTGAACACCGTCCTCGCCGATGGTAGCTTTCGTTCGGATTTGCTCTATCGCATCAACGGGTTTCAAATCGCGCTACCGGCTTTGCGCGAGCGCCCCGAAGACATCGAGCCGCTGGCCCGTCACCTGCTGAACCAACTCAGCGGTACCCACCCGCCTGAACTCACGCCCGAAGCACTGGCTGCCCTTACCGCGTACGACTGGCCAGGTAACGTGCGCCATTTGCGCAACTGTCTAGAGCGCGCCACGCTACTCGCCAACGACGGGCGCATCACGATTGCCGAACTTCCGCCGGAGACCGTGCGCCGCTCGCCGGCCCACGCAACGACCCCATCCACCGCGCTCAACTACGGTGCCGGGGTGACTCCAGACCCCGCCGATAACGAAGCCTTTGTCCCACCGTCGTTGCGCGAAGCTGAACGCCAGCAAATTCTCGCCGCCCTCGAGCAGACAGGCTGGCACCGCGGCAAGACCGCCGAGATGCTCGGCATCTCGTCCTCGACGCTTTATCGACGCCTGCGCGACTACAATCTGGACCGCCACCAGTAAGCCTCTTGAATGTGAACGCGGTTGACGGTGCGAAGGGAACTGGAATCAATTCCAGGCGCCCGGTCGTCGAACCGGCTCCACGGGTCAGCGGAGTGGGCCACAACGCTTCTCACTCACTGAAGCACACTTAGCGATGGTGAAGCGGCGCTCCCCGAAAAGCCCTTCACCACGCCATATCTTCAATACCCTCACGGGTAAGGTGCCGAGAACTGTTGAATGGGAATCAGGAACCGGTGTGAGGTCGCGTATTCAGCTGCCGCCGCCGGTCACGGCCGCATTCTTTTCGGCGGGTTTGGCGAGCGTGCGTCGCACTGCTTCGGCCTCGTCACGGCGGTTGGTGCGCTGATACAAAATCGCCAGCCGCTGAAGCGCGATTGGTGCGTTCGGCTGGAGGCGAAGGGCCGCCTCGAAGTGCTTGACGGCTTCTTTGTCGCGCCCGACGCTTTCGAGAATCTGCGCGATCCGGACCCGCGCGTTGAACTCGCCGCCCGCCCGCGCAAAGCTCTTATAGGCATCGTCAAACTTGCCGAGGCGTGTCTGCACCAAGCCGATGTTGTTCTGGATGGAAGGGTCGTTCGGCAGGCGCTTGGCCGCTTGCTTGAGGCGCTTGAGGGCGAGGGGTTGGTTGTTATTGAGGTAGAGTGAGTACCCAAGGCCAGCGAGCATCAAGGGGTCGTTCGGCACGGCGACAAGTGCGCGCTCGTAACATTCCATCGCCTGCTTGTGCCAGCCGCGTCGGCTGTAAGCGCGGCCGAGCAGGTCATTGGCTTCGAGCAGGTTTGACCCGATGCCTGCGGCGATAGACAGTTCCGCAATCGCTTCGTCCACGTAACCGCTCTCCAGTAACGCACGCCCCTGTGCCAAGTGATCTGAGGAGATGCCGTCAATCACCGGCTTCCACGCGACCGGCGCACGGTACTCAGTTGCAGGTGTTGAAGCCGGAACCGGCGCGATGATTGTTTCGCTCCCCGTTGCAAGCGCGGCCACATCATCTGCGGGAACCGGCACCGCTGTTTGTGTGCCACGGGGCGCCGCCGGCAGAACGGTGTGCTGTTCTTGCAGGGCCGGGACGCCACGCGCAGGTGTGACACGCGGGTGTGTCGCGGCGTCAACGCTATCGCCAGGCGCGGGGCCCGCTGTGCTGGTCGCCTTTTTGCTCTTACCGCCGCCGAAAATCCTGGCGACGGCTCTGAATGGCGCACTCAAAACACGCGAGAGACTTTCTCTTTTTTTTGGTGAGCTATTACCCGATGGGATTTTTGGAGAGTCGTCCGTCGTCGTCGACAATGAAGCGATTGAACTGCTCAGCAAGGATGCCGTGCCGTATGAAATCCACGGAAAGATGATTAAGCCGGAAAGCAGAGAGACCACCACAAGGATGAGGAACACGTTGCGCCGTTTCAGCTTCAAATGCTCTCGAGTATTATTTACAGATGTCTTCATGATTAGCCGACGTGAGGAACTCCAGCCGGGAGTATAGATGATGGGCGCTGCATTGTAAAAGTATGAGGTGAAGGAAAAGGCCCTGCGGAAGGGGCGACCATTCGGGGGAGAGGTCGCCC
>Ga0136614_10001332_pt1 | contig 14376 bp, 23 predicted proteins | sample AntDrymUQ2792106_2_FD_106643 | JGI IMG/M metagenome (GOLD analysis project Ga0136614, IMG submission 106643) | Polar desert sand microbial communities from Dry Valleys, Antarctica - metaG UQ279 (21.06) | ecosystem: Environmental > Terrestrial > Soil > Desert | place: Antarctica: Dry Valley... | reverse complement strand
GGAATCGGCAGTCACCTGGGCGGCAAAAGGGGTCGACTTGCGCGAGCCTTTGAATCCGGCCGAACCGGCAGATTCCCACGCGATCACGTTGCCGTCCTTGTCGGTGAGCGCAACGATCGTGTTGTTGAACGAGGTCTTGATGTGCGCCTGCCCGATGGCGATGTTCTTCCGGACGCGCCTGCGTGTGCGGCCACGTGCCGCCGCTTTCCGAGGAGGAGCCATTACTTCGCCTTCTTCCCGCGGCCGACGGTCTTCTTCGGGCCCTTGCGCGTCCGCGCGTTCGTCTTCGTCCGCTGCCCGTTCACGGGCAGGCCGCGGCGGTGACGCAACCCGCGGTAGCAGCCGATCTCGGAAAGGCGCTTGATCGCCTGAGAGCGCTCGCGGCGGAGGTCGCCCTCCACCTGCAGGTCGTTGTCGATGTAGCCGCGAAGCTTGTTGACCTCGTCATCGGTCAGGTCACGGACCTTTTCGTTCGGATCGAGGCCGAGCGCGGCACACACCTGGCGCGCAGTCGGCTGACCGATTCCATAGATGTACGTCAGCCCGATCTCCAGACGCTTCTGGTTCGGGAGGTTGACGCCTGCGATTCGTGCCATTTAACTCCTAGCCCTGCCGTTGCTTGTGGCGCGGATTCATGCAGATGACCATGGTGCGCCCGTGCCGCTTGATCACGCGGCAGCGCTCACACATCGGCTTGACGGATGGACGAACTTTCATCGGTGTCTGAACGTGATGCGCCCTTTGGAGAGGTCGTAGGGGGAGAGTTCGACCCTGACCTTGTCCCCGGGGAGGATGCGGATGTAGTGCTTGCGCATCTTTCCGGAGATCTTTGCCAGCACCTCGTGACCGCCTTCCACCTCTACGCGGAACATCGTGCTCGGCAGGGCCTCGACGACCTCTCCTTCCACCTCGATCTTCTCTTCCTTCTGGGCCATCCTTCTTCACGCGAACCGCGCCCTTGCGGGGCGCGACTCGAACGGTGTACTGGAACACGGCGTAGCACGGCCTACGCCGAGCGGCCAATGCTAGCAAAACCCTCTAGCTGACCCGAACCGGCGCCCGCGTGAGGATCCGGGGCTCACCTTCGGTGACCGCAACCGTATGCTCGAAATGTGCGGAGAGCGAACCGTCGGTCGTCGAGATCGTCCAACGGTCGGAACCGAGTACCACCTCGGCGCTCCCGGCGGTGATCATCGGCTCGATCGCGAACGTCATCCCCGGCGCCAGCGTCGGGCCCCTCCCCGGCTCGCCGAAGTTGGGTATCTGCGGCTCTTCGTGCATCGAGCGACCTACGCCGTGCCCGACGAGGCTCCTCACCACGCTGAAGCCCGCCTCCTCGACGACCGCCTGGATCCCGTGTGAGATGTCCGAAAGCCGGGCTCCCGCCCGGCACTGCTCGATCCCCGCCCAGAGGCCCGCCTCGCACGTCTCGAGCAGCCTCTCGGCTTCGGCGCCGATCTCCCCGACCGCGAAGGTATAGGCCGAGTCGGCGACGAATCCATCGTGGGTCACGCCGACATCGACGGACAGCACATCGCCGTCTACGAGCGCGTACTCCCCGGGGATCCCGTGGACAACCACATCGTTGGGCGACGTGCAGATGGCGGCGGGATAGGGATAGGGACCGCGGTACCCCTTGAACGTCGGCACGCCTCCGCGGGAGCGAATGTAGTCGTCCGCTGCCTTGTCCAGCTCGCCCGTCGTGACTCCGGGCCGGATGTGCTCGCCGAGCAAGGAGAGCGTGTCCACCACGATTCCGCCCGCCTCGGCCATGCGCGCGAGCTCATTCTCGGACTTGCGGATGATCATGCGGTTCTCGCCGCTACCTGGTCGAGCGCCTCCTGAACCTCGGCGAAGACCTCGTCGACCGCCCGGTCGGCGTGAATGCCAACGAGGTTGCCGGCGACCCGATAGTGGGCGACGAGCGGTTCCGTCTGCTCGTGGTACAGCGAGAGGCGCCGCTCGATCACTTCCGGCGTGTCGTCAGTGCGACCCTCGAGCTCGGCGCGGCGGTGCATCCGCTCCCGGCAGACGTCGTCGGCGAGTTGGAACTCGAACACGATCGACAGGGTGCGGACGATCTCCGCCAGCATCCCGTCGAGGGCGTCAGCCTGCGGGAGCGTGCGCGGAAAGCCGTCGAGGACGAACCCGCCCTCCGCGTCGACCTCGCCGAGCCGGTCCCGGATTAGATCGATCATCAGCTCGTCCGGGACCAGCTGGCCGCTCTCGACGATCGGCCGTACGCGCTTCCCGAGCTCCGTTCCATGCTCCATCACCGCGCGAAGCATGTCTCCGGTGGCGATGTGCGGAATCCCGTAGTCGGCCTCGATGCGCTTCGCCTGAGTCCCTTTTCCCGAGCCTTGCGGGCCCAGCAGGAGCACGTTCACTACTTCAAGAAGCCTTCGTAGGAGCGCATCATCATCTGCGACTCCATCTGGCGCATCGTGTCGAGGGCAACGCCGACCGCGATCAGCACGGACGTTCCGCCGAGGGCGCCGGCGAGGGCCTGCGAGACGTCGGCGAACGCGATGAAGAGACTGGGCAAGGTCGCCACGATCGCCAGGTAGATTGCACCCGGCAGCGTCAGCCGCGTGAGGACGCGGTCGAGGTATTGAGCGGTCGGCGGGCCCGGACGGAGGCCCGGGATGTAGCCACCGTGCTTGCGCAGGTTGTCCGCCTGATCGACCGGGTTGAACTGCACTGCGGTGTAGAAGAACGTGAAGATCACGATCATCGCGCCCTGCAGGATGAGGTACGTGAAGTCGGTGGGCGAGAAGTACTCGTTGATGAACCCCTGCGTCTGCGGGAAGTACTGGGCGATCGTCGGCGGGAAGGCCATGACCGCAGCGGCGAAGATCACTGGGATGACGCCGGCCATGTTCACGCGCAGCGGCATGTAGGTCGAGCCGCCCGTCGTCATCCGCCGGCCCACCATCCGCTTGGCGTACTGAATCGGGATTTTACGCTGGCCTTCCTGGATGAAGACCACTGCCACGACGATTCCGACCGCCATCAGCGGGAAGAACAGCCGCTCGAAGATGCCGCCCTCGACCCAGGCCTGAATCCCGATCGGGAGGCCGGTGAGGATCGAGGCGAAGATCAGGAGCGAGATGCCGTTGCCGATGCCGCGCTTCGTGATCAGCTCCCCCATCCACATCAGGAGTGTGCAGCCCGCGGTGAGAGTCAGGACGATGAGCGCGCCCTTGCCGAAGTTCGCGTCGAGGGCGCCCTGGCGCTGGAACAGGAACGCAAAGCCGGAAGCCTGCGCCGCCGCGAGGGCGACGGTGAGGTACCGGGTGTACTGGTTGATCTTGGCATAGCCCGCCTCACCCTCTTTTTGGAGCTGCTCGAGGCGCGGGATCACGACCGTCATCAGCTGCAGGATGATCGAGGCCGTGACGTAGGGCATGATCCCGAGCGCGAAGATCGCGAACTGCGAGAGGGCCCCGCCGGAGAACAGGTTCAGCAGGTTCAGCACGGTGCCGCCGCCCGACTGGTTGAAGTAATTCTCGATCGCGTCGGAGTCGACGCCGGGAGCCGGGATCCAGGAGCCGAGCCGGTAGAAACCGAGGACGACGGCGGTGAAGAGGACGCGCTTCCGGAGCTCGGGGACGCGCCAGGCGTTCGTCAGCCAGGAGAACATCTACTCGGCCGAATCCTCCGCCTGTGGCTCCGAGTCGGCATCCGCCGGCGGCTCTACGTCGGCCTCCGCCTTCGGCTCCGAGTCGGACTCGGCCGGGGTGTCGGGCTCGGGACGCTCCTCGGTCGCCGCCGGATCCGCGACCTTTGATCGCCGCTTGCGCTGCTTCTTCGCCTTCGGCTCCTTCAACGCGGTAGCGCTTCCGCCGGCGGCTTCGATCTTCTCGCGCGCGGTCGCGGAGAAGAAATGGGCGGTCACGGACAGCTTCTTCTTCAGGTCGCCCTGGCCCAGGATCTTCACGTCGATGCGCGTGTTCCGAATCAGCCCCACCTCGGCCAGCAGCTCCGGCGTCACCTCGGCACCGTCGTCGAAGCGGTCGAGGTCGCGAACGTTGACCGGAACCGTCTGGGTCCGGTGGGGGCCCATCGGCATCGCGTCCTTCGAGTACGGCCCGCGAAGCTTGCCGAGGCGCATGTAGATCGGCATCTGGCCGCCCTCGAAGCCTGCGCGCATCTTGTGCGAGCCCGCGCGCGCCTTCTGACCCTTGATCCCGCGGCCGGAGTAGCGGCCCTTCCCGGAGCCCAGACCGCGGCCCACACGCTTGCGCCTCTTGCTCGGGGACGCCGGAGTGAGATTCGAGAGGTTGAGCTCTTCGGGCATGGGAGTCCGCTGCTCCTCGCCCTCGACTCGGACGAGATTGCGAACCTTTCGGAGCATACCGGCGACCTCCGGGCCTACCGGGTGCTCAACGGTGCGCCCGATCTTGCCCAGGCCGAGCGCGCGCAGCGTGCCTCGATGACGCTCGCTCTGACCGATCTTGCTCCGTACCTGCGTGATCTTGAGGGTGTCAGCCATCGCTCGACTCCTCCGGTGTCGCGGCCACCGCGACGGGCTCCGGCGCCTCCTCGACCGGCGTTTCCTCCTCGGCCGGCGTCACGGGGGGCTCGGCCTCAGGCTGCCGCTTCGGGATCGGCAGCACCTCGCTGATCGTCTTGCCGCGGGACTTGGCGACCTCGTCGGGCCTGCGAAGCGACCGGAGGCCGACGACGGTGGCCTTCAGGAGGTTGATCGGATTCGTCGTGCCGAGGCTCTTGGCGAGAATGTCGCGGACGCCGCCGAGCTCGAGGACGGCGCGGACGCCTCCGCCGGCGATGACGCCGGTTCCCGCGCTCGCCGGACGCAGGAGCACCCGCGCCGCGCCGAACTCTCCGAGCACCTCGTGGGTGATCGTCGAGCCATGCTTCGCGACCGTGAAGAGGTTCTTCTTCGCGTCCTCGACGGCCTTCGAGATCGCCAGCGGTACCTCCCGCGCCTTGCCGTAGCCGACGCCGACGCGGTCGACCTCGTCACCGACCACCACGAGCGCCGTGAACGAAAAGCGGCGGCCGCCCTTCACGACCTTTGCCACTCGGTTGATCTCGACCACGCGCTCCTTGAGCTCGCGTCCGTCATCGAACTCTCGTCTACTCAACGGTCACCTCCGGGACAAATCGCGCTTCCCGGCCGCGAAAAGCACGGGTCGCAAGGACGCAGGGAGCGCGCGTAGCCGTAGGCTACGTGTGCGACTGAGGACGCTGTGAGCCGTCGCTTTGCAGCGCCCCGGGGAGCCCGAGTTGTCGCGGAGGGGGCCGGCATTAGAACTGAAGCCCTCCTTCGCGGGCAGCCTCGGCGAGCGCCTTGACGCGCCCGTGGAACAGGTAGCCGCCCCGGTCGAAGACGACACTCTCGACGCCGGCCTTCTTCGCGTTCTGCGCGAGCAGCTTGCCCACGGCCGTCGCCTGGTCGGACTTGGGACCTTTCGAGTTTCGGACGTCGAGCCAGCTCGCAGCGGCGAGGGTCTTGCCCTCGAGGTCGTCGACGAGCTGCGCCGCTATCCCGCGGTTCGAGCGGAACACGACGAGGCGCGGCCGCTCGGCCGTGCCCGAGACGTGCTTGCGCGCCCGCCTGTGGCGACGCTCGCGCCGCTCTCTCATGGTGAGTCGGCTCACGCTCTCTTGCCGACCTTCCGGCGGACGTACTCGCCCTCGTAACGGATGCCCTTGCCCTTGTACGGCTCGGGCTTGCGAACCTGGCGAATCTCGGCAGCAGTCTGGCCGACCTGTTGCTTGTCGATCCCCTTCACCACGATCTCGGTCGGCGTCGGCACCTCGAAGCTGATCCCCTGTCGCGGCTCGATCACGACCGGGTGCGAGTAGCCCACGCTGAGCTCGAGCGACGTCCCGCGCAGCGCGGCACGATAGCCGACGCCCTGGATCTCCAGCTTGCGCTCGAAACCTTTGGTGACGCCCTCGATCATGTTCGCGACGAGCGTCCTGGTGAGCCCGTGGAGGGCCCGGTCGTCGCCCCGGTCGGTCGGTCGCGTCACGTTGATCGCCGTGTCCGCCTGCTCGATCTTCATTCGCTGCGGAACCTGCTGGTGCAGCTCGCCAAGGGGTCCGTTGACCATCACCCGGCCAGGGTCGATCGATACCGACACGCCGGCAGGGACTTCGATTGGACGTTTTCCGATTCTGCTCATTTGCTCTAGTTACGCGGTGCCAGACTGAAGTCTGGCACCGCAGAAATCCTCCCTACCAGACGAAACAGATCACTTCGCCGCCGATGCCCTCGCGCTCGGCGGTCTTGCTCGTGACGAGACCTCGGGACGTCGACATGATCGCCGTTCCCATCCCGCCGAGGACGCGCGGCAACCGGTCCTTGCGAGCGTACACACGGCGGCCGGGCTTCGAGACCCGCTTGAGGTCGGTGATGATCCGCTCGCGCGCAGGCCCGTACTTCAGCTGGATCACGAGCATGTCGAAGCTCTCGCCGGTGCGCCTGTCGAAGCCCACGATGTACCCCTCCTGCTCGAGCAGGCGGGCGATGTCCTCCTTCAGCCGGGACGTCGGCATCTCGGCGGTCTCCTGCAGCGCCTTGTTGGCATTGCGGATGCGCGTGAGCATGTCTGCGATCGGGTCGGTCATCATCGGCAATCACCGTCCGCGCAGATCGTGCTTCCCGGCCGCGAAAAGCGCGGGTCGGAAGGACGCAAACGCGTACGCATCCTAGAGTGACCGGAGGCTACGGGTGCGACTGACGCAGCGAGCCGCCGCTTTGCAGCGCACCGGGAAGTGCGAGATGTGCGGGTGGGGGTTGCCATCTGCATCAGCCTCACCACGAGCTCTTCGTCATGCCCGGGATCTGCCCGGCATGGGCGAGATCGCGGAGGCAGATCCGGCAGACGCCGAACTTTCGGTAGACCGCACGCGGACGGCCGCACCGGCGGCACCGCGTGTACTCCCGGACGCGGTATCGCTGCGGCCGCTGCTGCTTGTTGACCAGGGACTTCTTAGCCACTACTAATCTCCTCTGTCGCGAACGGCATTCCGAACGCCCGCAGAAGGGCCATGGCGTGCTCGTCCGTTTTCGCTGTCGTCGTGATCGTCACGTCCAAACCGCGCACGGCGGCGATGTCGTCGTAGTCGATCTCGGGAAAGATGATCTGCTCTCGGATGCCCAGCGAGTAGTTGCCGCGTCCGTCGAACGAGCGTGGGCTGAGTCCGCGGAAGTCACGGATCCGCGGAAGCGCGATCGAGACGAGGCGGTCGAGGAACTCGTACATCCGGTCGCCCCGGAGCGTCACGCGCGTGCCGATCGGCATGCCCTCCCTGAGCTTGAAGCTGGCGACCGACTTTCGGGCGCGCCGCATCTGCGCGCGCTGGCCGGCGATCGTCGTCAGCTCCTCCATCGCGCTGTCGAGCGCCTTCGCCTCCGTCTTTGCGTCGCCCACGCCCATGTTGAGCGTGATCTTCTGGACCCGCGGGACCTGCATCACCGTGCTGAGCCCCAGGTCGTCCTTGAGGCGATCGCGAATCTCGTCGTTGTACCGCTGCTTCAGGCGCGGCGTGTAGGTCTGTTCGGCAGTCGCCATCAGCGGTCACCTCCGGCACAGGCCGCGCTTCCCGGCCGCGAAAAGCGTGCCTCGAAAGGACGCAGGCCGTATTCGTAGCTGGAAGTTACGGGTGCGGCTGAGGACGCTTCGAGGCGCGTCTTTGCAGCGCCCCGGGGAGCCCGGACTGTGACGGTGGGGGCTGCGACCATCACTTGTCGATCTCCTGGCGGCAGTCGTCGCGGCGACAGACGCGAACGCGACGCTTTTCGCCCTTCGCCTCCTTGATCACGGTGCCGACGCGTGTCGGCCTGTTGCACGTCGGGCAGACGACCATCAGGTTGGACACCTGGATCGGCGCCGGCTTCTCGATCACGCCGCCCGGCTGGATCTGCGGCGCACCCATCCGGCTCGGATTTCGCATCGGGCGGGGGCGCGTGTGCCGCTTGATGATGTTGAGGTTCTCGACGATCACGCGCTTGTCCTTGGGGCGCGATTCCAGGACACGGCCCTGCTTGCCGCGATCCTTCCCGCTCAATACCTGAACGAGATCGCCCTTCTTCACCTTCATTGCGTGAGCCATCAGCGGTCACCTCCCGCGGGGGTCGTGCTCGCTAGCCGCGAAAAGGCGCTCTGGCAAGGACGCAAACGCGTACGCGTCCTAGAGTGGCCGTCGGCTACGGACGCGACTGAGGACACTGCCAGAGCGAGCTTTGCAGCGCCCTGGCGAGTACGAGACACGCGGGAGGGGGCTGCCATCAAAGGACCTCCGGGGCCAGCGAGACGATCTTCATGAAGTTCTTCTCCCGCAACTCGCGCGCGACCGGCCCGAAGATGCGGGTTCCTCGCGGATTGCTCGCTGCGTCGATGATCACGGCGGCGTTCTCGTCGAACGCGATCGAGGTCCCGTCGTCCCGTCCGTAGGGCTTCTTCGTCCGAACGACCACGGCGCGGACGACTTCGCCCTTGCGGACGGCCCCCTGCGGCGTCGCCGTCTTGACGGTGCCGACGATCACGTCGCCGACGCGCGCATAGCGGCGTTTGGAACCGCCGAGCACGCGGATGCAGAGGAGCTCGCGCGCTCCCGTGTTGTCGGCCACCCTGAGTCTGGATTCCTGCTGGATCATCGATGGTTACCGGGCGGCCTCCACCACTTCGGCGAGGCGCCAGTTCTTCGTCTTGGACAGCGGACGGGTCTCGACGATGCGAACGACGTCGCCCGCCTTCGCCTGGTTTTGCTCGTCGTGTGCGTGAAACTTGTGCGAGCGGCGGACGACTTTCTTGTAGCGCCGGTGCGCCTTCACCGTCTCGACGCGAACGACGATCGTCTTGTCCATCGCAGCAGAGACGACTACACCGCGCCGCTCTTGACGACGGCCCCGGTCGCCCTCGGGCTTGGGGAGCCGGGTGATGGCTTTGCGTTCGCCGGTCTGCTCTCGCTTCGGCTTCGGTCGAGTGCGGCGCTCGGAGCGCGGGATGCGCTTGCGCTTCTTCTTCGCCGCAGGGACGACCACGGCGACCTGTTCTTCGGCCGGGGCCTCGTCGCCCTCGGCGGGAACCGCCTCCTCGACCTCCGCGACCGGCTCCGGGGCAGGCTCGGGGGTCGGCTCCGGGCTCACCGGCTCTGGAACAGGCGGGCCCGGTTCTTCCGGAGGCGCCTCGAAATCGGGCTCGGGGGGCGTCTCCGAAGCCTGGACGACGACTTCGGCCCCTTCGGCTTCCGTCTCGGCCTCGGCCACGATCTCCAGCGCTTCGGTCTCGTCCTGCGCCTCGGCCTCGACCACCGGCTGTTCCTCGCCCTGTTGCTCGTTCTTCTCGTCGTCAGCCATCTCTACCTTTCGCCTGCAACGTGAGACTCGCGCTCGATGCGCACGGTCAGGATCCGCGCGATCTCGCGCTTCGCCAGTTTGAGCCGCGCGGGGTTCTCCAGCGCACCGGTCGCCGACTGGAAGCGCAGGTTGAAGAGCTCCTGGCGGCGCTCCGAGAGCGCACGCTCGAGCTCGTCGTCACTCATGTCGCGGAGCTGTTTAGCCCTCAAACAGATCAGCCTCTCTTTTCACGAACTTCGTCCTGACGGGGAGCTTGCTACCCGCGAGGCGCAGCGCCTCCTTGGCGAGCGGCTCCGGCACTCCGGCGAGCTCGAACATCACTCGTCCGGGCTTGATCACGGCCACCCAGTGCTCGGGCGAGCCCTTGCCCGAGCCCATGCGGGTCTCGGCCGGCTTCTGCGTGACGGGCTTGTCGGGGAAGACGTTGATCCACACCTTCCCGCCTCGCTTGATCTTGCGTGTCATCGCGATTCGCGCAGCCTCGATCTGGCGGTTCGTCACCCACCCGACCTCGAGCGCCTTGATCCCGAAGTCGCCGTACTGGACCGTGGTCTGGCCCTTCGCCTTGCCACGCCGGCGCCCGCGCTGGTATTTCCGGAACTTGGTCTTCTTCGGAAGCAGCATGGGCTAGCTCTTGCCGCCCTTCTTCTTCGTCTTGGGCTTCTGTTTCGCGGCCTCGGCCGGCTGGTCGCCGGATTGCTCGAGCTTGGCCGGGTCCGCGACCGCCTCCGGGACGATGGGCGCATCGGACTGGACCTCCGGAAGCTCACGCCCCTCAGCGGTCGTTCCCTGCTCGTCCGTGCGCGGGCTCTCGACGTTGTCCTGGCCGCCGGCACGGCTCGCCGGCGCGGCTGCTCCGCGGCGGCCGCGCTTCGGCTTGCCGCTTCGCACCGGGCCCAGCCCCTCGCGGTCGGCGCTGCCGCCGCGACGTCCGCTCTCGCGTGACGCCGAGAGGCCCTCCGTGCGGCCGCCCTTGCGCCGCGCCGTGTCCTGGTCGCCGAGCCGGGCGTCGCGCCGGCCGTCGATCGTCTCGAAGCCCTCCGGCATGATCTCGCCCTTGTTGACCCAGACCTTCACGCCGATTCGGCCGGTCGTGGTCTTCGCCTCGGCGAAGCCATAGTCGATGTCGGCGCGAATCGTGTGGAGCGGCACCCGGCCCTCCGAGTAGCTCTCGGAGCGGCTCATCTCACCGCCGCCGAGGCGGCCGCCGCACTGGATCTTCACTCCCTGCGCTCCCGAGCGGATCGCCGAGGCGAGCGACCGCTTCATCGCGCGCCGGAAACTGACCCGGTTCTCGAGCTGCTCCGCGATCGACTGGGCGACCAGCTTTGCGTCGAGCTCGGGCCGCTTGATCTCGTTGATGTTGATGTGGACGTTCTTCTGCGTCAACGCGTGAAGGTCGCGGCGCAGAGCATCCACCTCCGCGCCCGACTTACCGATGACGATCCCTGGTCGGGCCGTGTAGATGTCCACGGTGATCCGCTGTTTGTCCTTGCGAATCAGGATGTCCGAAAGCCCTGCATGCGCGAGCTTTCCGAGAATGTGACCTCGAATCTTGACGTCCTCCTGCAGGGCGTCGGCGAAATCCTTGTCGGTCGTGTACCAGTTCGATTTCCAGTCGTGGATGACGCCGATGCGCATCCCGCCGGGATGGACTTTCTGGCCCATTAGCTCGTGGTCTCCTCGTTTTTCTTCTTGCGGGGCGCACGCTTCGGCTTCTCGGCGCCCTCGGCCTTTGCCGCTGCGGACTTGCGGGCCCGTGGCGCGCGCTTCGGCTTCTTCTCCTGTTCTGGCGTTGCCACGGCCGGCTGGCCCTGCGGCTCGACGGGCGCCTCGGCCTTGCCCTGCGTCCTGCGGCGCCTGGCCGTGTCGCCGTTCAGCTCCGCCGGGGTCAAGCGCAGCGTGACGTGGCAGGTGCGCTTCATGATCCGCGAAGCACGACCGCGAGCACGGGCCCGCCAGCGCTTGACCGTCGGGCCCTCGTCGACGTAGGCGGCGGAAACGATCAGCTCGTCGCCGAACAGACCGTGATTGGCCTCCGCGTTCGCGACAGCCGAGTTGAGCACCTTCTCGATCTCGCGCGCCGCGGCGCGCGGCGTGAAGGCGAGCACGGTCCGGGCCTCGGGCACCGTCCGGCCGCGGATGTGCTCCACGACGAGGCGTGCCTTGCGCGGCGCGATCCGCAGCCAGCGGGCCTGGGCCTTCACCTCCGGGCGTTCCTGGACGGTTGTACGAGCTCTCGCCATTACCTCTTGACCTGTGCCTGCCTGTCGCCGGAATGGCCGCGGAAGGTTCTCGTCGGCGCGAACTCGCCGAGCTTGTGGCCGACCATCTGCTCGGAGATGAAGACGGGAACGTGCTTGCGGCCGTCGTGGACGGCGATGGTGTGCCCGACCATCTCCGGGAAGATCGTCGAGGTGCGCGACCAGGTCCGGATCATGTTCTTCGATCCGGAGGTGTTCATCTGCTCGATGCGGCTCATCAGCCGCTCCTCGACGTACGGGCCTTTCTTGGACGATCTGCTCAAGAGCAATCACCTCCGAGATACTCGGCGCCACAGACGCGCGAAAAGCGAGCGTCGAAAGGACGCGGGGAACGTTCGTAGCCACAGGCTACGGACGCGTCTGAGGACACAGCGAGGCGACGCTTTGCAGCCGTTCTGTGGCGTCGAGGGACGCTGGAGGGGGTTGTCACTAACGCTTCTCCTTGCCTCTCCGGCGTTGCCGGATGATCAGGCTGTCCGATTCCTTGTGCTTGCGGCGCGTCCGCTTGCCCAGCGTCGGCACACCCCAGGGCGTGACCGGGTGGCGGCCGCCCTTGGACTTGCCCTCGCCGCCGCCGTGCGGGTGGTCGACCGGGTTCATGGCCGAGCCGCGCACAGTCGGACGCTTGCCACGCCACCGGCTCCGTCCTGCCTTGCCGCCGGTGAGGTTCTCGTGGTCGACGTTGCCGACCTGCCCGACCGTGGCCCTGCAGGTGAGCGGGACACGTCGAAGCTCGCCCGAGGGTAGCCGAAGCACGGCGTAGCCCTCGTCCTTCGCGACCAGCTGGACGCCGGTGCCGGCGCCGCGCGCCATCTTGCCGCCCTGGCCGGGGCGCAGCTCGACGTTGTGGACGAGCGTCCCGGTCGGGATGTTCTGCAGCGGAAGGGCGTTGCCCGGCTTGATGTCGGCGGCGGGGCCGGACTCGACCATCGCGCCGACCCGCAGCCTCGCCGGCGCCAGGATGTAGGCCTTCGCGCCGTCCTGGTAGTGCAGGAGGGCGATGTTCGCCGAGCGGTTGGGGTCGTACTCGATCGCCGCGACCTTGGCCGGCACTCCGTCCTTGAGGCGCTTGAAGTCGATCACGCGGTAGCGGCGCTTGTGGCCGCCTCCGCGATGCCGGGTGGTGATGCGGCCGTTGTTGTTGCGCCCACCCTGCTTCTTCACCGGTTCGAGCAGGGTCTTCTCCGGCTCGCTCTTCGTAACCTCGGCGAAGTCGGAGACGGTCATGAAGCGGCGTCCGGGGCTGGTCGGCTTGAACCTGCGGGCAGGCATCAGACTTGAGCTCCTTGGAAGATCTCGATCGTGTGGCCCTCGCGGAGCTGGACGATCGCCTTCTTCCAGCCGGGTCGCGTGCCGCGCGACATTCCGCGGCGCTTCGGCTTTGCCTGGACCTTGATGATGTTCACGGCCTGCACCTTCACGTCGAAAAGCTCCTCGACGGCTTGGCGGATCTGCGTCTTGTGCGCGTCCTGGTGCACCTTGAACGAGTACTTCCGATCCTCGATCAGGCTGTAGCTCTTCTCCGAGACCACGGGAGCCAGCAGGACTTCGTTCGGGTGAAGGCTCATGCGGTCGCCCGCTTCTGAAGCGTCTCGAGCGAACCCTCGCTGACGAGGAGCGCGCGAGCCCAGACGAGCGCGGCGACTTCGATTTCGGCAGGCGCCACGACGAGGACACGGTCGAGGTTGCGGAACGACTTGATCAGCGCCTCCTCTTCGTCCGTGGCGAGCACGAGCACCGGCGCCTGTTTGCCCCATGCCCGGAGGAGACCCGCTGCTTGCTTCGTCGACGGCTCGCCAAAGGCAGACCCGGCCACAAACGCAAGGGTGCCTTCCTTCGCGTGCGCGGAGAGCGCGCCGCGGAACGCGGCCTTGCGGGCCTTCTTGTTCACCTTGACCTCGAAATTCGTCCGCGGCTGGAACGCAACGCCACCGCCGGTCCAGTGGGGGGCACGCGTGGTGCCGGCGCGGGCCCGACCGGTGCCCTTCTGGCGCCAGGGCTTCCCCCGGCCACCCGCGACGAGCCCGCGGGTCTTCACCCCTCGAGTCGCGGCACGGTCGCCGGAGAGCTCGGCCCGCACGGTCTCGTGCACGAGGTGCGGCTTGACGTCCGCGCCGAAGACGTCAGCTTCGAGCGTGACGTCCTTCGACTTCTTGCCGGTCGCATCCAGCAGAGGCGCCTTAGGAGCGGCCATGCTTGACCTCCTCGCGGATCTCCACGATGGCGTTCTTGGGACCGGGCACGGCGCCCTTGACGAGGAGGAGGTTTTCCTCCGGATCGACCGAGTGGACTCGCAACCCGACCTGCGTGATGCGCTTCGCGCCCATCTGGCCCGCCATCTTCATGCCCTTGAAGACCCGTGACGGGGTCGCCGACGCGCCGATCGAACCGGGAGCGCGAACGTTGTGGGAACCGTGACTGACCGGACCGCGGGAGAAATTGTGCCTCTTGATCGTCCCCGCGAAGCCCTTGCCGATCGAGATCCCCGAGACCTTGACCTTGTCGCCCGGCTCGAAGCTCTCGACGGTGACGGTCTCCCCGGGTGTGAGCTCGTGGGGGCCTCGGATCTCGATCAGGCGGCGGTGCGGCCCGACCCCGGCCTTCTTCAGGTACCCGAGCTTCGGCCTGGAGAGCTTTCGCTCCGGTACCTCGTCGAAGGCGAGCTGGACCGCGTCGTAGCCGTCGGCGTCCGCGGACCGTACGGAGACGACGGGGCACGGCCCCGCCTGGATGACGGTCACCGGCGTGACGGAGCCGGTCTCCTCGTCGAAGATC
>Ga0136614_10001331_pt1 | contig 14384 bp, 10 predicted proteins | sample AntDrymUQ2792106_2_FD_106643 | JGI IMG/M metagenome (GOLD analysis project Ga0136614, IMG submission 106643) | Polar desert sand microbial communities from Dry Valleys, Antarctica - metaG UQ279 (21.06) | ecosystem: Environmental > Terrestrial > Soil > Desert | place: Antarctica: Dry Valley... | reverse complement strand
TGAGGGACCCGCCGAGCCGGCCGGCGAATATGTGGTCGAGGACGTGTCCGAGCCCTTCAGGGCGGATGCCGCGGCGTGGATCGACACCGCAGCGGTGAAGCCGATGAAGGTTGTGCTCGACGGGGGCAACGGCATGGCGGGCGAGATGTGCGGCCCGATCCTCGACTCGCTGCCGCTCGATCAGGTGACGCTCTACTGGGAGCCCGACGGCGACTTTCCCGACCACGAGCCCAACCCGTTGCTGGAGGAGAACCGGCGGTTGATCATCGAGAGCGTGCGCTCCGAGGGCGCCGACCTCGGGATCGCCTGGGACGGCGACGCGGACCGCTGCTTCTTCATCGATGACACGGGCGCGTTCGTGGACGGCGATTTCCTGTGCGCGCTGCTGGCGGAGTCGATCCTCGCCAAGGAGCCGGGCGCCACGATCCTCTACGACGTGCGCTGCTCGCGGGCCGTTCGCGATCGCGTCGAGAGCGCGGGTGGCACGGCGCTGGTCAACCGCGTGGGCCACGCTTTCTTCAAGTCGCGGATGCGCGAGAACGGCGCGGCCTTCGGCGGCGAGGTGTCGGGCCACTACTACTTCCGCGACTTCCACTGTGCCGACTCGGGCACCCTTCCCGCGCTGCTGATCCTCGAGCTGCTCTCAAACGAGAGCTCTTCGCTCTCCGAGATGCTCGCTCCGCTTCGCGATCGCTACTTCATCTCCGGCGAGATCAACTCCGAGGTCGAGGACGGCGAGGCCAAGATGGCCGCGATCGAGTCGCGCTACTCCGACGCCCAGATCGAGAAGCTCGACGGCGTGTCGGTGGACTACGAGGACTGGCACTTCAACGTGCGCGCCTCCAACACCGAGCCGCTGCTGCGCCTCACCCTCGAGTCGCTTTTATCCGAGGAGCACATGGAGCAGAAGCGCGACGAGGTGCTCGAGCTGATCCGCGCCGGCGACTGAGCTGCACCGCCGCAAAGGACGCGAGCACCACCAGCGCGATCTCGCCCACGTGCCGGAAGCGCGAGTAGCCGTAGGTGGCGACCGTGACGGCGAGCATCAGGGTCAGCGGGGCCGACAGAACGAGCAGCGTCTGGCCGCGCCCTCCACGGCGGAGCATCAGGACACCCGCGATCCCCATCGGAAGGAGCAGGAGGTAGTAGAGGAACTGCCCGGCTCGGGACACAGCTGCCACACGGCCCTCGGGCACGTTCTCCCTGCTCAATGGCGCCCACACGCCGAGCGTGCGCAGCAGCCGAACGGGAACCACCACACCGAAGAGCCTTACCGGGTGGTCCGCCGCATACCGCAGCCCGTCGGAGCGCCAGCGGGCAGCCTGGATTCCCTCGTTGGCGCTGCTCACCGGCTGGAAGCAGGCCGGAGTCCAGAAGCCCACCTGCCGTCCGCCGTAGGTCAGGTCGCAGTTGGCGCCCAGGATCGCGCTGCCGTCGTTGGTCGACACGAGCACCGGGCGGTCGAACGTCGTGGTGTTGCGAATGGCCCAGGGGGCCAGGACCACCAGGACGGTGCCCAGCGCCACCGCGCCGATTGCCAGACGGCGTCCGGGTTCCAGCCGCAGGACGAGCGGCAGCACGAGGATCGCGAGCAGCGCCACCGCCTCGGCCCGTGTGAGCGCTGCGAGGCCGATTGCCGCTCCCACCACCGCGGCACGCGGAAGCGAAGGCCGGTCGCGCAGCCGCAGCGCGGCCAGCAGCACAGCGCCCACCAGCCCGCCATAGAGCGTCTCGCTCATGAGCGAGCCGTCGGCGGCGATGAAGGACGGAAACAGCGCCGTGGCGCCGGCGGCCACGAGGCCCACGGGCTCTCCCCCCACCCGGCGGCCGAGAAGGCCAACCAGCACGATCACCGCCGCGCCGACAGGGCAGCCGACCAGCCGGTGGGAGACCGGGCCCGTGAACCCCAGCTCGGAGGCGCCCGCGAGCAGCAGAGGCCACAGCGGCGGGTGCTCCGCGGACGGGATGCCGGGGATTCCCTCAGCCACCGCGCGCGGGTTCACGTAGCCCGCGCCGTCGGCCAGCAGATTGGCCATCACGTGGAAGTAGGCCACATCGCCGGGGAGCGGTCCTTCGTTTCCAGGGCCCAGGAACGCCACGCAGAGCACGCGCAACACAAGGCCGGCTGCTGCGATCAGCGCGAGCCGCTGCATGAATCCCCGTGGCAGGACGGCGCGCACCTCGGCCGCCACCCTATGCGACCCAGGCATTACCTAGGCTACGCCGATGGCTCCTGAGCCCGACCCCTTCGAGCCGGCGGCGCAAGCCGGCGTTCACCGCATCGCGGTGCCCACCCCGTTCGCCGTGGGGCGCGTGAACGTGTACCTGATCGAGGACGACCCGCTCACGCTCGTGGACGCCGGTCCCAACTCGGGCACCTCCTTCGACGAGCTCCAGCAGGGCGTGAAGGCGCTGGGGCACGAGCTGGAGGAGATCGAGCAGGTGATCCTCACCCACCAGCACATCGACCACCTCGGGCTGGTGGGTCTGGTGGCGGAGCGCTCCGGGGCCGACGTGGCCGCCATCGACGTGGCTGTGCCCTTCATCGAGCGGTTCTCCGAGGAGGCGGAGGCCGACGACGACTTCGCCCGCGAGCTGATGCTCCGCCACGGCATACCGGCCGACACCGTGTCGGCGTTGGTGTCGGTCTCGAGCGCCTTCCGGGCATGGGGTGCTCGCGCCGACGTCACTCGCGTTCTGCACGACGGCGACACGCTGGCCCTGCACGACCGCTCCCTGCAGGTGTTCCACCGCCCGGGTCACAGCCCCACCGACACGGTCTTTCTGGACGTCGAGCGACGAATGCTGATCGCCGCCGATCACCTGTTGCCGAACATCTCCTCGAACCCGCTCATAACCCGCCCGCGCGATGGCTCCACGGGACGCGCCAAGGCGCTCGTGACCTATCTCGAATCGCTGGAGCGCACGCGCGAGATGGACGTGGACCTGGTGCTGCCCGGCCACGGCGACCCGATCACCGACCACCGCTCGCTGATCGACGAGCGCTTCGCGCTGCACCGCCGCCGGGCCGAGAAGCTTGCCGGCCTGATCGCCGACCGGCCCCGCAGCGCCTATGACCTGGCCCAGTCGCTGTGGGGCAACATCGCCGTGACCCGGGCCTTCCTCACCCTCAGCGAGGTGCTGGGCCACACCGACATCCTGTTGGACGAGGGGCGCGTTCGCGAGGTCGAGCACGAGGGCGTGGCGCGCTTCGAGGCCGTGGCGTAACCGCCCGCCCGCGCCGGGGTTGCACTCGTCCATGGCCGGCATCCAGACCTCGCTCGAGCGCGCCGAGCTGCTCGCCGAGCGCATGCTCACCGACCGCACGCCGAAGCTGCGGATGCTGGTAATCGTCAATCCATACGCAACCACCGTCTCGGACCGACTGAGAAATCTCGTGGTCTATGCCCTCCAGTCCCGCTATGAGGTCGAGGCGGTGGACACCGAGAAGCGCGATCATGCCACGCAGATCTGCCGCGAGGCGGCGAGCGAGGGCTACGACGTGGTGCTGGCCTTCGGCGGGGACGGCACCGTGAACGAGGCGGCCAACGGCCTCGTGGGCTCGGACACCCCGCTGTCGGTCCTGCCGGGCGGGGCCACGAACGTCTTCTCCCGCGCTCTCGGGATACCGGCCGACGTGGTGGACGCCACCGAGCACCTGTTGCGCCTGGCCGACGCATTCGAGCCGCGGTGGGTGGACCTGGGCCGCGTGAACGACCGCTGGTTCACCTTCTCCTCCGGGGTTGGCCTCGACGCCAGTGTCGTTGAGCGGGTGGATGCCCACCCCCGCATGAAGACCCGCCTGAACCAGTACTACTACACCTACGCGGCCATCTCGACGTTCACCCGCCGCTATTTGGTGAACCCACCCCACGTGCGCGTGATCGTGGACGGCCAGCAGGTGGACGGGGTGACCGTGATCGTCCAGAACTCCGACCCGTACACGTTCTTCGGAAAGCGCCCGATCCGCATCAACCACGGCTGCGGCCTGGAGGACGGGACGCTCGGGCTGACGGTGTTGCGGCGGGCCACCCCGGTGGAGCTGCCCACGGTGCTCTGGAGAGCGTTCTCGGGCAACGCGTCCACCGTGGCGCGCCACCGCCAGATCTCGGGCTTCCCCGCCACCACGTCCGCCCGCGTCCAGGCGCTGGATGGGCGTCCGTTCCCTCTGCAGGTCGACGGCGACTTCATCGGGCAGTTCGACGAGGTGGAGTACGGCGTACGCCCGCGAGGCCTGGCCGTGGTGAGCTGAGTCGCCTGGGGCATTGCTAAATTCACCCGATGCTGGTCGAGGAGCAGATGCAGAGGGTGAGCTCCACCGCGGCGGCCGGCCAGGTCCGGGGTCTGGTCGCCGGGGCGCGGGACATGATCCCGGTCACCCCGCGGCTGGTCGCCTACAACTTCGGCTACCTCGCCCTGGTGTGGGTCCTCGCCATCGGTGCCTTGACCCTCTTCTGGGCCTATCCGGCCTGGTACACGTTCGCACTGGCCTTCCTCGTGGTCAGCTCGCGCCAGCAGGCCCTCCTGAATGTCGAGCACGAGTGCCAGCACGGCAAGTTCGTCGCCAGCCGGCGCTGGAACACCCTGATCGGCAGGTGGAGGTCGCGGCGGCGGTCGGCTCGCCCTACGAGGCCGCCAGAGCGCGCCACCTGAGCCATCACCGGCTGCTCTCCACCGCCGAGGACCCGGACCACGATCTGCACTCGGGACCGGGCAAGCGCACGCGAAAGGGGATGTTCAAGCACTTCATCGGCGGCATGCTCGGCGGCTACGCGGGCATGGTGCTGATGGGCCCGCCACGTAAGGACGGGCCGCCGCTGGATCCCGCTTCCAGGGGCCGCGACGTGCTGTCGCTCGGGGTCGTCCAGCTCGTACTGGCAGCGGGCTTGACCCTGGCATTCGACTGGTGGGTGTACCCGGCGCTGTGGCTCCTCCCTCTCGTGACCGCGACGGTGCTCAGCCACCTCGTGCGGAGCTTCGTGGAGCACGCCGTGACCGACGACGAGGTTCCGGCTCACGCCAATCGCCTCATCACCATCCACAGCAACCTCGTCGAACGCTTCATCGTGGCGCCCTACGGGATGAACTACCACGCGGAGCACCACCTGATACCGACGGTCCCCGCTCCACGCCTCAGGCAGCTGCAGCAGCGGCTTTCCGAGCGCGACGACCTGCCGCCCGTGTTGGTTCGCTCGTCCTACGGCCAGGCGATGCGGCGTTACGTGGGCGCCCTTCCCGACCACGACTGACCGGGCGTCTGGCCACCGCCGCGCGAGCGCGCCCTGTAGAGACGGTCGACACGCCCTGCGCACACTGCGCCAGCCCCGGCTCGGAGTTGCTCTGGAGCGGCAGGGAGCACGAGTACGACAACACCACCGACGAGCAGTTCCACTTCGTCCGCTGTTCGTCATGCGGCGTCGTGCGCCTGAACCCACGGCCCGACGTGAGCGAGCTCGGGCAGATCTACCCGCCGAACTACTACGCCTACGGACTGCTCTCCGAGGAGGCGGACGCGTCGGCGGGGCTCGGCGCCGCGTTGAAGAAGTGGATGTACCAGCGGCGCCTGCTCTCCCTCCTCAAGAGGCTCGGCAAGCCCGGAGACCTACGGATACTCGACGTCGGATGCGCCGACGGGCGACTGCTCGACTGGTACAAGGCGAGTCCCGCCGGCGATCGCATCGAGACCTACGGGATCGAGCTGAGCGAGGCTGCCGCTGAGGTGGCGCGCCGGCGCGGTCACCGGGTGGTCACCGGCCGGTTCGAGGTCGACACTGAGTTCGATCCCGGAACCTTCGACCTGATCCTCGCCTACCACGTGATCGAACACGTGGACGATCCCAAGGCGTTCATGCGGCGAGCGGCAGATCTGTTGGCCCCGGGCGGCGTGTGCGTGGTGGCCACGCCCAATCTCGACTCAGCCGACGCCCGCCGACTGGCCGGGCACTGGGGCGGCAACCACTTCCCCCGCCACTGGACGCTCTATGACGCGCAGACGTTGAAGGCCGTGGCCCGCGACGTCGGGCTCGAAACCGAGCGAGTCGAGTATCAGCCCAACCCGATCTTCTGGGTGTGGAGCCTGCACTCCTGGCTCACGGCCCGCTTCCCCGAGGCCGGATGGCCCGATCGCCTGTTCCCGCCGACCGGCATCTTCCAACGCTCGGCGCTCAGCTTCGTGCTCCTGTCGGCCTTCACGACGCTCGACCTGGTGCAGCGGCAGATCACCGGCAAGACGGCCAGCATGGCCGTCGAGCTGCGCAAACCCGTCTGACTCAGCCGGTCGGCGTAACCCGGTACGCGTCGAAAACCGACTCGATGTTGCGCAGCCGCTGGATGCACGTCTTCAGCGCCGCCACGTCGCCCACCTCCACCACGAACCGGTTCTTGACCATCGGCTCCACGGTGGTGCAGCGCGCCTCGAGGATGTTGATGCCCGTCTCGGCGAAGGTGCGCGAGAGGTCCTCCAGCAGGCGGGTGCGGTCCCACCCGTCCACCTCTAGCTCGGCGCGGAAGGCCGCGCCTGCGCTGTCGCCCTCCCACGTGACGGGTGTGAAGCGCTCCGGGCTCTTCATCAGCGCCTTGGCGTTCGAGCAAGCCTCGTGGTGGATCGTGATGCCCTTGCCCAGCGAGATGTAGCCGAGGATCGGGTCCCCGGGGACCGGCCGGCAGCACTTGGCAAGGCGCAGCATCACGTCGTCGATGCCCTCCACCCGGATGCCGTAGCTGGATGCCGCGCCGGTGGGCTTCGCCACCTCGCGGCGCTGCTCCAGATCCGCGGCGGCGCCGCCGGACTCCACGGCCGAATCTCCCTCGCGCAGACGCTGCATCACCTTCTGGGTGACCACCTTCGCCGACACCTTCGAGGCGCCCAGCGCTATGTAGAAGTCGTCGGCCTTCTTGAAGCCCATCTCGCGGATCACCTCCGCGAGCAGCGGTGAGCCCGCGATGCGCTGGGGCGGCAGGCCCTGGCGCTTGAGGCTCTCCTGGAGGATCTCGCGGCCGGTGCGTTCGGAGTCCTCGCGGCGCTCGGCCTTGAACCAGGCGCGGATCTTGGACTGCGCGCGAGTGGTCTTGGCCAGCGACAGCCAGTCGCGGCTGGGCCCGCGCTCCTTCTTGGAGGTGAGCACCTCGCAGATGTCGCCGGACTGCAGCTCGTAGTGCAGCGGCACGATCTTGCCGTTCACCTTCGCGCCCACGCAGCGGTGGCCGACATCGGTGTGCACCGCGTAGGCGAAGTCCAGCGGGGTGGCGCCGCCGCCGAGCGACTTCACCTCGCCCTTGGGGGTGAACACGAAGACCTCGTCCTCGAACAGGTCGGCCTTCAGGGTGGCCGCGAACTCCTGTGGATCCTGCATCTCCTGTTGCCAGTCCACCAGGTGCTCGAGCCACTCCTGGCGGTCCCCGTGCTCGCCCTCCTTGTAGACCCAGTGCGCGGCGATGCCGTACTCGGCCGTGTCGTGCATGTCCTGGGTGCGGATCTGGATCTCCAGTGGCCGTCCCTCGGGCCCGATCACGGTGGTGTGCAGGGCCTGGTACATGTTGAACTTGGGCATCGCCACGAAGTCCTTGAAGCGCCCGGGCAGGGGCTTCCACAGCGAGTGGATGACGCCGATGGCGCCGTAGCAGTCCTTCACCGAACCCACCAGCACCCGCATGGCCGTGAGGTCGTAGATCTCGTTGAACTCGCGGCCCTTCTTGGTCATCTTCGAGTAGATCGAATAGAAGTGCTTGGCGCGCCCGGAGATCGTGGCGTCGATGCCCACGTCCTCCAGCTCCTTGCCCAGGTAGTCGCCCGCGCGCCCGACGTAGCCCTCCCGCTCCTCGCGCTGCTGGTTGACCAGACCCTTGATCTCCTTGAACTTGCGCGGGTGCAGCGTGGCGAAGGCGAGGTCCTCCAACTCCCACTTGATCGCGTGGATGCCGAGCCGATGGGCCAGCGGAGCGAAGATCTCCAGCGTCTCTGAGGCCTTGCGCTGGCGGTTTTCCTTCGGCATCGCCTCGATCGTGCGCATGTTGTGAAGGCGGTCGGCGAGCTTGATCAGGATGACCCGGATGTCCGAGGCCATCGCGACCATCATCTTGCGGTAGTTCTCCGCCTGGCGGTCGTCGCGGCTCTGGAAGGTGATGCCGGTGAGCTTCGTCACGCCATCCACCAGCGATCCCACCTCGTCCCCGAACTCCCGCTGCACCTCCGGGATCGAGGCGCTTGTGTCCTCCACCGTGTCGTGCAGCAGCGCGGCGCACAGCGTGGCGGTGTCCAGCCGCATGCCGGCGCAGATCTTCGCGACGCTGATCGGATGCACGATGAAGTCCTCACCGGAGGCCCGGCGCTGGTCGGCGTGGCGTTGGCAGGCGAACACGAAGGCCTTCTCCACCAACTCGCGATCGACTCCGCCGCCCGAGTCGCCCGCGTACTCCTCCACGACGGCGAAGAGGTCGCCCAGCAGCATCCGCTGGTCGTCGGTCAGGAGGCTCTGCGGACCGACCGGCGCGTGGCCGTTGGTCTCCTCACCCACCTGGCGATGCTCGAAGCTGGGCTCGGCCAGAGCGGCGGATGCCTTCGCCGACGCGCGCCGCGCCTTGGGCTGGCGCCCCTTCTGCTTCGTGGCGCGTTTGGGCTCCTTGTCGGCCCGGGCGCGACTGGTCCGCGGCACCTTCGGCATGGCGAAAGTGTAGACCCGGGGGCGCCGGTGAGAGCGCTATCCCACGCTGGCGCGGGCGGGCTCGGCCAGAGGTTGCCCCGCCACGGACAGGTACGCGTGGCTATCGCGCAAGCGGGCGGCGTAGGCCCGGTACGCCGGGGACAGTGCGAGGTCGGTGCGCGCCGCGCCAGTGACCTGGCAGCTGCGCTCGGCGCGCTGATAGGAAACCAGCCCCAGCTCACCCAGGACCCGCAGGAGGCGCCCACAGAGCGCGCCGCCGCGCGGATAGGCGCCGCCGCCGCGTAGGGCGGTGGCAAACGCGTCTCCCTCCAGCGAACCGCCGTTCGACGCCGTCAGGGCGCGCCACAGCTCGGTCATCGACGGGCGCAGATCCAGCTGGGCGCGCCAATGGGCGCGCGCGAACTCGCATTCGGCTGCGCCCCAGGCGAGGTGCACGGCGCCGGGGCCCGGGGTCGCGGCCAGTAGGTCCACGCCGTGCTCGACCGGCGGCGGGTCGAGCGCCACGAGATGGCTGTACGGCCCGCCGATCCCGGCGGTATCGGCGGCGATCGCGCTCCACGACGCCACCGCGAGCCCGTCCGGTGACAGCCCGGCCACCAGGCTCTCCAGGGATGTGCGCCTGCGCTGGGCGTCGGCCACCACCACCAACGCGGTGTCGCCGCTGGTGAGCAGATCGCCCGCGACCCCCGCGAACCCCTCGTGCCGGCGATCGCGCACCTGCCGCCGCGCGGGACCGCGATCGGCGAGGTCCCACCAGGCGGATGGCTCGCGGTCCATCTCGGAGTGGAGCTCGTGCCAGAAGTCGTCTCGGCCGAGCTCCCGCACCGGCCCCGCCTTAGCCGGGCTCAGCGACCGCAGCACCACGCGCGCCTCCACGGCGCCATTCCAGCGGTTGCGCTCCAGCCCGATGGCCACGTGCTGGGGCTGCGCGCCCGCGGCGGACAGGGCGCTCTGGGAGGTGCGGAACGCCACCCCGCGCACGCGGGAACCCCCGCCCACGAGCGAGAAGCGGGCGTGCTTGCGCTCCTCCCCCATCGCCGTCACGTGCTCGATGCGTGCCGATGGGACCATCAGCACCGGCTCGGGATTGCCGGAGCCAAAGGGCCCGAGGCGCTCGAGCTCCTCGGCGAGATCAAGACCCAGCGCGCCACCGGGCACCACCGCGTCCACATGCTGCACGCGCAGCAGGTCGGCCGGCGCGAGCAGCTCGCCGGCGTGGGCGGCGAGCGTGCGGCGCAGCCGTCCGACCTGGTCGGCGCGCACCTCGAGCCCGGCGGCCATCCGGTGTCCGCCGAAGCGCAGCAGGCCGTCGGAGGCGGCGGCCAGCCCGGCGTGCAGGTCATACGCGGAGATGCCCCGGCCCGAGCCGCGTCCGCTTTCGCCATCCAGGCCGATCACCACGCACGGGCGTCGGTAGCGCTCCACCAGCCGCGACGCCACGATGCCCACCACGCCCGGATGCCAGCCCTCGCCGGCCACGACGATCGCCGCGGCGCTCATCTGATCCGCACATTCGGCGTCGGCGGCGTGCAGGATGCGCTGCTCGGTCTCGCGCCGGTCGAGGTTCAGCCCGTCCAGCTCGCGCGCCACCTCAGCCGCGCGGTCGGCGTCCTCGGTGAGCAGCAACTCGAGCGCCGCATCGGCGCGCTGGAGGCGTCCGGCAGCGTTCAACCTCGGGCCGAGCCTGAACGCTGCGGCGCGGGCATCGGCGTCAGCGGCGTCCAGCCCGGCTACCTCCATCAGCGCCCGCAGCCCCGGGCGCCGGGTTCTGCGCAGCTCCTCCATCCCCTCACGGGCGATCCGGCGGTTCTCGCCGTGCAACGGCACCATGTCGCACACCGTGGCGAGGCCGGCCAGCTCCAGGTCCTCCTCGCCCGAGGGGCGGCCGGCCAGCCCCCGCAGCACTTCCGAGAGCTTGAGCACCACGCCCGCGGCGCAGAGCTCGCTGGATGGACCCTCACCAAGGCCCGGGTGGACGATCGGGCAGGCGGGCAGAGTGTCGGCGGGGCGATGGTGATCGGTGACGAGCACCTCCATGCCCAGCTCGCCGGCCAGCTGCACCTCAGCGGTGGAGGCCACGCCGCAGTCCACGGTGACCAGCAGCCCGGTACCGGCGTCGGCAAGCTCCCTCACCATGTCGAGTGATAGGCCGTAGCCCTCCTGGCGGCTGGGCAGGCGCCAGCCCGGTTCGGCTCCGAGCGAGCGCAGGGCGCGGACCATCATCGCCGTGGAGCAGACGCCGTCCACGTCGTAGTCGCCGAACACCACGATCCGCGAGCCGGCGCGCACGTGCCGGAGCAGCAGCGCCGCTCCCTCGGGCGCTCCGGGCAGCTCCTGCGGGTCCGACCGGGGGGTGCCGGAGAGGAACGCGCGGGCCGCCTGAACGTCGGCATATCCGCGGCGCACGAGGATGGCGGCCGTGGCCGGTGACACGTTCAGGGCATCGCAGAGGCGTAGCGCGCGCTCAACGGGGTATACGTCACACGTCCAAGACGTTCCGGGCTCCACACAGGCCATCGTGTCTCCCAGAGGGGACGGAACGCCAAATTCGCCCCGGTCCACATGCACCCCACGAGCCAACCGACCTCAGTGAGCACGCCCAGCTGGACGGCACGCGCCCTGATCGGGTGCACCGTGGTTGCCGCGTTCCTGGCCGCAGCGTCCACGCCCGCGTCGGCGGGCGGGCCTGGCCTGCCGAGCGTTCCGGAGGTACCCCAGCCGCCGGCGGTGCCTCAGCTGCCGAGCGTGCAACCGCCCTCCGTAACGCTCCCGGCCCCGCCCAGCGTGCCGCAGGTGAACGTCCCGCGTACACCGCAGGCACCACCCGTCCCTTCGCCCTCTCTGCCCGCCACGCCGGGCGGTGTAGGTGCCGGCCCCGCCGCCCCGGCGGCCCCCGGAACGTTTTCCGGGCAGGGCACGGGCGGCTCCCTCCTCGACTCCACGGGCGGCACTGGAAGCGGCAGCGCCACTGCCGGCGCCAACCGCCCCGCGCAGCGGCGCCGCCAGAGCCGGCGCCTCCAGCGGTCCGTGCGCAATCTGCAGGGCTGCCTCTCCTCCGTCGCCGGCCTGGAGCGCCGCGTGCTCGTGCTTCGCACCGGCCTGGGCGGACGCCCGGCCTCCTCGCGCCGGTCCGTGGCCAGGCGCCTGGGCGTGTCCCAGCGCCGGGTGGCGCGCTCCGAGCGCAGCGGCCTGAAGCGCCTGCGCGGCGCTGCCCGCGGCAGCAGCTGCGAGTCCGGCCCCTCCCCCATGGTCGTGAGCCGCACGCCCTGGCTGATGCCGCTCGGCTCCGCCTCCACCGGCCTACCGCTGCTCTCGATGGCCTCGCTGGCCGGCGAGTACCGCCCCGAGGAGCGCAGCGAGGGTGGCGTCCGGGGGGTGAGCCGCAGCAGCGGTTCCGACGACTCGATGGCCGACGCTGCCGAGTCTCCAGGCTCGCCGGTGAGCGACGATGAGGCCGCCGAGCGGGAGCCGAAGCGGGTGGCCGCCTCCACCGGCGACAGCGCGGACCTGCTTCTTCCGCTGCTGCTCACCATCGGGCTGCTGGCGCTGCTGGCGGGCTTCGTGCTGTTCCGCAGTAGGCGCACCAGTAGCGATGGCCCCTCGATCATTGAGAACCCCACCCCACTGAGAGAGACCCGTGCGGCACCGGCGCCGGAACCCGCTGTCGGGGCAGTCGCGGCGCCCCGGTCAGACGATGAGCCCGCGGAGCGGAGTGAGAGGCCCGAGCTGGAACCCGAGCCCGAGCCCGAACCGGAGCCCGAGCCGCATCTCGAAGCGGCGCCTCAACCCGAGCCCGCGCCCATTATCGCCGTCCCTCAACCTCGAGTAGAGGACGAGGCTCAGGTCCCCCCCGCACGACCCCCGCACCGGAGACGGAACATCGGTCTGGCCGGGTCGGCCGCGGCCCTGGCGGCCGGTGGCGTGATCAGAGCGCTGCTGCGGGTCCGCCGGCGCCGCTAGCGCTAGAGCACTTCGGGGCGGTGCTCGCCCTCTGTGCGCGAGCCGTAGTACCACGACGCCGCCAGTGCGAGCAGGGCGCCCGGGACGGCGATCAACGCCTGAACCAGCTCGGTGTCGTTGCGGCCGGGGATGCTCAGCCCGGCCACAAGGAACCCAAAAAGCGCCGCGCCCGCGATCGCCACCAGGAACGCGCCGACGATGCCGCCCCAGAAGCGGTCCGGGACGAACACGGTGAAGTGCCAGATGGCGATGCCCATCATCACCCACACGACCATGCCCATCGCCTAGTGCCTCCCGTGCTTCTTGCGGGGGCGGCTCGAGCGCGCGCCCTTCGGCTTGGGCCCGCCGCCGGTGCTGCTCACCCGGGAGCCGGGCGCATCGCCGCCGTTGCCCTCACCGGCCGCCGGAGCGGGAGGGCGGGCTTCGGTGGCTGCGGGCTCCGGCCGGGCCGGCTCGGGTGGGGCGGGCGGCGGCCCTCCAGCCGTGGCTGGGCGCGGAGGCCCGGCGCCGGAGCCGCGACGGGGCTTGCGCGGCGCGCCCTTCGAAGGTGTGGATGCATCGCCGGCCTCGCCCTCGTCGCCGATCTTGGGTGACGCGAAGGGCGGCACGACCCCGCCGTGGTCCTCGAGCACCAGCTTGCGGCGGCGCACGTACACCGGCTCGCGCTCCTTCCAGAGCGTGAGCACGGGCGAGGCGATGAAGATCGAGGAGTAGGCGCCCGAGAGGATGCCCACCAGCAGGGCGAACGCGAAGTCCCGCAGCGTCTCGCCGCCGAAGAGCATCAGCGCCGCCACCGGGAAGAGCGTGCACACGCTGGTGGCAATCGATCGGGTGAACACCTCGGACATCGATCGGTTCACGATCTGGGAGAACGTGGCCCGCGGCATCCGCGGCACGTTCTCGCGGATGCGGTCGAACACGATGATCGTGTCGTACAGCGAATAGCCCAAGATCGTTAAGAGCGCCGCGACCGTCGACGTAGTCACCTCCCGGCCAACCAGGGCATACACGCCGCTCGTGATGAGGATGTCGTGGGCCACCGCGATCAGCACCGGCACCGCGAACTTCGCCTCGAAACGGAGCGCGATGTAAATCGATATGAGGATCAGCGAGGCGATGATCGCGATCAGCGCCGTGCGGGCGATCTGGGCCCCGAAAGTGGGGCCGATCGAGTTGGAGGAGAAGTTGGCCCGGGGGGCGCCGAAGTCCTCGTCCAGGGCGGCGCGAACCTCGTTCACCCTCTCCGGGTTCAGCGTGGGGGTGGCGATCTGGAAGACGTTGCCGCCCAGCTCGGGCTCGTCGACCTTCTGGATCTTGGCGTCCCCGTAGCCCAGCGGTGAGAGCGTTTCGCGGACGTCGTCCACGCTGGCCGTCTGCTCCAGCGGCGCCTTGATGCGCGTGCCGGACTCGAAGTCGATCCCGAAGGTGAGGCCCAGCCCGGCGATCGCCAGCGCTCCCGCCACCAGGATCACTCCCGATGCGGAGAAGAAGTACTTCGACCGGCCGATGAAGTCGAACCGCCAGCCGCCCTTGTCCCTCTGCGCCCCGATCGCGTGCCGCGAGCCGATCAGCTTCGTGCGGCTCATCGCGCCGAGAATCGCCGAGGTGGCCAGGACGGCGGTGAACAGCGAGATGATCGTGCCGATGCCCAGCGTGAACGCGAAGCCCTTCACGCCGGCCGTGGCCAGGGTGAACAGGATGAACGCCACGCCGATCGTCACGACGTTGGCGTCGATGATCGTGCGCAGGGCCTTCGCGTAGCCC
>Ga0136614_10001330_pt1 | contig 14397 bp, 15 predicted proteins | sample AntDrymUQ2792106_2_FD_106643 | JGI IMG/M metagenome (GOLD analysis project Ga0136614, IMG submission 106643) | Polar desert sand microbial communities from Dry Valleys, Antarctica - metaG UQ279 (21.06) | ecosystem: Environmental > Terrestrial > Soil > Desert | place: Antarctica: Dry Valley... | reverse complement strand
GCAGGAAGCCGCGCAGGGGAGAGGGCAGCGAGCCGGCGTCGTCGGTGAACAGCAGCGGCACCGCTTTCGGCGAGCGGCACGCGGGGGGCGCTGCTGATCACCGACGACGCCGGCTCGCTGCCCTCTCCCCTGCGCGGCTTCCTGCTCGATCTGAAGCCCGGCTATCTCGACGACCCGACGCGAGCGGTCTACAACCACGTCTGGTTGATCGGGGACACCGAGACGCTCTCGGTCGGGTTCGGTGCGCAGGTCGACGAGCTGGCGGAAGTGGCGCCGGTAACTTCCGGAGCCGGGGCGCCCGAGGTCGAGGAACGGCAGGCCGACACCGGGCGCGACGGCAACAAGGACGAGTCCAGATGAGCGAAAGCGAGCGGCCAGACCGGCTCAGCGGCCGGGAGATCACCGTCGAGGACATCCGCGCGCTCGCCGGCCCCGCCACCCCTCACTTCGCGCTTCAGATTCGAAATCGGATCAGCCGCCTGACCGGCGCCCTTCCCGCCGGGCATCCGGCAAAGCTCGAGGGCGATCGTCAGATCACCCGGCTGACGGAGCTCGCCGCGCACTCCGGCGAGCCGCGCGGCGCCGGCTCGATCTCGACTCCGTGAGCGCCCCGCCGCCAGGGGCCGTGGCGACGGACGGCTTCCCGGTGGCGCTGGAACGCGCTACCGAGCTGATGCGCGCTCGGAACGCGGCAGCCGCGCGGAAGCGAGGTGCCGGGGATGCGGGCTACCTCGATTTGCTCGGCGGCGAGCTCACCTCGACCGGCCTCACGCAGAACCTGATGCTGACCCGCCTGGTGCCTGCGATCTACGAGCGCTACTGGCGCCCGGCGCTCGCACGCGTCGCGAAGGGCGCGGCCGGCCCGGGGATGGCGCAGGAGCTCCGCATCGCCCTGCGGCTGCTCGACCTCGGCGATGGCGAGAAGGTGCTCGACGTCGCCTGCGGGCCGGGCAACTTCTCCCGCGAGTTCGCCAGCGCCGTGGGAACGGACGGGGTCGTGGTGGGGATCGACGCTTCGCGGACGATGCTCGACCGTGGCGCCCAGGAGCTCGATCGCAGCGGGACGGACAACGTGGCGCTGATCCGTGGCGACGCCACCGCGCTGCCGTTTCGCGACGGTGTATTCAACGGTGCCTGCTGCTTCGCGGCGCTGCACCTGTTCTCCGACCCGTTCGCGGCGCTCGACGAGATCACTCGAGTGCTCGCGCCCGGCGGACGGATCGCGTTGATGACCTCGATCCGCCGCCAGCTCACGCTCCCCCCGGTGAAGCCACTGCTCGAGCGGGCAAGCGGGATGAGGATCTTCGAGGCCGCCGAGGTCACCGGCGCCCTGGAGGAACGAGGGTTCACGGCCATCCAGCAGCGCGTCGCCGGAATGGTCCAGTTCGTCGGCGGACGGCTGGCGAGCTGAGGCGCGTCAAGCCCGCGGTGCGAAGGCCTCGACGATCCGGCGCTGGTAGGTGGCGATCTGCTCGGGCGAGAGGAAGTAGGTCGGCGGCGTGAACCAGATCCCGTCGCCGCGCTCGGCGACCGCCTCGACTCGCTCGCGAACCTTGTCGAGCGGCCCCGCCGCGGTGTAGGTCTCGACCATCTCGTCGGGGACGTGGCCCGGCATCGCGGCGAAGTCGCCGCGGCGAAAGGCATCGCCAACCGCGGCGGCAGCCTCGCCGAACCCGTGCATCTCCCACAGCGGCATGTAGGTGCGCACGGTCGCGTAGAAGCAGACGGTGCGCCGGGCGGCGTCGATCGCAGCCGCCTCGTCGTCGTCGATCGCGCAGCAGACCGTGGGGAGGAAGTCGAAGCTCGCTCGCTCGCGCGCCGAGCGCCGCAGGCCGAGCTCGAAGTTCTCGACGAGCACCTCGTCGAGCCAGCGCATCGAGCACATCGGGTGGCCGATCAACCCGTCGGCGACGTCCCCGGCGACGCGGGCCATACCCTGCTGCACGGCAGCGGTGTAGATCGGGATCGTCTCGCGCCCCTTCGCATGCGGGCGGACCCAGCCCTTGATGTCGATGTCGTGGTAGGTGCCTTGATAGCGAATCGGCTCGCCGCTTCCGGCCTGCTCGACGATCAGCCGCACCGCCTCGACCGTCTCACGCAGATGCGGAGCAGGGCGCCCGTACTCGGCCCCGTGCCAGGTCTCGTTGAGGCGCTTGACCCCGGCGCCGAGCCCGAGCCGGAAGCGCCCGCCGGATGCCTCGTCGACGTCGAGCGCCGAGAGCGCGAGGATCATCGGGCTGCGGGTGAACGCCCAGGCGATGCCGGTTGCGACGCCGACCGTCTCGGTCTGCGAGGCGAGCCACATCGCCTGGGTCACCGAGCTGCGAAACAGCTCGACCGCCCAGATGCAGTCGATCCCCGCCGCCTCCGCCTCGCGCGCCTGCTCGCCGAGCTCCTCCAGGGAATCCCCGAGCCCCGCGATCTGGACCCGCCCGAGGGCGGCTGGCTTCATCCTCGGCGGCTCAGCCGGCGCAGGCCGTGAGCCCGTAGTCGTTGGCGAGTCGATTGACCTCGGCGAACGGGTCCTCCGCGCCTCCTTCGGAGGCGGCCAGCAGCGACGGGTCGGCTTCGATTTCGTCGAGCGCCTGCTTCAAGGTCTTCCCTTCGATCGGATCGTTTTGCGCGGCGACCCTAGCCCGCTGGACGGATGCCGCACTCCTGCGAGCCGTAGGCGCGCGCGAGCCGGCCCGCCTGTCGCAGGGCTGGCGGCGGGCCCTCGAGCACCGCTTCCGGCTCCGCCTCGATCTGCGCGATCCCGCGCTCGGTCGCGGCGAGGATCTCCTCGACCGCTACCTCATCGCCGCGCGGGGCTCCGAGCGAGCCGATCGCCCGGACCTCGGTCTCGAGCGCCGGGACGACGACGCCGAGCACGATCCGCCGGACCTCGGCGGGCGGCGGCTCACGCTCGGCGAGCGCGAGGTCGTCGGCTGCGGCCTCGATCTGTGAGTCCGCCGAGAAGCAGATCCTGTCCGCCTCGGAGATGAACTCCCGCTTCGTCGGCGGCTCGCCCGTCGCGGTCGTCGGTGTCGTCGCCACTTCCTCATCCCCACAGCCGACCGCGAAGACCGCGAGCAAGGTGAGGGTCGCGAACCGCGCCGCAGCGCGCCTCAGACGCGCTCGATCAACGTCCCGGTGCCGAGGCCGCCGCCGCAGCACATCGTCACCAGGCCGGTCTGCTTGTCGGAGCGCTCCAGCTCGTGGAGGAGCGTGGTCAGCAGGCGAGCCCCGGTCGAGCCGAGCGGATGACCCAGAGCGATCGCCCCGCCGTTGACGTTCACCCGATCCATGTCGGGTTCGAGCTCGCGCCGCCACGCGGCGACCACCGAGGCGAACGCCTCGTTGATCTCGAACAGGTCGATGTCGCCGATCGTCATCCCGTTGCGGGCGAGGATCTTCTCCGTCGCGGGGATCGGGCCGGTGAGCATCATCACCGGGTCGACGCCGACGGTCGTCTGGTCGACGATCCGCGCTCGCGGCGTGAGGCCGAGCGCCTCGGCCTTCTCGCGCGCCATCACCAGCACCGCAGCGGCGCCGTCGGAGATCTGGGATGAGTTGCCGGCCGTGACCGTGCCGTCCTCCTTAAATGCCGGCTTCAGCTGGGAGAGCTTCTCGAGCGTCGTGTCGGGGCGGATCCCCTGATCGGTGACGTGGGTATCGCCGTTGACCTGCATCGGCACGATCTCGCGCTCGAAGCGACCCTCCTCGGTCGCCTTCGCGGCGAGCTGGTGGGAGCGCAACCCGATCTCGTCGAGCTCCGAGCGTGGGACCTCCCACTTATCGGCGATCAGCTCCGCCGAGATCCCCTGCGGGACGAGGTTGTAGCGCTCCATGAGGGCGGGGGTGAAAGCCATCCCGTGCTCCTGCTGGACGGAGATCCCGTCGGCGAAGGAGATGTGCCCCATGTGTTCGACCCCGCCGCCGATCGCGACGTCGTGGACGCCGGAGGCGACCAGCGCGGCGGCGAAGTTGACCGCCTGCTGGCCCGAGCCGCACTGACGGTCGAGCGTCGTCGCCGGGGTCTCGATCGGCAGGCCGGCCTCGAGCCAGGCGTTGCGGCCGATGTTGAAGGCCTGCTCGCCGAACTGCTGCACGCAGCCCGTGACCACGTCTTCGACCTCGGAGGGCTCGATCCCGGCACGCTCGATCACCTCGGTGAAGGTCTTCGCGAGCAGGTTCGAGGGATGGACGTCCTTGTAGTAACCCTTCTCCTCGTGACCGCGGCCGACCGGGGTCCGCACCGCCTCGACGATCACGACCTCGCGGCCTCCGAACTTGCCATTGCCAGCCATCGATACCTCCGTCCGGGTCACCGGCGCGACTGAGATCAGCGCCGTCTGAAGCCTCGAAAGGACGATACCCGATCGGTTGACTGACCAGTCAATCGCCGACCGCGACGACCCCCGGCCCCGCGGATCCCACGGCGCGTGATAGTAACCGCGGCCCGATGGCATGTCCCGTGATCACGGCCGGATGAGCCCGGCCGGCTACGCGCGGCCCGCGATCGCCGGCAGCGGCGCGATCGCGTGCGGGCTCGCCGGGGTCGCGACGCAGCTAGGCGAGGTTCGTCTGCTCGCGCGCTCCGACGCCTCCGCGTGGCGCGCCGAGGAACGGGCCGGCGCCGAGGCGAAGAAGCTGGACGGCGGCAGGCCCGCCCGGGTGCGCGTGACCACCGAACTTGCCGACCTCGGCGACTGCGACCTCGTCGTCGAGGCGATCGCCGAGCTCCCCGACGCCAAGACCGACCTGCTCGCGACGCTTGCCGAGAACTGCCCCGAGGCCGACCTCGCGAGCACGACATCCTCGCTCTCTCTCTCTCAGCTCGGCGCCCGAAGCGGGGCAGGCGAGCGGTTCTTCGGCCTGCACGTGTTCAACCCCGTCTCGCGCATGGAGCTCGTCGAGCTGTGCCTGCCAGAGGCGCTTCGCGATGGCGTCGCAGAGCGCGCGCGCGTTTGGTGCCGGGCACTCGGCAAGACCGCGATCGAGGTTCCCGACCAGGCGGGGTTCGTGGTCAACCGGCTGCTCTTCCCTTACCTGTTCGACGCCGTGCGGGTGCTCGAACGCACCGGGATGAGCGCCGAAGACGTCGATGCCTGCATGCGGCTCGGGGCCGGGCATCCGATGGGCCCGCTCAAGCTGCTCGACTTCGTCGGCCTCGACGTCGCCGCGTCGATCGGCGAGTCGCTGCACGCCGACACCGGCGATCCTGCCCACGCCGTTCCCGGCCGAATCGGGACGCTGATCGGCGAGGGCAAGCTCGGCCGAAAGAGCGGCGCGGGGTTCTTCGTCTACGAGTAGTGCGGCGATCCCTTCGGAGAGCGCCGCGACTAGGACTGAAGCGCGCGGCTCTCCCGCTTCGGAGCGGGCGGCTCGTGGTGTCGCCCGCAGCGATCCCAGACGACCTCCGCCTCGTCGACGCCCTGGCGGCGGGCCTCCTCGGAGACCTCGCCCCACGGGAGCTGAGCATCGGGAAGCTCGTCCCAGCGCGCCAGGTCCATCGCCTCGAGCGCGCCCCGCAGCGCGGGCCCGAGATGGTCCTCGGAGCGCAGCATCGCCCTCAGGACCTCGAGCTGCTTGTCGGTGAGCCGCACCATCCACATCTCACTGCCCTCCGTCGCGGTCGTTCCGGGCAAGCTAAGGCCCTGTGCGGACGTACTCGCCAAGGAGAAAAGGACGCTGCGATCGAGCTACTGCTCAGCCGGCGGGGAGGGAAGTCGGTGCTCCGCGGTGACCGCGTGGATGCGGACGGCGACGATCCGATTCTCACGCACCGACTCGACCCGCAGCTCGTAGGAGTCGGCCCGCACCTTGTCGCCGCGCTTGGGCAGGCGGCCGAGCTCGCTGAAGACGTAACCGCCAATCGAGTTGAACGCGTCGGAGTCGACCGGGAGCTCGATCCCGGCATCCTTGAGGTCACCCAGGGGAACGTGCCCGCGCACGTACCAGTCACCGTCGGTGAGCCTGCGGAGCGAGGTCGCGCGCGGGTCGGTCTCGTCCTCGATCTCGCCGACGACCTCCTCGAGGATGTCCTCGACCGTGACGATTCCGACCGTGCGCCCATACTCGTCGGAGACGATGCCGAGCGACGAGCGCTGGCGCTGTAGCTCGGCGAGCAGGTCGTCGAGCGGCTTGGTTTCGGGGAACACGGGCACCGCGCGGATCGCAGGCTCTAGCGAGGCGTCGGGCCCGGCGTTCATGTAGAGGCGGGCGAGCGAGTTGTTGTGGGCGATCCCGCGCAGCTTGTCGGGGTTGTCGTTCTCGATCACGACGAGCCGCGTGTGCCCCGAGGAAACGCAGCGGCGAAGGCCGGTCTCGACGGACTCGTCGGCGTTCACGGTGACCACCGCCGGGATCGGGGTCATCACCTCGCGCGCCTGCTGCTCGTGGAGGTGAAAGACGCCGCCGAGCATCACCGCCTCGCCCGGGTCGAGCGTGCCGCCGGAGGCCGACTGCTGGATGATTCCCTTGACGTCCTCGGTGGTGTGCTTGAGCTCGAGCGCCCCGGAGTCGACGCCGAACAGGCGGACGATCGCGTTCGAGACCTTGTTGAGGACATAGGTGAACGGGGCGCTCGCGACGCGAAACCAGTTCAGCGGCCGGGCGAGCCAGCGCGCCGCCGGCTCCGGGCGGCTGATCGCGAGCATCTTCGGGACCTGCTCGCCGATCGTGATGTGGAGCGAGGTCGCCAGCGTGAACGCGATCGCGAAGGCGAGACCGGTGGCGACGCCGTGGCCAAGCGGGCCGTCGATAAGCGGCTCGATCAGATCAGCGAGCGCCGGCTCGCCGAGAAACCCGATCCCGATCGAGGCCATCGTGATCCCGACCTGGGCGGCGGCGAGGTACTCGTCGATCCGCTCGAGCTGCTCGAACACCTCGTCGATCCCCGCCTCGCCCTCCTTGGCGAGCGCCTCGAGCCGGCTGCGGCGGGTCCGCACGAGGGCGAACTCGGCCGCGACGAAGAGCCCGTTGAGCACGATCAACAGGATCAGCAGGGCGAGGAAGAGCCCTGTCAACAGGGATCTCCGGGCCGGCTACCCCGCACCCTCGCGAGGGTCGCGGTACTTCGAGGGAGGTCGTCGTCCACGAGGACGGCGAAACCGTAGCAGCCGTGGTCGGCGAGACGGGGGCGGCGGGCTCACGGGCACTGAAGCGCTCGCGCGGCGCAGTAACTTGATCTCGCGATGGACCAGGCCTCCACTCCGTACCTCGACGCGTTGGTCGCCTACGCCAACCGCGAGCCCGGCCGCTTCCACCTCCCCGGCCACAAGGGCGGCGGTGGCGCGGATCCCGGGCTTCGCGAGGCGTTCGGCGAGGCGGTGCTGCGGCTCGACATCCCGGCCGGGATCGAGGGCATCGACATCGCTCCCGATCCCGCCGACACCCCCTTTCAACTGGCCCAGCGTCTCGCGGCCGACGCCTGGGGCGCGCGGCGAAGCTGGTTCCTCGTCAACGGCGGGTCATGCGGCAACCAGGCGATCTGCCTCGCGCTCGCCCACGAGGGGGAGCGCGTTGTCGTGCAGCGAAACGCCCACTCCTCGATGGTCGACGGGCTGGTCCTGTCGGGACTGCGGCCGAGCTTCGTCGCGCCGGCGCTCGACCCCGAGCTCGGAATCGCCCACTGCCTGACGCCGGACGGGCTCGACACCGCGCTCTCCGCCGAGCCCGATGCCGTGGCGGCACTGATCGTCTCGCCGACCTACTTCGGAGCGGTCGCCGATGTCGCCGGGCTGGCCGAGGTCGCGCACCGTCATCGGGTGCCGTTGGTTGTCGATGAAGCCTGGGGTTCTCACCTTCGCTTCTCCTCGGCGCTTCCCGCATCGGCACTCGAGTGCGGCGCCGACGTCGTCCTCTCCTCCACCCACAAGATCGTCGGCTCGATCACCCAGTCGGCGATCCTCCATCTCGCCGAGGAGGCGCTGGTCGACGAGGTGGCGCTCGACCGCTCGGTAACCCTGGTCGAGTCGACGAGCCCGAACGCGCTGCTCACCGCGTCGCTGGACGCAGCCCGCCGCCACGCCGCGACGCGTGGCGAGGAGCTGCTCGGCGAGACCGTCGCCTCGCTCGCCGAGCTTCGCGACGAGATCCGCGAGATCCCTGGCCTCGACGTGCTCGACGAGCGCCTCGTTGGGGCCCCCAGCGTCTACGCCTACGACCCGCTGCGGCTCGTCGTCGACGTCCGTGGCACCGGGGCGACCGGCCATCGGATCGCCCGCCTGATGCGTGAGTCCGACGACGTCAACCTCGAGCTCTTCTCCGAGCACGTTGTGGTCGCCGTGTTCGGAATCGGCGAGCGGGCCTCTCGGACCGGCGCCCGGCTCGTCGCCGCGCTGCGCCATGCGATCGAACGCCTCGGCGAGGACCCCGACGAGCCCGAGGAGCCCTTCGCAGAGCCGCCGCCCTGGGGCCCGATGGAGCTCTCACCACGCGAGGCATTCCTCTCGCGCCAGGAGGCCGTGCCGTTCGGCTCCGCGGCGGGACGGATCGCCGCCGAATCCCTCGCCGCATACCCTCCCGGCGTGCCCAACGTGCTGCCTGGCGAGAGGCTGACCCGCCCGACGCTCGCGTACGTCGCCGCCAGCGTCGCGCACGGCGGCCTCGTCCGTGGCGCGAGCGATCGGACCCTGGCCACGATCAGAGTGGTCGCCGAGTGAGCTGGGGCGTCGACTCCGAGACCGGACGACTCGACGACGTCCTGCTCTGCCCGCCCGACAACTTCCGCTGGCTGCCGACGAGCGCGATCTCGCGCGCGACGCTCGAGAGCGGCGCCGTCTTCGATTCGGAGGCCGCCCGCGCCCAGCACGCCGAGATGGTCTCCGCCTACGAGTCGGCCGGGGTACAGGTCCACATGCTCGACGCCGACCCGGCGCTCATCTACCAGGTGTTTGCCCGCGATTCCTCGGTGATGACCCCGGGCGGCGCGATCGTCACCCAGCCCAGCCAGTGGTGGCGCCGCGGGGAGTACGCAGCCGTGATCCGTTTCTACCAGGGCGCCGAGATCGCGATCCGGGGGATGATCACCGCCGCCTCGCTCGAGGGGGGCGACGTGGTGATCGTCGAGCCCGGCGCGATGCTGATCGGAAACGGCGAGGAGCGCACCCAGCTCCCGGCCGCGCGCCAGCTCGCCAGCTGGATCGAGGCCGAGGGCTGGGAGGTGCGGATCGAGCCGATTCCGAGCCAGTTCGTCCACGTCGACGTGCTCGTCTCGATCCTCGCGCCGAAGCTCGCCGCCGTCTGCATCGAGGCGGCACCCGGCGGGCTCGTGCGCTGGCTTCGCGAGAAGGGTTTCGAGCTCCTCGAGGTCTCCCTCGAAGACGCGCTGCGGCTGGGGGTGAACGCGATCTCGTTGGGCTCCGAGCGGGTGCTCTCCGCGGCCGGCTCCGAGGACCTCAACGCCCAGCTTCGCGCGCTCGGGCTCGAGGTGCTCGACCCGGAGCTGTCGATGTTCACCCAGGGCGGCGGCGGCGCTCACTGCCTCGCTCAGGCGCTGCGCCGCGAGCCGGTCGGCTGAGCCGCGACGGCGCCCGGAGGCCTTTCGATGAGCCTGGGTCCCGCGATCGACGCCGGCCGGGTGATCGCCGACCTGCGCGAGCTTGCCCGGCGCAGCTCTGACGAGCGCGGCGCCCAGCGCCTTTGCTGGTCGCCAACCTGGGTGCAGGCCCGCCGGTTCCTGCGCGAGCTGCTCGCCGAGCTCGGACTCGAACCGGAGCTGGACGCGGCCGGCAACCTGTGGGCGCGCCTCGATGGGGCGGACCCGTCGGGGCCCGCGCTCGCGCTCGGCTCACACCTCGACTCGGTCCCCGACGGCGGCTGGCTGGACGGAGCGCTGGGCGTGATGGCGGCGCTCGGTGTCCTGCGTGCCTGGGTCGAGGCGGGCGAGACGCCGCCGGCCGGACTCGCGCTCGTCGACTGGGCCGATGAGGAGGGAGCGCGCTTCGGCCGCAGCCTGTTCGGCAGCTCGGCCTTCTGCGGGACCCTCGATCCCGGCGAGCTTCGTGAGCTGCGCGACAGCGATGGTCGCCCGATCGCCGAGGTGCTGGCCGAGCACGGCGTCGAACTCGAGCGGCTCGCGAGCCGACCCTGGGACACGGCCCCCGCGACGGCGGAGAGGCTCTTCGCCTACCTCGAGCTCCACATCGAGCAAGGCCCGGTGCTCGAGGGGGAGGGTTGTGGCGTCGCCGCGGTCTCCGGCTGTGTCGGCGTCGAGCGCCACCGCCTTCGCTTCCGCGGGCAGGCGGCACACGCCGGGACGACGCCGATGGATGCCCGCAGGGACGCCGGCCTTGCCGCGGCGCAGCTCGCGCTCGCGGTCGAAGGAATCGCTCGCGAGCATGGCGGGGTGGCGACGACGGGCTCGCTCTCGCTGCGACCCGGGATCCCAACGGCGGTGGTGGGCGAGGCGGAGCTGATCGTCGACCTGCGCCACGGCGATCCGGGCGCGCTCGCGGCGATGCTCGGCGCGGCGCTCGACTCGGCCGGGTCGAGCGCGGCGGCACGCGGGTGCTCGCTCGACGCGGAGACGGTGTGGCGAATCGCTCCGATCCGCTTCGACCCCAACCTCGTCGAGTCGTGCGTCGCGATCGTGCGTGGGGCGGGAGGGCGCGCCGACCCGATCACGAGCGGCGCGCTCCACGACGCCGCGGAGATTGCCGGGGTGATGCCTGCGGCGATGGTCTTCGTGCCGTCGCTTGGTGGTCTCAGCCATGCCGAGGAGGAGGACACCCGCGAGGGCGATCTCGCGCTCGGGATCGATTCATTCGCGAAATTTGCGAATGTTGTCGTCCGCTCGCGCAACGAATAGACGCAGCTCACACACTTCGGTCTGAACATTCGGCTACGCTGCCGCCCGCCTAGTCCGCGCCTTCGACGGCGCGAAGCGGAGGACCCAATTTGGGGGGGATGGACCCCACGGGGCGAATCGGCTCGACTCGAGCCGTAGCGCGCGACTCTTTCAGCGCGAGCCCGTCAGCTAACTCCGCCGGCACGAGAAAGAGACGAAAGGCGGAAAGCTTTGAACAGCAACACGTGCGTGCGCCTGCTGGCGCTCGCCTGCGCGGTGTCGATGCTGGCTATCGCCGCGCCGGGCGCGAGCGCGGACCTGCTCGCCCCGAGGTCGGCGTGCCCCGGTCAGCAGAACATCGACGCGACGGAGCACCTGCAGGAGGACGCACTTCGCTGCCTGATCGCTCATGCGCGCGAGCGCGCGGGCGTCCAGAGGCTCGGGTCGAACTCATCGCTCGAGCGCTCGGCCGGCCGCAAGGCGGGTGACGTGATGCGCTGCGGCTTCGCCCACACCGCCTGTGGAAACTCGGCCGACAAGTGGGCCCACGAATACGGCTATAGCTCCGGCACCAGCTCTTGGCGCTTCGGCGAGAACCTCGCCTGGGGGAAGGGGAAGCGAGGCAGCGCTCGCAACGTGCTCGAGGCTTGGTTTCGTTCCTCCCCCCACCGGGCGACGCTGTTCACGGGCTCCTTCGAGCACCTCGGCATCGGCCTGCGCCGCGGGGGCTTCGCCGGGCACCGCAATGCCAGCGTCTGGGTCCTGCAGGTCGGCTGTCGCGGCTGCTGAGCGCCGTTAGGCTGCGTCCGTGCTGACGCGGCTCCAAGCCGAGCTCTGCGAGCGCAGCGACGTCGACTACTCGGACCTCCGCGCCCTGTTCGTCAACTGCTCGCTGAAGCGTAGCCCCGAGAGCTCGAACACCCAGGGGCTGATGGACATCTCGATCGAGATCATGCGCCGCAACTCGGTCGAGGTCGAGCTGATCCGCGCGATCGATCACGAGATCGCGACGGGGGTGTGGCCGGACATGACGGAGCACGGCTGGACGCTCGACGAGTGGCCCGCGATCTTCGAGCGTGTGATGGCGGCCGACATCCTCGTGCTCGGCACGCCGATCTGGCTCGGCGAGAAGTCCTCTGTCTGCACCCACGTGATCGAGCGCCTCTACGGCAACTCGAGCATGCTCAACGAGCGGGGGCAGTATGCGTATTACGGGCGGGTCGGGGGCTGCCTGGTGACCGGCAACGAGGACGGGATCAAGCACTGCGCGATGAACGTCCTCTACTCGCTGCAGCACCTCGGCTACTCGATCCCGCCGCAGGCCGACGCGGGCTGGATCGGCGAGGCCGGACCGGGGCCCTCGTATCTCGACGAGGGCTCGGGCGGACCTGAGAACGACTTCACGAACCGAAACACGACCTTCATGACCTGGAACCTGCTCCACCTGGCGCTGATGCTCAAAGACGCCGGGGGCATCCCCGCGCACGGAAACCAGCGCTCGGAGTGGGACGCGGGCTGCCGCTTCGACCTCCCCAATCCGGAGCATCGCTGAGGCTCAAGACCACCGTCGCGGCCACGGGCGGGGGCGCCAGGGTCCACTAGGGTGCGCGCGGTGAACGCCTGGGACCGCCTCGCGGAGCTGCCGATTCGGATCGAGAGCTACGAGCTCACCGGCCACGATCGCGAGTTCGGCGACTTCACCCGCCCCTCCACGATCGTCCACCTGCACGGGGCCGGCGAGGAGGGGATCGGCGAGGACGTCGTCTACACGGCGCTCGACCACATCGCCCACCGCGACGCGGGTACGGTGCTCGACCTGAGCGGTCCCACGACGCTGGGCGAGGCGTGCGAGCTGCTCGGCTCGCTCGACCTCTTCGCCTCGGCCAAGCCCGGGTACCCGGCCTCCCGCCACTACCGCCGCTGGGCATACGAGTCGGCGGCGCTCGACCTCGCCCTGCGCCAGTCGAAGCTCGCACTATGGGAGGTCGTCGAGCGCGACCCGGCCCCGCTTCGCTTCGTCTGCTCGACCCGGCTCACCAGCTTCGGCGAGGGCGAACGGCGCTCCAGCACGGAGGCGATCCGTAAGCGCCTCAACCGCTACCCCGACCTCGAGTTCAAGCTCGACCCGGAGAACGACTGGGACAGAGCGCTGATCGACGAGATCCGCGAGCTCGCCCCGGTCCGCGTGCTCGACCTCAAGGGCCACTATCGCGGCACCCCCGTCGACGTCGAGACCGACCCCGAGCTCTACCGCGCCGTGGCCGACGCCTTCCCCGACGCATACCTCGAGGACCCAGACCTGAGCGGCGAGGCGGCCGAGGTGCTCGAGCCGCACTCCGACCGGGTCACGTGGGACGCGCCGCTTCACTCGCTCGAGGACGTCAAGGAGATCGGACGCAAGGCGATCAACTCGAAGCCGTCCCGGTTCGGCTCCCTGCGTGAGCTGCTGGCGATCTATGAGCACTGCGAGCGCGAGGGGATCGCGGTCTACGGCGGCGGCCAGGGGGAGGTCGAGTGCGGCCGCGGCCAGATCCAGTACCTCGCCTCGCTCTTTCACCCGACCACGCCAAACGACACGGCGCCGTCGGGCTACAACGACCCGTCGGTCCCTGGCGGGCTGCCGAGGAGCCCGATGGACCCCGCCCCGACCGAGACCGGCTTTCGCTGGGGGTGAGCATGGGCGAGAGCTCTGAGAAGGGGGTGAGCAGGCGCCGCTTCGTTGGCGGTGCGGCGGCCGGAGCGACCGGGTATGCGCTCGGCGGCGGCGGCGCTGCCGCGGAGGCGGCCAAGCCCCCAGGCCGCCGCGTCGACGCGGTCGTGGTCGGTGCCGGGATCGCCGGGCTCGTCGCGGCGCGCAAGCTGCGCCAGGCGGGACGCTCGGTGATCGTGGTCGAGGCACGGAAGCGGGTCGGGGGGCGCACGCTCAACCACGCGATCCGCGGGGACGAGGTAGTCGAGGTCGGCGGGCAGTGGGTCGGCCCGACCCAGGACCGTGTGCTCGGGCTGATCTCCCAGCTCGGGCTCGAGACATTCAAGACCCACGTCGACGGGCAGAACGTCTACTCGCGCGAGGGGTCGCGCCAGACCTACAGCGGCACGATCCCGCCGGCGAACCCCGCCTCGCTCGGCGAGATCGCGGTCGCGATCGAGCAGTTGAACGGGATGGCGGCGACGGTCCCGCTCGACGCACCGTGGACGGCGCCGAACGCGTTCGAGTGGGACGGCCAGACCTTCGAGACCTGGAAGCGGGCGAACGTCCTCACGGACGAGGCGCGCGACCTGCTCGACCTCGCGGTCGAGGCGATCTTCGCCGCCGAGCCGCTCGACATCTCGCTCCTGTTCACGCTCTTCTACATCCACTCCGCCGGCAACCTCAACCGCCTGATCGATACCGCCGGCGGAGCCCAGGACAGCCGCATCGTCGGCGGCTCGCAGCTGATCTGCCTGCGGCTCGCACGCAAGCTCGGCAAGCGGGTGGTCAAGCTCGGGCGCCCGGTCGAGGCGATCCGCCACCGGCGCGGCGGCGTCGAGGTGGCGACGAGCCGCGAGACCTGGCATGCGAAGCGCGTGATCGTCGCGATGGCCCCGGAGATGGCAAGCCGGATCCGCTACAAGCCCGGCCT
>Ga0136614_10001329_pt1 | contig 14401 bp, 12 predicted proteins | sample AntDrymUQ2792106_2_FD_106643 | JGI IMG/M metagenome (GOLD analysis project Ga0136614, IMG submission 106643) | Polar desert sand microbial communities from Dry Valleys, Antarctica - metaG UQ279 (21.06) | ecosystem: Environmental > Terrestrial > Soil > Desert | place: Antarctica: Dry Valley... | reverse complement strand
GTTGTGCCGCCGGGCATCGGCATCGTTCATCAGGTTAATCTTGAATACCTGGCAAAAGGCGTATTTGAAAAAGACGGCGTTTATTATCCTGACACATTGGTCGGAACTGATTCGCATACGACGATGATTAACGGTTTGGGAATTGTCGGTTGGGGCGTAGGCGGAATTGAAGCCGAAGCGGGAATGCTCGGACAGCCGGTTTATATTTTAACGCCCGACGTGATCGGCGTTCATTTGACCGGCGATTTGCCGGAAGGCACGACCGCGACTGATTTGGTTTTGCGCGTGACGCAGATGCTGCGCGAGGCGAAAGTCGTCGGCAAATTCGTGGAATTTTTCGGCGAAGGCGCGAGAAATCTTCCGGCTACCGACCGCGCGACGATTGCGAATATGGCTCCCGAATACGGCGCGACGATGGGCTTTTTCGGCGTTGATGAAAAAACACTAGAATACTTTGCGGCGACCGGCAGAACCGATGAACAAATTGAAACGATTCGCAATTATTATACAGCGCAGGAGATGTTCGGCATTCCGCTCAAAGGCGAAGTAGATTACAGCAATACGCTCGAACTCGAGTTATCAACGATTGTTCCCTCGGTAGCCGGACCGAAACGCCCGCAAGACCGCATCGAATTAAATACGCTGAAAGATAGATTTACCGAGCTGTTTACCAATCCGGTCAAAGAGGGCGGTTACGGCAAAGAAACGGAGGATTTGGAAAAGCAGTTTATGGTCACGGTTGGCGTAGACACTCTAACGCTTGCCACGGGCGGCGGCGGACAAATTCATTCAACTGTTCCCGCGCCGGTTAAAAATGATGTCAGCGAAATCAACACCAGCACCTGGACGGAAACCGAAATGGTTAACAATCGTCCGACGCCCAACCGCGTTGAAGCGCCGACGCAATACACCGCGCAGAAAACGACGGCAATCGCGCACGGCGATGTTCTCATCGCGGCGATTACAAGTTGCACCAACACTTCTAATCCGAGCGTGATGCTCGCCGCCGGACTGCTGGCGAAAAAAGCCGTTCGGCGCGGAATGAAAGTTCCCGATTACGTGAAAACATCGCTCGCGCCCGGTTCGCGCGTCGTGACCGAATATTTGGAAAAAACCGGTTTGCAAATTTATCTGGACAAACTCGGCTTTAATCTTGTCGGCTACGGCTGCACGACCTGTATCGGTAATTCGGGACCGCTCGACCCGGCGATTGAAGAATCAATCGTCGAAAACGATTTGATCGCCGCGTCGGTGTTGTCGGGCAATCGTAATTTTGAAGCGCGTGTTCATCAAAACGTGAAAGCGAATTTTTTGATGTCGCCGCCGCTCGTCGTCGCGTTCGCGCTGGCGGGAAACGTGGTGAAGGACTTCTCGAAAGAGCCTGTCGGACAGGACGGCGAAGGAAACGACGTTTATTTGAAAGACATCTGGGCTTCGCTCGACGAAGTTAAAGACGTTTTGCAGACGGCGACCGACCCGGAAACTTACCGTAAACTTTATAGCGAATTTTCCGAGCAAAATCCTTTATGGAACGACATTCCGACCGTGACAGGCGACGTTTACGCTTGGGACGAGAATTCTACATATATACAACAGCCGCCGTATTTTGATGATTTTTCAATGGAGACGGGAAAATTCTCGGACGTTAAAGACGCGCGGGCATTGGCGATCTTCGGCGATTCTGTGACGACCGACCATATTTCGCCTGCCGGCGCGATTAAACCGACTTCGCCCGCCGGACTTTACTTGCAGGAACGCGGCGTGGCGATTGAAGATTTCAATTCTTACGGCTCCCGGCGCGGCAACGACCGCGTGATGCTGCGCGGCACGTTTGCAAATGTCCGCATCAAAAATCTGATGGTCGCGCCGAAAGAAGGCGGCTTTACCTGTTTCAAACCCGAGGATGAAAATATGTCAATTTATGACGCGGCGATGCGTTATAAAGAGCAAAATACGCCGCTGATTATCTTCGCGGGACAGGAATACGGAACGGGAAGTTCGCGCGATTGGGCGGCAAAGGGAACGAGTTTGATGGGCGTCAAAGCCGTTATTGCCGAATCGTTTGAACGCATTCATCGCTCGAATCTGATCGGAATGGGCGTGCTTGCTTTGCAATTCAAAGAGGGCGAAAACGCGCAAAGCTACAAGTTAGACGGAACGGAGACATTTGCCTTGACCGGACTCGAAACAGGAAATATCAGACCGCGCCAAAATGTCACTTTAACCATTAACCGCGCCGATGGCACAACCGAAGAAGCGCATTTAACTTTACGGATTGACACACCGATTGAAGTTGAATACTACAAAAGCGGCGGCATTCTGCCGTATGTTCTGCGGCAGTTGATAAACGGATAAGTCAAAGTTATGCGCTTCCTTATTATGAACGCCGTAAGCGAAGTTAAAGCTATGTGGGTCGAGTGGAAAGTGATTCCTTTTCCTTCTGATTATTCTGGCAAGGACGTTGAAAATATTTGCGTCGTTTCTTTAGACAGTTACACGGCAGGCTGCATAGATACTTTTCTTTCTCGCAAAGGCAGTTTAGATGCAGAGCGAATTTCTATTCTGAAGAAGTGTGAAAAGGACCTTGAAACTGTTACAACCAAACTTGAAGGTGACGCAAAGCTATATTTCGAGCAACTTTTGCAAATGACTCAAAAGGTTTTGGCGATAGTTACCAATAAGTAATTATATTTTGAAGGCTTGCGGGAAAAACTGAGGGTCGTAACTTATAACGGTTTTCGCATTTCAAAGTTACCTTTTATAATTTGAGTGTGAGTGAAGGTTACGAAAGCGTGGTGAAACAAACGACGGCACAGCAAGTTATTGGACGCGAGGCGGAAACAGCGACGTTCATTCTGGTTAGCTTGCGTGTGTTTCCGCCCGCGTCATCTCAGCCGTTCGATGGCTTCTCTTTGGATACAACCATTGATTTCTATGCTCAAAAAATACTTGTACAGTTTTCTGCTAATCTTTTTGCTCGCTTTTTCTCAAATCGCCTTCGCTCAAGAATCTCAAGAGCCGAAAAGTCGTGATGTTTTGGTCAAAGAGTCAATCGCAAACTTAGATTCAAACGATATTCATGTTGCCGCACAAGCCGCGCGTTATCTAGGCATCTTTCAGGCGAAGGAAGGCGTTCCTGCGCTGCTTCGGGTGTTACAGAGTTCGCGCTTTCTCTCGTCATCCGAGCATATTATGGGGAAAGACGGTGCGAGCGAATGGGTATTAACAGACGTTAAAGGTGAAATTATAAATGCACTGGGGTTAATCGGTGACAAGCGAGCCGTGCCAATACTGAAAAAGTATTTGAAGAAACCGCCAAAAAATAGCGAGGTTTTTACTGGAAACGTCGCCTATGCCCTGTATCAGATAACCGGCAAATCGTATAAATACAAAGACCGCGACGGCAAAATGAAATTATTTCAAAAGTCTGTTAGCCTCAACGCGCCATCGAACAATTCAATGGACGTGAGGGCGAAACAGCGGCTTTATTATCGCGTTGCATGTTAAACTTTAGCTTGTGTGGTGGTGGTTTCGCCCCACGTCATCTCAATCGTTTAGGGTTCAAAGTTTAAAATTCAAAAAGGTGGATTAACAATTTGAAATTAACTGTTCCAAATTTAGAAGCTCGCATATAAAACCTTAAACTTTGAATCCTGAACTTTAAACCTCAAATTTTATGGAACGAAACCGAACCGGAACGCTCAACATTTATAAAGATTTTCTCAAGGAAACCGCCAAAAACGTCTTGATGGGCAACGGCGCTTTTCAAAAATGGCGGGCGAAGCGTCCGCGCGCCGGAGCGTATTTTACGGGCAGCAGTGAAGAACTTGAACGCTACGCTTTTCTCGGCTTAAATTTAATCAGAAAATACGTCGGCGACATTCGGGGAAAAAGCGTCTGCGAAATCGGCGCGGGTGATTATTTAACGTCAGGTTTATCAATGCTCGCCGCAGGTGCGAGCCGTTATGCCGTCATTGACCGCTTTCCAGGCGATTATTCGGGCGACACCGCCAAACAATGGTATCGCGGAATCGAAGCGCGCTGGGCACAAACCTATCCCGAAACGCCCTGGTCGAGCGACATCAAAGCCGAAGACTTTCCCGAACGCTACGCCGACCGCCTCGAACTCATCGCGCAGCCGATTGAAACCGCCGCGACCGAAAATAAATTCGACATCGTTTGTTCGTTCCAGGTCGGCGAACATATTTCAAACATTGACGCGTTCGTTGAAATAAACCGGCGACTGCTTGAAAAACCCGACGGCATCGCCCTGCACCGTGTTGATTTCGGACCGCACGACAGTTGGTTTCACTATCGCGATCCGATGACCTTTCTACAATTTTCAGACACGACCTGGAATATGACCGGTTCAAATCGCGGCGTTCCAAATCGCTTTCGGCATCACCAATTTATGGAATCATTCGAGCGGGCGGGCTTTACGGTCGAGACGGTTTTCTCGGAAAATTTTGAAGCGGAAAAAGTTGATTTTTCGCGCCTTCATCCGAAATTCAAACAGATGCCGCGCGATTCGATAATGGTCGGCACGGCAATTTATCTTTTGCGGCAAAAGCAATAAAATGAAACGGAAAATTAAATATCAATAAAGGAATAGCAAAAAAATATACGGTTCTAACTACTCAAAATCAAAGTTGCTTTGACGTTATGATTTAATTGTTCCTTAATCTGCCGCGCGGAAAATTCAATAGCTTTCATCTGAATATGAAAAAACTTACAAAAGGAAATTGCAAAATATCGCTACTTATAGCTATCATTTTCAACAAAAAGTAGTGTGAAATTTCAGGAATAACCGGAAAATGTATTTGTGTCGAGGATTGAAAAATTAAACCACCAAACCAAAATTAAACAAATGATAATTACAACCGGAAACGATATTGCGATGGGCGAAATTGTTCAATATCTGGGCGTCGTGCGCGGCATCGTCGTGCGGGCGACGAGCATCGGCGCGGGATTTATCGGCGGGCTAAAAGCGCTCGGCGGCGGCAATATCGAAGAATTCACGCGCATCTGCGAAGCGGCGCGGCAGGACGCTTTTAACCGAATGGTGCAGCATGCGCAGGACATCGGCGCGGACGCGATTATCGGGATGCGCTACGACGCGACGGAATTTTCCGATACGATCACGGAAGTTCTGGCGTATGGAACGGCGGTCAAATTAGGAAATAAATAAATCTAGATAATTTGAGCGGAATATAAAATTTTAACGTGACCCGCCTTTTATCATCAGGATAATCAAGAGAACGATTAAAATTACGGCGACCAGCGCGGCGATTTTCAGCCAACTGTAAGGGCGTTCGCCCTGCACTTCGCCGGTTCTGCCGTTGACGACGATTTGGAAAACTCGATTGTTGTAGCGGTATGCGCCAGCGTAAACCGGCAGCAACAAGTGTTTGAATGTAACGTTTGAGTAATCCGTGTTGACTTCGTGAACGCGCTGTTCGTCGCCGCCGATGTCGTGACGCACATCGTTATAGATAATTCCCTCGGCTTGCTGCTTGAATAATTCAAAACCTTCTTCGAGTGTCACTTGATAAGTCTGGGCTTTGTGTCCGGCGAGATAAGCCGGTTCATACGGCACTAATTCATTAAATTCCCAACTCAAATTTTTGACGTAATCGGGCAAAAGCGATTTGGTGGCGGGAATGTATAAATCGTCAAAGTGACGGGAAACCGCGCCGGATGCGCCGGACCAATTCGTATAACGCACTTGTCTCGACTTTCGCTCGCCGTTTTCTTCGTAATGCTCGGTTTGATAATAATGTTCGCCGCGCTCGCCTGAGTATCGGCTGTAAGTTTCAGCGTCAAACGTCCAGTAAGGAATATAAACGCTGCCGACTTTATCCGGCTGCGCCAGGACTTTCAAATTATTCGGCGCGAACCAGCGCGAGTTGATCCATCCTTTTAATGCGGTTGAAGCGACTTGCGTGGTGATCGAAAAGGGAAGAACGCCTTCGGGCGCGACGAGCGGATCGGCGGATTTCGGTTGGGCGACGATTTTGCCGCCGCAGAAATCGCAGTTTCCCGCCGTCTGGGGCGGAACAAAAGTGACGGTCGCGCCGCACGTCTCGCACGAAACCTGCATCGCGTTTCGCGCCATTGGCTGCAAACGTTCAGCGTCGGGGCGCAGGAAACTGTGAAAGTCTTTTTCGGTGATTTCGCTGCCGCCTCGTTCGATGGCTTTTTTGTTCGCGCAATACGGACAAGCCAGTTGACCATGCTGCGGGTCAAACGACATATTGCCGCCGCAATTTTCGCACAAAAAGCGGTTGACGTTTTCTTTATTGATAATCGGATTAGCTTGCATACTCAAGTTCAAAGTTTAAGGTTCAAAGTTCAAGGTTTGGAATAGTGATGTTTGAAATCTAACCGCAAGGAAATCAAACGTCAACTTTGAACTTTGAACCTTAAACTGTTCTTTTGAACTATGAACTGTTTTAAGGTAGGAAAGAACCTTTGCCGTTGCGTCCGATACGCATATTAGTCAGCCAGTCGAGCCATTTATATTTTAGGGCTTTCGGTTTGAGAAACTCGGTGATGCCGACTGTTTTTCTCGGTTTGCCGTCGCGCAAAGTCAGTGTCATCTCGCTTTGAAAACGAAGGTAAAAGAAACTCGCGTCAATGATTTTTAATTGCTTGACGCGCAGACGGATGTTGTCTTCAGTAACGAGCGTTATGCGCTGCGGGTATTTGATGCCGAACACATCACGGGCGAAATTTTGCTCTTCATACGTCGAATCGCGGTCGCGCAGAACGCCGTCGCGAACGGTAAAAAGTTTGGTCGTCGGATTCGCCGCGCCGTTTTCCATATAACGATAAAAAACGGCGGTCGAGTCGTGGAAATGAGCGCGTCCCCATTGCCAATCCGAAACGGTTTCGGGCATCCAGCGATTGTCGAGATTATGGTCGTGGTAACCGGTGCCGCGAAAATGGACGACATCGAGAGATTTACCCGCATCATCATCAATATTAATTCTTCCCGTTACGTCGGCACGCGGCACGACAAGATTCCAACTGTGCGAATCTTCCTTGTTTATCGGTTTGTCGGGCAGAAAATCGCTTTCGATTGACAGCCATTCAAAATTCGCTTTTAGGTTTTTGTTATTTCGCAGCTTGGCGTTAATCGAAAGCATATAGCCCGAACCATACGGAGCGGTTTCGAGTCGGAAATTATTGTCGCCGATTTTGCACGAAGGCTCGTCTTCGCCAGCGACAAACTCTTCTGGCAGAAATTCATTGATGGCGCGATACTTCGGTTTGCCGTCGCGGTAATAGGTAAACGCGAGCGCGGGGAAACATTGCTGGCATTGCAGGGTTTTTTTGCGGCGCAGTTTTTCCGCGAGCTTATTAATCTTGCGATTCGGCGAATTATAGCGCGGCGAAAAGATAAAATTATCGAGAAAGATTATCACGACCGCATCGCGTCCGTCTTCGCTAAGCGCGTCGAAATACCACCACTCGAAAGCCTGCGAACTCGATTTCGGATGCCAGACATCCGCCGCGATGCTCGATGAAAACGAAAACCTCTGGTTTGTAACTTGCTGAGCTGCCGTCGTCATACTTGTATTTTGCGAAACGCTCCGTCGAAATTGAACGCTAAAAGAATCGCAGAAAATAAAAATAATGGCAAACTTTTCCCGGCTGATTAAGTCTCTAAGGAAAGAACATACGGCTCTCCCGAATTTTCAATAGACAAATAAGGAGATTTTATGCAAAAAATGATGAAGGCGATTTTGCTCGGACTTGTTTTGACGATTGGGCTGATGACGGCGGCGTGTCCGCAACGCGAAAGCATCTCTTCGATAGAAGCCAATCCGTCGAAATTTTATAATAAGGAAGTCGGGATAGCGGGAACGGTGCGCGACAGCTACGGATTAAACATTCCACTAACGCAAATTCGCGGTGGAATATACAAGGTTGACGACGGCACCGGCTCGATATGGGTAGTGACGCAATCGAGCGTTCCGACTAAGGGAACGAAAATCGGCGTGAAAGGCAAAATCCAGAACGGCGTCAATTATAACGGCAAGAATTACGGGCTGGGAATGATTGAGGAAGATAGAAGAATTCAGGGAAGATAGTAAATAGAAATATTCAAAAATGACAAGCGGCGAGCGTCAGGTTAAAATCTTGAGGCTCGCGCTTTTTATTTTATGAAATCACAGATAGAGATTTTCGACCGGAAATTTTTCGCCTTAAATATGCGTTCCGGTGAATTGTTAAACTTTATTTCGGACGATAAATTGTTTTGGCGCCCGAGCGAATTAAAACAAACTTACCAGATGTTTTCGTGCGGCGAATATCTTTTGCGAAGCGCGGGTGCAATCGAGCAAACTTTCGGCGGCATCACGACCAGATTGTGGGACGACCCGTTTGAATGGACGTTGCCGGAAGAGCTTTCGACGACGGCTTTGATGGCGGAATATTTGTCGGAAGTCGAGATAACGCGCCAAAGAGGGTTTTCGCTTTTTAAGACGGACGAAGATTTGCGGCGAGAAATGCCCGCGCCCGAAAAACTGAAATCAATTTTTGAAATTTTGCTCGGAGCCATCGTCCGCGCCGAGAATTTTCAGGGACGTGCTTTTGCGGTATTTCAAATGTTCTCCGACGAGAAGCTGCCGCGCTTGTGATGGTTTCCTTTTGAACATTAAAGAAATATAATTCGTAGCAGAAGGAGACTTAACCAGTAAATTCATTTGAAACCGGAGAAAGAAAATATGTATTGTCCGCGTTGTGGTCAACAGCAAGTGTCGGAAGAAACGAAATTTTGTTCGCGATGCGGTTTTCCGCTCGGTCTGATTTCGGAGATTCTCGCGCACGGCGGTTTTCTGCCGCAGCTTACTGAATTATATAAATCGAAAAAATGGCTGACCAAAAAGAACGGCATTGTCTTTAGCATTATGTGGATGATGTTTTTTCTTTTCATTATGACTCCGTTTTTTGGGATTGCGGGTATTGAAGCACTTGCCGGTATGTCGGCAATTATCGGTATCTTTGGCGGTTTGATGTGGCTGATCGCCTCGCTGGTATTTTTGAAAAGTTCAGTGTTAAATTCGTTTGCGGCGAATGAGCTGCCAAAGGTCAATGTGAGCAATCTTTACGAAGCCAGCCAGCGGGTTTTGCCGCCGCAGCAAACACAACCGGCTCAAAGCTACGTTCCGCCGGCAAATACGTGGAAAGCGCCCGACACGGGCGAGTTTGCCCGACCGGGAAGCGTTACCGAAGGCACGACGAAATTGTTGCAGAAAGAAGAGTAAAAATGTGGAAATAAAAAAAGCGGAAATAAAAAAAGCAGAAAGGTGAAAAAGTCTGTTTGATAAAAATCAATTAACTTTTTCACCTTTCCGCTTTTTAAAGTTTATTTAGTTCCCGCGAAATCATAAGTTACATAAAGGTTCAACGCGTTTTCCTTCACTTCAGAACGAACCTCTTTAACTTTGGCGTTAAGATTGCCGCCGGTCGCGGCAATCGGTAAATTAAGAGCGATTTGCTGTCCGCGCAAAATCACAATCGGATTGACGCGGTTGTTGAGCGTCGTCTGAACAATCGGCGTGACGAAACCGCCGATTACGGGCGCCACGCCGTCGAGATTAACCGTTTCAACATTTATTTGTCCGAAGACAGTTTGCTGCGCTTCATCATAACGAAGCTGGAGCGTTGCCTGCGCCCAGCCTGCAAAATTTACACACTGACCGAATACCGATGTGCTTCCCGTAAATGCGAGCGGCGCGGTGATCTTTTCGTTTTCAAGCCGAACGCCGGTTTTAACGCCGCTTCCTTCGGGCTGCAAAATTATCTTCCCGTCGCAACCGCCGCTGTTCTGTAAAGCGAAACTCGCGTATTGCGGGCGCGCCGGGGCGTCAAAATTATTTTGACCGGTTAAATTCAAAGGAAAAGCGGGCGCGTTCATATCGCGGAAAATCGTCGCCAAAATCGTGTCGAAAAATTGCTGATTTAACACGACGCTCGCCGTTCCTGCTGGCGAACCGTTCGGGTCGGGCGGCAAAATCGGAACGCCGGGCGGAGCTTGCGCGGAACGAGCTGCCCCGCCGAACATATAAAAAACAAGTCCGCCGCCGATTACCAAACCTAAAATCGCCCCTAACAGAAATGTGATAAATTTGCTCATGTTTTTGTTTCAAAGACAATTGAGAGATTGAGATTTTTTTCTCAACCTCTCGACAGATTATTTATTGTGCCGTCGGCGAAGGCGTCGGAGCGTTTTGCTGCGTTTGCGCGCTCTTCATCATTTGAGTGATGAAAGCCGTCGCCAGACTGAAAAATGCGTCAACTTGCCCGCGGATTTGTTCGGGCGGAACTTTCGCGTAATCCGTAGGTTCGGCAAAAAGCGCCGGGTCGGTGGTCGTCCGAATATTATTTATTTCGGTGACAAGACTCGCGCCTTTAACGCCCTGCACATTTCCCTGCGATTCGGCACTGGTGAACGAGCGCAGCGGCAGTCCGGTTTCCTTGTCAATGACAATAAACGATTCGGTTTCAACCGTTCCCGCCTGCGATTTCGTGTCGGTGGTCGCCGCATAGCGGTATTTAATCGCGTCGCGCCCGCCAATTTTTTCCTCGCCGACTCGCTCGATGCCTTTCAAATTATTCAGACTTTTGACGATTGTTTCGGGCATCATCAAACTGCGAACTTCAAAGCCGAGCGCCTCTTTGGTTAATTCGGCGTATTGTTTACGCTGCGGCATCACGAGAAGCTGTTTTCCGCCGCGTTCGAGATAAATTAATTTCTCGCCGTTCGGCATCGCAAATTCCATTCGCCGGTCCTCGCCATTGCGCGCGACTTCGGCTTTCAACGGCTGAGTCGCTACTTTTTGCTCGCCTGAAGTTTCAAATTTCAAGGCGACCGTTGCTTGATATTGGTCGGGTTCTTTGCTTTCGATAACGCCGGTCGAACTGGTCGTCACGGTGGTCGAAACCGAGTTGTTGGCGACCGAAACGGTATTGCCGTTGGTCATTACGTTGACATTCGTATTGGCAATGGTCAAATTAGCGTTGGTATTTGTCGAACCGGGACACGCCGTGCCGAAAATTGCCGCCAGCGGCAGCAAGATTAAAGAAAAATTCCTGATTTTATTATTCATAAATTTCGATTCTCCCTGTCTGAAAACTTTTTATAAGACTAACACAATTTCAGTTGTTTTTAGATTATTTTTAATAACCGATTGCCGCGCCGTCGCTGCGCGCGTCAATCGCTCCCAAACGAACGCCGGTTTTTGCTTCGATTTCAATTCCGGTCGCGGAAGCGACAAAAAGGGGCTTTTCGGCGAATTTATGCCCCAAGTTTTCCAAAGCAATCCGTGTATCGGGCGACATTCCGTATGGCTCGGAAAGAATTTCGTCGGGAAACCATTGATGATGAATGCGGGGCGCGTTTATCGCGTCCTGGATATTCATATCGTGGTCAATCATATTAATGACAGTTTGCAAAACCGCCGAGATAATGCGCGGTCCGCCGCGCGCTCCGACGGCGAACCAAGGGGATCCGTCTTTGCGCAAAACAATCGTCGGAGTCATCGAAGAAAGCGGACGTTTTTTCGGCTGGACGGCGTTGCGCTCGCCCTGAACTAAGCCGAAAAAATTCGGCTTGCCCGGACGCGCCGCGAAATCGTCCATCTCGTCGTTTAATAAAACGCCCGTGCCTTTTGCCGTCACGCGCGAGCCGTATAAATCGTTAATTGTATAAGTGTTGCTGACGATTGTTCCGCCGGTATCAACAACGGTGAAATGCGTCGTCTCCATCGGTTCTTTAGTGGCGATTTCTCCAGGGCGAATGTCTGAGCTTTTCGAGGCTTTCCTCAAATTAATGGTCGCGCGTCTTTTTTCCGAGTAACTTTTCGCAATCAATTCAGCGACCGGAACAAGAGCGAAATCCGCGTCAGCCATAAATTCAAAGCGGTCGGCAAACGAACGGCGCAGAGTTTCGGTCAAAATATGATATTTCTTTGACGAGTTGTGCTGCATCGAGCGCAAATCGTATTTTTCCAGAACATTTAAGGCTTGAAGCAAGATAATTCCGCCTGAAGACGGCGGCGGCATCGAAATAATTTCGTGTCCGCGATACGTGCCGCGCAGCGGCGTTCTTTCTTTTGCCTGATAATTTTTTAAATCTTCCAAAGTTATCAAACCTTTATTTGCCTGCATATCTTCGGCAATCAGCCGCGCCGTTTCGCCCGTGTAAAATTCTCTGGCGCCCGCCTTTTTCATTCGCCCTAAAGTCAGGGCGAGTTCAGGCTGCTTTAAAACATCGCCTTCTTCGTAAAATTTGCCGTTGTTCAAAAAGATTCGTTTGCTGTCGGCGTATTTTTCGAGACTGTCAGCGTATGCTTTGAAAAGATTGGCTAAACGATGACTCAGAACGTAACCGTCCTGCGCTAGTTTTCGCGCCGGTTCGACGAGTTCAGCCCAAGACAATTTTTTCGAAGCGTATTTATTAAAAGCCATCTCTAATCCGGCGGGTGTTCCCGGAACTCCGGCGGCGCGATAACCGATGGTTGAAGAACCTTCGCCTTTAATCACCTCGCCTTTCTCATTGATAAAAATGTCACGATTTGCCGCCGCAGGCGCCATTTCGCGGTAATCAATGGCAATTGTTTTGCCGTCTGCAAATCTAATCAACATAAATCCGCCTCCGCCGAGGTTTCCGGCTTCGGGGTAAACCACGGCAAGCGCCAGCGCGACGGCAATAGCCGCGTCAATCGCGTTGCCGCCGCGCTTCATCACATCCACGCCGATTCTCGAAGCGAGTTCGTGCTGCGAAGCAACCATCGCCCGCTTGCCGCGCACGGCATCATACCGTGCCGCAAAAACATTGGTGGCGGTTGAAACAAAGGAAAGTTGAAAAGACATAACTAATAGGAATATTAATAGAGAGACGCCGGATTTTTTTAATGATTTCATAATTAAAATTCAAAAAAGCGGAATATTATCGTCTTGAATATACATAATTTAATCGGAGCATCCAAATCAATTGAAATCATCATTAGAAATGAATCTGAAATTTATTGTTAAACTAATTCGATTTTATCTTGAGAAAATGGAAAATTGGTAGTATTGTTATTATTATAGCAACAGTTGTTTATCTCTCTATCTAAAAATTTAAAGTTTTACCTTTGGTTTCAGACTTGATTTCTTCATCAGGAGTGCGTAGGAAAATGAAAAAACTATTAATTATAAGTGTAATAATGTTGACGGTATTGTCGGTCAATCTGCCGATTTCAGCCCAAAATATAAAAGGTTCCAAATCAGATGTCAGAATTTTGAAGAATCCGGTCAGATACCAGAGTGCGGGCGCGTTTTCCGACGGTAGTGGCGTTTGGCTCGAATGGGAAACGAGAATTGAATCGGAAAATCTTGGTTTCTACGTTTACCGCGTCAACGGCAGCCAAAGAGAACTCGTCAGCCCATTCATTACCGGCGCATATTTAAAAGCCCTTGAAAATAAAATTACTGCCGGCAGTTATTCATTTTTTGATCGTTTCGGCGGTGTCAATTCCGGTTACGTGATTGAAAGCTATCATCTTAACGGTCAAAAACACGATTCTAATTTAATTCAAACGCAGACTGTCAATGATTTAGCGACGATTGCCGGAGCGTCCTCCGAGGAGTTTAACCTGCAAGCGAGAAACGCCAATCCGGTGATTTTAGGAAGCGAATCGCTTTTGCCCGATGATTTAGCAGCTGAAGTCGAGGAAAATCGTCCGTCAGCCGACCCCATTACGCAGCGCTGGGTCGCGGCGCAGCCGGGCGTTAAAATCGGCGTTAAAGAAGAAGGTCTGTACCGTGTTTCACGCGCAAGTTTGGAAACGAACGGCTTTGACGTGAACGCGCCAAACGAACGTTGGCAGCTATATGTCAATGGTGTCGAGCAACCGATTATTGTTGGCGGCAACGGCGGTTACATAGAATTCTACGGTAAAGGAATTGATACGCTCGAATCTGAAACCCAAATTTATTTTTTAATCGTCGGCGCAACTAACGGCAAACGCATGGGCACGACTCTGCGACGACGGGCTAGCAGTTCAGTCTCTTCCCAAAGTTATTCGCAATCATTTTTCAAAAAAGAGCGTCTTTCTTATACTTCAAATACCTTAAACGGTGATGAGGAGAATTTTTACGGCACGGTTTTTGATAATATCGGGGGAACGGTGAATTTTAATTTGTCAGCTATTGATTTCAACTCTGCGACTTCTACCATAGACGTAAAAATCGTGGGTTTGAGTTTAGTAGATCACCAGACAAAAATCGTTCTCAATAACATTGAACTCGGTACAATCAACGGCAGCGGACAAACCGTAATGTCCAAAAATTTTGTCTTCCCGACTTCCGTTTTACTGGAAGGATCAAATTCTTTACAAATGACGACTCT
>Ga0136614_10001328_pt1 | contig 14404 bp, 14 predicted proteins | sample AntDrymUQ2792106_2_FD_106643 | JGI IMG/M metagenome (GOLD analysis project Ga0136614, IMG submission 106643) | Polar desert sand microbial communities from Dry Valleys, Antarctica - metaG UQ279 (21.06) | ecosystem: Environmental > Terrestrial > Soil > Desert | place: Antarctica: Dry Valley... | reverse complement strand
GCATGGATCTCGACCCAAGGCGGTGCACCCTTCGGCAAACGCTTCTGATAGAAGCCCTCCCCGGCTTCCCCGTCGGGGAACCGGTGGAGGGTCGTCGGCCGGTCGCGGCAGCCGACGAGCGCAGCGTCCGCGACCTCGACCCAGTAGCGCACGAGGTCGAGCTTCGTGATCGGACCATCGGGAGCGTCGGCGAAGTACAGCTTGCCGGGGTTGGTCACCTGGATCTCCCGGCCCGCTACGTCGAGGGTCTCGGCCTTCGTCGCCACCCGCCCACCGTACCCTGGTCCCCGTGACGGACGTCATCGAGACGGAACGACTGCGCCTCCGCCCGTTCGCGGACGATCTCTCCGATCTCGACGCACTCCACGAGATCCAGTCCGACTCCGCGCACATGCGCTTCTACCCGCACGCGTTCAGCCGCGAGGAGTCCCGCGCGTGGATCGAGAAGTTCCTCGATCGGCAGGAGCGGTACGGGTACAGCCTGTGGGCGATCGAAGACCGCGAGACGGGGAAGTTCCTCGGGAACTGCGGCCCGGTGCCACAGGTGGTCGACGGGATCGAGGAGATCGAGCTCGGGTGGTCGGTCACGCCACGCCGCGCTCGTCAGGGGATCGCGACCGAGGCGGCCGCGGCGTGGCGTGACCGGTGCCTGGGGCCGCTCGGCATGGATCATGTGATCGCGCTGATCCGCCCGGAGAACGTGCCGTCTCGCGGCGTCGCGGAGCACATCGGCATGACGGTGTGGAAGGAAACGCGTCACGGCAGCCTCGGTTGGCTCCACCTCGTGTATCGGGTCGACGCAGTAGAACGTGACACGACAGATGGCGCGGCGAAGAGCTCCTAGTCGCTGACCTCGACGCGGTCGATCACGACGTCGTCGACGGGCCGATCCTGCGGACCGGTCGCGACACCTGCGATGTCCTCCACCACCTCGTACCCGTCGGTCACCTCGCCGAAGATGGTGTGACGACCGTCGAGCCATGGCGTCGCCGCGACCGTGACGAAGAACTGCGACCCGTTGGTGCCGGGTCCCGAGTTCGCCATCGCGAGGAGTCCGGGCTTGTCGAAGGAGGGTCCGCCGGGCGGCACCTCGTCCTCGAACTGGTACCCGGGCCCGCCCATCCCGGTGCCGGTCGGATCTCCGCCCTGGAGCATGAAGCCCGGGATCACGCGGTGGAAGATCGTGCCCGGGTAGAGGGCCGTCGATTTCTTCTGCCCGTCACGCGGGTCTTCCCATTCCTTGGCGCCGGTCGCCAGCCCGATGAAGTTCTCGACGGACTTGGGCGCGTGATCCGGCATCAGCCGGACGGTGAAGGAGCCCTTGTTCGTGTGGATCGTCGCTGTCGGCACGGGTCCATCCCTTTCGTCGATGACTTCGGGTTCGAGAAGCTGCCCAGTCTAGCGAGCTGCCTCGAGGAGCTGATCCGCGAGGTCCTCGGTCCGTGTCACCGGGAGCCGGCACGCGAATCGCTCGCATACGTAGGCGGTCGGGGATCCGTCCACCTGCGGGCGGTCGCGGAGGAGCGCGACCGCCTCAACCGCCTCTTGGTCATCGGGCGCCCCGATCGCGACCACGGTATTCGGGAGGAACCGAACCGCGAGCACCTCATCCGCCAAGGCTCGGGCGGCGGGCTCGTCCGTCGACCCGATGATCGCCACCTCGCGGGTCGGCCCCAGCGAGAGGTCCAGTGCCGAGAGCGCGTGCCCGAAGCCGGAGGGCGCTCTCCCGAGCACGTCGCGGATCAGCCGGATCGCCGACACGCCGATCCGCTCGAGTTCATGGTCTCCCGTCAGGAGCGCGATCCGCTGGATGACGTCGGCGGCTGCCGAATTCCCGGACGGCACGGCGTTGTCGTAGAGCTCCTTCGGCCGGATCACGAGGGGGTCGACGTCGGCGCCCGACTGGAAGAACCCCCCACGTTCGGGGTCGGCGAACAACCGGACGAGGTCGTCCACCAACCGCTTCGACTCGCGGAACCACCGCAGCTCACCCGTGCGGGAGAACAGGGCCAGCATGGCGGACGCGAGCAGTGCGTGGTCGTCGGCATACCCGGGGCCGCCCGGTGTGCCGTCTCGCCAGGAGCGGAGGAGCCTGCCGTCGGGTCTCCGAAGGTTCGAGAGGACGAACTCCGAGGCGGTGATCGCGGCGTCGGTGAAGGCGTCGTTCCTGAACGCCCGGCCCGCCTCCGCGAACGCCTGGATCGCCATCGCGTTCCACGCGGTCAGCACCTTGTCGTCCGTCGCGGGCCGCACCCGATGCTCGCGCTGCTCGAAGAGGACGCGTCGAGCGTCCTCGAGGTCTCCGCTCGGGACCTCGGCGCCGTCCGGCCGCCGCAGGACGTTCGTCCTCTCTCCGTGCTCACCGGCCCAGTTGCCGCCCGGAGAGGCCCCGAAGGCATCCGCGGTCTCTTCGCCCACCAGGCCGATGAGCTCTTCCCACGACCAGGTGAAGAACTTGCCCTCGACTCCTTCGGAATCGGCGTCCTGACTCGAGAAGAAGCCGCCCTCCGGATGGCGCATCTCGCGGAGCAGGTACTCGAGAGTCTCGGTCGCGACCCGTCGATATCGTTCCTCCCGAGTGACCTGCCAGGCGCGCGTGTACAGCTGGGCGAGCTGGGCGTTGTCGTAGAGCATCTTCTCGAAGTGGGGAACGAGCCAGGTCGCGTCCGTCGAATACCGGGCGAAGCCGCCTCCGAGCTGATCGTAGATGCCCCCGGCCGCCATCCGATCGAGGGTCGTCGTCAGCATCAGGAGGGCGTCGGGCGCGTCCCGCAGCGCCATCCGCAGAACGAACTCGAGCGTCATCGGCTGAGGGAACTTCGGCGCCGAGCCGAACCCTCCCCAGGTCTCGTCGAACGATCGCCGGAGCGATGTCAGGGCCGATGACGTGATCCCTTCGGTGAGCGGCTCGACGGACGCCGTCAGTGACGCGGCGTGGGAGATCGCCTCGATGACCCGGCCACCCTGGCCCTCGATCTCAGCACGCCGCTCTCGCCACGCCTCGGCGATCCCCTCGATCACCTGGCGGAACGACGGCATGCCGTGAGCGGGCTCCTTCGGGAAGTACGTACCGGCGAAGAAGGGCTTGCCCGCGGGGGTGAGGAACGCGGACAGCGGCCATCCGCCCTGGCCCGTCAGCGCCTGAACCGCGTCCATGTAGATCGCGTCCAGGTCCGGTCGTTCCTCACGGTCAACCTTGATCGGCACGAAGTTCGCGTTCAGGAGAGCGGCGATGCGCTCGTCCTCGAAGGATTCACGCTCCATCACGTGGCACCAATGACACGCGGCGTAGCCGATCGAGAGGAAGATCGGACGGTCTTCGATCGCCGCCTTCGACAGCGCCTCTTCTCCCCACGGGAACCAGTCAACGGGGTTGTCGGCGTGCTGTAGGAGGTACGGGCTCGTGGCATCGGCCAGACGGTTCACCCTGACAGTGTCGCGCAAGGGACCGGTCGGCAGCTCAGTTCTTGGAGGGAGTTGCCGATGTTCTCGTGAGATGGACGAGCTGCGGGTCCTCATCGTGGACGACAGCCTCGGACTGGCGCAGGGCCTCGTGTTGGCGCTCCGTCGGCGGCCGGGGCTCGAGGTGCTTGGTCCGGTAGCCGACGAGGCGAGCGCGCTCCGCGCGCTCGCCGAGACGTCCGTCGACATCGTCGTGGTGGGCATCGACCGGGCCGACGGGCAGGGCGTCGCCCTGGTTGCGGCGCTCCGCAACGCCTGCGGCATCCGCGTCATGGCCGCGACGCGTCACGTCGCATCACCCCTGGTCGAGCTCGTCCTCGCCGCGGGGGCCTGCGGCGTGCTTCCTCTCGAACGGGAGCCGGCGCACCTGGTAGCGGCCTTCCGGCGCGCCATCGCCGGAGAGCTCGTCCTTCCCGTGGCCGATCTCCCGACCCTCGTCGATCGCCTGTGGCAGGCGAGGGCTCGGCGCAGTGAGCACACGCTCCTCGCGACGCTGACCGGACGGGAGCGCGAGATCCTCGCGGCTCTCGCCGACGGGGCCACGACCTCAGAGCTCGCGGAAGAGCTCGGCATCAGCCCTGCCACGGTGCAGACCCATGTGAAGAACATCCTGAGCAAGCTCGGCGTGCACTCCAAGGTCGAAGCGGTCGGGACCGCGTGGCGGGCGGGTCTGACACTCACCTCGCGCTCCGCCTGAGCGGTAGCCTCGCCGGCATGGACGTGGTCCGTGCGGTGGTGGCGGCGGGACATCCGGTCGTGCGGAGCGTCATCGACATCGCCTGCCGGGAGGCCGGCGTCACGGTGCTCGCGAAGGTGGAGACGGCGTCGGCTGCGATCGGAGCCTGTCGTTCCCGACGACCCGACCTGCTCGTCCTGGACCTGGAGCTCCCCGACGCCGACGGATTCCGGGTGCTCTCCGATCTCGACGACGTGGATCGGCCGGAGGCCGTTCTGGTGTTGTCCGATCATGCGGAAGGGGATCTGGTGCTCCGCGCCCTCCGGCTCGGCGCCCGCGGCTACGTCACGAAGGCGGAGGGGCTCCGGGATCTCTCGGGCACGATCAGTCGAGTGCTGGCAGGGGAACGTGTCATCGCGCCCGGTATGGAACAGGACGCGGTCCTCGCGCTGGGGCGGTTCGCACGACGCGCCCGCGAGGGTGCAGAAGTGGCGGCCGATCTCACTTCCCGGGAACAACAGGTGCTCGAGCTCCTCAGCGAAGGACACACGATGCGGCAGATCGCCACCAGGCTCGGTATCTCCCCCCGAACGGTGGAGACCCATGTCTCGAAGGTCTACCGGAAGCTCGGCGTCCGCACGCGGGTGCAGGCCGTCTCGCGAGCGGCCACGCTCGGGCTCGTGGAGCTGTAGCCTCAGCCGCGTCACCGCCGATAAGAGAGTGGCGGCAGACCTGTCGCTCCGGAGAGCCGATGAGCGAACCGTCCGTGAACGACACGAAGGGAACCCGCGCCATCCGGCGCCTGGGCGTCGTCGTCGTCGACCCCTTCCCGGTGGTTCGCGCCGGCCTCGCGTCGACGATCGAAGCGAGTCCCGGCATCGAGGTCATCGCCCAAGCCTCGAGTGCGGAGGAGGCGATCGCTGTGGTCGGCGGCGTTCGCCGAACGCGTGTGGTCGTGCTCGTGGCGATGGGGCTCGCGGGCGACAAGGACTCGTACTGGCTGATCCGGACGCTCCGCGAGCGCTTCCCTCGGTACGCGATCCTCGGCCTGGGGGCCAACGCCGATCCCCACGTGGTTTCGCGGGCGCTGTTCGTCGGCGCGGACGGATTCGTCGACAAGAACGTCGAGCTCGACGAGTTCCTGGCGGCGATCAAGAGCGCGGGTGAAGGGGAGATGGTGATCGCCGGTCCGGCTGCCGCTTCCGTCGGGAAGATCGCCGAGGGGATCGAGCGTCGGCGGAGCGTCGGCCTTCGGCTCACGAGGCGTGAGCGCGAGGTGCTGGCGGTGGCTGCCGAGGGCCTTACGGCGCGAGAGATCGCCGAGCGGCTCGGCGTCCGAGAGCGGACCGTCACCACGCATCTCGCCAGGATCTACGGCAAGCTCGGCGTGGGGAACCGCCTGGCCGCTCTCCGGATGGCGGCGCGCTCGGGCCTCGTCTCGATCGGCCCGGCCGAATAGCTCAGCGACGCACGTACACGGACCCTGCGGGGTCGTCCGTCTCGAGGCTCCACGCGGGGTCCTCCCGCAGCTCTCGAGCGAGAACGGCGCCAGGGGGAAGGATCACGCCGGCGATCTCGTGGCGATCGAGGATCGCCTGCCACCCGTCCCCGGCGACGATCGCGGTGTCGTAGTCCCGCCAGATCTCGGCCGGGAACAGCTCGATGCGCGAGTCCACCATCACGGGGTAACCGGCGAGCGAGTACTCGAACCAGGAAGCGAACGGCTGGAACACGAGGAGGCGCGACCCGGTGGGCAGCGCCCGCCGAGTCGCGCTCACCAGGACCTCCGGTGCGTCGGCGGCGAGCCGCTTCGGCGCGCCGGTCAAGGGGTCGCTGCCCGATCGCCAGAGGAAGGCCGCGGCGAGCAGCGCGAGCGACATGGCCGCTGTCGCCATCCTCGGGCCCCGTGCGGAGAGCGCGGGTCGCTCCGCCCGTGGCGTCGGAACCGTGAGCCAGCCGGCAACGACGGGGGGCGCCGCAAGTGCCCACCACACGGTGGATCGGAGCGCCGCCGCGCCGAGCGCGAAGAACACCAGCAACCGAGCGACGTCCATCGCCTTGACCGTCGTGCGCCTCGTCAGCGCGACGACGACGACCGCGATCCCAGAGAGCCAGAAGAGCGACCCGGCACCCGAGAGCGGTGAGGGAGGCCGCCACTCGGCGACGGTGTTCCTGATCGTGTCGTTGGTCGAGACGTCCACGAGGTAGGACCACACCGTGAGCCCGAACGGGTCGGCAGCGGTCGCCGCGATCGTCGCGACGACGACCAGCGCCGACCGGAGAGGCGATCGCCGGCTCACGACGTCGTCTCCGAGCGCGAAGGTCGCCAGGATCGGCGCGATGACGAAGCTTCCGTGGATGTTGGTCCACACGACCGCCACGACCGGCACCAGCCAGGTCCAGCCGTCTCGTCGTGAGAGGAGCAACCAGGTCAGGGTGAACAGGGGAACCGCCATCGCCTGGGGCCTTGCGCCGAGCGAGCTCGCGCCGACCAGGAATCCGAGGATCGTCAGGATCGCCGCAGTACGTACATCGCTCCCGGCGCGCCGACAGTTCCGATACAGAAGGGAGAAGCCGGCTCCGATCGCGGCGCCATAGGTCGCCACCACGCCCGCCCACCCCCAGATCCGATGCGCCGAAGCGAACACGACCTGGGCGCCCCACTGCTGGTTCAACCAGGGCAACCCCGACCGCGTGAACGTGAAGGGATCGGTGCGAACGAGCTCCCCAGTACCGAGGGCGAGCTCCCCCGCTCGCACGTGGTAGGCGAGGTCGATCGCTCTCATCTTGGAGATGAGCGCGGCCGCGGCCGGCAGAACGCCGGCCGCGGCCGCCCATGCAGCCTCCGTCCGATGGCCCCCCTGAGAAGCGTTGCGGCCTATCCGAAGATCGGCCCCTTTAGGGATTCCCATCAGGGCATCCTACGGGGTACCATCCGGCTCCCTCAGGAACAAGGGGGTGCGTACGTCGAAGTACGTAGACAACTCCAGTGGAATTCGGGATTCCCTGGGGCCGTGGGGTTCTTCTAACGTGATCACTGGCGGGGATAGCATCTCGCCGGTGGGGCGCGAAGCGCCCCTGAGGACGGGATATCGGAGGAAGGGGGTGTACAGATGCTTCAGCTCTTCACCGGTTTTCAGACTTGGTGGGCAGAGCTCAAGGAGCGTGCCTCGGAGGAGCGCGGCGCGACCGCGGTGGAGTACGCGCTGATGGTTGCTTTGATCGCAGTTGTGATCATCGTCGCGGTGACGTTCCTGGGCGAGTCTGCGAGCGACAAGTTCCAGCAGGTCGGGGACGCAGTCGCCAGCACCTAAGTCCAACTACAGCTCTACAGCTAGAGCGGCCCGTCGGCCGCTCGCGACGCCGCCCTCGAGGCGGCGACGCGAGGGGCCGACGGCCCTGTTCAGGAGCGATGGGACAATGAGTATGCGAGCCAAGCTTCGTCGTGAAGAAGGAGCGGCTGCAGTCGAGTTCGCGTTGATCGTTGGACTGCTGGCCATCCTTGTCTTCGGCCTGCTCGAATACGGGCTGGCTTTCTGGCAGGTGCAGAACCTCCGTGCCGCCGCCCGAGAGGGCGCGAGGGTCGCCGCTGTACGGGGCGACGACGGCGAGATCAGCGATGCGATGGTCAGTTCCTCGGCCGGATCCCTCGATCCGGGCTTCTCCGGATTCAGCAAGTCGACGACCTGCGATGACGACTCGGACGGTGTCCCGGTCACGGTGACGATCAACAATGGCTCCCTCTCCGGCTCGGTCCGAGAGGCCTTCGACGTGTCGATCCCCTTCCTGCCGCCGATCACGTTGAACCCCACGCTGAGCGGGACGTTCCGATGCGAGTGACCAAACGGATCCCGCGTGAGGGCGACGAGCGCGGCGCGACCGCGGTCATCGTCACCCTCAGCCTCATCGCACTTCTCGGCATGATCATCTTGACCGTCGACGTCGGTCAGCTGCTCTACAAGCGCCGCGCGATGGTGAACGCATCCGATGCCGCCGCGCTCGCCGCCGCGCAATCGTGCGCCGGACTGGCAGATTCGGACGATCCGGGTACGATGGCCAACGCCTTCGCGGTTGACAACGTGAGCGTCGCCACCGGCGGGATCACCGATATCGCGGGATGCGACGGGCCGCCCTTCGGACACGTCACCGTGGAGTACGGCATGGAGCAGGGACTCTTCTTCGCTGGGGTGCTCGGTTTCGACGGCCCGGCGGCCGTGAGGACCGAGGCCACCGCCGGCTGGGGGCCGACCGGTGCCGCCAATCCGCTCCCGATCGTGGTGTACAGCGGGAACGATCAGGGCAACTGCGACATCGAGGAAGGGATCGGCCCCGACGTCGCCTGCTACCTCTGGTACGACAACGACCTGTTCGATCAGTCGGCGTTCGGGTTCCTGAATCTCTGCACCGACACCGACCCTTGCACCCATGGATGGGATGTCAGCAGCGGGGCTTCGTGCCCGAACGTGGGCGCTGGCCTTCGCAGCGACTGGATCTCTGGCAGTTGGAGCGGTGGTCCGAACCAAGTCAACTATCCCGCGCCGACCTATGTGTGCCGCGTGAGCGGCCTCACGGATTCGAACTGGAGCGCGCTCTCTAGCCGTGTCGGCGACGACCTGGTCTTCCCCGTCAACGATTGCGCGACCCAGGTCGACAGTAACGGGAGCGCGATCGGTTGTTCCCCGACCGAGGCGCCGGACAAGTACAACATCATCGGGTTCATCGTCCTGCAGCTCGACGCGGTTCTCGACAGTGCTGCCGATTGGGGCGGTTCGTCCCTCAAGACCTGCCGTGCGAACAACTTCAAGGTGGCCACCAACCAAACCTACTTCCTGTCGCAGATCGGTGGCGGCAACTGCCCGGGCCCGAGCACACCGTCCGGCGTAGAGAACTTCGAGATCGACGGTCAACCATCCGGCGCGACCTGGGTGTACGACGACACCAACAAGGCGTTCACGTGGACGGGCGCCCCTGGCCGCGCCCGGGTCGAGTTCGATTGGTGGCTCGACGGCGAGTGCGGTCGGCCGCCGGGGAACTCGAGCGCCGTGTGCCTGAAGGTGCACACGGTCGAGGTGCAGTTCGGCGGAAGCGCTCCGGGTCAAGGCGCCAACTTCAATCTCCGCGCCGTCCGGTTGTGCGACCTGGCGTTCGGGAGTTGCCCAGAAGACAACTGAACAGGAAGAAAGACTGAAGCTGGTGGGGGGTCCGGCCGATAGAAGAACTCTGAGGATGGGCTGAAAGGAGCAAGAGGATGAGGTCACGGGGTCTGGTGGTTGCGATCGCTGTCGTGCTCGCCGTTGCGGCGGCGGCGGCTGTGATCCTTTACACGCAAGGGGTCAAGGAAGACGCGGAGCAGGGTGGCAGCCTACAAACAGTCATCGTGTCATCGCAGGAGATCCGGGCCAACGAGCCGCTGAATCCGCTCGTCGCCCAGGACATCTTCAAGCAGATCCGGGTCCCGCAGGACGCACTGGTTTCGGGCGCCGTGACGGACATCAGGCAGCTCGAGGATGCGACCACGACCTCGACGATCCTCGCCAACGAGCAGATCCCGATCTCTCGCCTCTCGAGCGGCCCACGGCCGAACGAGCTGGGCATCACCGAGGGTCACATCGCTCTTGCGGTCGAGCTCGATGCCCCACAGGGCGGTACCGGCAACGTGCAGCCCGGGGATAGCATCTCGGTCTTCGCCACCTACCAGAATGTACAGGCGCTCGCCGGGCTCACACGTCAGTCGATCAACAACCCCAACGCCGCCAACACAGGGCGGAAGGTGGATCTCCCCGACTTCACCGTGACACTGATCCCGACCGTCAAGGTCCTCCGGATCCAGAACCCGGAGGTCGACACCGAGACCGGTCAGCAGAACGACAGCGACCGGATCCGGATCACGCTCGATCTCCTTCCGCAGGACGCACAGAACCTCGTGTTCGCACAGGAGAACGGACTGGTGTGGCTCGGCCTGCTGCCGCCCGACGAAGAGGGCACGCAGCCGGACGCCTCGACCGTTCCGCTGGAGCTCCTGATCGGAGCGAGATTGGGATGACAGACGCAAGCGTCGTCGCCGTCGGGACGCCGCAGTCGTTCCGTCAACAGCTTGCGAGGGCCATCGAGATGGGCCCGGACGAGGTGGGTTGGGTGCAGTCGGCTACGGCTGCCGAGGAGTTGTTGATCAACGCCTTCCAGCCCATCGACGTCCTGGTCCTCTCGCCCGAGGTCAAGGAGCCCGACGCACTCGGTCTGGCCGAGTTCGTCGGGCGCCAGGCCCCCGGGACGGCCATGGTGCTGGTCCGCGACCACACCTGGAACGGGCTGTTGCCGGCAGCGATGCGAGCCGGCATCCGCGACGTCGTCGACATGACCCAGGGGACGGAGGAGCTCCGCGATGCGGTGGAGCGCGCCATCGTGTGGGCCTCCAACCTGCGTTCGGTGAACGTCGCCAAGTCCGACGGTCAGCCCCTCACGAGGGGGCGGATCCTTTCGGTCTTCTCTTCCAAGGGTGGGACCGGGAAGACGTTCCTGACCTCCAACCTCGCGACCGCGATCTCCGAGGTCACCGGGCAGGACACGGCGGTCGTCGACCTCGACATCGACATGGGCGACGTGTTCACGTACTTCGGCCGGGAGCCCTCGGCCACCATCCAGGACCTGATGGAGCTCGGTGAGGGGGCGGAGCGCTCCCGCATCAAGGCCGTGGGCGTCCAGCTCGCGGAGCACCTGTGGGGATTCGGCGCGCCGCCGGACCCCGCCGCGGAAGCTCCCGCAGGTGAGGCGATCGGGAAGTTCCTCCGGGCGCTGCGGAACGAGTTCACCTGGGTCGTCGTGGATGCCTCGGTGGACTACTCCGACTCCGCGCTCGTGTGCTTCGATCTCTCCGACGCGATCTGCTTGGTCACCGGCCTCGACGTCGTCGGCGTGAAGCACCTATCCAAGTCACTCGACACGCTGCTCACGATCGGGTTGCCGCGGGAGCGGTTCCGGGTCGTGCTCAACCGCGCGGACTCCAAGGTCGGCCTCGACGCCTCCGACGTGGAGCGCGTCATGAAGATCAACGTAGACGCGATGATCCCCTCGAGCCGGCTCGTGCCGACGTCTCTGAACAAGGGTCGCCCCGTCGTGCTGGACGAGCCCAACTCCGAGGTAGCGCAGGCGGTTCGGCAGCTCGCCATGCGGTTCGCCGGCCAGGCCGAGATGGTCGCCGCCGGCGAGGCCGGGATCGACACGTCCAACAAGAAGAAGCGGAAGCTGTTCGCCCGAAGCTGAGAAGCCAAGATGAGAAGAAGGTAGAGGAGGCACCCCATGTCCCTGGCAGACAGGCTGCAGAAGGCCCAACAGAAGGACCGGATCGCCGAGGTCCGGACCCGGGTGCAAGAGCGCCTGGTCGAGAGCCTCGGGCCCCGCCTGTACGACGCGACCCTCTCCGACACCGAGCTCGAGGGCATGGTGCACCAGCGCCTGCGCGAGCTCCTCGACGAGGAAGAAGGTCCGCTCGCCGCGCAGGAGAAGCTCCTCATCGTTCGCCAGATCGGCGACAGCGTCCTCGGTCTGGGGCCGCTCGAGCCCTACATCCGCGACCCGGAGGTCACGGAAGTCATGGTGAACAACTGGGACACGATCTACGTGGAGCGTTCGGGCAAGCTGTACTGGACCGGCACGAAGTTCCATGACGAAGGTCAGCTACGTCGCACGATCGACAAGATCGTCGCCAAGGTCGGCCGGCGAGTCGACGAGGCGAGTCCGATGGTGGACGCGCGCCTCCCCGATGGATCGCGTGTCAACGCGATCATCCCGCCGCTGGCGATCGACGGTCCCACGCTCACGATCCGGAAGTTCGCCGCCGACCCGTACCAGGCGGACGACCTGGTGGAGTTCGGCACGATGAGCTCCGCGACGTCGAAGTTCCTCGAAGCCTGCGTGCGCGGCCGCATCAACATCATGGTCGCGGGCGGAACGGGCGCCGGGAAGACGACGACTCTGAACGTCATCTCGTCGTTCATCCCCGACGACGAGCGGATCGTCACGATCGAGGACGCCGCGGAGCTGAAGCTCCAGCAGCCGCACGTCGTCCGTCTCGAGTCCCGGCCGCCGAATATCGAAGGGAAGGGCCAGGTCTCGATCCGCGACCTCGTGAGGAACTCGCTCCGTATGCGGCCCGACCGGATCGTGGTCGGAGAGGTTCGTGGGCCCGAGGCCCTGGACATGCTTCAGGCCATGAACACCGGTCACGACGGCTCGATCTCCACGATCCACTGCAACTCGCCTCGCGACGCGCTCTCTCGTCTCGAGACGATCACGATGATGGCCGGGATGGACCTCGGTTCTCGTGCGATCCGCGAGCAGATCTCATCCGCGATCCAACTGATCGTGTACCAACAGCGCCTGAAGGACGGAACGCGTCGCTTCACGCACGTGACCGAGGTCGCCGGGATGGAGGGTGAAGTCATCACCCTCCAGGACATCTTCCTGTTCGACTTCTCGGCCGGCATGGACGACGAGGGCCGGTTCCGGGGACGCCTCAAGTCCACCGGGCTTCGGCCGAAGTTCCTGGACAAGCTCCAGGAGCGAGGCATCAGCATCGACGCGGAGCTCTTCGCGATGGAACAGAAAGGTCGATAGATGCTGGCGGCAGAGTCCTTCTTCTCGAGCCAGGCCATGCTGGCCGTCGTCGTCGCCCTCGTGGCGCTGGCGGCTTTCGCCCTAGGGTGGCTCATGCTCGGGACCGCCGCACGGGTGAAGGCGGATCGCGACATGGCCGCCCGGATGGCGGCGATCGGACGCCCGGTCCCGCAGTCGACGGCGTCGCCGGTCGGTAAGCCCGGCAGCGGGTGGATCCCGGAGAGCGTGTCGGCGTTCGGCGAGCGATTCGCCCAGTCCCAGGGCTTCAGCGAGAAGCTGGATGCCCGGCTCGAGGCCGCGGGTGTGAGCCTGCGGTCGGGCGAGTTCGTGGTCGCCACGGTGGGTGCTGGACTGCTCGGCGCCGTGTTGGGCGCGGCCGTCTTCGTGAATCCGATCCTCGCCGGTGTGTTCGGTCTCTTGGGTCTGGTGCTTCCCACGCTCGTCCTGCGGATGTCGCTCAATCGCAGGGGCGACAAGCTTCGGGAGCAATTGCCGGACGTGCTCACGATCATGGCGTCCTCGCTGCGCGCAGGGCATTCGTTCCTCCAGGCACTCGACACCACGGCGCGTGAGATCTCGGCGCCCGCCAACGTGGAGTTCCAGCGGCTCGTCTCGGAGATCCGGCTCGGCCGTCCGGCCGAGGAGGCCCTCGAGGCGCTCGCCGACCGGGTCGGGAGCCCCGACTTCCGGTGGGCGGTCCTCGCGGTGAACATCCAGCGTGAGGTCGGCGGGAACCTCGCCGAGATCCTCGACAACGTCTCCGACACGCTTCGCGAGCGGGCGACGATGCGCCGGCAGATCAAGGTGTTGACCGCCGAAGGTCGGCTGTCCGCTTGGGTCCTCGCGATCCTGCCGTTCGCGATCGCGATCTACATGTTCGCCGTGAACCCGAAGTACATCTCTTTGCTCTTCACGACGCAGATCGGTCTGTTCATGTTGGGTGTGGCTGGGGTCCTGATGGTGCTCGGGATCCTCTGGATGAGGAAGATCGTGGATATCGATGTCTGACATCTGGTTGGTCCTTGCCATCGGATGCGTGTTCGGCGCCATCCTCCTGCTCGGGATCTTCGTCGACCTGAGTCAGGCGGAGCGACGTCGCGCGGTCCGGCTGCTCGAATCCCAGGTCGCCGGCACGACCAGCGAGAACGTGAACCTGCGGGAGCAGCACCTCTCGGAGAGCTTCGGGCGACGGATCGTCGTGCCCGTCGTCGCCGGAGCGGCGAAGGTCGCTCGACGGGTCACCCCGATCGATGCCCGCGACCGCGTCGCGCACAAGCTCCTGCTCGCCGGGAGCCCGAGTGGATGGGACGCCGAGCGCCTGCTCGCGTTCAAGATCATCGGGCTGGGCGGCGGGATCGTGCTCGGCTTCTTCGTGACGACCCTGGTCGGCGACCTCGCTCCGTTCATCCGGATCGTGCTGATCGGGCTCCTCGCGTTCGTGGGCTTCATGGTTCCCGACTCGATGCTGAACCGCCGTGTCGAGGAGCGTCAGAAAGAGATCCTCAGGACGCTCTCGGATACCCTCGACCTCCTGACGATCAGCGTGGAGGCGGGCCTTTCGCTGAACGCCGCGATCGCGCAGGTGGTCCAGAACGTGCCGGGTGTCCTGTCCGCCGAGTTCGCTCGCATGCTGCAGGAGATCCAACTGGGGGT
>Ga0136614_10001327_pt1 | contig 14404 bp, 17 predicted proteins | sample AntDrymUQ2792106_2_FD_106643 | JGI IMG/M metagenome (GOLD analysis project Ga0136614, IMG submission 106643) | Polar desert sand microbial communities from Dry Valleys, Antarctica - metaG UQ279 (21.06) | ecosystem: Environmental > Terrestrial > Soil > Desert | place: Antarctica: Dry Valley... | reverse complement strand
GCCACTCGCGCTCTGGAGCGCCTGGCCCAACTTCCGGAGGTCATCCGCGGATTCTTCCGCGACCCTTCACTGGCCTACATCGGAATGCCTTGAGAGTCCGCTAGTGCAGTTTCTCCTTGGGTAGCCGGTCTACGAGTGTGTCCCATGCGTGGTGTCGGAGGGCTTGGGCGATTTGGCGGCACCAGTGAGGCGGAGAAAGCTGACATGAGGTTTGCGCAGGGTGGCCATGACGCGGGGTCTCGCTGGCATGCGGTTTTAGGGCGGTCTTCACCGAAGGTGACATCGCGGACCCAGCGCAGGCGCTCTCTATCCGCTAATGGCCGCAGGATCCAAGCCGCGAGTCGGGCGCTGGTGGCTAGTGGGTCAACCAGGCTGATAATGGCGTAGGCCACTTCGGTGCACCATTTCTTGCCGGTGAGTGTGCGGGTGCGCGGGTGATCTTGGTTACGTCAGTGCTGGCTAGTTGCCCCTAAGTCAGGACGTAGTGCGCGCCCCGCTGCACAACCAGATATCGGCGTGGGCGCTTTAGCAGTGCATCGCATCCGCGATCACCACCATCTGCTCCAGGTCAGGGCTCTTGATCACTGAGCTGGGTGAACATCGGGATCCCGCTGGTCCTCCCCGAGAGGTCGACCTGCCCGATCACCACGTCGGCCTGTTGATCGTGGGCCATCAGATGCCGAATTACGTCCATACAGAACTGACCATAGTCCCTGAGGATGATCAAACGGTGTGAGGAACCGTTATGATCATCCCAGGACCATGCCCGTTAACGCACCTCAATCTTCGGCTTGTCACAAACCATCACCGCAGCTCACAACCACTGATCTCCGTTTGCCGGGGCCTCGCACCCCAACGAGGAAGCGACTCTAACGGCGACCACTCGCGTATGCCTCCGCAATCAATTCGTAAGTCAGCTCGCCAACGTTGTCTACATGCGCGATCACGCCGGCCCTGTCGACTGACGTTGCATAGCCCGAACCAGTCACTACGATGACAACGAGGCCCGCTGAGCACGCCGCAGAAATACCTGAGTCAGAGTCTTCAATAGCGACCGCCTGAGACGGCGTAGTATTCAATCTTCCGCATGCCTCAACATAAATATCTGGAGCCGGCTTTCCCGCCTTTACCTCATCCCCCGAAACCACGCAACCAAAAGCTTCTTGCAAATCAAGGCAGCCTACTGCAAAGTCCAAAATTCGCCGACTCGACGACGAAGCCAGTCCGACGGGCACGAATTCGGCACAATTCCTGACCAGATCGATGCTCCCAGGAAAAACGGGTAAGTTTTCTCCATACAGAGCTAGGAGTTCCCCCAGCAGGCGTTCCTGAAGAACATTTTGCGGCAATTCCACATCCAATTCTTGGGACAGATAAGCGTACGCTCTCCTTGAGTCCATCCCAATAATTCCATTATTCTGCTCGGTAGTCCATTTTTGAGCAAATGACGCCGCGAATCGACGTCGGGCCTCTTCCCATAAGGGCTCAGAATCAATTAATACACCATCTAGATCGAAAATAATTGCCTTTAAGCGTGACTGTATTCCCATGTACTTCCCTAAGTTCGAGTCGAATCCCAACCCAAAAAAAGAAGATAGCGTACGCGTTCTTCACCCATGGGCGGTGTAATCTTATGTAAAAGATTGCCATCTAAGAGAACGCCGAGATTCGGGACACAGCGAACAAAGCGCTCATCTCCTTCAGGTGTCCAATAGACTAGATCCGCCTCTCCCTTCACCGTAAGGAGTACGAGTGGAATGCTCGTTAGATGAGGCGGATCTCTATGAACTTCATAGGCTTGACTTTCGTATTTATCGTCCAACCTATACCACTTTAAGATTCCAAAATTGAAGCGCAGTCCTAGTCTCTTCTCAGCAACTCTCTTAGCCTCAAGGACAGCTAAGGGAACATCTTCCTTACCCAAATCATCCAACCAGTATTCGCGCTTGCGAATATCACTCGATTCAACTTCTGCCACAAGTCTAAGCCGCAAATCTTCTGGAAGGAATTCGTATATCAGCGTTGCGTCCTGAGACACGTTGACTACCCGCACTCTCCACTATGGTTCTAAAATGCAGACAGGGAAGACCACGGACCGATTAGTTCTCGGGAACCCGTCGAGCCGGAAACAAGAGCCGCGTCTAGCACTTCAAGGCACCGAATCCCATCTTCGATGGTCGCTGCGTCCGCGATACGGGTTGAGCCCTTCGCAATATGATCAACAATTTCGTCTGCGAAATACGTGAACGACCCGGAGAAGATCGACGATGGGCGACGGTGCCGATACTCTGACTCGACCTCATCGCTTACCGCAGCGGACGGCTCCTGCCCGACGCGATGTAGATAGAGTCCCTTGCTGAGGTCAAAGGTAAGATCGCCGTTCTCTCCGCAAGCAATCACCTCAAACTTGGGAGCGCCATGAGCGGCAGCCGTGGTAGAGACGTGAACTGTTGTGGGCCCTTGAAAAGTCAAAGTAGCGCTGAAAAAATTGGACACCTTACATTCCCTCGCTGGTCCGCCATCCGGCGTCCGGACCGCATGTACAGGGTCCATTTCCGCACTAATGGACTGAGCTTCCCCACGAAGCAGGTACCGCGCAAGATCAACCATGTGCGAGCCCATCGCTAATCTTACGCCGCCACCCCGCTCAGGGTCGAATTCCCAAGTCCAAGGGCGGGTAGCGTTGGTAAAACCTGAGCCATGCTGACTGATGACAAGATAGTAAACACGTCCGATAGATCCAGAAGCGATTAAATTTCTCATAACCCGGAAGTAAGGGTTGAAGCGCAGTTGGTGCCCTACTAAGGCCATGCGACCCGTGCCAACCGCATATCCCCCAATCGTCCGCCCCTGCTCGGCATCGATTCCAATAGGCTTCTCCAGATACGCATGCTTCCCTGAAGTTAGCGCCGCGTGTGCGTGTTCGACGTGAAGATCGTTGGGGCTTGAAACGACAATGAAGTCAATGCGCTCATCCTCGCATAATTTCATATAGTCCGCAGTTAAAAGGGGGATCCCAAGAGGACCGCCCACTTCCTCTGCCCGACTCTGAGTTCTCGCGGACAAGCCCACGATCTCGGCGCGTCCCGTTCTTCTCAGCCCAGGAAGGATCGTCCGAAGACCGACTCCCGTCCCGATGATGCCTACTCCGATAAGACGATCCATGATAATGTTCCTTTCAGTCAGGGTGCTGGTCATGCCGCCGCGGCAAGTCTGTAAGTCCCGCAAGGAAATCAGGCATTCCTCGGACAAGCCTCACGCCGTTTTGAAAACCTCGATTATTTGGTAGGTTGTAGTTGCGATACGTGGGCACCAGGTTAGCTGTATTCCAGTCGAAGCAACCCCCTCTTAGTACGCGATGAGTTCCTCTCAACGGTCCACGCGGGTTAATTACTAGCCCTAAGCTCAGACACTCTGAATAATAGGTTGCGCCGAACCAATCAGAACACCACTCACGGACATTGCCAAGCATGTCGTGGAGCCCTATGCTATTCGACGAAAGCGTTCCTACCGGGTGAGTCATATTCCTGGCATTGCCAGCATACCACGCATATTCCGGTATTAATACCTCGTCGAAGAATGTATAGTCATCAGTGCCGCCTGCCCTGCATGCGAACTCCCATTCCGCTTCTGTGGGCAGCCGACAGCCGAGCCAGAGTGCAAGTATTGCGGCCTCGAACCAAGTGACCCCGATGATTGGATGAGCCGGCGTAGGTGACCTCGAATCATTTTCGATCCCAATATCAAACGGAAAGAATTGCCGGATTGCATTTGTCACCTGTAGATTACTTATCTCAAAGGAATCGATGCGGACTCGATGCTCAGGACCTTCATCGACTGACCGATCTTCACCACCACTTCCCATTTCGAAATCACCGCCAGAGACTTTAACAAAGTGAAGGCCAGCCTGCCCATTGGTAATGACTTCCTCCAGCCGGGCGCTGGCTTCATCAAAGCGAAAGACCCTAAACAACAACGTCCTCGCCTCGTCCCCTCGATCTCTAACCCGCAATAGCACATTGAGGGCTTCCCAAAGGACCTCGCAGGATCGCGCTTCTGGCAGAAGAACGCCTAAAGTATCGAGGACGAGTCGCTCTGACGCCCCCTGAGCCGAACGATCATCTAACACCACCCCCAAGTCACGAACCAGGCCAGCCACCTCGCCTGGCGCCATAAGGCCCACCAGCTGGCGCACCCTACGCTGCAAATTAAAAGGCGTTTCTGATGCGGATCTCAGAGCAAGGGAGGGATCGATCGACCACAGTTTTGTTAGAAGTTGATGCACGCGCGGCTCTGGTGCCAAACCCACCATGAGGCGGATAGGCTCCTCCCAGACCGGCGAGCCTGCCAACCCGTCTACGGCATCTACCCCCCGGTTAGCCAGCGCCACACCCACAAAATACTCCCAGATTGATCGATGCACGAAATCAATCTCATCTCCATCTCTCTGCAGTAAACCCGTTCGTTCAATAATTTCATCCAGCGCAAGACTGGCAATCTCGTGTCGGTCGTCATCCAGGTGCCGCATTGGTCGGTCAGCGAGAAACATTTCGACGGCGAATAGAAATTCAGACTGGCTGTGCCCGCCACTGGAGTTCAGTCGAAATAGGCGCTCAGAGACGTTCGTTAGGCACTTTTCTACTTGCTCACGGTCCAATCCGAGCGCGTCCGCAAAGGCTCGTCTTTTCAGGAGTGACTTTACGCATGCTTCAATCAGCCGTGCACGCCGCATAGGTAATGGAGAACTCGACTCTTCGTACGAGCACATCAAGGCAAGCATAAAGGGAACCTGCGCCAACTCGCGCAAACGTTCGGACGTAGTTAATAAAGTTAGAAGTCGCTCGCGGTTTTCCGCTGGGGCAAACTTTTCAACATAATGCCTAACCGATAGGACCTCCAGGGGCAGCATTAAGAGAGCGCTATATCCTTCCCAAAGCTCGGGATCATAACCATTATTACGCGCACAAAGGACGATATTTACATCTTGATGTTCGGTCTCAAACCTTCGCACGAGCTGCCGTAGGTAGCGACGAACGGAAGGACGTAGTTCATCAACACCATCAATAAAAATTGACGTATTCGAGCCGCCGAAACCTTCAGAATAGGTTATGGTCGAGCTCACTTCATTGCCGTGGATCTTTACATACCCCTTGATTACAGAGCGTACGTACTCCATAACACTAGAAAAGTTCAATTCAGCAAGGTCTTTCGCTCGCATAAGGACGGGGACGTATGGTTGACTTGGATCCTTCGTCACAAGATTCGCTAGTTGAAACACGGTGTAGCTGAGCAAGGTTGACTTTCCGGCGCCGGGCGTGCCTATAACGAATAGCCGCTTCGGCTCCTGCCCGGCGGTCAATAGCCCTATTAGCGTCGATACCAATCGAGGTCGTTCTGCCGCCAGCGGCTGAAGTCGTAGGGGCATGTAGATATCTTCAATGTTTTTCCGTTGACTTTGACCGACAACCTCGATTGTATGCAACCGTTCTGACAATGACTTGGCGTACGACCGCAGGGCGTCCGCAAACGATTCAGGGCTCACATCGGCAGATAGAGAGTCCGACAACTCAGCGATTCCAAGAACTCGATCACTCAACCAAGTCTGTAACCCGTCATCGTCCACATACTCATAGCTCGAGGCCGCCATGGCTTTGATTGCGCCCATCACGGGTCCTGCCGCCACATTTAGAACATGTACACGGACATTCCGTCTATCGCATTCGCCGACATCTCGGAAAACTGCCGCGCTATCAGCGGCGTCAGCAGACCAGACGAGAATGGCACACGTCGGCCTCCTACTAGGGCGGCCGGAGTCGGAATCTGCCTCGACGGCGATCGGTTCGTTAAGATTCTCTAGAATATGCTGGATCCTGGCCGCCCAGTGCTCCGCGTCAGTCGCTGCAATCAGCCGAACCAAGCGCGGTCGCGGAAGTGGCAAGGCTATCAGTCCCCCACTCCGTCGTCGTGGATCTTGTTCAAGTTGGACACAGGAGATTCTATTTTCGAATCATAGGCAGCCCTGCGCTCCTGCGAAACTTTTCGCACATCAGTCAAACCAATTATTCGATCCACTACCGCACGGGCCTGGACGGGAGAGAGCGGCCCTGGTTCCTTTACTTTAGATCTACCCATTGCCATACCCAGCTTAACCGCCAAGGTCATTCGTAATACCCGTGAAATGTAACCGACTAAGAATCCTGCAGCGAAGGTATCGCCTGCCCCCGTGGCATCGACTACACCGCTGGGAGGCACGATTTCCTCGTTGAGCACAGTCGAACTGGTCAATGCATTTTCTTCGTAAGAGTATATTACGACCCGATCATGCTTCCGCACTACAAGAGTTCGAGGTGCCTCAGCTCCTAGCAATCTGAAGATACGCCGGGCTACCTGCTCGTCCGGCTCAGCGGTAACGCGCCCTCCGACCGAGGCAAATTCCAGAGAGTTGAGGTGGATTAGCGTCGAGACACCGAGAAGACGCTCAATGCCGTGAGACAACTCTGTGCACCAAGCATGTCCAGGATCGATGGATACGATCAGGAGTGGATTTCTTGCCAACGCGTCAGAAACAACATCGGCAAGAACATTAGGCATTACCGGATCAAGAAAGGAAGTTATGTGTACCGCATCGAATGTTGCCATGTATTTTGATGCAGATTCGCGTTGTTCACCCAGGAAACGTGCTGCTTCTGCATTGGCTCCCTGCGACGTAAAAATAGTACGGTCACCGTCTGCCGAGAAGGCGATTGATGTCGCCGGCGCGGCGAGCGATGTCCCAACATGATCGGTTTCCACTGCTGCGGTCTGCAACAGCGCTAAATGTGGATAACGATTATCGACTCGCCCAGCGATACCGAGGAATCCTAGGCGAATTTGATCAGCGAAGGCTGTTAACAACCGAACGACGTTGAAGGCAGACCCGCCAAGCTGGTCCATCACGGCAAGCCGCTCATCGACCACAATGTTCAGAATCTTTGCCGCCATTTCATCGGGTACACTCATCTCGGAGTAAGGAGCGAACTCAACGGACTGCGTCACAGCGTTTATAATCGAACCGGGAACGGTGCCGAGCACGACAGCATCACGATTCATCGCTCCAACACAAAGAATGCCGCCTGCGCTCTTCACTGCCACCACCTTCGACTCGGAAATCATTCTCAACAGAGTAATCGCTCTAGGTATTTGTGCAGTCAATAAGTACGGCGGGCGTTCCGGAGAGAGACGCGACAGTCTCGCCAGAGAGCACGCACTTCTTGAACCTAACGTCATCCAAGGTTGCCTTCGGGAATATTGTCCCTCGCCCGAACTCGCATCCAAAAAATAGAGATCCGGTCAAATCCGTATCAGCGAAATTTACGCGATCAAGCTTACAATCTTCGAGGACGCAGAGACGAAAGACGGAATGTTGTATCGATATGTCGTTAAGTTGACAATTGGTCAAGGCGGTGCGATCAAGATCGCAGCGATCGAATTTTCCGCTTGCCAGCGTCGTAGCCTTCAGCCGCAGATCAAGCGATTTAGGGGTGCCGGATAGATCGAAATTTTCGATGCTGCCGTCGTTGGATAGACGCTCAACTAGAACAGTTGCCGAGTCCTGCTCTACGCCGAGCAATCGATCTACGATCTCTCGACGTTCCGCCATTTGATCTTGATAACGGTCGATTGCCTGATTCAATACTATATAGAGGAGTGCTGCGGGCAGGCCCGCATATCCTAGATCAAGAAGTGCGTCCAAAGCCGTGTAATCCGTTTTAGTAACGACTTTTGTCACTAACGAAACGGAGCCAATCAGCGCCAGCAGTCCGATGATGAGAGGGGCGCGCCTCGTAGCTGAACCTGACCCCGCCATCCCGTGACTCCTATCACTCATCAGCTTGCTGCTAGAGTTAACCCTGCACCCCTTCGTGGTATTGCATGTCGAGGCGATCAGCCCAAACATCTGTGAATTTATATTGTTCTATCGTGAATTGGTACAAGGTTGCTGGCGTATCGTCGGCCAATAAGCTTGGTATCGTATCAAAGTGTTCCCGAGAGCCAGCTAGTCTAGCTGAGTACTGGTCAACATAGCGAGTCATCTCTTCAAAATTGCTGACTCTCGAGACGTTTCCCCGCATCTGGATTCCGGCTTTGAGTTCGTAGCCACTATCGTGACTGTAGACTGCCATCGCCGCATTCGGATGTTTAGCAAGTGCTACAGAATGCTCGCTTTGGGTTCTTGACTTGAATATTAGCGCCGGCTTCTGACCGTCAAACACGTAGAATACTGTGCAGATCTGCAGCTTTCCGTCAGCATTCATAGAACTAAGAACTCCTATGAAATGGTCTTTCAAGAAATGCGCACTATGGACGTCCATGTCAGTCCTGTCTCCGTGGGCGGCGTGGTCTCGCTGTGCTTATTGAGTCGACGCTGTTGTGTCGAACGTTGCGCCAGCTGCGCCAAACAAAGGGCATCCAGATGGCGGCTGATCTTGTCCTCCTATCACGCGCAAATTGATCGAGTATGGCCCATGTCCGCGCGGCCGACGCTCCCTAGCTGACTGCAGGGCGTCCGCTGGGAGCAGTGTACACGTTCTGGGACGCCGACTGGACGAAAGGGGACGGATGGAGAGACACGGTGTGTCCATTCAGGGGTCCCGTTGAGCTGGGCCGTCCCCGGCGAGGTGATCTTGGTGGACGCTCGGTGAGCGGTGGCGGCGTGTCGGGCTCGGTCTTGGGTCTTTGATCGTCGATCATCTGGGTTGTGTCCGCGCCCGAGCAGCCGTCGCCTTCGTATGAGGAGCTGGCGGCGCTGGTGGTGGGCTTGGCCTCGGAGCTGGAGCGGGCGCAGGCGCGGATCGTTGAGCTGGAGGCCCGGTTGGGGCGTGATTCGACCAATTCTTCCTCCCCGCCCTCGCAGGATTCGATCGCGGCCAAGGCCAAGCGGCGGGCGGATCGCTCGTCTCGGGAGCGCTCGCCCGATCGCAAGCCCGGTGGGCAGCCGGGCCGTAAGGGGTCGGGTCTGGCGCCGACCGTGACGCCGGATCGGACCGAGACACTGCCCCCGCCGAGCGCCTGCTCGGGGTGCGGCGGGGATCTGGCCGGTGCCGCGGATGCGGGTGTGAGCTGGGCGCAGGTGTGGGACATCTTGGCGGTCACGCTGGAGAAGGTGCACTATCTGCTGCCGCGGCGCCGCTGTGGCTGCGGGCGCACGACCACCGCGGTGCCACCGTTGGGTGCGGTCGGGAACGTGGTGTACGGGCCGAACGTCAATGCCGCGGCGATCCTGCTGGCCAGCGAGGGCAATGTGCCTCTGGAGCGGACCGCGATGCTGATGGCGTCGCTGCTGGGCACCCCGGTGTCGACCGGGTTCGTCGCCCGCGCTCTGGAGCGTTTCGCGCAGCGCCTGGGTGCGGCCGGGTTCGACGAGGCGATGAAAACGGCGCTGCGCGCGGAGGACGTGTTGTGCGCCGATGAGACCCCCACCAACGTGATCCACAAAGACACCGACGCACACGGCGAACCGGTGCCCGGATCCCCGCACGCGGTCACCGTGCGCACCCCCGACGCGCGGCTGGTGTGGTACGCGCCGATCGACTCCCGATCCAAGACCGCCATCGCGGACCTGGGTGTGCTGGAGGGCTACGCCGGCTACACCTCGGGTGCGGGTGATCGTGCGTGAGGTTACGGGGTTGAAACGTCTGAAGCCCGGCCGTTCAGGCGGGCAGGGGTTTGGCGGTCGTCCAGACGCGTTCGAAGCTGTCGGCGTAGGTGTCGAACAGGTCGCCGTCGCCGTGGCGTTGGAGGTGGAGGACGGGGGCCTGTGCTGCCGCGGTGCCGTAGACGTGTGGGTTGACGAGCATCTCGTCGTCGGCGCGGTAGAGGGAGTTGTACAGCACGGTGGTGTGCAGGCGGATCTCTACTGTGGGTGCATCCAGCAACAGCCGGTAGAGCACGATGACGTTGCGGATCTTCGCCGCCATGGCCTCGGCGATGCCTTCTTCGGCTCCGCGGAGGGCGACCTGCTCGCTATCGGGATCGCCGAGCAGGATGCGGATGGTCACCCCGTCCTCGGCCTTGTCGCGCATGATCCGGACGAGGTCGATGTCCTCGGCGAGGAACAGTCCCGCGTAGACGAGGATGCCGATCTCGTTCTTGCCGCTGGCGAACAATTGCCGCCAGAGCTCGCGGGGTACCGCGCCCCGGTGGGTGTAGGTCGCGAGGATTTCCCGGTTGATCGCCGGTGCCAGCCCCCCGGCCAGGTGCGGCCACAGGTCGTACTCGTGTCGCTGAACGAGATCCGCCAGCCCCCAGCGGTGCCGAGGCTGGGGCAGGCGCCCGGTGAGCCAGCGCTGCACCGTCTTGGGGTCGACGCCGAGGGCCTCGGCGACGTCGGCCTCCCGTAGCCGCGACTCGGCCAGAGCCCGCCGCAAAGGACTGATCGGCGGTGTCACCTTCGCGGCCATGGGCTCCTCCCTGTGGTGGTCGTGCCGCGACGTTAGCACAAGACGTCCCACGACGTCCCAGGGGTGGTTGGCCGTTCGGCGGGGTGACATGCGAGGCTTGACGGGTGCCCCGGCCAGTGCGATACGAGCGCGGCCGTCGATGAACCCGGCATCGACGCAATGGGGCAGCTATACGCGAATCGCCGAGGCCCTGCGGGTGCGGCTGGCACTACTTCCGCCGGGTTCCCCGGTGCCGTCGGAGACGGCCCTGTCCGGGGAGTTCGGCGTCGCGCGGAACACGGTGCGCCGGGCGCTTGGGCGGTTGGCCGAGGAAGGTCTGGTCGGCACGGTGCCCGGCCGGGGGCGAGTCGTCCTCGCGCCGGGTCTGCCTCAGACGACGCTGCCCGCCTATCGGCGGATCGCGGCGGATCTGCAACGGGCCATCGCTTATGGCGAGCTGGCGCCGGGCGATCCGTTGCCGTCGGAGGCCATGCTGACCCGCGAGTACGGGGTGTCTCGGGGCACGGCCCGGCAGGCTCTGTCGTTCCTGGCGAGCCTGGGTCTGGTCCGGGCCGTGCACGGCAAAGGCCGATTCGTCCAGGCTGCCACGTCCCCCAACGGCGGTTAGGGTCACTGGCATGGCAGACCAGTTGCCTGCCTGGGCTCGGGAGATCGCGCGGCGCGTATTGGCCGATGCGCTGCCGGACCGGTGGGTGCACACACAGGGTGTCGCCGCACAGTCCCGGGCTGTCGGGCCGGTGCTGGGCTGGGACACAGACCTGATCGAGGCCGCCGCGTGGTTGCACGACATCGGGTACGCGCCCGCGCTGGCCGTGACGGGGTTCCACCCGCTCGACGGCGCCCGGTATCTGCGTGACCGGACCGATGCCGCCCCGGTGGTGTGTGCGCTCGTGGCGCACCACTCCGGCGCCTGGCCGAGGCCGCCGAACGAGGCCTGAGTGATCCTCTGCTCGCAGAGTTCCCGCTCAACGGCCACTCGAGCGATCAGGTCATCGCCATCACCTACTGCGACTTCACCACCGGCCCGCTCGGTGAGCGGCTGTCCCCTGAGGAACGGATCACCGAGATTCTCTCCCGGTACGAGCCCGGCAGTGCCGTACACCGCGCCGTGCAGGCGTCGGCTCCACGCTTGCTCGGCCAGTGCCGTGAGGTGACGGCAGCTCTGCGCGCCAGCGAGCGAGTCTGAGCCTGCCCACTGCTGTCGAGGAACTCGATCTCGACCGGTTCCGGGGAGAAGTAGGACGCAGCCCATTCCTTGGGGGCTGGACGTTGCACGGTCTGCCCTGGCGGGACGAGTCCAATGAACTCGGCCTCGTTGGCCTGGCCGTCACCGGTGGGGATGGGCATCAGCAGAGAGACCTCGTAGATGGGCATGTCAGAGGCGTTGTGGACGTGAAAGGCCAGTTCTCTGCCGCCGTAGGAGATAGGCTGGGCCTCGATCCAGGCGCTGACCTTGACGGCCTGGGAGCGGCGGGCCTCCTCGTGGTGAAGTTCCTCGCGCTTGTGTTCCTTGCGCAGCAGGTACATGGCGACGCCGAACGCACCGACGGTACCGACCGAGGCCAACAGGTTGGCTCCGACGTCGAGCCACGGGGAGGGCAGCACGGGTCAGCCGAGGTAGGGCTCGGGGCGGGCATCGAGGTAGTGCTGCACTCGCATCCGCATGGAGCGGTCCATGTTCAGGCCGAGGATCTGCTCCCGAGGCGCCCAGAGCACCTCACGGGATTCGCTGCTCGGGGTCGGTGTGCCGCCGGTCGGGCGGGCGGTGAACAGGACGGAGAATTCCTGCCGGGCCTCGCCGTCGCTGGTGTAGAAGATGATGTGCTTGGGGTCGGTGTAGATCCCGACCAGACCCGTTACCTCGCAGTCGATTCCGGTCTCTTCCCTGACTTCGCGAACTGCCGTGGTGACGAGGGACTCACCGAGGTCCATGGCCCCGCCGGGCAAGGCCCAGTTGTCGTTGTCGGTGCGGTGGATGACCAGCAGCGCGCCCTCGTCGTTGACCACGACCACATTCGCGGAGGGGACGACACTATTCGCGACCGGGGCCTGCGGGTCGTCGTAGTAGTAGTCGATGCGCGCCACGAATAGCCCTCTCAGTCCAGTGGCCGCGCTCCGGACCACACCCGCTCGAAGCTGTCCAGGTAGGTCCTGACCATACCGCCGCCGACCACCCGGCGAAGGTGCATGACCGGGGCCTGCGCCGCCGCCGCACCGTACACGTGGGGGTTGACGAGCAGTTCGTCGTCGGCGCGGTAGATCGAGTTGTACAGCACGGTGGAGTGCAGCCGGAACTGCACGCCCTCGGTCTCCCGCAACGCGCGGTACAGCACGATCACGTTGCGGATCTTGGCGGCCATCGCCTCGTCGATGCCCTCGTCCTGCCCGCGGGTGTCGACGTGCGGGCTGTCCGGGTCGCCGAGCAGGAACCGCACGCTGACCCCCTCGGCCGCCTTGCGCGCCAGCAGCGCGTGCATGCCGGTGTCGTCGGCGAGGAACAGGCCGCTGTAGACGAGGACCCCGATCTCCTTCTCGGCCGCGCCAAACAAGTGGCCCCAGGCGTCCCGGGGGACCGCCCAGCGGTGCGGGTAGACGGTGAGGATCTCGCTCTCCGAGGCGTCGGCCGCCTCGGACGGGGCCATTGCGTCGGGCCACAGGTAGGTCTCATCAGCCTGCAGGCGGGTGGCGACGAGGTAACGGTGGCGCCGGTAGGGGATGCGTCCGCCGATCCACCGCTCGACGGTCTTCGGGTCCACACCTGCCGCGTCGGCCAGTTCGACCGGGGTGACGCCGCGCTGCAGCAACGCCGTACGCAGCCGATCGTTCGCCATCCCCCACCGTGCTCCGTATGCAGGACGTCCCAGGACAGCAGCCACCGTAGAGGGGACGTCTTGCCTACGTCCAGTTGCGTGGGGATCACGTCCCGGTCCCGTCCAGCACTCTGTTCCACACCCCGGACGAACCGCTCCGGGGCGCACCACAAGCACCCCCACCGGAAACCGGCTCCACCGCCGCCACGTGCGGTCGCAGCATGATTTGAACATGTACAGCCATGTTTAGATTATGGAGTCGGACGGGGCGCTGACCGAAAGGAGCAGACCATGGCCCGCCACCGACCCGACGACGACCAATCCCACCCCGACGACCCCGCCGCACGCGGCGAGGACCGCCTGGCCGACGGCCTTGCCTGGCCGCTGTACAGCGAGGAGTCCCAATGCCCGTGCGGTGCCTGCGCCGAGGCAGGTCGACTGTGCGCCAAATGCCGAGCCCGAGCCGCCTGGGCTCAGCGCTGCGCCCACCGCCACCAACCGGATCCCGAGAACGGCCCACGCCGTCGCCGTCGCTCCGGTGGCCGGAGCGCCGAGTCCCACCGTCCCGAGTCCGACCGTCCTCGCCAGCAGCGGCCCCGTGGTCGCCATCCCGAACGCTGACCCCACCCCGAAAGACCCCTCCCGAACGAAAGGAGATCACTTCCGTTGGTACTGAGCCTGTCAGCCGTGATCCTGCTCGCCGCCCTGGCCTTCCTGCTGCAGCGGTTCGCCGGGCTGCGCGCCTGGCACGCCGTCGTCTGCATCCTGCTCGGCTTCTTCCTCGCCTCCTCCTCACTGGGCCCCTACATCCGCGACGCGACCCGGGCCGCCGTGTCGCCGCCCGGTTACTCGCCGGACTCGACCTCTGACCGATGAGTAGAAGGCACCTGGCACGAGGACGGCGACCCGGTCCCGCCAACACCGACCAACTACCCACCAGCCAGGCAACCCTCGCCCTGGCTAATCACCCACGCCACCACACCCGACCGAGAGGAGACCGCAACCCACCGATGACCAACGACCTGACCACTCTGCGCGCCGAGATCACCCGACTACGCCAAACCATGACCGTCCTGCGCGCCCGATACGCCAACCTGCTGGCCGCCGTCCGCGCGGCCGTCGCCGCCCACGAGGACGGCGAGACCGACCCGATGG
>Ga0136614_10001326_pt1 | contig 14424 bp, 3 predicted proteins | sample AntDrymUQ2792106_2_FD_106643 | JGI IMG/M metagenome (GOLD analysis project Ga0136614, IMG submission 106643) | Polar desert sand microbial communities from Dry Valleys, Antarctica - metaG UQ279 (21.06) | ecosystem: Environmental > Terrestrial > Soil > Desert | place: Antarctica: Dry Valley... | reverse complement strand
GTGCGGATCGGCGAGCATGAGGTCGTCGCCGTCGCGGGCAGCGTGACGCGGGAACGATCCGTCGTCGAGCCCGAGCAGGCAGACCACCCGATGTGGCACCGAGCGCATCGGCATCAGCGTGCAGACCGTGAGGTGCCCGGTGCGGAAGTTCGCGCGCGTGGGTCGGCCCCCGAGGCGCTCTGCGAGCAGGCCGCGGACCTCCGGGAGGGCGAGATGCGACGCGTGCGGCGCACCATCTGAGGTCGCCTCGGCGACAACGTCATTCAGCAGCCGCTCGAGCTCGACGCTCTGCCAGGCGTCGCGCTCGGTCGTCGCGGTCAAGGACTTCGCGGCCTCAGCGATCGCCCCGGTCCACGCCTCGATGGTCTTTGGCGAGCGCATCGCAGCAAGCGCGACTCCCACGCGGTCGATGAACTCCACAAAGCGCCCGACGAGGTCGATCGCCGCGCTGTCGACGTCGTCGAGGGGGAGCGCTCCCTCGAATAGCCGCTGGCCCTCATCGCTCATCGTCACGCCGAGGAGCACTCGGTCGAGGCCGGCACGCCAGGTACCGGCGGCGAGCTTGTCGAGCTTGAAGGGCGCGCGGTGCTCTGGGTCGAGGCCCCAGCGGATCCCGCTCGCTGCAACCCACTCCTCCATGCGGGCGAGATCGTCGTCGTCGAAGCCGAAGCGCCGACGCACGGGCTCGCGGTCGGCGAGATCGAGCACCTGCGAGGCCGTCAACCGCGCTTCGGCCAGCTCGATCAGCCGTCCGACGACCCCGAGTACGGGATTGGTCTGGCGCACCGAGCGGTCTGCCAGCCGGACCCGCAAGTCGGGTGGACGGACGCCGGCGAGGTGGGCGTCGAGCTCGTCGTCGTCGTCGGAGGACACCTCTCCAGCGCCGAACGTGGCTTGGATGAGCGGCGCGAAGGTCTCGACGTCCGGGCACATCACGATCACGTCACGCGGCTCGAGGCTCGGCTCCTGCGCGAGAAGATGCAGAATCTCGTCGCGCAGCACCTCGACTTGGCGCGCGCGGCCGTGACAGGCGTGGACCTGGACGGTCCGGTCGTCGATGTCGAGGAGCGGACGGGCGTCCTCGTGGCCCGGGAGAGGCGGACCCGGCTGCGAGGAATCCGTTCGAACATCGGTCTGGAGTCGGGCCAGGAGCGTGGTGGCGGCATGCTCGACCGGGTGGTGGTGGTCGACGTACTCGCCGGCTTCGCGGAGCACAAGCTGGAGCTCGCGCGAGTCCCGGCCCCACGAAGCCAGCAGGCGGTTCGAGGAGAGTGCGGCGGTCACGTCTTCGCTGCGGCGGACAATTGCTGGTCGGCGCTCGGTGGCGGGGGCTAGGCGGTCCCAAAGCGCCGGGGACGGGTGCAGAAGGAAGAGGTGCACGTCGCGCTCGGCGGCGAGCGCGCGGAGGACCTCGAGATGGCCGGCGGGCAGCCGGGTCAGTCCGAAGATCGAAAGGCGCTGCGGCAGATCGACCAGCCCCGGCTCCTCACGCAGTCGGGTGCAGGCTGCCTCGAGCCGCTCGGCCGGATCGGCCTGCGCGATGCGTTCCCGCAGCCGCCGCCACAGCTCGGCTTGCCAGACGGCGTCATGCGGCAGCTCCCGACCGCTCTCGTCGGTGTCAGCTCCACGCGCCCAGGCGCGAACCATCTCGGGCCGATGTAGCGAGTAGCGGTCGAACAGCTCGACTAGATGCCGGACGCTGCTGAAGCGGCGGGATCGATGAGCCGGATCCGGCGCCTCACCAGGGTCGCGGACATGCGCGGCGAGGGTTTCGAGCCACGGCTCGGACAGGTTCTCGTCGACCACCTCGAGCAGAGGCCATACCGCGCGCTCGGGCAGCCAAGGATCCGTGTCTGGCTCGGTGTCAGAAGCGGCCGCTACCGCGGCGCCGACCAGTCTGCGTGGCGACGGGAACTCGACATTGGCGCAGACGCCGTCAGACCCGCCAGGCCTAGTTCCGAGGCGGCCTGACATCCGTTGGGTCAGCCACCGCTCCTGCCCACGTGTGGGGACGGCTACGACCTCGGGGGCAAACGGGTCGGGCAAGGGATCGAGCATGAGCGCGCAAAGCGCGCCTACGAGACCGTCGGCTCGTTCAGCTCGGTGGAGGTGGAGCACAGTTAGGAGTCGAGCTCAGTCCGCGTGGGCTCAGCCCGGACGACGCCCCGACCGCGTCTGGGGGACCCGATAGCGGTCAGTCAACCGTGGCGGTGGAGCTCGCCGATCTTTCGAGCATCGAAATGGGCGGGCCCTAGCGCTAGGGATTCCGGCAATGGGACGTCATCCGCTGGGGCGCTGTCATCTACGCCGCCGCCTTTCGATCGAGCGTTCGATCCGGAGCCGGCCCCGTAGCCCTCGCGTCGCGCGCGAGTGCGTCAAAGGCCTCGATGGCGAGCCGGCCGGAGCGAAACTCACCCCATCGATGGGTCTCGTAGCGTGCGGCGAGCGGGAAGGTCGAGAGAACGAACTCGAGCTCGTCCCGTTCGAGCCCGTAGACGTCGGCAGCGACGATCGCCTCGATCTCGGACCGCAGCTGGATCCGTCGCTCGTCATCGGTCTCGCCCGGGACCGCCTCAGGAGCGACCAGGTCGACGAAGCCGTCGGCTGCGAGCAGGTTCCAGAAGCCAGTCATCTCGGGACTCGTACAGGTGAGCCGTGCGACGCGTGGCACCAGCCGCCGGGAGAGGGAGTCACCGAGCCCCGGCCGGGGGAAGGGGAGGCTGTCGAGAATGCCCAGGGCCATCGTGAGCGCGACCTTCTTCCGGACAATGAAGTCGGCGGCAAACGAGTTTGCAACGGCTAGCCAGACGGCATAGGCCCATTCGAAGCCCTCGGGGTAGCTGAAGGTGGGCACCTTGTGCCCGCAAATGACTCCCGGGGGGATCAGCGCGACGACGAGCGACCGCTCGGTCGTCGGACTGGTCACGTCGCAGAATCCGACCCGGTAATGCCGGATGCGCTCGATCGCCTTCCTCGGAACGTCCGCGGGAAGGACCCGCCACTGAGATTGGATCGACTTCGAGCCGTCGGCGAAGTCGAGCGGCTCCCACACCGCGGCGCGCCCCCGGCCGGAGCGGTATCCCTTCGCCCGGTGGTCGTACTGCCAGACCATCCGACCCTCATAGAGCGGTAGGCCCGCCGGGTCTTCCGAGAAGAGCTCGCGGTCGTTGCCCATGTCGATCTCGCGCATATAGGTCCGATGGGGCTCGCCGGCGGACGGATCCCCGAAGCGGGAGCAGCTGACGTAGGCCTTCTCCACGGCGTCGATCTCGCGCTGAGAGTCGAAGCGCATGATCGCCAGCGCATCGGGAGAGAAGCGTTCGACGACACGGGTTGGAATCCGCAGCGGAGCGGCCTCCGCGGAGACCAAGCGCTCTGGCGTGCGTATCAAGAACGCTGCGTCGAACGCCTCAGTGCTTCCCTGCTTGCACGCTACGTAGAGAACGAATTTCGTCTCAGGGTGAATGGCCGGGAACCACACTTTTCGCGTGTTCTCGAAGGTGAAGCACCGCCGGACCTCGAGATGGTGCAGCAACTCGCTGCGGATTGCCGCAGCATTGGCCCCTGTGGCGAGGTTCTCAGGAACGATCTGGGCGGCGAAGCCCCCCGGTCGGACCACAGCGAGTGCGGTCTCGACGAACATTCGGTACACGTTGAAGTCGCCCTTGCCGAGGTTGCCAGGGGCAAAGAGGCGATAGCGGCCGCCGTCCTTGAACGCGTGCACGGACGCGTAGAGCTCACGGCAGTACCGGCGCCAACCTTCCGCAACCCGGTCGTCCTCGAGAAGGCTTCCAACGATCTCTCGCTGCCCGGCGCGGTCTCGGAATCGAACCTGAGGGTCGAAGGGCGCGAAGAACTCCTTGAGGTCCGGGCTCAGGGCGTCCCACGGCGGGTTCCCGAGCACGAGATCGAATCCTTCTCGGGCGAACACCTCCGGGAATTCGAGATGCCAATGGAAGACCGAGTACTGACTGCGGACGGCTTCGATCTCGCGAGCAGCCTCCTTTGATAGCGCGCCCTCTAGAGCCCGGTAGACCGTCGCTTGAGTGATCCCCGGTCCTCCGGGCCGCTTCTCCGCCAGCGCGGCCGCCGCCCAGGCATCGGCAGTCACTCTGAGGCGCCCGAAGGACTGGGAGTTACGGAACTGCGAGTAGGTCTGCTCCTTGAGCCGGAGGCCAGCCCGGTCATCATCCGCGAGGACCGACATCGAGCGGATGCGCCCGGTCAGCTCTGCAGTTGCGACATCGGGGTCAAACAGAGTGGCGGCCCCCGGCCCCCGCCTACGCTCATCGGCGTTGCGCTTCCGTAGCTTCGTGACGTACTCCTTGTCCTCGGATTCGAGCTGGCCGAGGTCGTCGCCACGCACCGACTTGAACGCGGTGTCAGGGATGCCGGCCTCGACAAGGCCCGGAAGCGATCCAAGCAGCGCGTTGCCCGGACGGATGTGCGCATCCAAGAACGACAGCGGCCGCCCCGGCTCAAGCGCCTCCATCCAAAGGGAGACCTTGCAGAGCTCAACCGCCATCGGGTTCAGGTCGACGCCGTAGAGGCAGCGCCCGATCACCTCGCGCAGCGCTGTGCGCTGGGCCTCGGGCCCGGGCTCTGCCTCCCCGGTGCGCGCGGCGGCGAGGCGCTTGGCGATCCGATGGGCGGCGGCGATCAGGAAGTGGCCCGAGCCGCAGGCCGGGTCGCAGACCGTCAGCGACAGGAGCGCCTCCTCCGGGTCATCGGCGCGGGCGCGCTCGTCGAGCAGCGGCTCGAGTGCGGAGTCGAGCAGGCTCGTGATCAGGCTCGTCGGCGTGTAGTAGGAGCCGGTGGTCTTTCGCTCGTGACCGGAGGCCGACTCGAGCGCGAAGGTCCCGGCGTCGGTGTTGAGGACGGGATGGAGCTCGAGCAGCGACTCATAGACCGAGCCGAGCTCCTCCGAGCCCAGGTTGCGGAAGTCGACCGCTCGCCGGGTTCCCGCCTCCTCGGCAAAGGCGAGCGCGCGGACTGCCGCGAGCAGGCTGTAGTTGTCGAGCTCGGCCTCCGCCAGCGAGGGCGTCGCCTCCTTTGAGAACAGAAAGCCGCCGAGGGCCGGCAGCCCGAGCGCAGAAGCGCCGTCGTCAGAGCCGAGCAGGCGCACGACCAGGGCAAGGGCGCGGGCGAGGTCCGGGTGCTTCGATCCGCGTCTCAGTCCCGCCAGGCGGCGCAAGCGCTCGGTCGAGTAGAAGCGCCGGTAGCGCTCGTAGGCGGCGGGGTCTGAGCGCGGATCGGCGAGCAGGTCGCGGTCCTCGGCAACGAACAGGAAGAGCAGGCGGTAGACGACGCGCAAGAGCTCGCGGTAGTAGTCCTGGGAGGCGAGGTCTCCCGAGCGCAGCGCCTCGCGCAGGTCGCCGTTGGCCGGATGGGCGAGAAAGCCGCGTCCGAGCGCCTGGATCGACTCCTCGACTCCCGCGCGCAGCCGGTCGAGCGCGCGCGTGCCCTGGTCGGCAGCGGCCTTCGACCACTGCTCGAGCCAGCACTGCTGGGGGCACTCTGCCTCGACGCGCGACTGGTGGCAGACGAGCCACAGCAGCGCGAAGTCGGCGTAGGCCTCGCCTTCCATCATCGCCTCGAGATCGAATTCGACGAAGGCCTGACGGGTGAGCGCGACGTTGTCGCGCAGCAGGCGCAGACGCAAGCCGTTCGAGACGATCCCCCACAGGCGCTCCTCGGAGCGGTTGAGCAGCTCCTGCACGAGCGCGTGCGGGCTCTGGCGCGCGGCGCCGGCCACGCCGGCACTGCGCCGGTCGAGGTCGACCCCCGCGCCGACGAGATGGATCGGGCTGTGCTGCCAGCCGTGGGAGACCGGGTAGTCGCGTCCCTCGATCTCGACTGCGGGCTGGACGACGAGGCGCCCGTAGCCGAGCTCTTGGAAGAGCGGCAGCAGCCAGCGCTCGCGGGTGAGCGTGGTCTGGGGATCGCCTGGTGGGGCCTCGGCGCGGGCGGCGGCGAAGCTCTCCCACACCCCCGTCAGGCGGTTCCATGAGCGGCTGATCGCCTCGCCGAGGCGCTCGCGGGGCGCGAGGTGGTAGTCGAGCGGGCCGAGGCCGCCGAGCGCCTTGTCGGCGGCGGCGACGCGCTCGAGCACCTCGGAGGGCAGGAGCGCGCCCTCGGAGCGGGCGGTGGCGAAGACCTCGCGGGCGCGGGTGCGCATCAGTGGGGGGTCTCGGCTAGTGGCAGGAAGACGTAGAGGCCGAGCACGTCGGGCGGGAGCTTCGGCCTCACCTCGTAGCGAGCGCTGCCGGCGCGTGCCTCGGCGCGAACGCGCCCGTGCGCGGCGGCGATTTCCTCAGCACGCGCCCACGCGGCCTCCGTGAGCGCCTCGCGCAGCGGGTCGAGCCCGGTGAGCATGCGCGCCACCGCCCGCTCGGCCTGCCCCTCCCCGAGGTTCGCGTCAGGACTCGCCTCGAGCAGAGCTTCGGCCGCTTCGGGGTCGAGCCACTCGGGCGACTCGGGTGCCCCGGCGAAGGCGAGCACGCGAGCGTCCTCGGCAAGCAGCTCACGCCGGTCTGAGCCGCGCGGACTCGACATCCCGAAGCGAAAGCGCATGAGCAGGGCTGTCGTGCGCCGGTCGACCGCCAGTGTGCGAATCGCCCCGCATCGTGTCGCGGCGCCATCGGCGCTGGTGTCGAGCGCACTGTCGAGGACGTGGGCTGCCAGACCTTCGACGACCGGATGGGTGCGATCGAGGTAGAGCTCGCCACGGCCGAGCCCGACCGGTTCGAACCGGGCGCGCAGATGCTCCACGCCCACAGCCTCACGCACAGGCAGCGGAGCCTCGCGTAGGTCGGCCTCGATCGCGCCGCCGCGCTCGCGCACCGTCGCTCCGTGGGCGCGCAGCGCGGCGATCGTGAAGCGTCTCGCGTCGACACCGGATCCGACCGCCTCGCGAGCGGCCTCGAGCTCGCGCGCCACCTCATCGACCGCGATCGTCTGCTGGGCGAAGAGCGTGCGCGATCGCTTCTCGCGCTCAGCGCTCTGGTCCCACTCTCCGTGCAGCGTTCCCCGCTCGGGCGCCACCTCCTCGATCAGGTTGAGCTGGTCGTAGGCGAAGGCGTCGTCGCGCCCGCGGGCGAGCAGGCTCTCGAGGACAGCCTCCATTACGGCGTTCGTGTCCCCGGGGATCGGCACCGAGATCCCGAGCGAGTCGCGGATCTGCTTGTGCTTTCGCAGCAGCACGTCGAGCACGATGCCGTCGATCTGGTTGTCGATCCCGTAGTAGGTGAGCACCCGCACGGTCGAGCTCTGCTGGCCGAAGCGATCGACGCGGCCCTCGCGTTGCTCGTGGCGAGTCGGGTTCCATGAGAGGTCGTAGTGGAAGACCGCGTCGAAGCTGCCTTGGAGGTTGACGCCTTCGCTGAGACAATCGGTGGCTACGAGCACGCGCCGCTCGGCGCGGGCGAGCTCAGCTACGCGCTCCTCACGCTCGGCGGGGACAAGCCGACCGGTTACCGCGGCGACCTCCGCACCGGCACCCAGCTTCTTCCGCAGCGCTTCGGCCACGTACTCGGCGGTCGCGATGAAGCGGCAGAAGACGATCGGCTGGAAGCTGTCGTCGATCAGCTCGCGCACGAGCGTAAGCGCCGTCGTGAGCTTGCCATCGCCGCCACCGGCGAGCGCTTCGGCTGTGCGTGCGAGCTCTCGCAGGCGGCGGCGATGGCGCTCGTCTTCATCGTCGTCCCCGCCCAGGTCACTCCCCGGGTCGACGTCGAGAATCTCCTCACCCTCGTCGGCGTGAGCGTCGAGCACCGTGCGCGCCCCCACGGCGTCGGCCTCGGCGACCGAGCGCGCCTCGGCCGGGGCGGCGCGGCTTCGAAGCGTGGCCGCCACCGCGGCTGGGCTCGATCCCAGCGCCCGAAGCAGTCCCAGGGCCGACCACCAACGCACGCGCTGGCGGCGGGCGTCCGTATCAGAGTCGAGGACCGTCTCACGCGCGAGCTCGAGTACGCGGGCGAAGAGGGCACGGTAGTCCGACGAGAGCCGATAGGTCTCCTCACGACTCTCACGGTCAGGGAACGGGGTGAGCGTGTCGAGATACGCGCGAATGTCGGCGCGCCGGCGTTGGACCATGTGCCGGGCGAGGCGGCGGCGCTCGCGCTCACGCTCGTGTGCGGTCAGGTCCTCCGGGAGTCGCTCGAGCTCGGGGTCGAGGAAGCCGAGCAGCGAGCGAAAGGTCTCCTCCTTGCCCGAGTGCGGCGTCGCGGTAACGAGCACCAGGTGACGCGAGGCATCGGCAGCCAGGGCCGTCAGCAGCTGGTGGCGCTGGTGGCGTCCGCGGTCGGCCGCCGCGAAGGCGAAGGTGTGCGCCTCGTCGACGATGACCACCTCGGGGCAGGCGCGCACGAAGTCGGTACGGCGGCGATCGGCCTTGATGTAGTCGGTCGACACGACGACGTGGGGATAGACGTCGAAGATGGACTCTCCGAGCCCGAGCCCGCGCTCGAGCCGCGCAGCGGTGCCAGCGAGCACGAGCTCGGCATCAATGTGGAACTTCTCGGCGAGCTCGGCCTGCCACTGCTCCGCGAGATGCGGCGGGCACAGGACCGCGAGCCGGCGGGCGTCGCCCTGGTCGAGCAGCTCACGCGCCACGAGCGCCGCCTCGACCGTCTTGCCGATGCCGACGTCGTCGGCGATCAGGAGCCGGACAGGATCGAGCTTGAGCGCCATCAGCAGCGGCACGAGCTGGTAGGGGCGCGGCTCCACGGCGATGCGCCCGAACGAGCGGAAGGGACCGGCGCTCGAGCGGAAGCCCAGTCGAAGTGCGTCGCGTAGGAGTCGCGCCTGGTTCGCGTCCCCGGCGCGACTGGGGTTCGGATACTCAAAGGCCGCCGGCTCGACCGGCTCGAGGCCACGAACGATTCCTGTGACCTCCTCCTCGGTGCCGCCGAGAGGGCGCAGGACGAGCACGTCGTCATCGGAGTCCGGGAGGACGACCCACTCGCGGCCGCGAGCGGCGACTAGTGAGCCGACGGCGAAGCTGTCGCTCGCTATCTGGCTCATGCCGATGGCGCCGGCGCCGAGGCGAGCGTGCCGAAGACGCTCGGATAGCGTGCGAAGAGGGGCTCCCAGTCCTCGTCGTAGCGAAAGCGGATGACCTCATAGCCGAGGTCCTCCAGGCAGTCAGCGGCGCGGCGGTCGCGCTCGGCGACGTCGGACTCGTCATGGTCCGGTCCGTCGATGAAGACCGCTGCCTGCGCATCGGCGTAGAGGAAGTCGGGCCGAGTTGCGCAGTCTGCGATGAGCTGCTGGCCGTGGCTCGGTAGGTGCAGCCCGCGCGCCTCGACCAGCTCAAGCCACCGGCTCTCGAGCTGAGACCCCGCCTGGTTTCGCAGCCGTTCGAGATGCTCGGCGGCTGAGCCGGCGCCAGACGCGGCCGCCACTCGAGCTTTGGCAAGCGATTCGAGCACCGGCTTAACCAGCCCTCGATCGAGTAGGCGGTGATCGCGCTGGTTCGAGTAGGAGAGCAGGCAGTCGTAGCAGGCCGCCTCGCACGCCTCCCGAGCGCCCGGCGCGTGCTCGAGGTCTTTGCCGGTCTCGGAATCGAAGTGGCAGATCGAGAGCGCCTCGCGTGCCACGCGGGAGAGCGCTTCTGGGTCCTCGAGCAGGCGGCGCACCACCCCGGCGCCGCCCTCCGCGGCCTCGAAGAACAGGATGCTGCGGCGCGCATCGGCGCTCGGCAGTGGCTCCGCCGCGAGCTCCGACTCCTCAAGCTGAAAGACAGCCTGGATAGCGCGCTTGAGCGCCGCTTGAAGCGAGGCCATCGCCTCGCGCGAGACCGGCTCGGAGAGCTCCAGCAGCAGGCAGTTGCGGCTGTCCTCGACGAAGGGGACAACGCGCCGGGTCGAGGGGCTCATCGGATCGTCGGCGTCGTCGACGGTCGCCTGCTCGTTGCTCTGCCAGTAGCCGCGTTCGGTGTCAAGCACAAAGCCGAGCTGCTCGGGGTTCGCACGTCGGCTCCAGCCCACGTTGATGCGCGTGATCGTCGCCGCGGAGCCGTAGTCGAGCCGCCCGAGCTCTTGGCCCGCTCGCTCGATCCGCGCGGTCTGGTGAGCACGGCGCCCGTCGTGCTCGGCGAAGCGAATGCCTGTCCGCACCTCGAAGCCCTGACGTTGGCGTTCCTCCTCGTCGGAGGAGATGCGGTCGCGGCGCTTTGTCGAGACGTTCTGAAGGCGCAGGAGGCCCCGGAGTGGCTCGTCCAGCGGCGCATGGCACAGCTCGCAGAGGTCGGGCCCCGGACCACCACCCAGGAGCAGGTGCGTGTACCCGCAGGCGCCGCAGTGCTTGACCGCCTCGGTCGGTACTCCACCCTGGTCGGCATCGCTGGCCACGGGCAAGATGACTCGGTTGATCACGTAGCGCGAGCCCTCGTGGTACACGATGCTGCGAGGGCCGAACTCGGTCACGGCGAGGAAGCGTGGGCGAGAGACGAACTCGTCGCGCTGGCCACGCCGGCGCGCGGGCACGTAGGCGGAGAGCGGCAGGCGCGGGAAGGAGTACCCCGGCAGGAAGCCCTCGCTTGCGAAGTAGCGGTAGGGGTAGAAGTCCGACTGGAAGGTTTCCGTGCCGGATGAGATCAGGAGGTTGAGCTGGGTCTCGGCCTCCGATCGGAGGCGGCGGGCTTGGTTTCGATCCGACTGCGGCCGCGATGCGTCGCCGACGATCGCATGCTGGACGGCGCGAGCGTGGTGGGCGGCGCGGTAGAGGCCGCGCCAGCGCTCGAGCGCAGCCTCGAAGCGCTGCTCGACCGCCGCGAGGGTTTGGTCGAGCCAACCACCGGAGTACCAGCTCGCCCGCTCGAACTCGGGACCGATGGTCGCGAGCACGCGCTCGGCTCGTTTTCGCGCACGTCCTCGGGCGGCCTCGTCGGCGAGCGCCGCCCGCTTCGAGTCGAGCAGCGCGAGCGTCGGCTCGTCGCCCGAGACGTCGAGCACCTCGGTGAGCGACTTCCCGAGCGCGAGCCTCGCCTCAAACAGCCAGAGGGCGTGAACGTGGGCGCGGATGAGGTCTTCGTTGGCGAGGTCGAGCGCCGGCGGTGCAACCTGGCCGGAGACCATCTTGTGCGGGCGGCGAAAGAAGTACTGGTCGTGCGAGTTCCAGCTCGAACAGAACGAGAAGACGAGCGCCGGCTGGCCGCTGCGTCCGGCCCGACCGCTGCGTTGAGCGTAGTTCGCGGGCGTCGGCGGAACGTTTCGCAGGTTGACGACGTTAAGCGACTTGATGTCGACGCCGAGCTCCATCGTCGGTGAGCAGAAGAGGAGCGGCAGTAGGGCCTCGCGGAAGCGCTCCTCGCGTCGTTCCCGCTCTTCTGAGGGAACCTGTGCGGTGTGCTCGCGTGCCTCGAGCCCCTTGCCGTCGGCGGCCATCTCACGATAGAAGTCCGCGAAGAACGGATTGACGCGCCCGCCCTCGGACGAGGCGCGCGGCGTTCTCAACGGGTCGTGCAACGGGCGGTCGCTTCCCTCCACCCAGCGCAAGGCAGCAGCGGGGAGCTGGTATCCAGGGACGTCGTCGACGCGATCTCCCTTCGGCTCGACCACCTCCACGAGCCCGTAGAGGCGCAGGGCGTCGAGGAGTCCGTCGATGAGCCTCGCGGTATCGTCGAGCGAGAGTCGAGAGGTCTCATCGAGTGTCCCCTTACGGCGTAGGTACTGACCAAAGGATCCGCGCGGCGACGCGTAGACGTTTGTGCGCTCGTCGCGGTCACGGCGAGGCCTCGGGAAGAGCGTTGAGGCATAGACGAGCTCCTCGACCTCGTCGAGCGCCCACGGCCCCGCGAGGCGCTGCCCCGACTGCTGTCGAATCCGCTCTTGTCGGTCGGGATGGAGGAAGTCGACCTTGAGCGCCAGCTCGCGACGCATGTAGTCGAGCAGCGCCTTGGCTACGCGCTCGCGCGTCGCGGGCCCTGCGCCCGAGAGGGCTGCATGTCGCCCGTCCCAGATCTCCTGATCGGCGCACGCGTCCTCGAGGCCCTCGTAGCGGATCTCGAGCAGCCCGACCTGCTCGAGGTTGGGCGAAGTCAGGCGCCAGCCGCGCTCGAGATCGCGGTAGAGCCGGTAGCCGATGACGGCTCGAAGCGCGGCGTCGGTATCGCGCCTCGCGAGGCCCTTGAGCTCGGGCTCGGCCGCGTAGCTCGCGGGATCGAGGGCCAGCGCGTCGAAGACCCTCTGGGTCAACTCGTCGTGAGCGAGGCCGCCGGAGCCGGCCGCCGCGACGGCACGCTGAAGCCCGGAGCGCAAGAGGCCGATCTCGACGAAATCGTTGAAATGGCCGGCCTGAAGCGAGGCGTCCTGGCGGTTGTCGGTGAACGAGAGCAACTTGCGGGCCTCGGGATCGAGGTCTTCGTCGTTGCGCAGACTGCGTAAGGCCGAGAGCCCCAGGATCGTCGTAGAGGTGGAACGACCGCCGGCGCCAAGCGAAGTCAGCTTGCCGAAGTCGGCGGTCTGTCGCGCGCCGTAGGAGACGCCGCAGTTGAGGCAGAACCGAAACGGTGCCGGTACGAAGTGGGCTTCGAGATCGCCGCCTCCGACCGAGCCGTCGAGACCGACCCGGATCGCCCGCGGCACGTTCGCGCGCTGGCTGCGCTTGAGCGTCGTGGCGCCCGGCTCGATCCAGTCGCTCGGTACGCGGTCGAGCACCTCGGCGGGGTCATCGCTCCACGGGACCTCGGACGAGAAGAACAGGTAGCCGTTGGCAGCGTCCTCTTCCTTCGCCCGGTCGGAGATCTCCCGCGGCTCGAGGTAGCGCCCGGCGCCTTCGGGATCGGAGCGCTCCCGGACCGAGTAGTACTCCTGCCCGCATTCGCGGCAGAAGGCAAGCGGCAGAAGTGCCTTGGAGCGATCGCCAGGGACGTACTGCTGCCCGCTCGTCGTGATGTAGCGACGGTCCCCGGGCTCCAGCGAGGCCCAGACGCTACTGCCGCCGCTGAAGAACTGGTGTAGGCGGAAGGCGAACGCGGGGAAGCCCGTCTTCGGATCGCGCCGCTCAGAACCAGCGAGCAGCGTCGCGCGAATGGCCTCGGCGCAGGCTTCCTCCGAACCGCCGGTGAGCGCTGAGAGCTCTGTCGCCGCGGCTGCGCTCGAGCGTGGGCTCGAGCGCACGAGCCGCTCGGTGCCCGGCTCCTCGCTTACCCCGAAGGCCTGCTCGATCCAGCCGGCGAGAGGGTCGCGGATGAACTCGTCGAACTCGTCGGGTGGACCTTCGCGGGACGAGTCGGCGACGCGCCGGGCGAGCTGAGCGCGCGTCTCAGGACTGTCATCGAGGGGGTGGATTGCCCGCCGCAGCGTCTCCCCGATCACGTTCTCTGGGCGCACCTCGTCCCCGAACAGGGTCGAGGCGACCCGCGCGACCTCCTTGCGCTGCTCTTCGTAGGTACCAGGGCCAGCGAGCGTCGCCGAAGTGCCGACGCATTGAAGGCGCTCGGCCTCGCACGCGTCCCGCACGCGGCGGGCGAGGAGGGCGACGTCAGCGCCCTGGCGGCCGCGGTAGGTGTGGAGCTCGTCGAGGACGAGGAAGCCGAGCCCCTTAGCGTGCTCGACGAGCTTGCGCTCGTAGGGGCGCGTCAGCAGCAGCTCGAGCATGACGTAATTGGTGAGCAACACGTCGGGCGGGTCGGCCATGATCGCCTGGCGCTCGTCATCCGAATCCTGGCCGGTGTAGCGGCGGAAGCGGACCGGGCCGCGGCCGTCGGGGTAGCCGTGAGAGAGGAACTTCTCGAGCTCGCCCGCCTGGCTGTTGGCGAGCGCATTCATCGGGTAGACGACGATCGCCTGGATGCCGCGGCCAGACCCGCGTCGGAGCACGTGGTCGACGATCGGGACGATGTAGGCGAGGCTCTTGCCGGAGCCGGTCCCGGTCGTCAGGACGTAGTTCCCGCCCGTCCGCGCCGCGACGATCGCATCGGCCTGGTGGCGGTGGAGGCGGAGCGGGTGCCCTGCGTCGGTTGAGGCCTCCTTGCCCACGCGAAAGATCCGTCCGCATTCCTGATGAAGAATCCCTTGCCCTACGAGCTCGTCGATGGTCTCGCCAGCCTCGAAGGCGGGATTGAGCTGGATCTGGGGGTCCGGCCACAGGAGGCCTCGGTCGAGCTCCGTGCGTACGTGCTCGCGCACGCGCGCGTCACGAATCGTTAGGAAGCTCTCGGCGTAGTTGCGGTAGTCCTTGACCAAGCGGTCGCGGAGCGCGAAGACCTGCACTACTTCAACCCCTCAGTCATCGAATCATTCCCTCCCGCGTACGACTCAGAAGTCGGTCTCCAAGGCGAGATACTGACAGCGCGTCTTCGGGCTCAACAATCTACGTCGCCCTCCCATCGTTCGCACCTATCCCAAGAAGGATGACCGTGAGTTTGTCCATGCCTGCGAGCGATTTCCGCCTAGAGGGGCGAGGGAGGCAGTGGAGGAG